>Ga0209805_1000005_pt1 | contig 142081 bp, 154 predicted proteins | sample GraSoiAngelo_148_FD_185905 | JGI IMG/M metagenome (GOLD analysis project Ga0209805, IMG submission 185905) | Grasslands soil microbial communities from the Angelo Coastal Reserve, California, USA - 14_1009_09_20cm (SPAdes) (version 2) | ecosystem: Environmental > Terrestrial > Soil >...
CGCCGACATCTCCGCGCCGCAGGCGGTCCCGGACTCGGTTCGGCGCCAAATGAACGGTGGCTTCCTGGGCATCGACGACCTCTACCGCCAAAGCGAGGCCCTGCCAGGCGCATATATAGAGGACGCGCGAGGATTGGTCGCCGCCAAGAAGTCCGAGCTCGTCGCCTGGCTGGAGCACCTCGAATGAAGATCCGACTCGGCACTCGAGGGTCGAGTCTCGCCCTGGCTCAAAGTGAGTGGTTTGCCGAACGCCTGAGGGCTGCCGGGCACGAAGTCGAGGTCGTGCGCATCGTCACCGAAGGCGACGTGCGCCCCGTCGACACGGAACCAGGCGAGGGCATCTTTGTGGTCGCCATCGCGCGCGCCCTCATGCGTGGCGAGATCGACGCCGCTGTGCACAGCGCAAAGGATGTGCCGCTGGAGGACGACCCGCAGTTGGTGATCGCGGCCTACCCAGAACGAGCTGATCCACGTGACGCTCTGGTCACGGGCCGCGGGCACCAGTCGATCGCTACGCTTCCGGCAAACATGACGGTGGGTACCGACAGCCCGCGACGCGCCGGCTTCATGCGCGCCGCGCGCCCGGATGTGCGCATCGTGCCGCTCCACGGTAATGTCGACACTCGGTTGCGGCGCCTCGAGGCGGGTGAGGTCGACGCCCTCGTGATCGCTGCAGCCGGCCTCGACCGGCTCGGTCGCGGCGCGCGAATCGACCAGCGAATCGATCCACGTCTGGTTACGCCCGCGCCTGGGCAAGGCGCGCTCGCGATCCAGGCGCGCCGGTCCGACACATCCGTCCTCGAAGTTCTTGCCGCGCACGATGAGCTCGACATACGGCTTGCTGTCGAGGCCGAGCGCCTTGTGCTGAGCGCGACGGGCGGTACGTGCCGGGCGCCGGTGGGCGCGGTTGCGTCAGTCAATGACGAGAGCTTCACGATGGTTGTCGGTGGAGTCAACAGCGACGGGTCGGACCGCAACGTGGAATCGCTGCAAGGCAGCCGCGCTGAGCTGATCGAGCTCGCGGATGACGCGGGCAAGCGACTGGCGGATACGGTGATGCTGCGATGACGGCGGTTCTGGTCACGCGGCCCGCCGGAGCACGTGATCCGCTCGTCGCCGAGCTCGAGTCTCGAGGCTACCGGGTGAGCGCGGTGCCCACGGTCGTCACGCGACCCATGGCCGTGGATTGGCCGGACCTCGCCGGATACGACTGGGTGGTCGTAACCAGCGCGGCGGGCGTCGACGCGCTGCCGGGACCCTCGGCGGGTCCGCGCTGGGCCGCGGTCGGCGAATCCACGGCGGCAGCGCTGCGCGCGAAGGGAGTGGAAGTCGACCTGGTCCCGGCCGAGGCCAATAGCACGGCCCTCGCCGAGGCGCTGCCGGATCCGCGCGGAGCGCGCATCTTGCTCGTGCGGGCGTCCCACGCGGATCCGGACCTGCCCACGCGGCTCCGAGAGCGCGGCGCCCGGGTCGACGAGGTCACCGCCTACCAGACTGTCGAAGGCCCGGCCGAATCGGCGGACGATCTGCACCAAGCGCTGCAACAGCCCGACCTGGCGGCGGTCGTGTTCGCCTCGGGGTCCGCGGTTCGCGGCTTCGCCAAGCTCGGCGGCTCGACCGCGTTGCCGGCGATCACGATCGGTCCGCGAACTACTGCTGTCGCACGAGACGCCGGTTTCAACGTGGTGGCCGAGTCCCCCGGACCGAGCGTTCACCAGCTGGCGGCGGCCGTGACGCGCGCGATTCCGACGATCACGACGCCCGGGCCGCGCCGGCCGCGGCGGCTGAGGACCAACGCCGCCGTGCGCGCCCTGGTTCGCGAAACGAGGCTCGACCCGTCGCAGCTGATCGCGCCGCTGTTCGTCATCCCCGGACGCGAGCAGCGACATGAGATCACCTCGCTCAAGGGCCACCACCGGCTGACGCCGGACCTCGCCCTGCGCGAGGCACACCGGCTGGCGGAGCTGGGAGTCGGAGGCATCCTGCTTTTTGGCATCCCCGACGCGAAAGATGCTGAGGGTTCGGGCGCCGATGACCCGCGCGGTCCGGTGCCCGAGACGCTGCGGCTCTTGCACCGCGAGGGACTACCGCTGGCGCTGACCGCTGACGTGTGCCTTTGTGAGTACACGTCCCACGGCCACTGCGGAATCTTGAAAGGCGACACGGTGGACAACGACGCCTCCCTGAGGCGGCTGGCCGCCGCTGCAATCGCTTATGCGGAGGCCGGCGCCGACATCGTCGGACCGAGCGCGATGATGGACGGCCAGGTTGCCGCCCTTCGCTTGGGACTCGACGGGGCCGGCTTTGGCGACGCCGCGATCATGGCGTACTCGTCGAAGCACGCCTCGAGCCTGTACGGTCCCTTCCGCGAGGCCGCCGGATCAACGCCGAGCTTCGGTGATCGCAAGTCGTACCAGATGGATCCGGCGAACGGCCGCGAAGCGCTCGCGGAGATGGAGCTCGACGCGGCCGAAGGCGCCGACATCCTGATGGTCAAGCCGGCGATCACGTCCCTCGACCTGCTCGCTCGGACGCGCGATCGCTTTGATGTGCCGCTCGCCGCGTACCAGGTGAGCGGTGAGGCAGCGATGATCGAGGCGGCCGCAGAGCGGGGATGGTTGGACAGGCGCGGCGCAATCCTCGAATCGCTCACCGCCATCGTGCGGGCAGGCGCCGGCATCGTCATCACGTACTTTGCCGCAGACGCCGCGGCGTGGCTGCGCGAGCGCCGGTGACGGAAAGCCGCTACGTGCACGCGCTTGCGCTCGGACTCGATCCCGCGTGGCGGCGTCAAGCGAAGGACGAGCGCTGCCGATCGGCGGAGGAGTTCTGCGTCGCGGCAACCTCTCAATCGGACGTCACCACGTTCGCCTATTCAATGATCGGGCTCAAGGCCGGGGTGGACGTGCTCCTGTGGAGCCTTTCCCCGTCTCTCGAGGCACTCGAGGAACGGACCGCGGGCGTGCTGCGGGCGGGCATGGGCACGTGGATGACGGCCCGCTACACCTTTCTCGGCATGATCAAGCCGTCGCAGTACGTCAAGCGACCTACGTCGCAGGAGCAATCGCTGTTCGAAGGTGAACGCTCGGCGTATCTCATCGTCTATCCGTTCACCAAGAGCACCGACTGGTACCTGCTGGCGCAGGAAGAACGGCAGAACGTGATGAACGACCACATGAAAGTCGGGCACGGCTACAAGCAGGTCCGCCAGCTGCTCGCGTACTCCTTCGGGGTCGACGATATGGACTTCCTCGTCGCGTATGAGACCGATGACCTGCCGGCGTTCGGAGAGCTCGTCCGCGATCTCCGCGGGACTGAAAGCCGGCGCTCGACCGTTCGCGACACGCCCATCCTCACCGGGATCCACCGGCCGATCGAGGAGATCACCAGGCTGCTGGGCGCGGAATGACCGTCGCGGCGAGCCTCTTTCCCGGCGGGGTCAACAGCCCGGTCCGCGCGTACCGAGCGGTCGGCGGCCAGCCGCCGGTCCTCGTCCGAGGCGCGGGCGCCTTCGTCTGGGACCAATCGGGCAGGCGGTACATCGACTACGTGAGCGCGTTCGGCCCGCTCATCCTCGGCCACGCGCACCGAGCCGTAGTGGAAGCGATCGAGGCGGCGGCTGCGGCCGGGGGCTCGTTCGGGGTCACGAGCCCGGGTGAGGTTCGCCTCGCCGAGCTGATCTGCGGGCGCATGCCGTCCGTCGAGCGGATCAGGTTCGTCAACAGCGGCACAGAGGCGGCGATGAGCGCACTGCGCGTGGCACGCGCGGCGACAGGGCGCGAGCTCGTTCTCAAGTTCGACGGCGGCTATCACGGACACGCCGACTCGCTGCTCGTCGCGGCCGGCTCGGGTGCGGCGACCCTCTCGATCCCGGGCAGCGCCGGCGTCACCAGCTCGGTGGCCGCGCAGACCCTGGTCGCGACCTACAACGACCTCGACTCTGTCGAGGCGCTCCTCGCACGCCACTCCGGAAAGGTTGCCGCTGTGATCGTCGAGCCGGTCGCAGCCAACATGGGCGTCGTGGCGCCGCTGCCCGGTTTTCTTTCCGGGCTGCGCAAGCTGACCGCCGGCAGTGGGGCGCTGCTGATCTTCGACGAGGTGATCACGGGGTTTCGGGTCGCGCCCGGCGGGGCGCAGGAGCTCTATGCCGTGCGGCCCGACCTGACGGTGCTTGGCAAGATCATCGGCGGCGGCCTGCCGGTCGGTGCCTATGGGGGCCGGGCGGATCTGATGGACCTTGTCGCGCCGGCAGGACCGGTGTACCAGGCGGGCACCCTTTCAGGTCACCCGGTGGTGATGGCCGCCGGCGAGGCGACGCTGAAGCAGCTGACGCCAGAGGTCTACGCGAGAATCGAGCACGAGGCCGCTCGTCTCGAGGCCGGCCTTCGAGTCAAAGGCGCAAGCGTCGCGCGCGTCGGGTCGCTCCTGACCCTGTTCTTCAACGACAGGCCGCCTCGAAATTTCGACGAAGCGAAGGCTTCGGACACCGCGGCCTTCGCCCGCTTCTTCCATTCGATGCTCGACGCGGGCGTCCTTTTGCCCCCGTCGCAGTTCGAGGCCTGGTTCGTGTCGGCGGCGCACGACCCCTCCGTCGTCGACGCGACGATCGAGGCGATCGCGTGAGCCGATTTCTCGACGCAGCACGCCGCAAGCCTGTCGATGCAACTCCGGTGTGGCTCATGCGCCAGGCCGGCCGCTCTCTGCCTGAGTACCGCGCCCTGCGCGAGCGGTGGACGCTGGCCGAGATCGTCGCTCAACCGGAGCTCTGCGCCGAGGTGACGCTGCAGCCGGTGCGCCGGTTGGGCGTGGATGCTGCCGTGATGTTCGCCGACATCATGCTGCCGCTGCGCGGTATGGGGGTGGAGTTCGAGCTCGTGGAAAACGTCGGCCCGGTCATTGCTCACCCGATCGCCGGCGTCGCCGACGTCGAGCGCCTGCGCGTGCCGGATGGGGAGGAGGCCGCTCCGCAGGTGATCACCGCGGTGCGGCAGGTCGCGGCGGAGTCGCCGGTCCCCGTGATCGGCTTTTCCGGTGCGCCGTTCACGCTGGCGAGCTACCTGATCGAAGGCCGCCCGTCGCGCGACTTCACCAGGGTGAAGGCGTTCATGTTCACGCAGCCCCGGGCATTCGAGTCGCTGCTCGAAAAGCTCGCGGCGACGATGGCCGGCTATCTCGTGGCACAGGTCCACGCCGGAGTCCAGGCGGTGCAGCTGTTCGACTCGTGGGTTGGCGCGCTTGCGCTCGAGGATTACGAATCGCGCGTCGTGAAGCACACTCGCGCGATACTCGAGGCGCTTGCTCCACTCGGAGTGCCCCGGATCCACTTCGGGACCAATACCGCGGGCTTGCTGCAGGCCATCGCACGCTCTGGCCCGGACGTCGTCTCGCTGGACTGGCGTGTGCCGCTCGACGAGGGATGGCAGAGAGTCGGGCACGACCGAGGCGTCCAGGGAAACCTCGACCCCGCGGTGCTGCTCGGGCCGGCCGACCTGGTGAGGGAGCGGGCGCGTGACGTGCTGAGACGCGCCGACGGCCGCCTCGGCCACGTCTTCAACCTCGGACACGGTGTCCTTCCCGAAACCAGCATCGAAAATCTTCAGCTGCTCATCGAAACGGTCCACTCATGGGTGCCCGCGAATGTCAGCTGACACCGGCATCCTGTGCATGGCCTATGGCAGCCCCGCCACCGAGGCGGACATCGCCGCGTATTACACGCACATCCGCGGCGGAAGGCCGCCCTCACCAGAAGCGTTGGCAGAGCTGTCCGGGCGTTATCGGGCGATCGGCGGGTCGCCGCTCACGGAGATCACGCGAGCCCAGGCGAGCGCGCTCGCCGCGCGCACGCGGCTGCCCACGTTCGTGGGCATGAAGCACGCATCGCCCTTCATCGCCGATGGCGCGGCCGACGCGCGGAAACACGGCATCCGGCGTCTGATCGGGCTGCCGCTCGCGCCGCATTACGCGCGCATGAGCCTCGGCAGCTACCAGCGGTCCCTGCAAGACGCGTGGGACGGCGAGCTGATCTTCGTTCCCGGCTTCCACGACCATCCGGCGTTCATCGGAGCGGTGCAGCAGCTTCTACGCGAGTCGCTCGCAGAAGCGCGACCCGACCGGCTGTTCTTCACCGCGCACAGCCTTCCCGAGCGGATCATCGCAGAGGGCGATCCGTATCGCGACCAGCTGCTCGCCAGCTGCCGACTGGTCGCATCGAACATGGACTTGCCGAAATGGGAGTTCGCATTCCAGTCGGCTAGCCACACCGGTGAGCCGTGGCTGGGGCCCGACCTGCTCGAGGCAGTCGAGCGGTCAGGCGCGACGGACGTGCTCGTGTGTCCGATCGGCTTCGTCGCCGATCACCTGGAGATCCTGTACGACCTCGACGTCGAGGCGCAGGCCTTCGCCCGCACCAACGGCATCCGGATCCGGCGGACGGAGTCGTTCAACGCGCGTCCCGAGTTCGTGGACGCGCTCGCCCGGATCGTCTCCGACGCGCTGGTCCGGGTCGCCTAGCTCGTCCAGACCGGTGAACGCTTTTCGACGAACGCGGCGATTCCCTCTTTGCCGTCAGGGGCCACGGCGTTGCAGGAGATAGCCTCGGCCATCAAGCGGTACGCCTCCGCCTGCGTCTGGTCGACCTGCTTATAGAAGCCCTCCTTGCCCAGGGTCAGCGCGTACCGGCTGAGCTTGGCGAGCTCCGCGACGAGCGCCATCACCTCGTTGTCGAGCTGAGCCGCCGGGACCGCTCGGTTGATGAGGCCCCATTTCTCTGCCGTGGCCGCGTCCACAAACCGCCCTGTCAGCAGCATCTCCATCGCGTTCTTGCGTCCGACATTCCTGGCCACGGCCACGCCGGGGGTCGAGCAGAACAATCCGTAGCGCACACCCGATGTGGCAAAACGGCAGTCGTCACTGGCAATCGCAAGATCGCAGGTGGCGACGAGCTGGCACCCGGCCGCCGTCGCGATTCCATGCGGGGCGGCGATGACAGGTACCGGGATGGTCTGAACCGCCGCCATGAGCTTGTTGCAGACGGCGAATATCTCGCGCTCTTCGTCGAGGCTCCGATCCGCCATCTCTCTGAGATCGTGCCCGGCGGAAAATGCGCGGCCCGCTCCCTTGAGCACGATCGCACGCACCTCGGGTCGCGCGGCCTGGCGCTCGAGCTCAGAAGTGAGCTCCTTCATCAAGCCCGTGGAAAGCGGGTTCAGCTGATCCGGCCGGTTGAGGGTGATAACCGCCGCGGGGAGGCGCTCCTCCACCAACAGGTACTCGAGGGTCGCGGACATTCACAGCCTCCTTGTCGACTCCAGTCTAAGTGGGGAGCGACACGACCTCTAACCCAGAAGCCGAAAGCGGGTCGGGGTGCCAGAACTGCTGGGTCTTGGCCCTCGGCCAGGCGTTCAACTGGCATGGCCGGGGCAGCTTCGGCAGCCCGACGGGCGCGGTCCGCGTCCAGGCGCGGCGCGTCCAATTCGGGTCTCGAATTCCTGGAACGCGCCGGATACGTGGTCCGGGGAGTCCTCTACACGGTCATGGGTGTGCTTGCGCTGGGTGTCGCGCTCGGAGTGGGCGGGATGGCCACCGATCAATCGGGAAGCCTGGTCGTCATCACCAGCGGGCCGTTCGGCCGGATGCTGCTCGCCGGCGTCGTCATCGGCCTCGGTGCGTACTCCGTATGGGGATTCGTCCGGGCGATCTTCGATCCGCTCCACCGCGGAGACGATCCCCCAGGCATCGCCGAGAGGCTTGGGTTTGCCTGGAGCGGGATCGCTTATACCGCGATGGTCTTGCTCGCGCTTCAGCTCTTGTTGGGAAGCTCGAAGTCACCTTCGCACGATGCGACGCAATCCGCGATCGCGTCGATCCTCACCTACCCGGCGGGGCAGTGGGCGACGGTTGTCGTCGGGGCGATCGCGATCGGTGTCGGCCTCGGGCAGTTTGTCGAGGCGTATACAGCCGTGTTCAAGAAGGACCTCAAGCGCACGGAGATGAGCAAGGCCGAAAAGAAAACGGTGGATTCGCTCGGACGTCTCGGAATGGTCTCCAGGGGCGTGACCTTCACACTTGTCGGTTGGTTCGTCGTGCAGGCCGGTCTGTACCACGACCCGTCGAGGGCCCACGGGTTTGGGGGCGCATTCGTGTTCCTGCTCGGCCAGCCGCTCGGACGTCCACTGCTTGCCGCCGTCGCTCTCGGCTTCATCGCACTCGGCCTGCACTCGTTCGCGTCGGCGCGGTGGGAGCGCCTGCTCGGCAGCTCGCGTTGAGCGCCACAGAGGCGGCAACCAAAGCCAGCCGGCTGCTGGTGATCAGCCGCAGAGCCGGATCCATGACTCCGGAGATCGAAGCCAAACTTCGAAGCGCGTTTGCAGACCATCTCGTGATCGACTTCGATCCCGACACCGATTTCGAAAAGCTGATCACGGCACAAGCAAGAATCGTCGTGGCCGGGGGCGACGGCACGGTCGAGTTCATGCTCCGCAAGCTGGCCGACACGAAGCACCCGGTAGGTATCCTGTCGCTCGGGACCTTCAACAACTTCGCCCGTGCGCTTGGCCTCCCGGACAAGCTGGACCCGGCGATCGCCGTGGCCAGGGAAGGACATGCCCGCCCGATGACGCTCGGACGAGCCAACGGGCACGTCTTCGTCGAGGCGTGCGCGATAGGACTGTTTGGCGAAACCATCGCGCTCGGCGACTCGGCCAAGGACATGGAGTTCGGCGTCCTGGTCGGCAAGCTCAAGGACGTGATGGCGGCCAAGCGCTTTCACTACGAGCTGAGCGGCGATATCCGCGGCAGCGGGACGGCGATGTCACTGGTCTTCAGCAACACGTCCTCGATCGGCAGCCAGATGCGGGTGAGCGACTCGACACCGACCGACCCGTACCTGGAGTTTTCTGTCCACGCGGGTCGGAGCCGAACGGACATCGTGGGTCGGGCGATCATCTCCGCGCTGCACCGCCCGGAGTCCGACGAGGGAATAGACCAGGTGTTCAAGTTCCAGAGGCTGGAGGTCAAGACCAGGCCGCGCGTCCGCGTCTACGCCGACAACCTGCTCGTCGGGCGCACGCCGGCCACGATCACAGCTGAGCTGAGCGCCGTGAAGGTGCTGATGCCCAAATGAGCGCTGGCGCCCCGGCGAAGGAGGCGGCGAAGGAAGTCCTCACCGGCGAGCCCGGGCCAAGCGCTCGCATCTGGCTCGGTCCGCTCACGCTTGCCGTCTGGGTCGTGTTCGCCACGAACACATACCTCGTGGCGACTCATCCTCTTCTGCCGTTCGACGTTCCGGTCGCGACCCTTGTCCAGAGCGTTCCATGGGGACCTGCGGCCTATCTCTTCGAGCTGATCAACGCGACGGCCGGGTACCTGCAGGTCGCCGTGGGGCTCGTCGCGATCGTCCTGCTGTTCATCTGGGAGCGCCGCGCAGGCTACCTGATGGCGATCGGGGCGATATCGAGCCTGCTCGACAACGGGATCAAGTTGCTGATGGCGCGTGAGCGGCCGGGCGCCTCGCTCGTCCACATCCTGACGCCGGCGCCAGGCTACAGCTACCCGAGCGGGCACGCGGTCTTCTTCACGTGGCTCAGCTTCATGGTCGCTTTCTCCGTGGCGCCTCGCGTCCGGCCGCGCTACCGATGGGCGCTGTGGGTCGGAGCCGCCGCCACGATCGTGCTTGCGTGCCTCGCCAGGGTTTGGGCGGGCGACCACTGGCCGAGCGACGTTGCGGGTGGATTCCTGCTTGGCCTGGGTTGGTCCGCGTTCGTGGTCTGGCTGCCTGAGCGGTGGCTGCCGTCGCCGGACTGGAAGTGGTTCCGAGGCCGCCTGAGGCCCGCGCCCTGATGGATATCGCGCGGGGGGCCCTCGAGGAAGGTCGCAACGGCCGGAGGAGCGCGATCAACACAACGCTGTTCGCAGTCGCGGCAGTTGCCGCGGTGGGGGCGCTCGTCGTGGCGGTCTACGTCGCCGCCCACCCCTTCATACCGGAGGACGCGGTGATCGAGCGTGACGTGCAATCGACGAACTGGGGCCCTGTCGCCCTGACCTTCCCGATCTTCAGCTGGATCGGAGACGCAAAGGGCGCGTTGTTCGAGGCGATCATCTTCGTCGCCGTCCTCATCTTCAACCGCCGGGCGTGGCTCATCGCCGCGGGATGCGCCGCGACCGGCGTCTGGTATGAGGTGCTCAGCCACCTCATCATTCGTGTGCGCCCGACCACCGCGCAGGTCCTGCAGGTCACCGAACATCCGGGCGCATCGAGCTTCCCGAGCGGTCATACGATGTTCATCGTCACGGTCACCGCTGTGTTGATGTTGTGCTTCGGGCAGCGATTTCTTCCGACATGGGGCCGGGTCATGGGCTGGACCGTTGCGGCGCTGATCGTCGTCGCAAGCTCCCTCGACCGGATCTACACAGGCGCGCACTGGCCCAGCGACGTGTTGGCCGGGATCCTGATCGCGGTGGCGTGGATCAGCTTCTGGGTCTCGCTGAGGGGGGTGCGCCAGGGATCGGCTTCTGCACGGCACCAGGATTAGGTGCGTTTTGCGCAAGACCTCGTTTGAACCGAATCGAAAACGCACGTTTTGGTGCAGACCGCGCGTTTTCGGGAGAACCCATTATCAGCGGTTCCTATGGATCGGATCAGAACAATTGATTGGCTCTATCACCAGAACGGGCCTACCCTGCGTTCATTCTTGTAGAGATGGACGGCATAGGCAACGCGGTTCTGTATGGATCGGACGACTCTCGGGAGTCGAACGCGATGGTCGAGCTCCTCAAGGAGCTCGGGATCCAGTTCGAGTACCGGCGGGTCAATAGCGACCCGGCCGCGATGCGTGAATGGGAGCAGCTGGACGGCGAGCGGGTGCCCCTTCTGCGGCTGGGCAACAACTCGATCGTCCGGGGGTTTGACCGCATCAAAGTGCAGCAGCTCGTCGGCTGGGTGGGCTGCTAGCTCGAGCGGACATCTCGGTCGTCCTGTCGGGGACCGCCGAACGCTCGACATCGATCCTCCTCTCGTCAGCCAGGCGACCCAACCGACGATCACCGCTGTGAGCGCTCCCAGCGGCGGGTCACGATTCCAGACTAAGGCTTGAAATGCGCTTGCTCGGGACATGGCCTATCTGGTTGCCGTGACTGAGCGGTCGCTAAACCGCACTCCTCTCGAGTTGACTGCCTTCTGCGTGCGCGGCGAGCCGATCAGCTACGCCGATGCGATTCGCGGTCAGTTCACGCCGATCAAATCCGGCGACGCCTGGGGTCCGCCGTGGAGCACGACCTGGTTCCACGTCCGCGGCCGTGTGCCTGAGGCGTGGTTGGGCCGGCGGGTGGTGGCCCAGTTCGACCTCGGCTTCGCCGGACCGACCGGCTTCACGTGCGAGGCGCTGGCCTGGAACGAAGGCAAGCCCTGGCGTGGAGTCGACCCCAACCACAGGTGGCTGCCCATCCACGGCCCAGAGGTGGACTTCTATCTGGAGGCGGCGGCCAACCCGCGGGCAACCGAGCATGGAGTCGAGCCCGCGCCCTCGATGCTCGCGCTGCGCGAAGCACCCGAGCCGGCGTTCATCCTCCGGGAGGCGGTGCTTGCCATTCACAAACCTGATAGCGCAGGGGTCGGCGAAGCCTCGCTCGACCACTCTCACAAGATCACTGCGGTGGGTCACGCCCACATCGACACCGCCTGGGAGTGGCCGCTCCGCGAGGCGAAGCGAAAAGTCGCGCGCAGCTGGTCGACGCAGCTTGCCCTGATGGACGAGTACCCGGATTACGTCTTCGCGGCTTCCCAGCCCGCGCAGTACCAGTGGATGAAGGAGTCATACCCTGACATATATCGCAGGATCAAGGAGAAGGTCGCCGCAGGCCAGTGGGAGCCTGTCGGCGCGATGTGGGTCGAGGCCGACTGCAACCTGCCGTCGGGCGAGTCCCTCGTGCGGCAGCTGCTGCACGGCAAGCGATTCTTCATGCGCGAGTTCGGCTACGAGACCAGGGTGCTCTGGCTGCCGGATGTCTTCGGCTACCCGGGCAACCTGCCCCAGCTGATGGCTGCAGCCGGCTGCGATTTCTTCCTCACCCAGAAGCTGTCGTGGAACGACACCAACAAACCGGAGCACCACACCTTCATGTGGGAGGGGATCGACGGGACCGGCGTCTTCACACACTTCCCGCCTGCCGACACCTACAACGGCGACTTCTCCGCCGCCGAGCTGGAGATGAGCATTCGCAACTTCAAAGACGCGCCTCACTCCAACCGCTCGCTATACCTGTTCGGGTTTGGCGACGGAGGTGGCGGGCCGACTGCCGAGATGATCGAGTCCGCGCGCCAGTTTGGCGTGCAGCTTGGCCACGCTTCCGAGTTCTTCGCTCGCGCTTCTGTCGAGGCGAAAGATCTGACGACTGCGCCGGGCGAGCTGTACTTCGAGCTGCACCGCGGCACATACACGAGCCAGTCACGCACCAAGTGGTGGAACCGGCGCGCCCAGATGGTCCTACGCGACGCCGAGATGTGGTCGGTAGGAGCCGGCGACGAGTACCCCCGAGGCGAGCTCGAAGCGATGTGGAAGACGGCGCTGCTGAACCAGTTCCACGACATCCTTCCCGGTTCGAGCATCGACTGGGTTTACGAAGACAACGTGAACGATCTGCGGCAGGTCGTTGCCGGCGCCGAGAACGTCGCCGCGCGAGCTCTCGAGACGATCGCAGGCGATGGCGAAGGTGTCGCCGTCTTCAACTCGACCTCGCACAATCGTGCAGGTGCGCCGCCCTACGGCTGGGCGGTTCACGCCTCGCGACCTGAACCCGCGCCCATGTCGATCGCCGCCGGCCGCATGGAGAACGACATCCTCCGCATTGAGTGGAACCAGTTGGGCCTCCTGACATCGATCTGGGACAAGGAGGCCGGCCTCGAGGTGCTGCGCGCTCCGGGCAACCTGTTCCAGCTTCACGACGACAACCCGGCCCGCTGGGACGCGTGGGACCTGGACCTCAGCTACCTGGACACAGTCCAGGACCTCACCGACCTCGAGGCCGTGCACCTGCACCCGGACGCCGTGAGGTTCGTGCGACGTTTCGGCGAGTCTCAGCTGTGGCAGCGCATGGTCCTCGACGGGCGTGTCCTGCGTTTCGAGACGCAGGTCGACTGGCATGAGCGCCACAAGATGCTGAAGGTTGCATTCCCGGTCACGATCAGCTCTCCAAAAGCGACGTACGAGGTTCAGTTCGGCCACGTGGAACGCCCAACTCATTGGGACACGCCGAAGGCACAGGCGATGTTCGAGGTTTGCGCGCAGCGATGGGCGCATCTCGGCGACGGCGATTATGGGGTCGCGCTGCTCAACGACTCGAAGCACGGACACGACATCCGTGGATCGGTGATGCGCTTGTCCCTCCTGCGCGGGCCAACGCACCCCGATCCGACGGCGGATCAGGGGATGCACACCTTCACTTACGCTCTGATGCCGCATCCCGGCGATTTCCGTCAAGCCGGTGTCATCCAGGCGGCCGAAGATCTGAACTCGCCGCTGCGGGTCGTGCCCACCAACCTCCCAACAGGAACGTCGCGATCACTCGTCGAGGTCGACACGCCTCAGGTCGTGGTCGAAGCGATCAAGCGAGCCGAAGACTCGGAGGCCGTGATCGTGCGGCTCTATGAAGCGTGGGGGAGAAGCTGCACGGCTCGCATCCGAACCACGTTGCCCGCGTCGCGCGCCTTCCTGTGCGACCTCCTCGAGCGCAACATCGAAGCGGTTTCGGTGCAAGACGGCGTGATCGAGCTCGAGCTGAGTCCGTTCAAGATCCTGACCTTGAAGCTCGAGCCGTAACCGCAGAAGTACGGGGATCTCACAATTGATTCGTGAAGATCAAAGAGCTCCGTCTCGTTCTTACGATGGACGACCTTGCCGCGGCGGTCGCGTTCTTTCGCGACACGCTGGGCCTGGAACAGGTGGCCGCGTTCGAAAACGATGGCGGACATGCGGTGCTTCTCGACGCGGGCCACGCGACGTTGGAGCTCTTCGACCGAACGCAGGCGCGCGCCGTCGACGATATCGAGGTCGGGCGTCGCGTCGCGGGCAAGGTCCGGGTTGCGTTTCAGGCGTCGGACAGCGATACGGCTGCCCGCAATCTGGCAAATGTCGGAGCTGAGATTCTGGGCGGCCCGGTAACGACGCCGTGGGGTGACCGCAACGTCCGGCTGACCGGACCGGAAGGGATTCAGCTGACGCTCTTCACTCCGAACCCGCAGACCTAGGACCGGGGGCGAAAGCTAGTGGACCGCCCGCTCCTGCCCGCGCCAGTAGGGCGCCCGCAGGTCCTTCTTGAGGATCTTGCCGCTTGGATTGCGAGGAATCACGTCGACAAAGTCGACCGAGCGCGGACGCTTGAAGCCCGCGAGCCTTGACTGGGACCACTCGATGAGCTCGTCCGCCGTGAGACCTGAGTCCGGTTTGCAAATCACGACGGCCTTGACCGCCTCACCCCACTTGTCGTCGGGGATCCCGATGACGGCAACATCCGCGACCTCTGGATGCCCGGCAAGCACCGCCTCGACCTCGGCGGGATAGATGTTCTCGCCGCCCGAGATGATCATGTCCTTGATCCGGTCTTTGATGTAGATGAACCCCTCACTGTCCATCGTTCCGGCGTCGCCGGTGTGGAACCAGCCATTGCGAATCGCCGCTTCGGTATCCCGCTCCTTGCGCCAGTAGCCGGCCATCGTGGCCGGTCCCCGGTAAACGATCTCGCCGATCTCGCCATAGGGGACCTCGCGGTCATCGGCCCCGACCACCTTGAGCTCATGGCCGAAGCCAGAGCGGCCGCAGCTCAGAAAGCGCTCGCCGACGTGCTCCTCGTGCTGCAAGAACGTCACGGCTCCCGTTGTCTCGGTCAATCCGTAGACCTGTGTGAACCGGCAGCCGAAGATCTCGATCGACCTCTTCAACAGCTCGGGTGTGATCGGCGAGGCGCCGTACAGGATGTTCTTCAAGGCCGAGAAATCGGCGCCCCTGGCCTCCGGCAGCGAGGTGAGGAAGAGAAGTGCCGCTGGCACGAGGAAGGCGGTGTTGACTTTCTGCTCGACAATGACCCGCAAGATGTCCTGAGGCACGAACTCGCGAGTGATGACCGCAGTGCAGCCGGCGGACATCGCGCCGAGCGCCCAGCCGCAGCCGCCGATGTGGTACAGCGGCATCGCGACGAGGGAGCGGCCGTACTCATCGAGGCCTTTGATCTCCGTCAGCAGATTGCCGGTGAGGCCCAGGAGGTTGAGGTTGGTGAGCATCGCTCCCTTGGGGAGGCCGGTGGTGCCCGACGTGTAGAGCTGCCAGGTCACCTGGTCTTCGAGGTCCCGCCTCGGGTCGGCGCCGCCTTTCTCGCGCGGTAGCTCGGAATAATCAAGGACTCGGCATGACACCTGGTCGGCGTTCTGCCGTAGGTCACCGCTGACCACAAGTGCCTTGGGCTCGGCGTCGGCGACGACTGTAGCGACCTCATTCGAGGTGAGCCGCCAGTTGACCGGGCAGGCGACCGCGCCGGCTTTGTCCAGCGCAAAAAGGAGCTCGATGTAGTCGTCGGAGTTCTTGTCCAGGATGGCGACCCTGTCGCCCGGCTCGACGTTCAGCTCGCCGACCAATCCCGCCGCCAGCTCCGAGCTCGTGCGGTTCATCTTCGCCAGCGAGCGCTCTCTGCCCTGGTACCAGGTGATCGGAAAATCCGGTCGTCTGCGCGCATGCCACCGCAGAACCTCGGCGATGGTACGCACGAAGCGATGTTAACTCCGCTGTTTCGCCTGTGAGCTAGAGCGGTCAGGTGCGGGCGGCGGTGCACTCGCGGCACAGGCCGCCGAACACGACCGTGTGGCTGAGCACCTTGTAGCCGGTCAGGCTGTGCACCTGAGCTGCCGCGTCGTCCAGGACGCATACCGGCACCTCAGCGATGCGCCCGCAGCTGTCGCAGCGGATGTGCTCGTGATGGTCCTCCCGCAGCTCGAAGCGGGCGTGCCCGTCACCGAGGTCGATGCGGTCGATCAGGCCCTGCCGCTCGAACAGGCTCACGGCCCTGAACACCGAAGAGTAGTCAGCGGAGCCGAGGGATGACCGCACGGTGTCGTGCAGCTCGTCGATCGACCACGCGTGGCGTTCCTGGATCTCGAATAGCCGGCGGACCTCGTCGGTCACCGGGCTCGGCCGGGGCATCCGACACAAGTATAGGCAGATGCGCATTTGCCTTGCGCATTTAGCTTGTGCAATACTCTTGCGCATCTTGCAAGCGATGCGCGACGAGGTTGGGCTGGTGGACAAGAAGCCAGATGGGCGGGCGACGGCCGCCGTTTTCGATCGGGCGGCGGTCCGGCTTGGCGGCAAGGTCGTCTGGCGCGACGTCAGCTTCGAAGTCGCGGGCGGTGAGTTTGTCGCGATCCTGGGCCCCAACGGCGCAGGTAAGTCGACCCTCCTCAAGGCCCTGCTCGGCATCGTGCCATTGACCGCAGGCAGTGTGAAGGTCTTCGGGCAGCCTGTTCGGCGCGGCAACGACGAGGTCGGCTATCTGCCACAGCGCCGCCGCTTCGACCCGGACTTACGCATCCGCGCCATCGACCTGGTCCGCATGGGGCTCGATGGCGGCCAATGGGGTGTGCCACTGCCGTCGAAGTCCAAGCAGGAGCGGGTGGAAGAGATGGTCGCGCTCGTCGGAGCGACCGGGTACGCCCAGCGGCCCGTCGGGGAGCTCTCAGGCGGCGAGCAGCAGCGGATCCTCATCGCGCAGGCGCTTGTGAGCGGCGCCCGCATGTTGATGCTCGACGAACCGCTGGAGAGCCTCGACCTGAACAACCAGCAGGCGATCTCGAACCTGATCCGGGGCATCTGCCAACGGCAGGGCGTCACGGTGCTGCTCGTCGCACACGATGTCAATCCGATCCTTCCGTTCGTCGACCGCGTCGTCTACGTCGCGGGTGGCCAGGTCGTGTGCGGCAAACCGGCGGACGTGATCCGGACCGAGACGCTGACGCGACTGTACGGCGCGCCCGTGGAAGTGCTCACGACAAGCGACGGTCGCCTGGTCGTGGTCGGCCAGCACGAGCCGGTCAGCTATCACGCGGATCACTAGATGCCGCAGCAAGGCCCCTCTTGGGATCTCGTGGCCGACATCCAGCTGCTCCTGCAGTTTCACTTCATGCAGAACGCCTTCATCGCGGGCACTCTGGTCGCTCTTCTTGCTGGAGCGGCGGGGTACTTCGTCGTCCTGCGCGGCCAGAGCTTCGCAGCCCACATGCTTTCGCAGGTCGGGTTCCCTGGTGCCGCGGCGGGCGTCCTCCTCCACGTATCGCCAGTGCTCGGTCTCATCGTCTTTTGCCTGGCTGCCGCGCTCGGCATCGGATGGGCCGGCCGCGACCTCGACGCGGGCCACCGCGCCGAATCGGCCGCCGTCGGATCGATCCTTGCCTTCTCGCTCGGCCTCGGGCTGCTGTTCTTCCGCCTGTACGCGGGCAGCGCCGCCGGCATCTACAGCTTTCTCTTTGGAACCATCCTCGGGATCTCGGATCGAGACGTCCAGCTGACCCTTGCGGTCGCCGTGCTGAGCTTTGCCGCACTGGCCTTGATCGGCCGGCCGCTGGTCTTCGCCACAGTCGATCCCGACGTGGCCGAGGCGCGCGGCGTGAACGTCCAGATGCTGTCGATCGGTTTCCTGGTCGTCCTCGCTTTTGCCGTCGCAATAACCGTCCAGATAGTCGGCACGCTGTTGATCTTTGCCCTGCTCGTCGCGCCGGGGGCCTCGGCGCTGCAGCTGACCGCTCGCCCCGGCCGCGCGCTCGCGCTCAGCGTCGCCCTGTCCCTCGCCTTCACCTGGCTCGGCCTGGCGCTGGCGTACTTCACCGACCTGCCGGTGGGATTCTTCATCACGTCGCTTGCGTTCGCCGCCTATGTGCTGATTCGCGCGGCGAAGGGAGCAGCCGCCGTTCGCGGCGGAAAGCTGCGGTTCCGCGAGCCATCATTCGCGACGCCCAACTGATGCAGCAGATGCTGGCGCTCGACTTCATGCGCAACGCGTTCCTTACAGGCGGCTGCATCGCGCTGGCCGCCGGCCTGGTGGGCTACTTCGTCGTCCTGCGCAACCAGGTGTTCACGGCCGACGCGCTCGGCCATGTCGCGTTCACCGGCAGCCTGGGCGGACTGCTTGCGGGGCTGAACCTTCTCATCGGCGTGTTCGGCAGCTGCATCGCGGTCGCGCTGGCGATCGGAACGCTCGGAGGCCGAGGTCGGGGCCGCGACATCGCCATCGGCACCGTCTTCGCATGGGTTTTGGGAGTGGGCGTGCTCTTCCTGAGCCTGTACATCACCGCGCGCAGCGCCGCCACCGGCTCGGTTGGCGTGAGCGTCCTCTTTGGCTCCATCCTTGGACTGCAGCCGTTCCAGGTCGTAGTGGCTTCGATCACCGGGATCGCCACCTGCATCGTCACCCTGGTGGTTGCGCGTCCTCTGCTGTTCCTGAGCGTGGATCCTGACGTGGCGCTCGCTCGCGGCGTGCCGACACACGCGCTCACCGCGCTGTTTCTGGTCTTGCTCGCGGTGACGGTCGCGGAGTCGGTCCAGGCGGTCGGCGCACTGCTCATCTTCGGCTTGATGGTGACCCCGGCCGCCATCGCCCAGAACCTTTCGGCGCGACCCTGGCTCGGCATGGCGCTGTCGGCGTTGATCGCCCTCACCGTTGTCTGGGCCGGGCTGGTCCTGTCCTTCTACATCTCGTTCCCGACCAGCTTCTTCATCACTTCGCTCGCCTTCCTCGCCTACCTGGCGTCGCTGGCGGGCCGGCGAGTGGTCAGAAGGCCCGCATGAGAAGGATCGTTTCGATGGTGGCCCTGGCGGTGGTGTTGGCCGCATGTGGTGTCGGCACCTCGCATGTCGACTTCGGCACCGGCAAGATCCAGGTCGTCGCGGCCGAAAACTTCTGGGGCAGCATCGCGTCGCAGGTCGGGGGCTCCCACGTCCAGGTGACCAGCATCATCGTCAACCCCGACACTGACCCTCACGCCTACGAGCCGACGCCATCCGACGCTCGCCTCATCGCCCAGGCTCAATACGTGATCGTCAACGGCGCCGGCTATGACGCATGGGCGCCCAAGCTGCTCGACGCAAACCCCGCCTCCGGGCGCACCGTGTTGACCGTGGGCGACCTCTTCGGCAAGAAGGAGGGGGACAACCCGCACATGTGGTACTCGCCGTCTTATGTCGACCAGGTCGTGGACCGGATGGGCTCGGACCTGGCCAAGATCGACTCGGCGGACGCATCGGCGATCACCCAGCAGGCGGCTCAGTACAAAAGCACCGGCTTGAAGGATTACCACGACACGGTCAGCGCGATCAAGGCGAAGTACTCCGGCACCAGAGTCGGCGCGACAGAGAGTATCGCCGCCTACCTGGCGGATGGCACAGGGCTCAACCTGGTGACGCCATCCAGCTACCTCAAGGCGATCAGCGAAGGCACAGATCCGAGCGCAGGCGACAAGGCGGAGGTCCAGAACGAGATCGCGAGCCGATCGATCAAAGTCTTCATCTTCAACTCGCAGAACTCGACGCCGGACATCCAGGGCCTCGTCGACAAGGCAACCGCCCAGGGAATCCCGGTCGTGAAGATCACCGAGACGCTCGCGCCGGCCACGGCGACGTTCCAGGACTGGCAGACGGCGCAGCTCAAGGACCTGCTGCACGCACTCGGCGGCTAGCCCGCCGCGGCGGCCGCCAGGGATTCCACTGCCCCGATGTTCTGCAACAGCTCCGCGGGGAAGCCGTGCCGCTCGCGAAGATAGTCGGGGCTGTTGTACGAAACCCAGACCCTGCCCTCGCCGTCTTGCCAGACGAGGATCTTCAACGGAAGGTCAATCGCAATGCTGGGAGCGGCGAGCATCAGCGGCGTCCCGGCCTTAGGGCTGCCGAAGATCAAGAGCCGGGTCGGCGGCATTTTGATTCCCACCTTCTCCGCTTCACCGCTGTGATCGACCAACGCGAACAAGGTCAGCCCGCGTGACTGCAGGATGCCCTTCAGCCTGTCCACCGTCTGATCAACCGAGTGGTTGCTGACGCTATCTACGATTCCTTTGCCGGCCATGGAATCCTCCCCAACCAGGACGCCCGATCTCTATCCCGAAATCGAACCCTATGCCCACGGGATCCTCGATGTGGGCGACGGCTGCCAGATCTACTGGGAGACCTGCGGCAATCCGTCCGGCAAACCGGCCGGCCGCGCAACCGACGCCTTCGCCTAGATCTGGGCGCCGAAACAACTCGTTGGCGCCAACGGAGCGAAATTCGGGTGGCTGAAACGCCTCGGTGGCGCCAACGAAGCGAAAACGTGCCGGCGCTTTGTCATGTTTCACCCGCGATTTTTAGCTTGGCGCGGACCCATTCCAGCACCTCATGCTCGGGCGGATCCATGCCGTCCGTCGTATCCACGGCCAGCGTAGGCCGCCCCAGGTCGGGTACGCCGTACTCGCCCGCGCTCACCCGGCGCTGCAGGTCTGGCAGTGCCTCCGGTCCGCGATGGCCCGGGTGTCGGCTCGGATGCCGCTCGACATAGCGGGTCTCGAGGACATCGAGCCGGCACGAAATGTCGACCACGAGCGTGTTCCCGTGGCCGGCGAGCTCCGCGATCTCGGACTGGCGGCGCAGGAAGGCGCCCTCGAGCACCAGGCCGTTACCTGACCGAAGCAGCTCGCGGGCGATCGCGAACTGGACCGCGAAGGCGGCGGCGCCTATCTCCTCAGACCCGCCGAGGTGGTCCATCATCCTTTCCTTCACCAGGTCCTTGCTCAGTACCGGCAGGCCCAGGCTCCGGGCGAGGTTGTCCGCGATGGTCGACTTCCCCGAGGCCGGTGGCCCGCAAACGATCACCAGCGGAGGCAGGCTGCGTCCCACGCCCCAATCCTGCCTGAGGCACGCGACGTGGGTCCGCCAGCACCACTCTTGACAAGCCCCCAGCCGACTATATAATCCTGCCCTGTAAGCGCTTACCGGTAAGCGCTTACAAAAGAGCCAGTCGCCCGTCGGTTGGAGCGTACAAAGTTTCATGCCCGACCCGAAACGGCAAAAGGGCCCCCTGACGATCTACGACGTGGCGAGCCGCGCCGGCGTGTCTATCGCGTCGGTCTCTCGGGTCCTGAACGGCCAGGGGACCCCCCGCGCCGCGACCCGCGAGCGAGTGATGCAGGCGGTCACCGAGCTCGGCTTCGTCCGCGACGGCGCGGCGCGCGCTCTGTCGAACGGCCTCAAGGAGGTCGTCGGCGTGGTCTTTCGCCGCGGTGACGAAACTCTCTTCGAAGACGAGGACGAAAGCCTGCTCTTCATCGACGTCATCAATCGCGGTATCGACGTCGCCGCGCAGCGCCGTGGCTTCGACGTCCTGATCAGCTCGATCGGGTACAACGACGAAAACGTGACGCCGCGGGTCGCCGCGGTCGCGGGTAAGGCTGACGGCCTGATCCTCCACGACCGGATGCTTTCCGCGTCCGGTTTGAACCGCATCGCCGCCACCGTCCCAGTCGTCACGCTCGCAGGCACGCCGGCCCGTGGGCTCATGAATGTTCGGTGCGACAACGAGGCGGGCATGCGCGCGCTCGTCCATCACCTGGTCGCCGACCACGGATACGGCACCGTCGCCTACCTCTCGGGGCGCACCGACAGCCCCGACAACCGGGCTCGACTCAAAGCTTTCGAGGCGGAGGCTGCGGCCAACGGCGCCGAGGCCCAGGCCGGGCCCGAATGGCACGGCAACTACAGCGCGGCTGGCGGTGCGAGGGTCATCAACGCACTGCTCGACGAGCACCGTGATCTGCCTCGCGCGGTCGTCTGCGCCAACGACCAGACGGCGCTCGGCGTGATGCATGCCCTGGCACGGCGAGGGATCAGGGTTCCACAAGACGTCGCGGTCACAGGATTTGACGACGTCCCGGTCGCGCGCCATCTCCACCCGCCGCTGACGACGATCCGCCAGCCGATGCAGGAGCTGGGCGCGATGGCTTTCGACATCCTCTACTCCAAGATCAGCACCGGCAAGGGTGACCCGGACGTCGTGCTCCCGGTGCAGCTGATCATCCGCGAGAGCTGTGGCTGCACCAGCCGCATCAGCCGGACCACGGCCGGGAAGAAAGACTCGCCTCTCACAGCGCCCGCAAGCAGCGATGGCACCGGGAGCCGGGTATTTGGGCGGCGGTTCGCTCGGACACGCGACGTCCGCGTGGACGGAACCTAGCAATGGTCGTGATCCTCCGCAGGCTCGGCGTGTATGTGCTCGCGGCGTGGGTCGCGATCACCGTCAGCTTCCTCCTCCCGCGCGTCGTCCCCGGAAACCCAGTCGCCGGCGCGGTGGCGCGCGCGTCGCAGTCCGGCAACTGCAACGAGCAGTGCGTCCTCGCGGTGGAGGAGCAGCTCGGTTACAACGTCCACACGCCTCTGTGGGACCAGTACGTCCAGTACCTGGGCAACCTGGCGCACGGCGACCTCGGGCATTCGTGGTCGGAAAACGCCCCCGTAGGCAGCCTGATCCTTTCCTTCTTGCCGTGGACGCTCGTGCTGCTAGGGCTCGGAACGACGCTGAGCTTCCTGGCCGGCAGCGCCATCGGAACGCTCGTCGCATGGCGCCGCGGCTCGTCTGTGGAGCTGATGCTGCCTGCCGCGACGTTTTTTCAATCGCTTCCTTACTTCTTTCTTGGGCTCGTGATCGTCTTGATCTTCGGACAGACCGGGACGATGCTCCGATGGTTTCCGAGTCTCTTCGGGTACGACATCTTCGCGGTAACGCCCGGTCCGAACCTTCCGTACATCCAGAGCGTCCTCAGCCACGCGATTCTTCCCGCGGCGACGGTGGTCCTGGCCTCGCTGGGCGGTTTCATCCTCGCGATCCGAAACCAGGTGATCACCACGATGGACGAGGACTTCGTCCTCGTGGCGCAGGCCAAGGGACTTCGCACGCGCACGGTGGTCTGGTACGCCGTCCGCAACGCGTTGCTGCCGGTCGTGGCCAACTTCACGATCGCGATCAGCCTGGTGGTCGGCGGCCAGATCCTGGTCGAGATCGTCTTCAACTATCCAGGCATCGGGTTCCACCTCTTCGACGCGCTGGGCAAGCTCGACTACACGCTGGTCCAGGGAATCTTCGTTGTGATCACCCTTGTCGTGCTGGCGGCGAACCTGCTCGCCGACCTCGTCTACGTCGCAATCGATCCTAGGGCGCGGCAGGCGGCATGACGACATGACGATCGACACCACAGCCCTGGCCAAGATCCCGCCTGCCGGTCCAGCCGCGGGTCCAGTACTTCAACGCGGGCGCATCCTTCGTCTGCCTCGGTCGCCGAAAGTCATCGCCGGGCTCTTCATCGTTGCGGTGTTCGGCCTGATCGCACTGATCGGTCGCTGGGTGGTTCCCTACTCGCCCAACGCGACCGACTCTCAGAACTGGGTCCAGCACGTCCTCGTTCCCGGCACTGGTGGCGACTCAGGGTTTCCGGCGAGCTACTACCCGCTTCCATATGGACCGTCCGCCGCGCACTGGCTTGGCACGACCGTTTTCGCCCAGGACGTGTGGTCCCAGCTGCTCGCTTCGACGCAGGCGACGATGTTCGTCGGCTTGCTCGCCGCGGCGATCGCGACGGCCCTGTCCATCATCTTCGGGGTGAGCGCCGGTTACATCGGCGGCGCCACTGATGAGGGTCTGTCGCTGATCGCCAACGTGTTCCTCGCGATCCCGGGCCTGCCTCTTTTGATCGTCCTCGCCGACTACGTCCCCTCCGCGGGCTCCAGCATCTTCCTGGTCGCGGCGATCATCGCCGTCACAACCTGGGCTTATTCGGCTCGCACCCTACGAGCGCAGACATTGTCCCTGCGCAACCGCGACTTCGTCGAGGCCGCGAGGGTGAGCGGCGAAGGCAGGACGCGGATCATCCTCGCCGAGATACTGCCCAACCTCGTCCCGATCGTCGCCGCTTCGTTCCTGTTCACGACCCTGGCAGCGATCTACGCCTACGTCGCGATCTCCTTCCTTGGCCTGGGCGGATCGCCGACGGGATCCCCGGCGGGGCTATGGAACTGGGGCGAGATGCTGCGCGAAGGATTCGCCAACAACGCGGTTCGAGGCGGCTGGTGGTGGTGGTGGGCGCCGCCCGGAATCTGCGTCGCCCTGCTCGGCACCGGACTCGCCCTTCTCAATTTCGGAATCGACGAGTTCATCAATCCGCGCCTGCGGACAGCCGGGCTCACTGCGCGCGCCGCCAAGAAGGCCGGGATCAAGCTCGGCACGGCAGTCGGTGTCACGCCAGTGGCAAGCATCAGTCCGATTGCGGTCAAGCCAGCCACCAGAGCAGCCGACGCAGTGCTCGAGATTCACGGCCTGTCCGTCGACTACGGCTACGGAGCTGAGGCCGTCCATGCGGTCATGAACTGCGACCTGGTGCTGCGCCGGGGCCGCGTGCTCGGGCTGGCAGGTGAAAGCGGGAGCGGCAAGACGACCCTGGCTCTGGCCGCCATGCGCCTTTTGCGCCAGCCGGCCGTGATCACCTCGGGCCAGGTCCTGTTCCACTCCAGGCCGTTTACCGGGGAGGGGCCGAAGGGCACGATCGACCTGCTCGCGGCGGGGCTGCACCAGCTGCGCGAGGTGCGGTGGTCGGAGATTGCCGTCGTGCTGCAGAGCTCGCTCAACGCATTGAACCCCGTGATCACGGTCGGCGCCCAGTTCGACGACCTCCTGCGTGTGCACCGCCCCAAGCTCTCCGCCCTGGATCGATGGGCGAAGTCCGGCGAGCTGCTCGAGATGGTGGGGATGAACGCTGACCGGCTGCGCAGCTACCCTCACGAGCTCTCAGGTGGGATGCGGCAGCGCGCGATGATCGCGATGGCGCTGGCGCTCGAGCCGCAGGTGATGATCCTCGACGAGCCAACGACGGCGCTCGACGTGGTCACCCAGCGGGAGATCCTCGAAGAGCTGATGGGTCTGCGCGACCGCCTCGGGTTCGCGGCGCTTTTCATCACGCACGACCTGTCGTTGCTGGTCGAGCTTGCCGACGAGATCGCGGTGATGTACGCCGGACGCCTCATGGAGCGCGCCCCTGCCGCTTCTCTCTTTCACGCGCCGCGCTTGCCGTACACGCATGGGCTCCTCAACTGCTTTCCGCCCATGCACGGCAAGCGCGTCCCGATGGAGGGGATTCCTGGGTCACCTCCCGACCTGCGGGATCTTCCCTCGGGATGCGCTTTTCATCCGCGGTGCCGCTGGGCGATGGACCGCTGCACGCGCGAAGTGCCACAGCTCGCGCCGGTTGATGGATCCGGTCGCGAGGTCGCCTGCTGGCTGCACCGAGACGGTGCCCAGGTTCCGCCGGACCTCGCCCGGCCCGAGCCGGCCCAGCGCCCGGCACTCATGCGGGTGAGCGAGCAGTGAGCGCGGCCGCGCCGGTGCTGGAGGGACGCAACCTCACGAAGCACTTCTGGGTCAAGCGCGGCCGAGGGCCTTTCGCGCGTCGGACGGCGGTCAACGCCGTCGACAACGTATCGGTGCGTCTCGAAGGCGGCAGGGTCACCGCGCTGGTGGGCGAGAGCGGGGCCGGCAAGACAACCGTCGGGCGGCTCCTCGCGAAGATCATCAAGCCCGATGCGGGCAGCATCCTGGTCGACGGCAAGCCGGCGCCTTCAGGCCGGCCACGCTCCTACGCGGCGACCGTCCAGATGGTGTTTCAGGATCCCTTCGCTTCGCTCAACCCGGTCCATCGGATTCGCCACCACCTCGCCCGCCCACTGCAGATTCATCACCTCGCCGCCGGGGACGTGAACACTGCGGTGGCCGGTCTTCTCGGCCGCGTCGCGTTGAAACCGCCGGCTCAGTTCGCGGCCAAGTTTCCTCATGAGCTGTCTGGCGGGCAGCGTCAGCGCGTCGCCATCGCGCGCGCGCTTGCTGTCCGGCCGCGAGTCCTCATCGCCGACGAGCCTGTCTCGATGCTCGACGTTTCCATCCGGCTTGGAATCCTGAACTTGCTCGCCGATCTCCGCGACGAGGATCGGCTCGCGATCCTATATGTCACCCACGACATCGCATCGGCTCGCTACCTCGCGGACACGATCGCGGTCATGTACGCGGGCCAGCTGGTCGAGGTCGCGCCGAGCGTCGAGCTGACCGACCACCCGGCCCACCCATATACGCAGCTACTGCTCTCCGCTGCGCCCGATCCGGATCGGGCGCAGCCACCCGTCCTCGCCGGCAGCGGAGCTCCCCCGAGCCTGCTCGCGCCGCCGAGCGGGTGCCGATTCCACCCGCGCTGCCCGCACGCGATGGACGTGTGCAAGCGCAAGGCGCCGCCCAACATCACGGTGGCGCCGGACCACATCGCGGCGTGCTGGCTGCACGTCGACCCGTCCGAGCGGCAAGCGAGCGAAAACGGAGCGATCGCGACTGGACCCCTGGAGAAAGCACAAACCAAGAGGTGAGGATGGATGAATTTTCGGCTGGCGTTTCGTTCTCCGCCGTCGAGTGGCGAGGGAGTGTGGTGTCGTCCGTGTCTCGGTGTCCCCATCAGAAGCCCACTGCGAACGCGCAGTGCGTCACGGAGGTGACAGACCTATGAATTGGCGATCTTTGGCAAGTCTGCTTGGCGTGGCCGCACTGGCGGTCGGCGCATGCCAGCAGTCGAACAACGCGGCCACCCCGGGCGGCAAGCCGCTCATCGCTGAGCCGACCACCGGAGTTACTTTCTCGCAGGACTTCAACCCGTACGACTCGAACTCGGTCTCGTCCAGCATGGGCACGCGGAGCATCGTCAACGAGCCGCTAGTCGAGTTCGACGAGCTCGACCCGACGGCGGCCGGCACCCACCCGTGGCTGGCCACTGCCTTCCAGTTTGCGAATGGCGGCAAGGACATCCAGCTCACCATCCGCCAGAACGTGAAGTTCAACGACGGTTCGTCGTTCGGGCCGGCCGACGTGGCCGCGACTTACAAAGTGGTCGCGAATCCGAAAGCCAACATCTTCGGCGTCCCCGACCAGGCTTCCGACCCGACGGTCTCCAACAACACAGTCACGCTTCATTTCAAGACGCCGCAGTACACCTCGCTGTTCACAATCCTTGGCAAGACCTACGTGCTGAAGGCGTCTGTGGCGACGCAGGTCGCAGCCAACCCGACCATGGCGATCGCCAACCCAATCGGCACCGGACCATTCATGCTCGCGAGCTACTCGAGCTCGCTGATCAAATGGAAGCCAAACCCGAATTACTGGGGCGGCACCCCGCCGGAGTCTGAGATCGACACTCCGGCCATCGCCACCAACGCCGCTGCAAGCGACGCGCTCGTGAGCGGCCAGCTCGATTGGGCCGGCAACGACATCCCTAACGTCTATGAGAACTACGTCAACCTCAACCCTCAGACCAACCACGCCTGGTTCGCGTCAGGCTCCACCGTCACGCTCTACTTCAACTTGAACGCGGGCAACGGAGGGGCCACCGGTATCGGCGAGGCGGCGGTCCGCAAGGCCATCAGCTACGGCATCGACCGCAACGCCCTCGCGCTTCTCGGCGAGTCTGGATACGAGCGGGCGGCAAGCTCGTCCAGCGCGCTGATCCTGCCCAACCAGAAGGCCTTCCTGCCGAGTGACGGGAGCCTGGCCAACGACCTGTCGACGGCCGGCAACGCGCCGGACCCGGCGACGGCAACGGCCCAGAAGCTACCCGCCGGTATGGACGTCTACGACATTCTCAAGAACGGCGGCTGGACTCCGCCAGCCTCCTCCCATTTCGACAGCGGCACCGGCGTCTTCAAGTCCGGCGGCAACTGCGACGGCAGCAACACCGCCAACTGCTGGACGAAGGGCGGCCAGATCATCAAGTTCTCCGTTTACGACCCGGTTCCCTTCTCCGACTACTGGGAGAACGCCGCGCTCATCTCCCAGGAGCTCCAGCCGCTCGGCATGGACGTGACCACCAAGCCGGCGCAGGGCTACTCGGACTGGAACACCACTCTCACCTCGAACCCCGCTGGATGGCAGACCATGATCCACTGGGGCAACGGCGGCAGCATCCCGTACATCCAGTTCTACGACTGGTTCCAGGGCACAGCGGCGGGCCAGGTCGGCTACAAGAACGCCGACGCAAGCGCAGCCCTCACCGCGTACGCGAGCACTGATCCCAACGACACCGCCTCGCTTTACCCGGTGGTTCAGAAGCTCGAGAAGATCATGTCGACTGACGTTCCCTACGCTCCGCTTCTCTACGGCGCGGACTGGAACGTGTACAGCAGCGCGAAGTACACGGGTTGGCCGAACCAATCCCACCCATACATGAACCCTTCGCCCAGCGACCCACAGATGGCGTACATCCTCATGCAGCTGAAGCCCGTTTCCTAGGACCCATTTGCCGAATCGCGTCTTGTCCGGCCGGCACAGCGCCGGCCGGACGTCCCCACCCGCAACCGAGGAGATCTTTCATGAGTAGCGCCACCGTCGGTCTTCCGAGCGACGAGGCGCGCCTGGTGGCGCGGCTCACGCTGGAGCAGAAGATCCGCCTGCTCACGGGCGCGGATTCGTGGAAGCTCCACGGCGAGAGCGCGGTCGGGCTGCGGCCGATCGTCATGTCCGACGGACCCGCCGGCGTGCGTGGGACCCGCTTCGACGCAGCCAATCCATCGTCTTCACTTCCGTGCCCGATCGCGCTTGGCGCGACTTGGGATGAGCAGATCGTGGAAGAGCTCGCGACGGCGCTCGGCCGGGAGGCCCGCGCCAAGGGCGTCGACATCCTCCTCGGGCCGACCGTCAACATCGTGCGCACCCCCCTCAGCGGCCGCGGCTTCGAGTGTTTCTCGGAGGACCCGCTGCTCACCTCGCGCATAGCGGTCGCGTACGTCCACGGTGTGCAGAAGGCCGGCGTCGCCGCGACTGCGAAGCACTTCGTCGCCAACGACTCCGAGACCGAGCGCCGCACGTACGACGCACGTGTCACCGACCGCGTGCTGCGCGAGGTCTACCTTCCACCATTCGAAGCTTGTGTCGCTGAAGGTGGCGCCTACCTGGTGATGGCTGCCTACAACTCCGTCAACGGCGCCACGATGACGGCCAACTCGCCATTGCTCCAGGACCTGCTGAAGGCCGAGTGGGGCTTTACCGGTCTCGTGGTCTCGGACTGGTCCGCGACGACATCCACAGTACCGAGCGCGCTGGCCGGGCTCGACCTCGTGATGCCTGGACCCGACGGACCTTGGGGAGAGCGGCTGGTGAACGCCGTTCACGCCGGCAAAGTGCCGGAGGCGGCGATCGACGACAAGATCGCGCGGATCCTCGTCCTCGCTCGCCGCGTGGGCGCGCTGAACGGCCATGTCGACGGCAACGTCCCAGGCCCTGTCCCAGGCCAGAGCGTCGCGCTCATCGATCCTGCCTTGCTCCGCGAGGTGACTGCCCGGTCGTTCGTGCTCCTCAGCAACTCGCGCGGCCTGCTCCCGCTCGCCGCGGGCAGCGTCGATCGCGTCGCGTTGATCGGCCCGAACGCGATCGATCCGCAGACCCAGGGGGGCGGCAGCGTGCGCGTGCTGCCCGTCACGCGCCCCCGAATCGCCGATGCTCTGCGCGATGCCCTAGACGCACGCGTCAGCGTGCACCAGGGATGCGTGACCAGCGCCACGATTCCTGAACCCCCTGACGGGACACTCCACGACCCGGTCACCGGAAAGGCGGGCGTGCGTGTCGAGGTTCGTGGACCGGACGGCGCGGTCCTGCACGACGCTCCGTTTCCGTCCAGCGTGGTGACCTGGTGGGACGGCTTGCCTGAAGCCGTGCATCGGGCCGGCTCCGAAGTCACGCTTCGCGCCAACTACCGCCCGCAGACCGACGGAACGCATGTCATCGGCGCCGCGGGTGTGGGCCTGATGCGGATCGCGGTCGATGGAACCCCGCTCGCCGAGGCCACCAGCCTGCCGCCGCGCGAGGTGGTCGAGGCGCTGTCGCGGCCGCCCGAGGTGCGCGTACCGGTGCAGATGAAGGCAGGGCGCGAGGTCGCCGTACGCCTCGATTACCGGCCCGACACGCGATTCGTGACCCTGCGGCTCGGCATCACCCCGCAGATCCACGACGACCATCTGATCGAGCAGGCGGTCCAGGCTGCCGCAGCTGCGGAGGTGGCGGTTGTGGTCGTCGGGTCAGCCGACGGGACCGAGAGCGAGGGTTACGACCGAAAAACCCTGGGACTGCCCGGCAAGCAGGACGAGCTGGTCAGGCGCGTCGCAGCGGCCAACCCCAAAACGATCGTGGTGGTCAACTCGGGCACGCCAGTGCTGATGCCGTGGGCCACGGATGTCGCGGCGATCCTGCAGGTGTGGTTCCCCGGCCAGGCCTTCGGCGAGGCCCTGGCCGACGTGCTGACAGGCGCAGCCGAGCCGGGGGGACGCTTGCCGGTGTCCATCCCGAAGGCCGAGGTGGATTCTCCAGTCCTCGGCGCCGAGCCCGAGGCGGGCAAGCTGGTCTACTCCGAAGGACTCCTGGTCGGCTACCGCGGCTACGACCGAAGCGGCACGGATCCGCTGTTCGGCTTCGGCCACGGTCTCGGCTATACCGAATGGGAGTACGAGTCGATCGAGGCTGCGGCAACCTCCATCGGTAGTGGCGATGATCTCGACCTGCTGGTGAAGCTTCGCAACCGCGGGGCACGGGCTGGCCGCGAGGTCGTGCAGGTCTACCTCGAGGGACCGGACGATGACCCGAGCCGCCCGGTTCGCATCCTCGCCGGCTTCGCAAACGTCGGCGCCGAGCCAGGGGCTCAGGTAACGGCGCGGCTTTCAGTTCCATCGCGCGCCTTCGCGCGCTACGACGAGGGCCTGGGTCGGTGGGATGCCGAGCCAGGCGCGTACACGATTCGCGCGGGGCGGTCGTCGCGCGACCTCAGAGTTTCGGTCGAGGTGGTGATGCGATGACCTAGACAGCGACGACGTCTGCGGCTGCGGTGGAGGTTTTGCGGAGGAGATGAGAACGATGATTCCAAAACGGGTATTTCCATTTGGGACAGCAGTGGCGTTGCTCGCGGCCGCTTTCGTTGCGACTGGCGGTGTGACCGCCGGGGCGACATCAGGTCAGCCGAACTTCGGTCCGAATGTCTATGTGTTCGATCCGAGCATGCCGCAAAATCAGATCCAGACGGCCATCGACGCGATCTCGACTCAACAGGTGCCCCTTGGCAGTCAGTTTGACAGCCAGCGCTACGCCATTTTCTTCAAGCCAGGCACATATGGAACACGCGCCAACCCGCTCGAGTTCCAGGTTGGCTACTACACCCAGGTGGCCGGCCTTGGGGCTGTGCCCCAGGACACGGTTATCAATGGCGCCATCGAGGTGTTCGCCAACGCGCCCGACGGCGGCGGAGTCAACTCCACTGTCAACTTCTGGCGCTCGCTGTCCAACCTGACCCTCAACGAGGTCCTCGGTGCGTATCCGCCCGGCCCACCGAACTACGCCCCGCCGGTCATCGACCCCTACACGAAGTACTGCACATACAGCGAAGAGGCGTGGTCCGCATCGCAGGCCACCCCGGTGAGGAGCGTGATCATCAACGGCAGCGTGGTGTTCCAGGACTACTGCGCCGGGAACCATGACTTCGCCAGCGGCGGCTTCCTCGCCAACGATAAGGTCAGCGGCAGCCTCAACTTCTACGGGAACCAGCAGTACATGGTCCGCAACAGCCAGATCGGCGGTGCGAACGGTTGCCCGAACGGCCTGTGGAACAACGTCTTCTCTGGGGTGGTCGGCGCACCATCGCCCGTCTTCACCGGCAACTGCCAGCAGAACACCGTCGTGCCCGCGAGCCCCGTCACTGAGGAGCAGCCATTCCTCTACACAGACTCAGGTGGCAGCTGGAACGTCTTCGTACCAGCTCTTCAGCACGACACGACCGGGCCGAACTTCCTGACCGGCACGGAAGCCGGCGCGAGCGTGGCGATCCAGCACTTCTTCGTGGCCAGCCCGGGGACATCCGTCGCCGATATCAATTACGCGCTCGGACATGGCCACGACCTCATCCTCACGCCCGGCATATACGCCCTTGACCAGCCGATCGTCGTCAGCCGTCCCAGCACCATCGTTATGGCCCTGGGCTTCGCGACCCTCATTCCGCAAAATGGCACCGCGGCCCTGATCGTGTCAACCAACATCGGGGTGAAGATTTCAGGCTTGATCATCGACGCCGGACCAGTCAATTCATCCGTCCTGCTCTCGGTTGGCGGCGCGGGACCCAGCAGCCCAGGCAACCCTGACCTCATCCAGGACGTCTTCTTCCGCATCGGCGGGGCCGAGACGACGCCGGTGAGCGCGATGGTCAGCCTCCTCGACAACGCTCCCAGCTCGATCATCGACGACGTGTGGGCCTGGCGTGCCGACCACGGCGCCACTGCCTACAGCACGGGCTGGACTGTGAACAAAGGCGACACCGGGGTCATCGTGAACGGCGACAACGTCACCGCTTACGGCCTGGCGGTCGAGCACTACCAGAAGTACGAGGTCGTCTGGAACGGCAACGGCGGTACTGACATCTTCTATCAGAACGAAATGCCTTACGACGTTCCGAGTCAAGCGGCGTGGATGGAGGCGCCTGGTGTCGACGGCTATGCGGCCTTCAAGGTCGGCGACGACGTGACGAGTTTCCACGGCTATGGGTTGGGCGCCTACTCGTTCTTCAACCAGGGCGTGAACATCTACGCAGAGCGCGCGTTTGAGGTTCCCGACTCGCTGCCCGCAGGCAGCCTGCAGGACTTGCTCACGGTCTTTCTCTCCAAAGCTGGCTCCGGCGGAATCTTCCACGTGGTCAACGAAACCGGCGGCTCGTCCACCGTCGCCAATCAAGGCGCGGCGGTCGATGTCGTCAGCTATCCCTAACCGCTGAGTGCTGGGCGGACCCTACCTTTCGGGGGTCGGGTCCGCCATCATCTCCCGCCGCCAGGGCGGGTCCGCGCCCTCGCGCGAGCATGTGATCGCCGCGGCCTGGCACGCGAAGCGGAGAGCATCCTTCAGCTCGTCCTCCTCGAGCGACAGGTCCGGGCGGATCGCACGGTGGTCGTGCAGCCAGGCGAGAAATGCGGCCCCGAACGCGTCGCCGGCCCCGATGGTGTCGACGACCTCGACGCGCACCGCGTCGACGGCGACTCGAAGTCCGCGATGGACCGCATACGCTCCCTCGGCGCCGAGCGTCACAACGACCAGGCGCGCGCCCTGGCCGATCAGGTGGTCCGCCGCGTGCCGGTAGCTGAGGTCGGGATGCAGCCACGCGAGGTCGGCGTCGCTGGCTTTGACGATGGTGCTCATCGAGATCGCCTCGCGCAATCGCGCGCGGTACTCGTCGTCGGGGATGAGTCCGACGCGGATGTTTGGGTCGAGCATGACCAACCGCCCAGGCCCTTCCCGCCGCATGAGATCGAGCAGGGTGGAAGCCATCGGTTCCAGCACCATCCCGAGCGTGCCGAAGACGAGGGCGTCGACCTCGGGTCCCAGCCGCGTGGGAATCATGTCGAGGGTCAGGTTGGGAGCGGACGTCCCCTGAACGAGGAACTGATATTCGGCGAGACCCTGGCTGTCCACGTCCGCAACTGCGATCGTCGTCCCTTCGGAGCCGATGCTCGCAAGCTCCAGGCTCGCCCCGTCGGCGCCGAGAAGATCGGCGAGCTCACGGCCGAACTTGTCGTTCGAGAGGCGGCCGAGGAAGGCGGTGGGGACTCCGAGCCGGGCCAGCGCACGCGCAGTGTTGAACGGCCCGCCACCGGGCGCGGCTCGCTGAGTGCCGTCGCCGTTGTGGATCATGTCGATCAACGCCTCGCCGCAGACGACGATCACGGTCGGATCTCGCCTGAGCCCCTGGTGATCATCCGGGTCAGCACGATGTGCTGCTCCGAGGCCGAACGATCACCGTCGAGCCGCCGAAACAGCACATCGGCCGCGGTGCGGCCTATGGCCGCCGGATCCTGAGCGATCACCGTGATTCCCGGTTCCAGCAGGTCCGCGAGCAGGATGTCGTCGAAACCGATCAGCGCCACTTTCCTGTGCAGGCCGAGGCGTCGAAGGGCGCGGAAGGCTCCGATCGTGATCAGGTTCTGGCCGGTGAACAGCGCGGTCGGCGGCTCGGGTCCGGTCAGGAGCTCGGTGGTCGCGGCTTCCGCCTTCTCGATGCCTCGCAGGTCGAGGCGAACCAGTCGCTCATCGAGCTTGATCTCATGCTCGGCCAGCTCCTCGACGTAGCCTTGATGACGGTCCGCGGCGGTGGCGATCGTCCGCATGTCGCCGAGGTATCCAATCCTGCGGTGGCCATGCTCGACGAGGTGCCGGACGCCCCGTTTCACACCAGCGGTGTTGTCGGTTAGGACGGTGTCCGCGTCGAGGAACGCGGGCGGACGGTCGACGAAGACCATCGCGGTGCCGGCCCGGCGCTCTGTCAACAGGTAGCTGTGATCGTGGCTCGACGGCTGGATGATCAGGCCATCCACGCGACGTGACGCGAATGCGGAAACGAGCCGCCGCTCCCGCTCCCCGTCTTCGTCTGAGCTCCCCGCCAGGACGAGCACGCCGCGCTTGACAGCGACGTCTTCGATCGATCGGTGGAGGGCCGAGGCGAATGGGTTCGCGACGTCTTCCAGGACGACCCCGATCGTCGCGCTCCTGCCATCCGAGCGGCGAAGGCTGCTCGCCGTCATGTTGTGCCTGTAGTCGAGGCGTTCTGACGCGGCCAGCACGCGTCGGGCAAGGGCGGGTGACACGCCGGGCTCTCCGTTCACGACGCGCGAAACAGTCTTGATGCTGACCTTGGCCAGCGCCGCGACGTCCCGCATGGTGGGTCGTGAGCGGTCAGCAGATTCGGCTGTCAACGTTGGCTGATGCCTTGTTCGACCGATGCGGTTGGACGCACCTACAAATTCTCCAGTTGCAGTTTATACGGATCTGTGCTATATCTGACAACGTTGTCTTTTGACAACGTTGTCACTTTGGTCTGCATTGGTGGCTCTGGCCGAATAAAAAAGAGGTGACGCTGCATGAGCGATAGGCATCTTCGATCCCGGAAGCGGCAATTTGCCATCCCTGTCCTCGGACTCCTGCTCGCTTTTGTCGGCGCAGCCTGTTCTGGCGCCGGCGGCGGAGGAGGTGGCGGTGGAACGACCACCATCACGGTCGGCTCGGTCGACAACCCCTCGATGACCGACCTCAAGAAGCTGGTTCCGGACTTCGAGAGCGCGCACTCGGGGATCAAGGTCAACATCGTTACCCTTCCCGAAGACCAGATCCGCCAGCAGGTGACGCAGGACGTCGCGACCCAAAGCGGAAAATTCGACCTCTTCACGATCGGTACCTATGAGGTTCCACTTTGGGCGAAGCTGGGCTGGCTCCAGGACCTGGCCCCCTACATCGCGAAGGATTCCTCCTACGCACCAGACGATCTGATTCCCGGAATCAAGACAGCCCTCTCGTACCAGAACGATCTGTATGCGGTGCCCTTCTACGGTGAGTCCTCCATGCTCATGTACCGCAAAGACCTCCTGTCGGCCAAGGGCATCACCATGCCGGATCATCCGACCTGGGCCCAGGTGGCGGCAGCCGCACAGGCGGTCAACAACCCGAGCTCGGGCTTGAATGGAATCTGCTTGCGAGGCCTTCCTGGTTGGGGCGAGCAGCTCGCACCGCTGGACACCGTGGTCAACACCTACGGCGGACGCTGGTTTGACCAGAGCTGGAACGCGCAGCTGAATTCGCCGCAGTGGCATGACGCTCTGACCTTCTACGTGAACCTGCTCAAGACCGCCGGCGAGCCGGGAGCCGGCAGCGCCGGATTCACCGAGTGCCTGAACGCCTATAACAACGGCAAGGTCGCGATGTGGTACGACGCCACCGTGGCCGCGAGCTTCTTCACGGGGGACGCAGCCAAGAACTCGGGCTACGCGTACGCCCCCACCAAGGTCAAGGACTGGTCGGGTTGGCTGTGGGCGTGGACGCTGGCCATGGGCTCGGCCAGCAAGAAGAAGGATGCCGCGTGGACCTTCATGGACTGGGCCACCTCCAAGAATTACGCCAAGCTGGTCGGGAGCAAGCTGGGCTGGGCTCGCGTGGCGCCGGGGACTCGCCAATCAACGTATTCGATCCCCGAATACCAGGCGGCCTCCCAGGGCTTCGCACAGGTCACCCTTGATTCGATCGCCCACGCCGATGTGTCCCACCCGACGGTCGACCCGGTGCCTTACATCGGCATTCAGTACGTCGACATCACCGAATTCCAGCAGCTCGGCGATCAGGTTTCGCAAGAGTTCGCCAAGGTGATCGCCGGCAATGAAACCGTTGACGCTGCGCTGCAAAAGGCACAGGCTCTCGCCCAAACCGCCGGCAAGAACTATCAACATTAAGAATTGATCTCGACACGAGATCGCGACAAATGAAGACGGGCAGCACCATCGTCAGTTCGGTCGCAGGGATTGGAGGCGCGCGGGATTCCGCAGCCTCCATTTCCCGGCGGGAGGTTTGGGCCCGCCGCCTTCCGCTCCTGCCTGCCTTCATCTACGTCTTTCTTGTGACGCAGATCCCCTTTGTGCTGACGATCTACTACAGCTTTTTCTCGTGGAACCTGCTGAAGCCGGGAAGCTTTCGTTTCTCCGGGCTTGACAACTACGTCGGGCTGATCACTGACGAGAGCACCAGAATCGCGGTCTGGAACACCGTCCTCCTTACCGTTTCGGTGATCGCCATCTCGGTCATCCTCGGCACGGGCGTGGCCATGCTGCTGAACTCAGAAGTTTTCGGCAAGGGCCTGATGCGGACCCTGATGATTGCTCCCTTCCTCATCATGCCAACGGCAGGGGCGCTGATCTGGAAGCACACGCTGCTCAACCCGCTCTACGGCCTTCTCCCCTGGCTGTTGACGCCATTTGGACTCAATCGGATCGACTTTGTGGGCCAGGCCCCGATGGTGACGGTGGTGACCGTGGAGGTCTGGCGGTGGACGCCGTTCATGATGCTGATCATCCTGGCCGGCCTGCAGTCGCAGAACCCCGAAGTTCTCGAGGCGGCCCGCGTCGACGGCGCCAACGGCTTCCAGGCATTTCGCCACATCACCCTGCCCCTGGTGCGACCCTTCATCGAGCTGGGTGCGCTGCTGGGATCGTTGTTCGTCGTGCAAACCTTCGACTCGATCTACGTGCTGACCGCCGGAGGCCCGGGCGAGGACACGACCAACATTCCGTACCGTCTCTACATCGTTGCGTTCCAGGGCTTCAGCATCGGACAGGCGTCGGCAATCGGCGTTGTCGCGGTGATCGTCACGATCATCGTGGCGACGTTTGCGCTCCGCACTTTGTTCACGATCTTCCGGGTGGAGGCTCGACGGTGAGGGCCTCGATGTCGATCCGGTCGCGATTGGGCTGGTCGGTCGTCGGCTGGCTGGTGGTGTTCATCTTTTTCTTCCCAGTCCTGTGGATGTGGTTGGAGTCTCTGAAGACGGAGCCGCAGGCGGCCAGCTCCCCGCCGACGCTTTTTTTCATCCCGACCCTGTCGACATTTCAAGAGGTGCTCTCGGGCGACTTTCCGCCGTTCTTCATCAACTCGGCGATCGCCAGCCTGGTCTCGACGCTGCTGGTCCTTGTCCTCGGTTTGCCCGCCGCGTACGCGCTCGCGATCAGACCCATCAAGCGGACTCAAGACATACTGTTCTTCTTCATCTCGACCCGCTTCTTGCCGTTTGCCGCCAGCCTGGTCCCGCTCTACCTGCTGGCTCGCGACCTCCAGCTGCTGGACAACATCCTCGCCTTGATCCTCATCTACACCACGATCAACCTCCCGCTGGGGGTCTGGCTGCTCCGCTCGTTCCTGCTCGAGATCCCGAACGACCTTTTTGAGGCGGCGCGGGTCGACGGCGCCAGCTTTCGGCACGAGATATTCCGAATCGTCGTCCCGCTGATCAGCCCCGGCCTCGCCGCGACATCGCTGATCTGCCTGATCTTCAGCTGGAACGAGTTCTTCTACGCCGTGAACTTCACGTCTTCGGTTGCCGCTACGACACCAATCTTCCTGGTCGGCTTCATCAGCGGCCGCGGACTGTTCTACGCGAAGCTCGCCGCGGCGGCCACGGTGTCGAGCCTGCCGGTCTTGCTGGCCGGCTGGATCGCGCAAAAGCAGCTCATTCGCGGCCTGACGATGGGAGCCGTCAAGTGAAGGCGATCGTGATCGAGGAACCCAACCAGGTCAAGGTCGAGCAGGTCGACGATCCGACGCCGAAGGCCGGCGAGGCCGTAATCAAGGTCGAGGCCTGCGGGATCTGCGGCACCGACATCCACGTCATCCGGGGCGAGTTTGCCCCGACCCGCTACCCGATCATCCCCGGTCACGAGTTCTGCGGCGAGGTGGTCGCCGTCGGCTCGGGCGTCAGCAACGTCGCGGCGGGCGATTTCGTGGCCGTGGATCCGTCTTTGTTTTGCGGCCACTGCCGGCAGTGCCGGGCGGGCCGGTTCAACCTTTGCGAGAACTGGAACGCGATCGGCGTCGGCTCGGCCAACGGCGCGTCGGCGGAGTTCGTCTCGGTCCCGTCGGCGAACGCCTTCCGGCTGCCCCCGGACCTTCCCCGTCACTGGGGCGCCCTGGTCGAGCCTCTCTCCTGCGCCGTGCACGGTCTCGACCAGGTCGACGCCAGGGTGGCGGACAGCTGGCTGGTCTACGGCGCCGGGACCATGGGCCTGCTGCTCGCCCAGCTGATCAAGGACAGCGGCGCGAGCAGTCTGGACATGGTGGAGAAGAACCCGGGCCGCCACGAGCTTGCCAAGAAGTTGGCCGCCGACAGGATCGCGGTCTCAGCTGACGAGCTCGACCGGCCGGAGGGTTGGGACGTGGTGATCGACGCGACCGGCGTCGTCCCGGCGATCGAAGACGGGCTGGGCAGGGTGGCGCGCGGCGGCACGTTTCTCATGTTCGGCGTCGCAAACACCGACGCGATCGCCCGCTTCTCTCCGTTCCGCGTCTACAACGACGAGATCAAGATCATCGGCTCGATGGCCGTCCTGCATAGCTTCGAGCGCGCGCTCTCACTGCTTGCCAAAGGGGTGATCGATTGCGATGCGATGATCACCAACCGTTTCCGGCTCGATGAATACTCGACCGCGATCGACACCTTCCTTTCCGGGAGCGGTCTCAAGGTTCAGGTCGGGCCTGCATGACACGGCGATAAACCACAAGGTCGCACTGCTCACGCGAGAGTACCCGCCCGAGGTATACGGGGGGGCGGGCACGGCCGTGGAGTACCTTGCGCGAGAGCTTCGCCACCTGGCCGAGGTCACGGTGCATTGTTGGGGGGCTCCTCGGGACGAGGCTGCGGTGACCAGCCATGAGGCGTGGTCGGCGCTCTCGGAACCGAAGCCCGAGTCGGCCGCGCTTCAGGCCATGTCGATCAACCTGGCCATGGCCGGCGCGGTCAAGGGCGTCGACCTCGTTCACAGCCACACGTGGTACGCCAACCTCGGCGGTCACCTGGCCAAGCTCACGTGGTCGATTCCCCACGTGATGACGATTCACAGCCTCGAACCACTCAGGCCGTGGAAGGTCGAGCAGCTGGGCGGCGGCTACGCTCTGTCACTGTTTTGCGAGCGCACAGCGGTCGAAGCCGCGGATGCTGTAATCGCCGTCTCGCACGGAGTGCGCAAGGACGTGCTCGACTGCTACCCGGCCGTCCAACCTGAACGCGTTCACGTGATCCACAATGGGATCGACCCCGCAATCTACAAGCCGGAGCCCTCGACGGAAACGCTGGACCGGTTCGGCATCGACCCGAGCATTCCATACGCGTTCTTCAACGGCCGCGTCACGAGACAGAAGGGATTGCCGCTGCTGCTGGCGGCGGCTCTCAAGCTCGACCCACGCTATCAGCTCGTGATCGTGGCCAGCAGCCCAGACACGCCTGAGATCGCGGCTGAGGTTTCAGAGCTCGCGGAGCGAGTCCGTACTGAGCGCGGCAACCTGGTTTGGATCGACCACTTCATCTCGCGCGAGGATCTGATCCACCTCCACTCCGACGCTACGGTATTCGTCTGCCCGTCGATCTACGAGCCATTTGGGCTTGTGATTCTCGAGGCGATGGCCTGCGAGACGGCGGTGGTCGCCTCTCGGGTAGGCGGGATTCCGGAGATCGTGGTCGAGGGAGAGACCGGGTTCCTGGTCGACTACGCCCCGGACGCCATGGATGCGTTCACCTCGGCGCTGGCTGAGAGGATCGATCAGCTTCTTGGCGACACCGCACTCGCTGCAAAGATGGGACGGGCTGGCCGGCGGCGAGTCATCGAGCATTTCGGGTGGCCGGCGATCGCCGCACGCACCGTCGAGCTCTACGACTCGCTTCTCTCCCGCCGTTGACTGAGGGTGTCGATGACGACCTCCCAGCGTTCGACGCGGACCGGGCGGAGCATCCCGTTCGAGGCCCAGGGATCCTCCGTCATGCGCCGGCGGACCGCCTCCTCCGAGTTCGCTTCGACTATCCATAGCGTTTCGCGGTCGCCTTCCAGTGGGCCGGCCATCAGGAGGAATCCCTCGTCAGCGATGCCGTCCATGTAGCTCGCGTGCTCGTCCCAACCGGCCTGTTCTCGCATGTCGTGCGACCAGTCCCACGGCCCACCGCGCTCGACGCGGACCACATAACGCGCCACGTCAGTCGACCCGAAGCGGCACGAGCTCGAATCGGTTGACGTCGACGAGCCCGCGGTCCGTGATCTTGAGCTCGGGAATCACCGACAGGGCCAGGAAGCTGAGGCACATGAACGGAGCCTCCCACGTGACGCCGTTCTCGCGCAGCACCTTTTCCATCCCGGCGAGCTCCTCGTGGACCGCGGCCAGGGGAGCGTCGCTCATGAGACCGGCAACCGGGAGGGCGAGCTCACCTTTGATCTCGCCACCCTCGACCAGCACAACGCCGCCTCCAATCTGAACCAGGCGCCGGACGCAGGCCAGCATGTCCGCGTCGTCGACGCCAATCACCACCACGTTGTGCGCGTCATGGGCGACCGTCGAGGCGAACGCGCCCTTCTTCAAGCCGACGTTGGTGGCGAACCCGACACCGATCCTGCCTGTCGCGTGGTGACGCTCGACGACTGCGACCTTGACGAGGTCTCGGGAGGGGTCAGCGACGAGCAGCCCGTCGCTCGCCGCCGGCTCCATGACCTCGTTTCCGGTCACAAGCTGGCCGGGGATCACGCGCAGGACGCGGATATGTCGCGCGGGACCGCGCACTGCGAAGCAGCCGTCGGCCAGCGGGCCGACGTTCACTGTCTGGCGGACCCATTCCGGGACCTCGATCGACCGGTGTACAGGCTCCGCGCCGCGCTTCAAAACCATCTTCGGCCTGAAGGTGCGCAGGTCGTCCAGAACGACGATGTCCGCCTGGTAGCCGGGCGCGATCGCACCGAGGTGGGGGAGGCCGTGGTACTGGGCCGGATGAAGCGTCGCCATCACGAGCGCGTCCTCAGGGCTGACGCCGTGCTCGACGGCGACCCGCAGCATCTGGTCGATGTGGCCTTCCTCGACGAGGAATACCGGCTCGCGATCGTCTGTGCAGAACATGCACCGCTCGGGTCCGCGCTCGAGCACGAGCGGCAGCAGGTCGACCAGGTTGCGCGCCGCCGAACCCTCCCGGAGCATGATCCACATCCCGAGCCGCCGTTTCTCGAGCGCCTCCTCGTAGGTCGAGCACTCGTGATCCGATCCGATGCCCGCCGCGATGTACGCGTTCAAGGCGCGTCCGCGCACGCCGGGCGCGTGGCCGTCGACGTGCGATGTAAGCCCGGTTTCAAGCTTGTCGAGCTCTGACGGCCGTCCGGCGATCACGCCTGGGAAGTTCATCATCTCGGCGACCCCGATGGTGCGGTGGCGGCGCAGCAGGCCGGCGAGGTCGCCGAGGCTGAAGGGCCGGCGCGGCGACTCCAATGGCGAGGCGGGTACGGTCGAAGGCGCCATAACGAAAACGTCAAGAGGCACCTCATCGCACGCGTCGAGCAACCAGTGCACGCCGTCCGTGCCAAGCACGTTCGCGATCTCGTGCGGATCGGCCACCACTGTGGTGGTGCCGTGCGGCAGAACAGCGCGTGAGAACTGGTCGATCATCAGCTTGGAGGACTCGATGTGCACGTGCGCATCGATGAAGCCCGGCGCAAGGTAGGCACCGCTCACGTCGAGCTGCTCGCGCCCCTTGTACGCACCGAGGCCGGCCACGAACCCCTCGACGATCGCGACGTCGGTCTCGAGCCACTCTTTCGTGAAAACCGAGAACACCTTTCCGCCGCTCAGCACCAGATCCGCGGGCTCGTCGCCTCGGGCGACCGCCAGCCAGCGGGAATTCATTGCTCCCAGCGCGGCCGCTGGTCGGCAACCACGGTGTCCACGGCATCGATGAATTCCTGGATGTCGTGCTCGTCCATCGCCGTTGACAGTGCGCCCATCCCGCGCGGCGCAATCAGCACGCCCTGGTTGACGAGGCCGAGGAACAGCTCGTGCGTCATCTCCTTGTTCGCTGACGCAACGCCGCGATAGTCGACCACGGGCCGGTCAGTGAAGTGGAGCGCGAACATCGAACCGGCCGAGTTGACCTGCACCGGCACCCGATGCGAGGCGAACACCTCGCGAAGAAGCTCGGCGACCCGCGCGCCTTTCCGATTCAGGTCCTCGTAGACGTCGGTCGTGAGCTCCGTCATCGTGGCAAGCCCTGCCGCCATTCCGAGCGGGTTGCCGTTGTACGTGCCGCCCTGCGCCAGGTTCCCCTCGCGCCGAGGATCGAGCAGCGCCATCACGTCCGCCCGGCCGCCGAACGCGGCGACTGGAAGCCCACCGCCGATGATCTTGCCCATCGTCGTGAGGTCCGGCGTCACGCCGTACATCTGCTGCGCGCCGCCGGGCGCCAGGCGGAGCGAGATCACCTCGTCGAAGATGAGAAGAATGCCGAGCTCTTGAGTGGTGCTCCTGAGCCGTTCGAGGAACTCGACTGTTGCCGGGATCACACCGCCGGCTCCGATGACCGGCTCCAGGATCACCGCGGCCAACGCGGCGGCTTCGCGGCGGATGATCGCCTCGGCGGCGTCGGGGTTGTTGAAGGGCAGCACCACAGTTTGCTGCAGAACCCAATCGGGCGTGCCGGCCGAGTCGGGCCTGGCAATCGGAGCGTCGGGCGGTCCCGCTTCGGACAGAGCCGGGTGCGTGCTCACCTCGGCGTAGTCGTGGGTGCCGTGATAGCCGCCCTCCATGCGCGCGATCTTCGGCCGCCCCGTGAAGGCCCGGGCCAGCCGCATGGCGAACATCGTCGCCTCGGTGCCCGAGTTGCAGAAGCGGACCGCGTCGAGGCTCGGCACCCGCTCACATAAAAGAGTCGCAAGCTGAACCTCGATCGCGTTCGCAGCAGCGAAACCGGTGCCGCGCGCGGCCTGCTTCTGAATTGCCTCGACGACCTTCGGATGCGCATGGCCGAGGATCATCGCCGTGTAGTTGCCGAGCATGTCGATGCGCTCGTTGCCGTCGGCGTCCCAGACCCGGCACCCTTCGCCGCGCTCGATGTAGACGGGGTAGGGGTCGAAGTAGGTGGTCGTTCGGGTGGTGCCGCCCGGCATGACGGCGACGGCCTTCTCGTGCAGAGCACGAGAGCGGGGAGTGGTTTCGCGATACAAGGCCTCCGCGTCGTTTGGCACTGCCGGTGAGGCTACCACCACCCCCGGCACTGACCGCCAGGGCGCGTACGATACAGGCTCGCGAGGGCGTCCCTGGAGTGGGTGGAGTACATGCGGGAAGGAGTTCCTATGAGGGCTGTTGCGTCGCCGATCACCGAGCACGAATCCGAACAGATCGAGCGCGCCAACGCGTCTGGGCGTACCCCCGTCGTCTTCATCCATGGCCTGTGGCTGCTGCCGAGCAGCTGGGACCGCTGGGCCGAGGTGTTCGAGGAGTCTGGCTACTCGGCCGTGAAGCCAGGCTGGCCCGACGATCCGGAGACCGTGGCCGATGCAAAGGCGCACCCGGAGGTGTTCGCCGGCAAGACGGTGGGACAGGTCGCCGACCACTTTGCCGGAGTGATAGGCAAGCTGAACAAAAAGCCGGCCGTGATCGGCCATTCGTTTGGCGGACTGCTGACCCAGATCGTCGCCGGGCGCGGCCTGGCGGCGGTGTCCGTCGCGATCGATCCGGCGCCGTTCCGCGGCGTGCTCCCGCTGCCGATCTCGGCCCTCAAGGCAGCATCCCCAGTGCTGCAGAACCCGGCCAACCGCGGCCGTGCCATCCCACTCACGTACGAGCAGTTCAGGTTTGCCTTCGCGAACGCGGTGAGTGAGGATGAGGCGAAAGAGCTGTACGAGACGTTCGCCGTCCCTGCATCGGGCGCTCCCCTTTTTCAGGCGGCGACGGCCAACCTGAATCCATGGACCGAGGCAAAGGTGAACACGATCAATCCCGAGCGAGGTCCGCTGCTGATCATCGACGGAGAGAAGGACAACACGGTCCCGTGGGCGATCGCCAACGCGTCTTACAAACGCCAGAAGCGCAACCCGGGAGTGACCGAGATCAAGCTGATCCCAGACCGCGGCCACGCCCTCACGATTGACAGCGGTTGGCGCGAGGTCGCGGATACCGCGCTCGCGTTCGTCAAGCGTTTCGTCTGAGGGAGGGCGACACCGGGTCGACGCTCAGCCACCTCGAAGGTGGCCTCTCGGGGCGGAGGTATGCGGCCGATGAGCTGATGGGGCTCGACCCCGTCGATCAGCGGCCGCTGCTCGCCCGCTACGACCTCGATCGTGCGGCGCGGACCATGAGCCGCGAATCGATCGCCGCGCGGCGGTCGGGTGGACTCTGGCGCTGGCACGAGCTGCTCCCGGTGCATCGCTGGGAGTCGGTCCTCTACCTCGGCGAGGGCGGCACTCCACTGCAGGCGGCGCCACGCCTCGGTTCGTGGCTCGGTCTGACCGCTCTGACCGTTAAGCGGGAGAGCCTGAACCCCACCGGTTCATTCAAGGCGCGCGGGATGGCGGTGGCCGTGAGCCGGGCGGTCGAGCTGGGTGCGCGGCACCTGGTCGCGCCCTCGGCCGGGAACGCCGGTGGCGCGCTGGCTGCATACGCCGCCGCGGCAGGCTGTCGAGCCACAGTGATCATGCCTGCCGATGCGCCGCGGGCGAACCAGGTCGAGGTCCTGGCGACTGACGCGGATCTCTTGTTGCTCGACGGCCTGATCTCGGACTGCGGACGGCTTGCGCTCGTGATCGCGGACGAGACAGGCGCCTTCGACCTCAGCACGCTCAAGGAGCCCTACCGCGTGGAGGGCAAGAAGACGATGGGCCTCGAGCTTGCCGAGCAGCTCGAGTGGAAGGTGCCCGACGCCATCGTCTATCCGACCGGCGGTGGAACCGGTGTCGTCGGCATGTGGAAGGCATTTGACGAGTTGGAGGCCATCGGTCTCATCGGCGAAGAGCGTCCGCGGATGTTCTGCGTCCAGGCGGAAGGCTGCGCGCCGATCGTCCGGGCATTTCGTGAGGGCGCGCGTTTCGCCGCGCCCTGGGCGAACGCCTCGACAGCGGCCTCCGGCCTTCGCGTTCCGAGCGCCATAGGCGACTTCCTGATCCTCGACGCCATGCACAATTCAGGTGGTTCGGCGGTTGCGGTGGCTGAGCCGGACATGGTCGAGATGCAGAAACGCCTTGGTTCGCTCGGACTGGGCTACGTCAGCCTCGAAACGGCCGCGGCGACTGCAGGACTAACCGCGCTCGTGGAATCGGGGCTGTTGTCTCGAGATGAGTCGATCGTGCTGTTCGACACCGGCGCCGGCTTCAAGTCCGAGCCCGCCGCGGTCCCGACTCCGAGGGCGATTCCAAACGACGAAGACTTCTGGAGGGAGGAGGTCCTGCCTGGCTTCAGACGGCGCGGCGCAGAGCCGACACGATCCAGAGCACGCCGTTCTGATTGAGCAGCGGTCGGAGGCCGTGCCGCTCCGAGGTGGCGATGATCCTTCGCGGCGGATGCAGGAAGATGTGGAACTCACGGCGCGCCGCGAGGAGCATCAGGTTGGCGAGCCCCAGGCCGATGACGGTCCACCAGGTGCGCCTCGGGTAGCTCAGGACGAGGACCTGCCGGGCGTGGTCCGCAGCTGCGCCAGCCAGGCGCGGCATGTCCGGATAGCAGCAGATCACGCGGTTGAGGATGACGATGTCAGCGCCGTCGACCTGGCTCGCGGCTTCGGCGAAGTCCATCACCTTGCGTTCGACCCGGTCGGCCAACCCTGCTTCATTCAACAGCTCGCCCGCGACTTCTTCGTAGGTCGGCGTCAGCTCGACGCTCGTTGCCCGCGCGGCGCCGGCCTTGAGGAGCTCGATCTGGATCGCGCCTATGCCGCCGCCGACCTCGAGCACGGTGCGGCCCTCGACACCCTGCGATTTGAGGAACGCAACGATCCGGGCCGACGTCGCGTCGAGCCCTTTCCGCCGGTACCGCTTTGCCTCACCGCGGGCCGCCCGCTCGCTGAAGACCCAGCGATAACCCTTGGGGGAGCAGCAGTCCGGCATCAGATCCACCCCCTTCTGCGGAACAGCCAGAGCTGGATGCCGGTCGCGATGAGCATTGTGCCGACTCCGACGGCGAATGCGAGGTAGGGGGTCTCGAGCACCTGAGTGAGGTACATGAAGTTCATGCCGTAGAAGCCGGTAAGGAAGCTCAAAGGAAGGAAGAGGCTCGCGATCACCGTGAGTGCCTTGGTCGTCTCGTTGACGCGGTTCGAAACGGTTGAGAGGTAGACGTCCATCGCGCTGGACAGCAGGTCGCGCAACGAGTCGGCCGTTTCGTACTGGCGCGTGATGTGGTCATAGACGTCGCGGTAGTAGAGCGTCATGTCCTGCTGCTGCAGGTGGATTCCATGCGTGATCAGGCGCTGAAACACATCTCGTTGAGGGCCGAGGAAGATTCGAAGCTCGGTGACGGTGTGCTTGAGCTCGTAGATCCGGCCGAGTGACTTGGGAGACGCCTTCCGAAGGATGTCGTCTTCGAGCTCGTCGACGAGGTCGTCGAGCTTTTCCAGCACGGGGAAGGTAGCGTCGACGAGCGCATCGATCACGAGGTAGGTGATGAAGGCCGGCTTGCCATGAGTCAGCTCGGGGCTCTTGTGAACTCGGTCCTGGAGGTCCTTCAGCTGCGCCGACGGCTCGTTGTGCACGGTGATCAAGTAGTGCGGGCCGACGAACAGATGGTGCTCGCGCAGAAGGATCTCGTCCCGCTGCCACTCGGCGACGAAGAGCACCGTGAAGTTGTAGTCGGTGTACTCGTCCACCTTCGGTCGTTGGTCCTGGTGCCTGATGTCCTCGATGGTCAGGGCATGGAACTTGAACGTTTGCTCGAGGAGGTGGAAGTCGCTCTCGTCCGGAGCTTCTATGTCGAGCCAGAACCCGGCCTCGGGGGCTGCGTTGAAGCAGCGGACGATCTCGTCCGTCGCGGTCGACTCCTGCTTGCCGCCGGTCGTGATAAGCGTTCTCATGGCTTCTTGGTGCCTGGCATCCGTAGATCATGATGCCCTTGGGAGGGACTTTCGGGCTGGGTGCGGGATAGTACGAAAGGAGTGATCGCAGCCTCGACGCAGGAGGCAACCCCGCGTGACACGGCCGCCTTTGTGGTGTTGGTCGAGCCGGTGCTTCCTGCTGCCTACCGGCTCGCTGTGGCGATGCTTCGTTCTGACACCGAGGCCGAGGACGTGGTTCAGGAGGCGATGTTCAAAGCGTGGCGGCACTTCGGACGGTTCAAGGACGGAGCTGAGATGAGGCCCTGGCTCCTCACGATCGTTGCGAACGAGTGCCGCCGGCAGCGGCGAAGCCAGTGGTTCTGGGTGGTCAGGTCGGCGGACATCCTCGAGGGAGAGGATTCGGGCCACCCTGAGTTGGATGCCGGGCGGGCCGACCTTCGTCACGCGCTGCACCGACTGCCTCACGACCAGCGCCTCGTCCTCGTCCTTCGTTACTACCTCGATCTGAGCTTCTATGAGGTGGCGCAGGTCCTGAAGATCTCGACGAAGGCGGCCAAGTCGCGCACATACAGGGCGCTTGAGCGGCTGCGCTTGAGCCCCGAGGTGCTTGCCGATGCGTGAAACAGAGATCCGCGACCGCCTCCGCGAGGCGATCGGCGAGGCCAGATACCCTTCCGCGCTCAAGGGCAAGGTCGTCGAACGCCTCGGCCAGCCTGCGTCACGCACCAATCCGGCAGCGTTGGGACTGGTAGCGGCCCTGCTCGCGGTGCTCATCGTGGTGAGCCTCGTCTACATCCGGGTTCAGACGGCGCAACCCGGACGGCCTGCTGCGGGTCCCTCGCCGCGGCCGACTGCATCACCCTTCAGCCCGGTGCCGGCCGCCGATATCCCCACCACGGACCTTGCCGCCGCTGACCTGACGCCTGCGGCAGTGCTGGTCAGCCAGGAGGATCTTGTTGCGACCAGCGGGGGCCGCACCGTGAGGCTCGTCGGCGCCTACGCCGACCCTGCTCGCACGGTCTTCATCTTCCGCACTCTACCGGCAGCGGGCTCACCGACCTTCCAAGTGTCGGACAGCACAGGTCCACTCAACGTGGGCAGCGGCGGCGCAGCCGGCGCGGTCGGAGACCAGATCGTCTATCTGTTCCAGGGTCCGTATGCGGGTTCAGACGGAATGGCGCACCTGAACGTCGCGATTACCGGGTTCGACCCGATCGTGCCTGCGGAAGGACGGCCGATCTACGGAAGCTGGAATTTCGCGTTCGACCTCAGGGTGCAGCCGGCGACATCGCTGCCCCTGCCGGGCCTGATTTCCACCGGCTCCGACAGGGTCAACGTCGAGACTTTCGAGCTCACGCCCAGCGTGATCCACTTCAAGGGCGTGGTCCATGGAGCTTCCCCGTCGGGAGTGCTCGACGCGGGAGTGAGCGTGGTCGACGGCGGGGGGAACCCCATTCACCCGGCCGGCTCGGCCGTCCCAGTCGGTGGCAGCCCCGGCGCTACCAGGATCGACCTCACCTGGCCGCGGCCGGCGAGCGCAGCGACCTACGACCTGCACATCGTCGAAACAGGTCGCGAGTACCGGACGAGCATCGGGATCCCGGCTCCCCCTGCCATCGACAACGGCAAGCCAGGGAAGGGGCATCCGCTCGGTCCAGCTGATTTTCCAGTCGCGCAGCAATCGCTGAACCTCCAAGGCGCGATCACCGACCACATCAGCTCCGGCAATCCGCAGTCCTGCGGCGCCGGATCAGGTCCGGATGGGCTGTCGCTCTTTGCATTCGCGACCTACTTCCAATCCAGGGCCGCGTGGTACTACGTGTCCTTCTATACGGACAAGGCGGTCCAGGCTTACCACGGGCCGGGGACGTACAAGGCGCGAGCCACGCTGTCGCCGGTCTCGTCGATCGGTCCGACCAATCCGATGTTCACCGGCACGCCTCAGCTAACGGTCAGTAAGGACAACGGGCTGCACCAGGGAAGCGTGAGCGGCACCCTGGCCTGGACTGACGACCCGAGCCAGACGCTGACGATCACCGGGACCTGGACCTGCATGCCGGGTCAGGAGCTGGGCCCGGCCTGAGCCGCGGGATCCGGCACGGACCAACGGGTTCTGGCGGCCCAGGCTTCGGCCTGCGTGCCGATCTCGCGGATGACCTCGTCCTTCGCTTCGGTATACGCGATGCGATCATCGGCCCAGCGAGCCGTCGCGGATTCCTTCGCCTTCAGGTAGGCGTCTCTCGCGGCGGGGTCAGATCCCAGGTAGGCGACGAACAAGAGGTGTCTCCGCTCCCAGGCGCTGCCGGCGTCGCATACATGGATATGCACGTCACGGGTGCGGTCTGCGAACGGCCTGAAGAAGCGTTGGTCGTCGTCGCGGCTTCGCAGCTGTACGCCGAGCGACTCGATCGCGGGAACGTAGGTGGTTTCATCGAGGATGTCATCGACGCTGACCTGGATATCGATCACGGGTTTGGCTTTTAGTCCAGGGACGGCGGTGGAGCCGACGTGGTCGATTCGGCGCGCCGCTGGACCAAGGGCGCCGATCAGCTTTTGCCTCCAGTCCTTGAAGCGAGCCGGCCATGCATGGTCGTACGGCACAAGCTCGATCAGCTCGAGCTTCCGATCGCTGCCGGCCACCACCTCGAAGCCGGCATGCATCTCGTACAGAGCTCGGGTCGACAGCCGAACCCGCTCCTCGGTCGGTAATTCGTGCGGCTTCAGCCCGCGCGGGTTGGCGACCAGCTCGTAAAGGTTGATCAATGTCGCGCTCGTGTCGCCTGCGCGCCGCCGGATCCGCCAGGCTTCGAACGCTGCATCCTCGCTCAGTGGCGATCGCTCTCGGACATCTCGTCGATGCAGATCGCGATGCACAGCAGGAGGACGTCATCCTGCCCGGGGGCGATCGCGACGCCGTAGAACATGTCGCCGACAAACCACTGTCTCGAGACCGAGGCCACGACCTGGCCTCCGCCAGTGATCTGGAACTCGTGGTTGAGAATGTCACCCTGGGCCTCCAGGGTGCCGCTGCCGGCCACGTCGATGTCGAAGTGCTGGCTCAGGATGTTGAGGAACGCCTTCTTCACGACGGCCACGACCTGGCCGTCGCGCTCGACATCCATCGTCTTCCGCAGCGTGAGCATCTCTTTCTGCATCCTCGCCAGCTCGTTTCCATTCGCGTCCTGCAGGGCGAAGGTCTGCGTCAGGACCAGCACCTTGCCATCGACCTTGTAGACGTTCTCGCCTTCCGTGTTCTGGACCCAGAAGTCCTCGCCGATCGAAAAGATCTGCCGGCGCAGCTGGTAGGTCGTCCATCCGGTCATCGCCATGCGCTCGAAAGTGTATTCGTAGCCCAAGGCCTCCGAGGCCGCGGCGCGCGGGGGCAGGTAAGTCGTGAGCATAGTCGCGAGGTAGGACCCGACGAGGATGAGGCCTATCTCGAGCACTGGAACGTGGAAGTCGACTGCGCCAAACGTCTGGTGGTGATGAAGAACGTCGGACGCGCCGGTCCCGAAGAACAGGTGGCCACGGTCAGCGCCCGATCGACCTCGTCTCCGCGGGCCGTGACCATGATGATCGGCATGAGGTGCTGCTGCCGGCCACGGGGCCGACCACGCGCGGGCGCCGCCGTCGGCGGCGCTCGTCAGCTAGCGGGCAGCTGTGATCCTGGACCTCTCAGGCCGTGCGGATCGGCTCTCGCTTGACCATGTGCACGATGGCAACCAGGATGATGGCTCCGATCAGCGCAACGATGAACGAGATGACCAGCCCCGTCGGCTGCGTGCCGAAGATCAGTGAGAAGACAAAGCCGCCGGCAAACGATCCGACGATCCCGAGCACGACGTCCCAGATGATGCCGTAGCCATGACCGCTCATGACCTTGCCGGCCAGCCAGCCGACGATCGCCCCCATGATCAGAAACCCTATGAGGTGCATTGGCCCAACCTCCCACGCGGAATGCCTCGCCGCAAGGCGAGCTCAATCAGTTAACCCGCCTCCGGTCCTTACTACCTGCTCCCAGGCCTGACCTGGCCCACGAGCGCCTCCTGCAGGGCTGACAACATGCGAAGCTGACCGCGCCGATGAGCCACTTCCGGGCGGAGATCGCCGAACAGCCCGAGGTGGCCTCGCGGCTGCTGGCGCAGGGTGCAGACGCGGCGATGTCGATTGGAGAGCGAATCCGCGAGGTCGCACCGCATGGCTTCGTCATCGCTGCGCGTGGCAGCTCCGATAATGCCGCGCTTTACGCCAAGTACCTGTTCGGCGTGCGCAACCGGGCCCTCGTCACGATGGCGGCGCCCTCGCTCTTCACCCACTACGCGCATGCGCCTCGCCTTGAAGGCCAGTGTGTGATCGGTGTCTCGCAGTCGGGCGAGTCGCCGGACGTGATCGCGGTGGTGGAGGAGGGGCGAAGACAGGGTTCGCTTACGCTCGCGATCACCAACGAGGGGGATTCAAAGCTCGCCCGCGCCGCCGAGCTCGTGTTGCCCATGCACGCGGGACCCGAGCTCAGCGTGCCGGCATCGAAGACTTACACAGCAAGCCTGCTTGCCCTGGCCCTGATCTCGCAGGCGATGAATCCCGATCCAGTGTTCGAGTCGGCACTGGACGCCGTGCCCCAGGCGATCGCGCGCACCCTGGAAAGAGACACCGACCTCCATGCTCTCGTCCCGCCCCTTACCGGTCCGCGTGCGGTCGTGCTGGGACGGGGATTCAACTTCTCTACGGCTGAAGAGGTTGCGTTGAAGCTCAGCGAGACGAGCTATGTCCTGGCACGCGCCTGGTCGGTGGCCGATTTCGAGCATGGCCCGATCGCCATCGTCGAAGCGGGTCTCCCGGTTCTGGTCATCGATGGCGGTGGGCCGGTCGTGTCAGACCTCGAGTCGGTGACCGAGCGCCTCGCAGCGATGGGATGCCACGTGCTGCGGCTCTTCGATATGTCTGGCCTGCCCGAAGCGTTGACTCCGATCCCTCTTGCCGTCCAGGGCCAGCTGCTTGCGCACCAGCTTGCCGTGGCTCGAGGCATGGATCCCGACCGCCCGCGCGCCATTCGCAAGGTCACGCGGACCTGGTAGCGCTACGGACGCCAACGCGGTCCGCTAAAGCTTGCCATCCACCACCAGCGCAGCCGGGCTCATGACCGCGAGGCATGCCAGCGCCGCCTCAATGGTCGGCACCACCTCGACGGCAAAACCTGCTTTCTCCAACGCCGCGCGCGCGGAGCATGCGTTTACCTCATCGGCCGCGACCATGAGGACCCAACGGGGTCATCGCGGTGGGCTTTGCTCCGAGTGACGACGGCGGGGATGTGAGCACAGCCCGCTCAGTCCGCCATCAGGCGCTCCACCTCCGAATGCAGCAGATCGAGGTCGACTGGCTTGGTCAAGAAGCCGTCGACGCCGCCACTTTCGAGCTCCTGGCGGAGCTCGTCCGAAAGGTCTCCGGTCAGGGCGACCACCTTGATCGGGTGGAGCTGGTGGCGCTTGCGGAGCAGCTGAAGAACCTCTACGCCGTCGTACATCGGCATGTGGACGTCGAGGATGACGAGCCGAAAATCGCCGCTCGTGCCCATCTCGAGCGCCTGGTTGCCGTCGGGCGCTGTTGAGACGTCATAGCCGTGTTCTTTGAGGAAATAGGAAAGAAGCTCAGTGTTCATAGGATCGTCGTCCGCGACCAGGATGCGTCCCCTCACCCCGCCACCATGTGGCGGTCGCTCTCCGTGTCGACGAGGTACCGGCTTACTTCCGCACCGAAAGTTCGAGTGTCGATGGGCTTTGCGATGTAACCGACGCATCCGGCCCTCAATGCCAACTCGCGGTCGCCCGTCATGGCGTGCGCGGTGAGGGCGACGACCGGTATCGCGTTGGTAGCGGGGTCAGCCTTGAGCTGGCGCGTCAGCGAGAGCCCGTCTTGACCTGGCAGCTGCACGTCCATGAGGATGAGGTCGGGCGCGCGGTCGCGGAGATGGTCGAGCGCTTCAAGGGCAGAAGCAGCCAGCTCCACGCGGTAACCCTCGAGCTCCAGCACCGCCTGGACCAGCGCCTGGTTGGCCTCGTTGTCTTCCACGACCAGGATCACGCGCTTGTCGCTCACGACGAGCCGTTGCGCTGCGCGATCACCCGTTTGAGCAGACCGACGATGTCCGTGGTTGCGACATTGCCGCGAGTGAGGATTTGAGACACCCTTCCGTTGAGAAGTCGTTTGTCAGCATCGGTCAGGGTCATCGCGGTCACGACCATGATTGGAGTCTCGCGTGTCCTCTGGTCGGCGCGCAGTTCCTCGACGACGTCGAAACCCGTGACCTCCGGCATCATCAGGTCGAGCACTACGCAGTCAGGCCGCTTCTCCTTCGCGAGCTCGATCGCCTCGCGCCCGCCCGAAGCCTCGAACACGGTGAAGCCTGCCGGTTCTAGCGCCTGGGTCAGCCAAATGCGGTTGGCGGCATCATCGTCGACCACCAGCACCCGGACCTCGTTCTTGCCCGAGTGGCGCATGAAATCGAAGCGGTTGAGCCGCTTGATCAGTGCCCCGGTGTCCACGGGTTTGACGAAATAGTCGATCGCCCCGAGCGCGAGCCCAAGCTCCGGATTGTCGACCACGCTCACCACGACGATGGGTATGCCGCTCGTCGTTGCGTCGCTCTTCAGGCGCGTCATGATCTCCCAGCCGTCGACCTCGGGCAGGATGATGTCGAGGGTGATCGCGGCGGGCTGCAGCTCGCGAGCTCGTGCGAGCGCCTCGTTGCCTGTGCGCGCCACCTCGGTCCGGTAACCGGCGGCCGAGAGCTGGCGCGTCAGAAGCTCGGCCGCCGCCGGGTCGTCCTCCACCACCAGGACGATGGGTCCCGACCCGTTCTTGGCGGCTGCCGCCATGGTCTCGGTCGCCGGCGGCACGCCTGCCCGGACGGGAAGGCTGAGCGTGAACACGCTGCCCTTGTTGAGCCGGCTCGCCGCGCGCACGTCGCCACCATGGAGCAGCGCGAATCGCTTGGTCAGCGCGAGTCCGAGACCGGTGCCTTCGTGCTTGCGCCCTGGCCCGAAGTCCACCTGGTGGAACTCGCGAAAGATCGACTTCAGGTCGGACTCCGAGATGCCGATGCCAGTGTCGGTGACCGAGATTTCGATGGTCTCTTTTATGCGCACGGCCCCGATCGTCACCGATCCACCTTCGGGCGTGAATTTGATCGCGTTCGAAACCAGGTTGAGGAGCATCTGCTTGACCTTGCCGGCGTCAGCCAGCACGTCGCCCACACCTGCAACGGTTGAAGTCAGGGTGATGCTCTTCTTGGCGACCAGCGGCTCGACGGTCTTGACGACCTGGTCGACAGAATCGGCCACCGACAGCGTCTGCAACCGCAGCTCCATCTGCCCCGCCTCGACCTTGGACAGGTCGAGGATGTCGTTGATCAGGCCCAGGAGGTGCCTGCCGCTGGTCAGGATTTGGCTGAGAAAACGCTTCCGCGTGGCCTCGTCGAACTGGCCGTCTTGCGCGTCGGTCAGCAGCTCCGAGAAGCCGATGATCGCATTGAGCGGAGTGCGGAGCTCGTGGCTCATGTTGGCGAGAAACACGCTCTTGTGACGGTTGGCGTCTTCGAGGGCGGCGTTGCTCTGCTCTAGCTGGGTGATCAGGTGACGGCGATCGAGGGCAGTCACAAACGCGCTCATGAGCTGCTGCATCCGCGTTATCTCGTCGCCGCCGAATCCAGGTGTGAAAGGTCCAGCCAGGATGACCAGAGTCCCGGACGTCGTCAGGCCCTTCACCGGCACCGACATGGCGATCACCTCGACACCCTCGAGGGTGACCCGCCGAACTCCTTCGCGCAGACTCGGCAGGTGTCCGGTCAGCTCGGCGACCGCCGCCAGGTCCAGGCCATGGCTCGAAGTGGCCTTGCCGTTGCCGTCGAACAGCGCGCCCGACGCGCCGCCGGCCAGGCGCAGCGCCCACTCGAGCGCGCGATTCGCCAGGGCGTCGCGGTCATCGCTGACGAGAAGGTCTTCCATGAACGTACGCAGGCCCTCTTCCTCTCCTGCGCGCCACTGCCGGCGCAGCCACGAAGGCGGGGCAAAACTCGCGTACAGGAGGGGAATGATGGCCAGCGCGACCAGCTCGGTTATCACCTGGATCACCGGCTGCCGGATCAGCAAGCCGGCGGAGACTGCAAAGAGGAGGAGAGCCACCAACCCCCCGAACCCAAGGCTCAGGGAGCGCAAGCGCCACGCCTGCACTGCTGGCAGGCCGCGAGCGGCCAGCCAGAATCGGATGATGGGTTCGACCACGCACGCGCACCACACCAGCACCAAGAGCACGGCGACCAGGGTGAGCAGAGTTTTGTTCAGCGACAGGGCAACCGCGCCGACTATGAGGACGCTGACAGCCGCCAACGACACGATCGCGACGGCATGCCAGCGCCGGGGGATGGGGATGACAGAGTTGCGATAGAGGAGGAGGGCGTAGGCGGTGCCCATGAATCCGAGCAGCTCGATCACGCCCAGAAACGGCAGCATGATCGGGATGTATGCCTGCAGGCGGCCGAGTCCCGACACAACGGCCAGCAAGATGATCGCGAGGGCAAGAAATCCCAGCGACCGGTCTCGCCGGCGCAGCCAGGTGATCGCCGTCACGACGCCGAGCGCGACAAATGCGACCGCGACAGCGTCCTGCAAGAACGAAACCAGGGTTTGCATGCGGATCAGGCCGCTCCCTGGCTCCCGAGAGTTTGAATTTCAGCGTTGAAGAGAGCGACGACTTCTGGATCCCACTGGCGGCTTGCACCCGCGCGGAGGATGGCCAGCGCCTCCTCCGGTGCCTTACGCGAGCGGTAGGGCCGGTCATTCACCAGGGCGTCGAAGGCGTCGCAGACGGCGACGATCCGCGCCAGGCGCGGAATGTTCGAGCCGGCGAGCCGGTCCGGGTACCCCGTGCCGTCATAGCGCTCGTGGTGGTTGCGGATGATCGGCAGCAGGCCGGCGCTCGAGCGCAGTGGCGCGACGATGGTCTCACCGATGACCGGGTGCTGGCGCATCGTTGCGAGCTGGTGGGCGTCAAGTGGTCCCGGCTTGAGCAGGATCGCGTCGGGGACACCGATCTTGCCGATGTCGTGGATGAGCCCGCCGCGGTACAGCGCGTCCAGATCCGACGCCCCAAGGCCCATCCGGCATCCGATCTTGCGCGCCGTTTCGGCCACCCTCTGGGTATGGGCTTCGGTGAACGGGTCTTTCGCCTCTACAGCAGCGGCCAGCGCGAAGATGACCTGTTCGGCACTGTCGAGCGAGTCGTACACGCTCTTCAGGCGCAGCGCCGAGCGGACCCGGGCGACAAGCTCGATCCGGTCGACCGGCTTGGTCATGTAGTCGTCCGCGCCGGACTCCAATGCGCGCACCCGGTCGGCCGTGCGATCGAGGGAGGTGATCATCACGACCGGCAGGAGACGCGAACGCGCGCTCGATTTGATGCGCCGGCAGACCTCGTAGCCGTCGATGCCCGGCATCTGCACGTCGAGCAGCACGAGGTCCGGCGGCGAGGCCTGGATCGCTTGAAGCGCCGACGGACCGTCCGCTGCAGTCCGCACATGGCAGTCGACGTCGGCCAGGCACGCCTCGATGAGCTCCCGGTTGGCCGCGCCGTCATCGACCACCAGCACGACGGGTGTTCGTTCCGGACGGGCGAGCCGGCGGGTCGCAGGCGTGCCTGAGGCCGCCTCGAGCCGGCCAGGCCACGCAGCCGGCTTGAGCCCCGCGACGAAGTCGGCCGCGGACGCGTAGCGCTCCTCAGGACGCTTGGACAGGGCGCGCCGCAAGACGTCCTCGACGTGAGCGGACAGCTCGCCCCTCAGCTCGCGCGTGGTTGGCATGGGGTTGGTGACATGGGAGAGGAGGGTGGCCGCGGGCGTCGAGGCCTCGAAAGGCACACGCCCGGTGAGCATCTCGTAGGCCACGATCGCCAGCGAGTAGAGGTCCGAAGCGGGGCCGAGCGGCTCGTCAGCGGCCTGTTCGGGCGACATGTACTCGGGCGTCCCCATGACCGTCCCGGAGCCGGTCAAACGTCGAACCGATCCCATCATCCTGGCGAGACCGAAGTCACCCAGGGCCGGCGTGCCATCCGAGTGGAGGAGGACATTCGAAGGCTTGATGTCGCGGTGCAGGACGCCGTGTGCATGCGCGTGGTCGAGGGCTCCAGCGACCTGCTCGAGGATCCGGACGACCTCTTTCAGGTCCATTGGCTGGCCGACCCTGTCCGCAAGCGTTCCCCCCTCGACCAGCTCGAGCACGAGGTAGGCAGTGCCGTCCTGGTAGCCGAAGTCGAAGACCTCGACGATGTTCGGGTGCTTCAGGCGCGCCACCGAGCGCGCCTCCTGCTGGAATCGCTCGCGGTATTCAGGGTCCTCGGCGAGGAAGTCGGGCAGGACCTTTACCGCCACGTAGCGGTCGAGGGCGGCGTGGTACGCGCGATGGACGGTTGCCATGCCGCCGCGGCCGACGCGCTCCATGACCCGGTACGGGCCGAGCGTCACGCCTTCCTGGACGTTCATGTGATCACGCCGAGGAGGATGAGCAGCGCGACCGCCGGCGGCAGCGCGCTCAGCCCGACCGAGGCCAGCAGGACGGCCACGAGGGGCAGGCGCCGTGCCGGAGCTTCCTCGACCGCCATACCCTCTTCGGCTACCCAACCGGTGACTAGGTCCACGTTAAGCAAGGCACTCCATCCCACGTTCAGATTAGGAAGCGATTGCTTACCGGATCACTCTCCGATGAGCTAATTCACTACCCAGGTGGGTAGTTCTGTTAATCCACCGGCTAGAGCCAGCCTTCCTTGGCAGCGTGGTGGGCAAGCTCGGTCCTGTTGGACACGCCTGTTTTCTGAAGGATCTGGCGCATGTGGAACTTGACGGTGTTATGGCTCAGGTGCACCTGCGCGGCGATCTCTCGGTTGGTCAGGCCCTGCACGGCCATGCGCAGGATCTCGGTTTCGACCCGGCTCATCGCGGGGGCGGTCGCGGCCGCCCGGACGGCGGCCCCGCTGCCCCGGGCGCGAGTCAGCCGTTCCTGCATCGTGGCGCTGTCGATGGCCACCGATGCGACGCTGCCCAGCGCGTCGAGAAACGAGACCCACTCCTGGTCTGGGACCAGGGCCGAGCGGTGGAAGACCTCGAGGGCTCCCAACAGCCTGCCCCGGCTGATGAGCGGCACGGCGCCATAGGCCTTGAAACCCTCGCGTGCGAAGAGCGACCGGCGCCGGAATTGGGAAAAGGCGCTGAGAGCGGTCACCGTCTCGATCCGCTTGGTGCTAAGTGCCTTTCCGGGCATCCCTTCGTCCGCCGGCAGCCGGTACTCCGGCACCGCGGTGGCCAGAAATCCGGTGCTTGCCGAAAGCGCTAGTGTGTTGTCGTTTTCGTCGAGGAGGAGGATGTCCGCAGCGTCAACTTTCAGTTGAGTCGAGACGTGGTCGAGGATCACCTTCAGGGTCAACCTCAAATCTCCGCTCACGCTGATCGCGAGGCTGACACTCTGCAGGGCGGCAAGCCGCTCGAGCCGTTTGACCGCGTCTTCGTAGAGCTGAGCGTTTTCCACGGCAAGCGCTGTCCTGTCGGCGATCGCCTGCATCCAGATCGTGTCCTTTTGCGTGATCGGATTGGAGCTGCCTGGCTCGAACAATCCAAGGGTGCCGATGGTGGCGCCTCGGGTCCGCATCGGCACCACGACGATGCCCAGGTGGGTCGCCTGCGATCTCCAGGGGTGGTCGGTCAGATAGCGCCGCACGTCATCGTTCAGGTAACCCATCAGGTCCTTCACTGTGATGTCCGGGATGACAAGCGGCTGGCCTGACTCGATGACACGCGATGAGATCGGTGTCGATTCGGAGGTTCCAGCGAGCCGCATCGCATCGATGTAGTTGGTCGCAAAGTCCGGGTCGCCGTGGTCGCCGTTGGTGACCACGATCTGGATGTCGGATGGATCCTTGCCCATCAGCGAGGCCACCCAGATGCCTGGACGAAGCTTGTTCAGCGCCTCCGTGACGGTGGACAGGATTGCCCTCGGCTCCAGGCGGGCCTGGGCAAGGCGATCGGTCACCTCGTCCACGATGTGGTCGCCCGCCGAGCGGGTGGTGGCCCGGCTGTGCGCGATCAGATGGGTCACATCGGCCAGCGTCGCCACGACACCGCCTGTCGGTCGATCATCCACCATCTCCGGCACCGCATCGACCTGGATCCAGACGTCGGCGCCCCCGGAGCGCCGCGCCCTGACGAGCACGCCCCGGACCGCATGACGCGACCTCAAGACGGCGATGATCGGATGCACAGCGAGCGGCCCCTCCTCTGATTCGATCACCAACCAGTCAGAGTCCTCGGCGTTGGTCCCCACCAGGTCTTCTTGGCGCACGCCGAGAAGCACACACGCGGCCACGTTGGCGTCCACAACCCGGCCGCCAGAGTCGTAGACGATGACCGCCGTGGGCAGCCTGTTAAGTGTCAGATTTGTGGCCAAGAATGGCGGCATTATCCCGCGGAGCGCGAAAGCTTCCATGAGTTAGCTCACGCTTAAGGGCTGATGGTCAACGTTCTTGTGCAGAGAAAGGAAGGCGGATGGCTGTGCGATGTCAGCGTCGAGCATGGCGACGAACGGACGCGGCACGCCGTGACCGTATCCGCCGCCGACGCTCAGCGATGGGGTGGCGGGGACCAGCCGCCCGAGGTTGCGGACCTGGTCCGGCGCAGCTTCGAGTTCCTCCTGGAGCGGGAACCGCCCGGCTCGATCCTGCGCGAGTTCGACCTTTCAGTGATCCAGCGCTACTTCCCGGAGTACGAGACACGCATCAAGCGGTGACACATGGTCCACTGGCTCGGCCTGCGGGCCCACCTATCGGCGCGTCTTGCGCAGAAAGCGCCTTTCGCCGCAGGAGCAAAGGTGCCGTTGGCGCAAAGGGTGTGGAATTGTTCCTCCCAGTGAGCTTCAAATCGCCGTCACATTGACGGCCTAGGTTGGTCTCTACGATGGATTTCGACATGCCAGCGCCGATCCTTGTCGTCGACGACGATCCGAAGATCGTTTCCCTGGTCAAGACCTATCTCGAGCGCGAAGGCCTTCGTGTGGTCACCGCTCCCGACGGCCAGGCAGCCCTGAGGGTCTTCAACGAGCTGCGCCCGGGTCTCATCGTGCTCGACCTGATGCTGCCCGAGCTCGACGGCCTGGCCCTGATGCGAATCATCCGCGAGCGGTCGGACGTGCCGATCGTGATGCTTTCAGCGCGCGCGCAGGTCGAAGACCGGGTGTACGGCATCCACGAGGGAGCTGACGATTACCTTGCCAAGCCGTTCTCGCCGGCCGAGCTGGTCGTTCGGGTCAAGGCCGTGCTCCGACGCGTGAGGGATGCGAACGGTTCCGGGACCCACCACGGAGTGCTGGAGCACGGCGACCTCACTATCGATCTCGATCGGGTCGAGGTTCGGCGGGCAGGCACGGCAATGTCCCTGACCCCCGCGGAGTTTCGCCTCCTCGTCGCACTGGTGCAGGCGCATGGCCGCGTGCTGACGCGCCAGGCCCTTCTCGACTCGCTGTACGGACCATCGCAGGGTGATGCTCTCGAACGCACCGTCGACGTGCATATCGGACGGTTGCGCGACAAGCTCGGCGAAGAGGTTGGGACGCCGCGTTACATCGTGACTGTGCGCGGCGTGGGCTATCGCGCCGAGGCGTAGATGCGACGGCTGCGGAGTCTCGCCACAGGAATCACGGTCGTCTCGGTGCTTGTCGCGCTCATCGCCATCGCGGTCATCGTCGTAGGCGTGCTGGTGGTCGCGCAGTCCACCTTCGATCGCCTGATGATCCAGGCCGGGACGCCCGCCGCCGAAGCCCAGACGATGTTCGACCACGGTGTGGAAGCCATCTTCCTCGTCGCGGTACTCATAGCCATCGCGATCAGCGTGGGCCTGGCCGTGGTCCTCGCCGCGCGTCTGGCCAGCCCGCTGCAGCGGATGGCGTGGGCTGCGGAGCGCATCGCCCGCGGCGACTATGAGGCGCGCGTGCCCCGTGGCGGCCCTGCGGAGCTGGCATCCCTGGCCGATTCCTTCAACCAGATGGCGCGCAGCCTCTCCGAGCAGGAGCGGGAGCGCCGCGACTTCATCGCCAACGCGGCGCACGAGCTGCGGACGCCGCTCACCAACCTCAAGGGGTACCTCGAGGCCCTTCGCGACGGCGTGATCGCGCCGACGCCAGAACAGTTCAGGTCGCTGCACGAGGAGGCGGAGAGGCTGGTTCGACTGTCCCGTTCTCTCGAAGCGCTTGCGGACAACGAGCGCCCTGACCGAGTGGCCGCATGCCAGGAGGTGGATCTCGCGCAGGCTGTGCGATCCGCGTACGAGTTCGCCCGCCCGGCGTTCGAAGCGAAGGACATCGAGGTCGAGCTCGTCATCCCCGACGGGCTCATCGCGCGTGCGGAGCCGGATGGCCTCGCGCAGGTGCTGGCCAACCTGCTGCAGAACGCATCGCGTTACACGCCGCGTGGCGGCCACGCCTCGATTCGCGCGGAGGACATGCACTCGAAAGTTCTGATCTCGATCACCAACACCGGTGACGGCATACCAGCCGATGACCTGCCCCACGTCTTCGAGCGGTTCTACCGCGTCGAGAAGTCCCGCGACGCAGGCCGGGGAGGAGCGGGGATCGGCCTCGCCATCGTCAAGCAGCTCGTCGAGGCCTCAGGGGGTCGCGTCGGCGCCGATTCGAACGCCCGCTTCACGCGCTTCTGGTTCAGCCTGCCGCCACATGTGACAGATCTGTAACGCGCTGTCACGGCGTCTAAACAGACACCCGTCAGCCTTATCTGCGAACCGACATTTCGCAAGGAGGCATTGCATGAAGAGTCCGATTCGACTTTTGGGCCTGCTCGCCGTGGTGGCCGCAGGCGTGTTCGTGGCGATAGTTCCGGCTCAGGCAGCGAGCGGGGAAGACGGCGAGTCAGGGCACGGGGTCTTCGTCCAGACCAACGACCCGAGCGCGAACTCAATCGCGGCGTTTCACCGCAACTCCGACGGCACATTGACCTACACCACCAGCTACGCGACCGGTGGGCAGGGCGGCCGCGAGGCGGGCTCCGGCTCGGATCCGCTCGCATCCCAGGGTTCCCTGCAGCTCGTACCCGAGGAGGGGCTGCTGCTCGCAGTCAACGCCGGCAGCAACACGGTCTCAGCGTTCCAGGTCAGTGGGGACAAGCTCCGGTTGAGGCAGGTGATCGCGTCGGGCGGTCAGTTCCCAACCGGCCTGGCGCTGAGCGGCGACCTGCTGTACGTCCTCAACGCAGGAGGCGACGGCGCCGTGAGCGGGTATCGAATCAACGGCGGCCGACTCCGCCCGATCGAAGGTTCGACCCGAATCCTTGGGCTGGGCAACACCCCGAATCCTTTCTTCTTGAAGTCGCCCGCCGAAGTCGGCTTCACGCCCGGCGGCGACCACCTGATCGTGACGACCAAGACCAACAACACCGTCGACGTCTTCTCGGTCGGTGAGGACGGCCGTCTGTCGGCCGAGCCCGTCAAGAACCAGGTGGCGCCTGTACCCTTCGCTTTCGTCTTCGACCATGCACGCAGGATGGTCTTGAACTTCGCGGGCACAAGCGCGCTGGAGACCTTCAACGTCAATCCGGACAACACGATCACCCCGGTCAGCACGCCCGTGAGCGACACGCAGGCAGCGCTGTGCTGGGCAACACCGGCTCGCGGTTACGTGTACACGTCCAACACCGGGAGCGGCAGCGTGAGCCAGTTCAAGGTCGCCGGCGACGGGACCGTGGTCCTCGTCAGCGCGACCGCAGCGCAGAACATCCCCGGAGCAACTGATTCGGCCGCCAGTGGCGGGCGGTTCCTCTATGTCCAGAGCGGCGCCTCCGGCACGGTGCATGCGTTCAGCATTGGAGACGGCGGATCGCTGACCAGAATCCAGATCGCCAATATTCCCGACGGCGGAAGCCAGGAAGGCATCGCCGCCAACTAGTTCGAGCTTCTCCGAGGTGGGCTGTCATGGGGCGGCCCACCTCTTCTTTGTCTCTCCTGCGCGGCGGCGCTAATCTCCCTGCTGTGGCAGGGCAGTTCGCCGGGTGGAAGGGCGACTTCAAAGGCTTCTTCCTCGGCCTCCGCGCCAACAACAACAAGCCCTACTTCGTCGCGCACCGCCGCCAGTACGAGGAGGAGGTCAGAGCTCCGCTGCTCGCGCTCCTGGCCGACCTCGAGCCGGAGTTCGGCCCGGCACATCGGGTCGCGCGTCCGAATCGCGACATCCGCTTCTCAGCCGACAAGTCACCTTACAAGCTGAACATCTACGCCGATGTCGAGCGCGGTGGCTACGTCGCGCTCGATGCCGACGGTCTGGTCGCCGCCGGCGGCCGGTACATGGTCGAGGGTGCGCAGCTCAAGAAGCTGCGCGCAGCGGTCGCCGACGACCGCTCAGGCAAGAAGCTGGTCGCCATCGTCGCCGACCTGCGCGAGAAGGGTTACGACGTGGAGGGTCAGGAGCTCAAGCGCGTGCCGCCGCCCTACCCGCAAGACCACCCGCGGGCAGACCTGCTGCGCCACAAGCGCCTGATCTACTTCAAGCGATGGCCGGTCGAGCCATGGATCGCGACGTCAAAGGCACGCGACCGCGTGGCGAAAGCCTGGCGAGATGGTGCTGCGCTCGAAGCGTGGTGCGCCAAACATATGGACTAGTCGTCGTTGTCCAGCGTTGCTCTGGCGGCCGGGTTTATCCCGGCCGCGACTTTGTCCCTCCGGTCTCCCAAACGTCGCATCGAGTAACTACTTAGACAAAGCCCAACGGTATACCGGAATGGGAGCAGGGCCTGCGGCAGAGCCGCACGCCCGATGCAGTCAGTAATCCCAACCTGCCCGCGCCTGGCGCGCAGGGAAAACCATCCGGGTTTTCCCTCATACGTCAGCGTTCTCCAGCGTTGCTCTGGCGGCCGGGTTTATCCCGGCCGCGACTTTGTCCCTCCGGTCTCCCAAACGTCGCATCGAGTAACTACTTGGACAAAGCCCAACGGTATACCGGAATGGGAGCAGGGCCTGCGGCAGAGCCGCACGCCCGATGAGGGAAAACCATCCGGGTTTTCCCTCATACGTCAGCGTTGCATTTCAGCCAGGAGCCGCGCTGCTTCGCGGGCGTTGGTCGTGCCGTAGTTGGAAAAGCAGTTGTTGTAGACGACGTGCGTCTGCTTTGTTGACTTCGCGACCGTGGCGATCTTCGGCGTCCAGTCGGCGAGCTCATCCACGTCGTACAGATAGCGGAAGCGCTCTGAGGGCGCGATGTCCTTCTTCTCCCAGTTCTCCTTGTTGCGGCCGTGGAATCGAAACACCGCCAGGTCATCATTGGTCGTGAACACGACAGGCGGCACCGAGCTCTTGAGCCCCTGGGGTTCGTCGACCGCCACGTACGGGATCTTGTTGTCCTGCAGGAACTTGATCGTCCGTTCCGCGTTCTTCTCGTTGAACCAGCTGCCGTGCCGAAATTCGACCGCGATTGGGAGATCAAGGCGCTGCCGCGTCTCGAGGATGAGCTCTCGTGCCTCGTTGGACGGAAAGACCCACTTTGGAAACTGGACGAACACAGCACCAAGCTTGCCGGCTTCGATCAGCGGCTCGAGCGCACCGCGAAACTGCTGATAGACCGCATCGAGCAGCTCACCAGGCATGTCCTTGCGATAGACGCGCTTCTTCTCGATGAGCTTTGAAGGCAGCTCGTCTTTGATCGCCTTCGGCAGGCGAGACACCTCGGTCGGCTGGCCCGTCATCAAGGCGTGCGCCTTGATGTCGAACACGAAACCCTTTGGCGTCCGCTCCACCCAGCCCTCGGCCGTGCGCTTGTTGGGCAGCGCGTAGTAGGTCGCGTCGACCTCGACCATCGGAAACTGGCTCGCATAGAAGCGCAGCCGGTCCTCAGCAGTCTTCATCCCTACCGGGTAGAAGACGCCGGGCGCGATCATCGTCGGGTCGGTCCAGCTCGCAGTCCCGGAGCGCACCTCGCCGTGGCCCACGCGAATCGGCGAATGCGCTCCGTCTCCCGCCTCCTCCGCACGCTTGCGCGCAACCTCTACGCCGGGGTCGTGCGGGTCAGTCTTAGCCATTGCTGGCTAACTATGCCAGCCACTCGGTAGCAAAGCCTGGTGCGAGATGGATGTCGATCTGGCGCAGTCGACCAGGGCCGGGATTGATGAACGCATGCGCTTGTCCCGCGTCTACGACGGCCATCTCGCCCGTGCCGACTACGTGCTTCGAGTCTCCGTCGTCGAATGTAGACGTACCTTCGATCACGATCAGGATCTCGACGTATGGATGCCGGTGGAGACGCGGCCCTTCTCCGGGCGCGGCATCGACGAACAGCACGCACGCGCCGACCCCGCCGTTGCGCTCGCCGACGAAGTCCCGCGAGATGACGTCCCGCGGAAGCTCAGCCTCACGAAAAATCCTGATCGGCATGTGAGCGATGTTAGACGAGGCTTGTGATCAGCTCGGCCTGCTCCATCAGGTGGCGTGGTGCCAAGAACTTGCGAATGATCAGCTGCCTCGCCTCGGTCCCCAGCGCCTCGGCGGCCTTTGGATCCTGCAGCAGGCCGACTATGGCGGAGCCGAACCCCTTCAGGTCTTGAGGGTCGTCGATCAAGATGCCGCTTCTCTCATGCTCGACCTGGTCTTCGATCCCGCCGACACGACTCGCGACGACAGGGCGTCCCTTCCACATCGCCTCGGCGACGGTCAGGCCGAATCCCTCCGCAAGGCTTTTCTGAACCACAACGTCGGCGCGGCGCTGAAGGGCGTTGACGATGGCGGCGTTTTCTTCAGTGTCATCCATCGGGAGCTGGGTAATCAAGATGCGGTCGCGTACCCGCGAATCGAGCCCGTCACGGACGTCCCTGACCTCGCGCAGGATCTCGGACTGTTCCGGGTCGTCGTCGACGGAGGTCACGGTGGGCCCCGCGAGAACCAACCACGAATCGACGTGTGGCGCAACGTGCTGCGCGAACCCGCGAGTCACGCCGCTCGGGTCCTTCAGGCGGTCCCAGCGCGAGACCTGGACCACTATGCGGGCGTCTATCGGAAGAGGCGCGGTGAGGTCGGCTCGCCGGCGCACTCGACCCGCGGTGCCGTCGTTGCGGAGAAATGTCGCCTCGCCGTCGGACCCGCTGAGGATGCCGCTCGCGCGCAGAATCTCCGCTACCGTGTGGCCGTCCATGTCCTGGTTCTTGGTCGAGAACGCGTCGATGCACGGCGCGATGATGTGGACCCGCGATCCATCCGGTCCATCCCACACGTAAGCTTTCCGCGAAAAGACGAAAGCCGATGCGTTCGTGAGGTAAGGCGTGAGGAACCGCCACGCGCCGCGGACCATATCGTTCGGCTGGTCGACCCCGACATGTGACCGCCAGATCACTTTCACGCCGTGGCCTGTCAGCGCGGGGACCAACCCGGCAGTTTGCGGGTCGTGAAGGACCGCAACGTCGCCAGGCTTCATCAGCTCGACGAGCGCGGCCGCGTTTCGGCCCAGCGTTTCCTCATACTCCGCGCGCTCTGCAAGGCTGAGCTCAGACCCGTCCGGGGAGACGCCGTGAAGGAGCATGTGGACCTTCTTGGTCACCTGGAAGAACTCGGGTGTGCCATCGATCACCAGCCAGCGCTCGTCGACGCCGACACTCCGGTCATATGGAATGAGCGCAGCAAGAAGTTCGGCCACGCCGCCGCCGCGTCCGGCCGAGTTGACGTTCCAGACGACCCTGCCTCGCAGCTTCACCGCAAAGGCGCGCATGGCGCTAGCGAACTGAGACCACGCTTCCTTACCGAGCAGTGAGCGATAGCGCTCGATCGGCGACGGACCTGTGTCGACGGCGTGCACATGCGCCCTGGTCGCGGCCATAAGAGGGGAACGTCTTGACGGTCGAACTTACGGACGCGCCCTCCCCGCGCGCGCGTCTACTTATAAGTCAGGGCGCCAAACTCACGCGACGTTCGCGACCAGGACGTCTTCGGCGACGAGGTCATCGATCGTCGCCAGCAGGTCGTCAGCCAGGCCCAGCGCTTCGCTCCGGGACAGCCCCGCCAGCGCTCGCCCGTCGAAAACCAAACGCGCCGGCGCGCCTCCGCTGCCGTCCGAGATTGCTCGGACCACACCGCCGAGGCTAGGTGCCTCAACGCCTTCCGGATGCAGAGCCACCCCCACGATGACCGCGCGGGCCCCGGAGATAGGAACACCGAGCTCGAGCCGACCACCCCGGTCGAGTTCGACGCTCTGTCCGCGGTGACGCGAGAGCCACAGGTAGACGCGTGCCAGGTCGTTCGCTCCGTCGGATTCGGTTCGTATGGCGCTCATCATTACCTCGTAAACCTACCGGCCGCTTCCTCGTGGGGATACGTACGCAGAAACCAAATCCGCGCCTCATTTATTCGTGGGCTCAGTTAAATGATCGGCGAGCGCGTTTCCCAATTGAATGGACCTCATGCGTCATCTGGTCCTCACGCCGCTCGCCTGCATCCTCGTGACTGCGTCGACCTGTGCCAGCCCAAGCTCATCGCAGGCCACGTCACGATCTGAGCCGCCGCGCTGCGCCAAAACTTTTGTCAACGCAATCACGACCTCCGATGCCACGCCCGGCGTGTGGGATTGTCTCAGTCCGGCGTATCAGAACCGACTCGAGGGCCAGGGCGATCGCGTCTTCGCCGTCGATGTGCCCTTATGGACGCGTTACCGGTATCTGGGTGCGGATCACAACATCGCTCTCTTCGACCTCACAGTGAATGGGACTGTCGAGCCAGCCGTCTACAACCCGCCGGTCAGCCACGTGATCATGGCCGTCTATCTCGACTCGGCCGGCAAAGTCGATCACGCGAAGGCGGCTACCCCTAGCTAGAGAGTTGCGCTTCGAGCCGGTCGAGGAATGCGCCTTGCGCCGCGAGGATCATGCGCCGTGCCGCATCGAGGTCGAACCAGGCTGCCTTGTCGACTTCCGGAAATTCCTGCGTCCTGCCCGATCGCGGCGGCCACTCTATGGCGAACGTGCTGCTGGAGACCCGCGAGACATCCAGGTCTCCGGGAGCCGCCCACGCGTGGACGACCTTGCCACCGGCCTGCCGGACTGACCCGAGCGGCAATACCTCGCCTTCGGGCAAAGGCACGCCGAGCTCCTCCTGGAACTCCCGGCGTGCGACATCCAGACGCGACTCGCCGGGCCCCATCTCGCCCTTCGGGATGGACCACGCGCCCTCGTCGCGCCGCTTCCAGAACGGTCCGCCGGGGTGCACGAGAAGGACCTCGGTCTTGCCGTCGCGGACCCGATAGAGCACCAATCCGGCGCTCTCGACGGTCATCCGAATCTCGTTTGGCTCAGAGCGGCAGGCCTGCCTCGAGGTGGGCCATCGCCCTGTCCGCCACGTCGATCATGTCCGCTTTGGGATCGCTTGCCGCGATGAGCAGCGCCGACATCATCACGCCGAGCAGCGCGCCGGCCAGATTGCGGATGGCGAAATCCGTCGGTTCGCGTCCCACGCGGCCGGCCATCAGCTCGGCGATCTGATCGACGAGGTCGGCGAACTGGGTGAGCATGGCCGAACGCAGGGCGGGCGTGGAGGACATCAGGGAGATGCGCTGCCGCATCACGTTGTCCTGTTCCGCCGTCAGCTGACCGAACACCGTCTTCATCGAGTCGCGAAGCGCTCTGATCGGATGGGTGCCCTCAGGCTGAGCGTTGAAGGCGGCAAGGATGAGCGGATCGAGCTCGTCCTGAAAGACGACCTCTTCTTTGGTGGGGAAGTAGTTGAAGAACGTGCTTGGAGAGATCTCGGCTGCCTCGGCGATCTCCTCGATCGTGGTGGCTTCGAAGCCTCTTTCGAGAAAGAGGCGTATGGCCTCCTTCTGGATCAAGGCTCGGGTCCTGAGCTTCTTGCGCTCGCGTAATCCGATCGCCACCTCAGGCCACATTCTCGACGGATGAGCTGTCCACGTGCGCCGCATGCGAGGTGCGCCCGGGCAGGAAGACCAGCGCCAGGAGCGTGGCGATCGCCGCCACGACCGCGGAAACGACCAGCGCAGCATCCATCCCTTGCACGAACGCGTGGCGAACAGACACGAGCAGCGCGGGCGAGTGCATCTTCTCGGCCACGGCGACGCCGGCGAAGAGGCTGCGCCGGACGGCGTCCGCGACGGCCGGCGGAAGCCCGGTGAGTGTCAGCTGCGAGCGATACACGGTGACGAGTACGCTGCCAAGGATCGCCGATCCGAACGGTGCACCGACCTTCTGCATCGCTTGGACCAGAGCCGACGCGACGCCGCTCTGCTCGCTGGGCACGGTCTTCAGCGCGGCCGCGGCCGCAGTCGCGAATCCCATTCCCATGCCGAAGCCGACGAGCATCATCCACGCGACGATGAACCACGGGCTCGAGTCGACCGCGGTAGTCGAGCCGAGGAGCAGGCCCGCGGTAGTGATCGCAAATCCAGTCGCAACCGTGACCTTGGGCCCGACCCGGTCGGCGACCCGGTCGGCCGGGACCGCGCCAAAGATCAGTCCGACGATGATCGGCAGGAGACGCACGCCCGATCCTTGAGGGTCGAGCCCGGCAACTCCCTGCATGTACTGCGGAATCGTGAAGATGAGGCCGATCAACGCGAGTCCGCCGAGCGCGGCGAGAATGACGCCCCACGTGAAGCCCCTCGAACGAAACAGGGTTAGGTCGATCAGCGGGCGGCCGCCGGGACGCAGCGTCAGGTGGCGCTCCCACCTGAAAAAGCCGACGACCACCAGCACACCGAACAGAAGGATGGCGAGCGAGGCGGGATCGGTCCAGCCGTTTCGCCCCAGCTCGATCAACCCATAGGTCACACCCGCCAGCCCGCCGCTGGCGAGCACCATGCCTGCCGGGTCGATCGCTGGGCGCTGGGAGGCACGCGACTCCGGTACGAGCGTCAGCACGGCAAGGAGGCCGATCGCGGCCACCGGCACGTTCATAAGGAAAATCCAGCCCCACCAGAAGTTGGTCAGCAACCAGCCGCCGAAGATGGGTCCGATGGGGAGGGCCAGGAAGTTGGCGGCAGCCCAGATGCCGACAGCGCGGGGGCGCTCCTCCTCGGTGAAGATCACCGTCATGACCGAAAGCGCCATCACCACGATCGCGGCGCCCGCCACGCCCAGGATGAGGCGCCCCGCAATGAACTGGGCTGAGTTGACCGCGAAGGCGCACGCGGCAGATCCCGCCCCGAACAAGACCAGTGAACCGAGAAGGATCCGCTTGCGACCGAACCGGTCGCCGAGCACGCCGGCAGGCAGCATCCCGGCGGCGAGCGTCAGGGCGTAGCCGGAGGAGAACCATTGCAGGTCCGACTCCGACGCCTTGAGGGCCACCGCCAGGGTGGGCAAGGCCACGCTGAGCACTGTCACGTCCAGCCCGACAGCCAGGACTCCGAGCGTGATCGCCGCCAGAGCCCACCACCGGCGAGCGCCCCTCGAGTTCATTTCGCCACATCCTCCATTGTTAGGGTTCATTTTAACTTGATGTCAGTCCAAAATATGAGAGACTATTGCATTCGACCATGCCGGCTGTCGCGCGTCATCCTTGGTTCATGCGCATCGAAGGGTTTTCGTTCGGGACGATCCGCATCGATGGCGAGACCTTCGACCGTGACGTCGTGATCGATCGCGGCGCAGTCCGGTTGCGCAAGAAGAAGCCCTCGAAACGCTTTCGCAACGAGTTCGGCCACACGCCGCTCTCGGTCGAGGAGAAGATCCCCTGGAAGTGCACCCGGCTGGTCATCGGCACCGGGGCGCAGGGTGCGCTGCCTGTGATGCCCGCAGTCCTCGAGGAGGCAAAGCGCCGCGGCGTCGAGATCACCACGGTGCGGACGAAGAAAGCGATCCAGCTGCTGCAGAGTGCGAGGGACGGCACCAACGCCGTTCTGCACATCACGTGTTGAGCCGGCTGCGTAAGTTGACAGCCTGAACCAAGGGGGGATTTGATCGATGCCATACGAGGAAAGTGAGAAGGCATGGGACCGCTTCGAGGCTGACATCCAGGGCCTCGCCGGTGAGCTGAAGCGCCACTACCGCAGCACGAGTGACGAGAAGAACACCGCCGAGCTGAACAGATCGTTGGAGCAGCTGCGCCAGGCCGCTGAATCCGTGTTCAAGTCGCTGGAGAGCGCGACCCGCGACCCCGAGGTCCGCGGCAAGACAAAGGACACGGCGCGGTCGTTTGGGATGGCCATCGCCGAGACGTTCCGCGACCTCAGCGACGAGATCGAGAAGGCGGTGCGCAAGCCCGCCGAAACGAAGAAGTAAGGAGCGGCTAAGCCGCCTGGCGCGGGCCCGTGCGCGCCTGCCTGACCGTGAGCACACGCGCCACGTCAGCGGGGGAGACGATGCCGACGAGCTGTCCGTTGTCGAAGACCAGCACCCGCTGCTCGAGACCCGCGCCGATCCGTTGAATGAGCGCCGCGAGGTCCTCCCGCGGGTTGCTCACAGGCACGTCAGTGATTAGCCGCGCGCAATCGATCAGGTGTTTGTTGCTGCGGTCCGCGCTGGGAACACGGACCAGGTCGGAGAGCCTGACGACGCCGGTCAGCTTGCCTGACGGGTCGTGGACGGGATAGGTCGTAAAGCTGTGGTCGGGCGCGATCGATCCAAGGAACTGGTCCACCGTGACCCAGTCCGGCAGCGTGATCACGGGTGATGTCATCGCGGCCGAGACGGGCACTGTGCGCAGCAGCGTCCGGATCGTCGAGCCGGCCTCCTCCGAGGCGCCCGCGGACAGCAGGAACCAGCCGAGGATAGCAATCCAGACTCCGTTGAAAACGGCCCCGAGCAACACCTCGAGGACGCCGGCCGCGATCATCAAGTACGCAAACACGCGGCCCACTCGGACGGCGTTGTGCACGCCCCGCTGCCGGCTGCCCGACCGCCACCACAAGAGCGCGCTCAGCAGCCGCCCTCCGTCGAGGGGAAACGCCGGCACGAGGTTGAAAAGCGCCAGCGCAAGGTTGACGAAGGCGAGCCAACCGAAGAGCCCGGACAGCAGATCGTTGCCGGACGTGAGATAGAACAGTCCAACCGAGATCGCGGCTATCAGCAGACTTGTCAGCGGCCCGACGCCCGCGATAAGCGCTTCTGAGCGGGCGCTGGTGGGCTCACCTTCGAGCCTCGATACTCCCCCGAAAAGCCAGAGCGTGATGCCGGCGACCTTGACGCCGTGGCTTACGGCGACCAGCGCGTGCGAGAGCTCGTGTGCCAGGAGCGACACATAAAAAAGGACGGCGCCGGCTGCGCCGACGAGCCAGTAGACGAGCGCTCCGTGGCCGGGGGCGTTGGCCGGCAGAACCGCCGTGGCCAGTGTCCACGTGACCAGGGCGAAGATGAAGATCAGGCTCCAGTTGAAACCGATCTCGATGCCGAACAACCGCCCGAGCTTGATGCTGGGGGTCACGCTTAGCGAGTCTACAGTTAGCTGGTGCGACCAGCGACGCGGCCGCCCGATTCGACGCCCGCGGTTCACACAGACCGTCCGGCGATGCTCTTCGACCTTGACGGCACTCTTCTCGACAGCGTCTATCAACACGTGCTCGCGTGGAAGGAGGCGCTCGAATCGGCGGGCATCCCTCTCTCCATCTGGCGCATCCATCGCCGCATTGGAATGAGCGGTGGCCTGTTTGTGCGCGCGCTTGTCCGCGAGACCGGACACGACCTGACGGCAGCTGAGGCCGACCGCCTGCGTGCCCTGCACGCGGAGGGATACCGGCGCCGCCTGTCGGAGGTCAAACCGCTTCCCGGCGCGCAAGCTCTGCTGGACATGCTCACCAAGCAAGGGGTGCCCTGGGCGATCGCTACGAGCGGCAGCGACGCAACCGCGCTGGCCTCGCTTGCTCAGCTCCGCATCGCGCCCGAAATTCCTGTCATCACGCGCGACCATGTGGCTTACGCGAAGCCCAACCCCGACCTGTTTCTGGCCGCTGCCGCAGCGCTCGGCACCAAAATCACAGAGAGCTTCGTGGTCGGTGACAGCGTGTGGGACATGTTGGCTGCCCAGCGGGCTCACGCCCTTGGCATCGGCGTGCTGTCCGGAGGCTATGGTGAGGAAGAGCTGGAGAGCGCGGGTGCGTTTCGCGTCTACGACGATCCGCAAGATCTCCTCGAGCACATCGATGAGCTCGGCATCCGGACGCGCACCTAGGGCCCGAACGCCCTGGAGCCACAACCTTCATTTCCACCGCTGGCTCCTCGACCGCGTGCCGGTGCCATGCGAGAACGCTCTGGATGCCGGCTGCGGCGAAGGCCCGCTGACGCCGAAGTTGGCCCCGCGAGCGGGCCACGTCGTTGGAATCGACAGGTCCCCGGAGATGATCGCCATTGCGCGGCAGAACGCAACACGAGACAACATCACGTACGTCGCTGGTGACCTGCTGACCCATCCGCTTCCGTTGGAGGACTTCGATTTCATCGCCGCCGTCGCGGTGATTCATCACGCGCCATTCGAAATGGTGATGAATCGCTTCGCGTCTTTGCTTCGCCGCGGCGGCGTGCTCGCCGTGGTGGGCCTGGCGCTCAATCGCTCGCCGGTCGACTACGCGTACAGCGCACTGTCCGTGCCGGTCTCCCGAATCGCTCGGCTTCGCAGAGGATGGTGGACCACCTCGGCCAGGGAAATCGATCCCGAGATGACGTTTGCGCAGATCAGACGTGCTGCCCGCACGCAGCTGCCGGGAGTCGAGCTGAGAAGGCGACTCTACTTCCGCTACACGCTCCTCTGGAGAAAGCCGTGACCGTGCGACGGTGAGGATGGCTGTGCGGGTTCGGCAGAGCCCGAGATTGTGGGAGGCTGGCGGGGAGCCGTTTGACAGCTCCCCGACCGGGAACAATCACGTTATGAACCAGCTGAAAACGGCCTTCCTGTTGGTTGCCATGACCGTCCTGCTAGTGCTGGTCGGCCACTACCTGCCAATCGCGGGCGGCATCTACTGGGCGCTCGGGCTGGCGGTGGTCATGAACGGCGCCGCCTACTGGTTCAGCGACCGGATCGCGCTCGCTTCGGCCCAGGCGCAGGAGGTCACTGCGGCCCAAGCGCCGATGCTCTACCGTCTGGCGGACCGGCTGGCGGTCCAGTACCGCGTGCCCAGGCCACGGGTCTACGTCAGCCCGGACCCGTCCCCCAACGCATTCGCCACGGGCCGCAATCCCTCACACGCGGCGATCTGCGTCAACGAAGGGCTGCTCCGGATCCTCGACGAGGAGGAGCTGTATGGCGTCCTGGCCCACGAGTTTGGCCACGTCAAGAATCGCGACATCCTGATCAGCTCGGTCGTCGCGGTGCTGGCCGGCGCCATCACGCTCCTGGCCAACATCGCCCAGTGGGGGCTGATGTTCGGTGGCTACGGCGGTCGCGACGAGCGCGACCAGGGCGCGGGCGGCGCCATCGTCGGATTGCTCATGATCATCCTGGCGCCGATCGCGGCGCTTCTGATCCAGCTCGCGGTCTCGCGATCGCGCGAGTACGAGGCCGACCGCACCGGAGCCGAGGTCTCAGGCGACCCGCTCGCGCTCGCGTCCGCGCTGCGCAAGCTCGAGCGCGCCACGCAGGTCATTCCTTCGCAGACCGCCCAGCCGGCATTCGCCCACCTTTACATCGTGAATCCGCTCGGTGGGCAGACCCTGGCAGGCCTTTTCAGCACGCACCCGCCTCTCGAGGAGCGGATCCGCCGCCTCGAGGCGATGGCGGGCGGCATGCGACGCGCCTCCTGAGCCGCTTGGGCACGACCTGGCAGCTGCGCGAATACACGGTCAAGCCTGGCGAGCTGAAAGAGTGGGTCGACGAGTGGCGAAAGCGGATCGTCCCGCTGCGCGAGCGGCATGGCTTTCGCATCCTCGGCGCGTGGACGGTTGACGGGACGGACCAGTTCGTCTGGATCATCAGCTACGACGGGCCGGAGTCATGGGAGCAGGCGAACTCCGACTACTACCAGAGCCCAGAGCGGAAGGCGCTCGATCCAGACCCCGCACGACACCTCGCCGAGACCCAGACCCGCCTCATGACCGCTGTCTAGGCGCTCGCGGCCAAATTCAGCGAGAACTCGATCGTGGTCGCCGGCTGAACGGTGGTGAAGCCGATGCTCGGAGGGCTGATCCCAAAGTCGGTCATGTTGGTGGAGATCGACCCCGCGATCTGCGCGGTCGTGCCACTGACTCGCAGCTGCACCGTGGCGGTCACATCCTTCGTCACGCCCCGGATGGTGAGCTGGCCGGGGACTGAGACGGTCACCGTCTGACCCGTCTCCACACCTGCGGGCAGGGTCACCGACTGCGCCTGGAAAACGGCGGTCGGATAAGTGCCGACCCCAAGTGACTGAGAGACGATTCGGTCACGGTTGGTCACGTTGTAACCCGCGACCTGGTCCACGCTCGCCAGGCTGGCGAGCTGCGCTGTGACTTTCGCCGACGTCATCACGTAGGTCGTGCCCGTCTTGGTGATCGTCACCTGGCCTGAAACGTCGCTGGTTCGGGCGACCGCCTCGTGCGTCGAGCTCTGGCCGACAAACTGCTCCGTGACCCTGTAGCCAACCAGCGATCCGGTCGTGATCTGCCAGGTGCCGGCTCCACCGGCACTCGAGGCAGCCGAGGGGGACGCGCTCGGTGAGGACAGGGCAAGCGACGACGGGCTCGTCCGCAGCCCGGAGAAGAAGTAGGCGTAGGCGCCGCCGGCGCCGATAAGGGCAAGCACGGCGACCGCGCCGATCGGGATCCAGAGTTTGCGTGACATGCACCACATGGTCGATCACGGCCCTGATTCGACTCTGTGAGGATGCTTAGAGAGCGCTGTGAAGCTTAAGGTTGCTCTTCGTCGCTGATCACAGAATCCTGGGACAGCTCGTCCTCGTCGCTGTCGGCGAAGAGGTCCCGCACCTCGCCGCCGCTCGACTCGAAATCTCCGATGCCTTCCGTCGAGTCATCCTCGACCAGCTCGCCGGCGCTCTTTGACTCGTTGAGAAGCTGTTCGAAGGCGCGCTGGGCCTCGTCCGGAGTCGCGTACTGGAAAAACTCGGTGCCGGCCGGGATCTCCGCGCCTTCGGTCTCGTCCAGCCCGTGCCGGAGCACATAGCTGCGGCCGTTGTCCGGGTCGTGGAGCAGCGAGAGAAAGCGCTCGCCGCTGAGCTCAGCACGCCGCTCCGCCTGGCCGTCGTTCTCCAGCTCGAGCAGCCGGCTCAGGATCTCTTCCTCGCTTCTTTCCTGCATATATGGCTCCTTCATAAACTACGCTCATCGAGGTGGAGAGAGCCTCGCCGGCGAGACCCGCAGGCACGTTGATCGAATCGCCTGACATCACGCCAGAAGAGCTGCAGCTCGCGGTGCGCAATCATTCGATGCCGCTCGAGGCATTGCGCTACGCCATCACCCCGGTCGGACTCCACTACCTGCTGATCCATTTCGACATCCCAATGGTCGATGCCTCGAATTTCGAGCTCGCCGTCGGCGGCCACGTCCGCAAACCGCTGCGCCTGACCCTCGACCGGATCCAGTCACGGCCCGCGACAACGCTCGCAGTCACCCTCGAGTGCGCGGGCAACGGACGCGCTCGCCTGATGCCGCGGCCGTTGAGCCAACCGTGGCTCGGCGAGGCGGTCGGCACGGCGGAGTGGACGGGGACCTCCCTCGCTGCGGTGCTGGATGAGGCCGGCCTTGTGGACGGCGCCGCCGAGGTCGTGTTCACCGGGCTCGATCGGGGCATTCAGGGCGGCGTCGACCAGTTTTATGAGCGAAGCCTTCCCCTGGCCGAAGCGATGCGCGAAGAGGTGCTCCTCGTGTATGCGATCAACGGCCAGCCGCTGCCTCCGCAGCACGGTTTCCCGCTCCGCCTCATCGTCCCGGGTTGGTACGGCATGACCCACGTCAAGTGGCTGCGTTCGATCACCGTGATCGACCGCGAGTTCGCCGGCTTTCAGCAGGCGTCGGCCTACCACTACCGCACCACAGAGGGCGACCCCGGCGTCCCTGTAACGCGCATGCTTCCCCGCGCGCTGATGCTCCCGCCAGGCGTGCCGGACTTCATGTCGCGCACCCGGTTCGTTGATCCGTCGACGGTCGTCATCGAAGGCCGGGCATGGTCCGGTTGCGCGCCCATCACCAGTGTCGATTTCAGCTCCGACGGTGGCGAGTCATGGGTCGCCGCGGCGCTCGAGGATTCCGTTTCGCCGTACGCGTGGCGGCGCTGGTCGATCCAGTGGGATGCAAGGCGCATAGGCGACTTCGAGCTGTGCGCGCGCGCATCAGACGCGGCGGGCAACGTCCAGCCGCTCGGGGCGAGCTGGAACCTCGAGGGGGTCCAGAACAACAGCGTGCAGCGCGTGCGCGTGGTGGTCGGCACGGCGGAGGGGAGACAGGCGGCGGCCGACTCGGTGTAGGCCTTAGCCTGAGTGCGTGGCGCGCCAGACGTCAACCGACGACGCTGTTGCGCGCCTGCTCCAGGCATGGCATGGCGAGGTCCAGGCCCGCGCGACGTATCTCATCCTGGCGCAGCGCATGGGTGACTCGCGCCGCGCCGAGATCATCCGCGCCATCGCCGACGCTGAGGCCTCGCACCGAGAGCGCATCGAAAAGCGCCTGCGTGAGCTCGGCCAGCCGGTGCCAGATCCGTCTTCGGTGAAGCTGTCGCCGCTCCAGCGCCTGCAGGCGCGCCTCGCTCCCGTGGAGATGGTCATCTCCAGGATGGAAGAGGCCGAGGAGGTCGAGATCACCGACCGCTACAAGAGGCCGACCGGCGATCCCGACACCGATGCTGTGCTCGAGTCGATCCGAGTCGAAGAGCAGGGCCACTCGCGCTCACTCGAGTCGATGGAGGTCGCGCACCGCGCGACCGAACCGGCGCCATCGAGCGTGCAGAGCCGGCTCAACCGGATCCTGGGGCGCGAGTCGTGGCATCGCACCGGCGCCGGCTGGATTTCGGGAGCCATCTACGGCGCCAACGACGGACTCGCGGCCGTTTTCGGCATCGTCGCCGGCGTCTCCGGGGCGACCGGCGGATCCAGCTTCGTGCTTACCGCCGGCCTGTTCGGGGCCATCGCCTCGGGCCTCTCGATGGCCACAGGCGCATTCCTGGCCGAACGCTCGGAGAGCGAGGTCGCCGCAGCCAACGTCGAGCGCGAGCGGCAGGAGATCGTCGAGCATCCCGACGAAGAAAAGGAAGAGGTATCGCTCTTCTACCAGCTGAAGGGCATCGACAAGGACACCGCCGACCGGCTTGCAGAGCAGCTTGCCCAGAATCCGGACGCGATGTTGAAGCTGCACGCGCCGGAAGAGCTTGGTGGCACCGAGGCGACCGGCCGCCCTGTGCAGGCGGCGGTCGCTGCGGGCGTCAGCACCTTCATCGGGGCGATGGTGCCGGTGATGCCGTTCTTCTGGCTGCGCGGCACCACCGGAGTGATCACCGCCGCCGTCGTGTCGCTGATCGCGCACTTCCTGGTCGGCGCCTCAAAGGCGTTGTTCACACTGCGGACGTGGTGGTCGGCCGGGCTGGAGATGACCCTGGCCGGCGTGATCGTCGGCGGCATCACCTACGCACTGGGACTGGTGCTGAAAGTCGGCGGCTGAACTTCCAATGGAAATCGGTCATCCCCAGAACTTGCGCTCGATCATCGCAAGACCGAAGTGCTAAATGTGTCCAGGAATCTCAGTTCGCCTTAGCGGACTCGAAGGCCCAAACCGTTGACGAAATCGACGCGATCGTCTGCCATCCGGCGTCGCCGCCCAGCCCTTCCGTCATGACAGTCAGCACGTAAGCGCCGTTCGGCCCAGACTCGACCAGGGCGGCGTCGTTCTCCTCTGCATCCAGCGCGCCCGTCTTGTGCACGACGACGCTCCTTGCCGCGACCCCGGCTGGGATTCCGGCCTCGGTGGCCGTTCCGACGAGGAGTGGGTAGAGCCACGCTTGCGCCGCCGCTCCTCCGAGCTTGCCCTTCGCCTCGTCCGCCCACAGGACGGCGAGGTCGGAGGCGGACGTCGTGTTGTCGGTGAAGAAGACAGATGTCGCCGCGCCGACGGACGCGGCCCAGGCATTAAGCGCAGCGGCTCCGCCAAGATCGCGGACGAGCATGTGGCCCGCGGTGTTGTCGGACACCAGGCCGGCTCGCCGCGCCAGCTCGTTTCGCGTGAAGCAGACGCCGTCCGCATAATCGTCATACCAGCCCGCCTCGTAGTCGTCGTCCTGGTAGCACACGAGCCCGTTCGGGTCGGTCGTTCCCGCCGCGACGTTCTGAGCTTCCATCATCAAAGCGGCGAGCTTGTAGGTGCTGGCCGCTGTGAAGACCTGTCCGCCGTTGAAGGACCAGACGAGCGGAGCCGAGCCGCCCAGCTCGATGACTGCCACACCTACCGAACCGCCGCTCGCCTGGGCGATCTGCTGAACCGAAGCGGTGAGTGTCATCGGGCTGCGCGCCACAAGCTGGTCCAACGCCGAGACGAGCTGACGTGTGGCGGACACGGTAACGGCCGCCGCCGGCGGCTTCGCCATGGACAGGCCCGCGCTGGTGCTCGCACGCACGTCACTGACGACCGGGGCCAGGGCGACGAATAGCACGCCTACGGCAAGGAGGGCGCGCGATGCCAGACCCATGTGAGAGAACTTGCCGACCACAACTCGGACGTTGCTGCGCGGCCGCTATGAATTTGCTGTGTGGCACGTAAGGTTTCTGCAAACTACAGGTCAGGCAGCTTCTCAACGGCGACCTCGCGCCCAAGAAGCGCGGAGACGACCCGCTCCGAGGTCTTTGGATCTCCGCTCGTCCAGAAACGCTCGCTGCCATCGGTTCCACTGGCCCTCAGATGGCGTTCGTCGAGCACGCGAGCGAGCTGACGGGCGACCGCGGCCCCGGTCTCGATGAGAGTGACGTTGGGCCCCGCGATCCTGCTGAGCAGCGGCTTGAGAAAGACGTAGTGGGTCGAGCCCAGCACGATGGCGTCTGCGCCCGCGTCCAGCATCGGCCGCACGTAGTCCTCGAGCATGCGGGTCACAACGGGACCGTCGAGGTCGGCAGCCTCGATCCGCTCGACCAGCCCCGGCACAGGCTGGATGATCATCCGGACCTCGGCGCCGAAGCGGTCGAGCAGCGAGGCCAAGCGGTCGGATTCGCTCACGGCCGCCGGGACGATCGCGCCCACGATCCCGGTCTTGGTGGCGCTGACGGCAGGCTTGATCCCGGGCTCGATCCCGACCACCGGAATCGTCAGGGTGCCACGCAGCGCCTCGGCCGAGCCCGCGGTGCCAGTGTTGGACCCGATGACGATGGCCTTGATGCCCTGCGTCAGCAGGAATCGCGCGATCGCAAGGCCGCGCTCGCGCACGAACTCGGGCGGTTTATCGCCCCAGGGCGCGTTCGCCGAATCGGCCACGTAGTAGATGGACTCCGCCGGTAGGGCGGAGTGGATCTCGCTCAGCACCGACAGGCCGCCGACACCGGAATCGAAGAGGCCGATAGGCGCCTGGCTCACGAGTTGATTTTCGGTGACTTCACCAATGTCCGAAGTGCACCATGGATTCGAGCGAGCGTCGACGCGCCGCAAACGGCGCGGGGTCGAACTCCTCTGCGTCGATGGGATAGCCGAGGCCGATGACACCGATTAGGTCGCAGCCCTGCGGCACCCCAAGCTCGCCCAACAGCTCGGCCCGCCCCCAGTTCACGCCGAAGAACACCGCGCCCAGGTGGTCTTCGATCGCGGCCAGCAAGATCAGCATCACGGCCATTCCCGTGTCGACGTCCCAGAACGCCACCGGCCAGGCCTCGGCCTTTTGCAGCCCGAAGCGCTCCTTGTCCGGGCGCGAGTAGCGTTCGAGGTACGCAGGCGTGTTCGAGATCGCCAGCACGTAGCAGGGAGCAAATTCCTTGTCCTCGTCGTACGGAAACTGGGGATGGTTGGTCAGCTCAAAGAACCGCTTGACCTGACCGGGTTCATCCAGCACCAGGAAGTCGAATCCCTGGCTGAACCCGGCTGATGGCCCGTGGCGGGCGACTTCCAGGACGCGCAGCAGGATCTCATCGGGGACGGGGCGGGGCTGAAATTTACGTACCATCCGGCGCCTACGGACAAGCTCCTGAAATTCCATTTACCAGCCTCCTGGCCGCGGGTGGGCGTTTTTTCTTTATGCCGAGACCTTGGATCTGGGGCCTCATTCTCGGCGTCCTGGTGGGCGGTGGGGTCGTGCTCGTCAGCTCGATCCGGGTCGGTTTCAGCGCGCCGCTCCTGATGCTGGGCCTTGTGCTGTTGGTCGTCTTTGGCGCGCTAGGCCTTGTTGGCTCTGTCGTCAGCCGGCGCACGCACTTAGACTGAAGCCCTCATGGGGGAGCGTGTCGGCATCACGCCGAAGAGCTGGAGCGCCGAACTGCACCACGGCGTGCTGCACCTGGGCAAGCGGTGGTATGTGGTGAGCGCAGAGCTCGACGACCACGGACACGCCGAAGGAGTCAGGCTCGACGGTCCCTATCCGGACCACGACTCGGCGGAGTCCCAGGCGCGGCGGATGGAAGACAAGCCCGCTTAAAGCCAATGCGCGTCGCCGCGATCTCGGACATCCACGGCAATCTGCCGGCGCTGGAAGCTGTTCTGGCGGAGGTCGAACGCGAAAAACCCGACCTGATCGTGGTCTGCGGAGACGTCGCCTCCGGTCCGATGCCATCCGAAACGATTGAGCTGCTCAAGACTCTTCATCAGACTCGCTTCGTCCAGGGCAACGCCGATCGGGGCCTGATCGAAGAGTTCGACGGCAAGCCGGCGTCGGCGATGCCCGGCCCCTTCGCCGACTGGTGCGCCGCCCAGATCGACCGTGCGCAGCGCGATTTCCTGGCTTCGTTCGAGCCCACGGTGGCCATCGAAGACGTCGACGGCCTCGGCCGCGCCCTGTTCTGCCACGCCACGCCACGCAACGACACCGACGTGATGACGGTGGAGACTCCCCTCGACCGCATGCGCACTCACTTATCAGGGGTCGAGGCGGACGTAGTCGTCTGCGGCCACACCCACATGCAGTTCGACCGCATGGTGGACAGGGTTCGGGTCGTCAACGCGGGCAGCGTCGGCATGACCTATGGGGAGCCGGGAGCCTACTGGGCGATGCTTGGGCCTGGCGCAAAAATGCGGCGGACGGACTACGACCGCTCGGCAGCCGCGGAGCGCATCCGGGCCAAGGACTGGTCGGGCGCCGACGAGTTCGCGCGCAAGAACGTGATCACCGTGCCTTCGATCGGAGAGGCGATGGACTTCATGCGGAAGGTGGAAGCCAAACAGGCAGGTGCCTAGCGAGCGACAGGTGAGAACGCTACGGCAGCGCTCAGGGCTTCCGGTAGGCGGGGAGCGTTCCCGCGTCGGCGGTCGCGAGGTCGGTGACGATGTGGTGCTGGGTCATATGGATGACATGCGCCGCCGGGACCTCAACCAGCGCACTGTCGTGGCGTCGCCTCAAGACGACGCCATGGAAGATGTCCTCGTTCTGGTCGCCCAGCATCGATTCCGCAGTCCCGATCTCCGAGCCATCTTGCGCGACGACCACGGCGTGCCGCGGCACCGCCGTCCAGGCGACCGGGGTCTCGTCTTCGAACACGCTCGCTTACAACTTTACCTTCGACCGTTCAAGATTGTGAGATGAGCAATTACAGCCCGCTGTTGTCCCTCTTTGTCCTGGCGCCGCGACTCCGTCGCGCGTCTAACCGCGCGGTCAGCATCTATCTTCCCGCGCGTTCGGAGGGTTACGACGCTCGCTTTTACGACATCGAGTTTCGAGATCTCATGCACCGCTATATGGACCGGCTCAACGCAAAGGACCGGGAGCTGATGGAGTACGAGCTGCGCCGCCTGCGTCACTACGTTGCCGTTGTGCGCCCTGCCGGTTGCCCTGCTTTCGCCGCGTTCGCCGATGAGCCGCACGGCGTTCTCGAGCTGATCAAGCTGCGCGACGAGAACGAGGAGCGGCTGGAGGTGGGCGAGCTCTTGCTGGCGCCGATCCTGCGGCAGCTGGAGCACTACCCGCCGGCGCTCATCGCCGTCGTCGACAAGGAGCACGCGAAAACCTTTGCCACCGTACTCGACGAGATCGTCCCGCTCCAGCAGCTGAACGGTGCCGAGGTGCGCCACACGCGCGCGGGTGGCACGTCGGCGCCGAGCAACCAGCGCAAGGCGGACAACAGGGCAAAAGCCAACCTGGAAAATGCGATCAAGACAGTTGAACGTGAGATGGCGTCAGGGGCTTACATGCACCTTTACGTCGCTGGACCCGAGGAGGCGCGCACGACGTTCGAGCGAATGCTCCCCGACCGGCTCAAGAAGATAGTCGCGGGCCAGTTGAGCGCATCACTCGATTCCGCGGAGCTCAAGCACGAGCTGAGGGAGAAGGTGGCGGCAGCGGCCAAGCGTTAGGCCCGGCGGCGAAGCACCAGCTGGGTCTGCGTCACCTTGGCGATCAGCTTGCCCGCCTCGTCTCGCACCGCGGTCTCGACCACGATGGTCGTGCCACCCCGGTGCAGCGGAGTCGCTGTCGCGCTTACAGCTCCGCCGCGGACCGCGCCAAGGAAGTTTGTCTTGGACTCGATCGTCGTGGTTCCCGAGCTGTCTTGCGGAAGGTTGAGCAGCGCGCATGCCCCGCCCGCTGAATCGGCAAGGGCCATGATCACGCCGCCATGCAGGATCCCATCGGCCGTGCAAAGGGATGGCGCCCAATCCATCGAGAGCACGACCTGGTCCGCCGAATAGTCGTCGGCTCGCAAGCCAAGTGTCACTGCGAGTGGCATGAGGTCCTGGATCGCCGTCGTAGCTTCCCGATCGGCCATACAGCGAGTATGGGGGAGTAAAGGGTCACCCCGCGACGTTTCACTGTTAAGGGGTAGAGCATGGAAAAAACCAACCCGATCGCCGAGCTGAAGCGCCTGGGCCAGAGCGTCTGGCTCGACCAGATCGACCGGGCGATGATTCGTTCGGGCGAGCTTTCCCGATACCGTGACGCCGGCGTGAGCGGCGTCACCGCGAACCCAACCATTTTCGCGAAGGCACTCGAGAGCTCGGATGTATACGCGGACGACGTGGCAAGGCGGCTGGACCGCGGCCAGGAAGCCGAGTCGGTCTTGTGGGACCTGCTCATCGAAGACGTGCAGGCGGCAGCCGACGTTTTCCGACCGGTGTTCGATCGTGAACACGGCGGAGATGGTTTCGTGAGCATCGAGGTATCGCCCGAGATCGCAGATGATGCCGATCGCACCATCGAGGCGGCGCGCGAGCTGGCCCGAAGGTGTGCGCGACCCAACGTGATGGTGAAGATCCCGGCCACGCCGGCAGGACTGCCGGCGATCCAGGCGATGATCGGCGAGGGCGTGAACATCAATGTCACGCTGATCTTTGGGGTCGAGCGCTACGTCAAAGTGGTGGAGGCCTTTCTTGCCGGACTCGAAGATTACTGGAAGAAGGGCGGCGACCTGGGCAAGGTCCGTAGCGTGGCGAGCTTTTTCGTCAGCCGCGTCGACACCAAGGTCGACGAGCAGCTGATGAAGAAGATGCAGCGGTTGGAGAGCTCGGGTCGGAGCGAGCTGGACGGCCTCCTCGGCCGGGCTGCGATCGCCAACTCGAAGCTGGCCTACGAGATGTTCACGCAGCTGCACTCCGGCCCGCGGTGGGACAGCCTTCGAGATGCCGGCGCTTCGGTCCAGCGCTGCCTCTGGGCGAGCACGTCGACCAAGAACCCTCGGTACCGCGACACGATGTATGTCGAGGAGCTGATCGGGCCCGCCACCGTCAACACGATGCCCAGGGCAACGTTCGAGGCGTTCCGCGACCACGGCCGCGTGGCCCTGACGCTTCAGCAGGACGTTGATGGCGCGCGGCGTGTGCTCGACCGGCTCGCCATGACGGGGATAGACCTCGCGGCAATCACCCAGGAGCTCGAGGACGAGGGAGTGGCCGGGTTCGCGAAGTCGTTCCGCGAATCGATCGAGCACCTCTCAAAGGTGAAGACGCCGCGCTAGATTTGACCGTGTGATCAAGGTCGCGGTCACGATGCCGGGCGAGATCGCCGACGCCGCGGAGTTCCTCGCGGACGTCAGGGCCCTCGAGGCCGCGGGCGCCGAGATGATCTTGATCGAAGGCGATGGCGTCGAACAGCAGATCTTGCTCGGCGCGATCGCCGCGGTCACCCACCGCATCAGGCTGCGGCTGCCCAACGGCGAGGTCGAGGCGATCCTGCAGAAGCTGAGCCGGGGCCGGTCGGTGGTCGGACAACCAGTGGACGAGACGTGGATCTCAGTCCCCATGCCGGCCGACCGTGAATCGTGGGCCGGCACTATGCGCGACCAGGAGGCCGCGGGCGTGACCGGCGTGATACTTCCCTGGGACCCGCGCTTGATTGATCTCTTGCGCAACCCCGAGCCCGAGGATCGCAGTGACCTGTTGATGTCGACCGGTTGAAACTTGACAGGAATGCGGGCCTAAGTTAGCGTCGAATCGCTCGGGGATGAGTTTGCCGACCGTTTCACGTCGGGAATTCCTCAAAGTCGGCGCAGCGGGCGCCGGCGCGATTGTGGGCACGGGTCTCGGCTTCGACATCGCTCTGGCCGAGTCGACCACGATCAAGCAGAACCTGCGGATCGCTGGTGCCAAAGAGCTGCATTCGATCTGTCCGTACTGCGCGGTCGGCTGCTCGCTGGTTGCGTACACCCGTCAGAACAGCGATGGCACGACACAGCTGCTCCAGATCGAAGGCGACCCTGACAGCCCGGTCAACGAAGGCCGGCTGTGCCCCAAGGGCGCGACCGCGATGCAGCTGGCGATATCACCGCGCCGCGTCGAGTCGCCTCAATACCGCGCACCCGGCGCGTCTGGCTGGAAGAGCGTTTCCTGGGACTTCGTGCTGGACAAGATCGCGCAGAACATCAAGGCGTCTCGAGACGCCACGTTCGTCACGACGGACGGCAACGGCAACACGGTCAACCGCTGCGAAGGCATCGCTTTCGCCGGAGGCGCCGCGTTCAGCTCCGAGGAGGGCTACTTCGCCACCAAGCTGATGCGCGGCCTGGGACTGGTTCATCTAGAGCAACAGGCCAGGGTTTGACACGGCCCCACGGTGGTCAGTTTGGCCGCCACATTCGGAAGGGGAGCGATGACCAACCACTGGCGCGACATCAAGAACGCCGACCTGATCCTGATCAACGGCGCCAACCCTGCTGAGGCGCACCCTGTCGGCTTCCAGTGGTTTATGAGGGCCAAGCTCGACCGCGGCGCGAAGATCATCCATGCCGACCCACGTTTCACGCGTACCTCGGCCGTCGCGGACATGTACCTGCGCATCCGCACTGGGTCGGACGTCGCCTACTTCGGCGGCTTGATCAACCACGTCCTGCAGAACAACCTGTTCCACGACACGTACGTCCGCAACTACACAAACGCATCCTTCCTCGTCAAGGACGGTTACACGTTCAACGACGGCCTCTTCTCCGGCTACAACGCGGCGGCCCGCACCTACAACATCTCGTCCTGGAGCTACGACACAGATTCCGCGACGGGATTCGCGAAACGGGACATGACACTGCAGGATCCCAGGTCGGTCTTCCAGCTGATGAAGGCCCACTACTCCCGCTACACACCCGACATGGTGTCGAGCATCACCGGCATTCCGGTCGCGGACTTCAACAAGGTCGCGGACCTGGTCGGCCAGATGGGGAAGCCGGACAAGGTGATGACGATCGTGTACGCGGTCGGTCTTACCCATCACACCACGGGCGGACAGCTCATCCGCTCGGGCGCCGTGCTGCAGCTGCTCCTCGGCAACATGGGCCGCCCCGGCGGCGGCATGAACGCCGAGCGCGGCCACGCCAACATCCAGGGCAACACCGACCACGCAATCTCGTGGGAGATCCTGCCGGGCTACCTGAAGATCCCCGCGCCGGGACAGAAAACGATCGCCGACTACGTCGCGCAGAGCGCGCCAAAGAAGTCAGACAAGAACTCGTGGAACTTCTTCGGCCTCAACTACGGCAAGTTCATGGTCAGCACTCTGAAAGCGTGGTACGGGGCGGCGGCGACCAAGGACAACGAGTTCGCCTTCAACTTCGTGCCCAAGCCGGCCTCCAACGCGTCGTGGATGACCATCTACGACCAGGCGCTCAAGGGCAAGATGGAAGGGGTGATGCTTTCGGGCATGACCGCGGCCAGCATCGGCCCGGACTCGAACCAGGTGCGAGATGCGCTCGGCAACCTCAAGTGGCTCGTGGTCATGGACGCGCTGCCCACCACGAGCTCCGAGTTCTGGCACGCGCCAGGCGTCGACGCGAGCCAGGTCAAGACCGAGGTTTTCATGCTCCCGGCCACGCACTGGATCGAGAAGGAGGGATCGTTCGTCAACAGCGGACGGTGGTCCCAGTGGAAAGACCAGGTCCTGCCACCCCAGGGCCAAGCGCGCCACGACCACTGGATCCTGGCCGACCTCTTCCAGCGCGTGAAGGCGCTTTACAAGAGTCAGGGCGGCAAGTTCCCCGACCCGATCATGAGCGTCACCTTCGACTACAAGGACCCACGCAAGCCGGACCTGGACGAGATCGCAAAAGAGATCAACGGCAAAGACCTGTCGACCGGGAAGCAGCTGACCACGTTCGCCAACCTCAAAGACGATGGCACCACGACAACGGGCGATTGGATCTACACCGGAAGCTATCCGGACACAGGCAACCTGATGAAGCGCCGCCAGGGCATCCAGGATCCGAAGACCAACGATCCGACTGGAATGGGCTTCTATCCCGGCTGGTCATGGAGCTGGCCGCTGAATCGCCGCGTGATGTACAACCGTGCCTCGGCAGACCTCGACGGCAAACCCTGGGACCCGGCGCGCCCGGGAATCACCTGGAACGGGACCACGTGGGTCGGTGATGTCCCCGACTACCCGGCGACCATGAACCCCCACGATCCTGCGGCCTGGTTGCCTTTCATCATGAACGGAGAGGGGGTGGGCAGGCTCTTCAGCAACGGCATGGTGGACGGACCGTTCCCAGAGCATTACGAACCGATCGAGTCGCCGGTGGCCAACCCACTACACCCCGCCAACTCGGCCTCGCCGGTCGCGTTCCTTTACGACCAGGCGGCGGGCAGGCTCAACCGCTTCGGCACCCCGACCGAATTCCCTTACATCGCGACCAGCTACCGGCTGACCGAGCACGAGCATTACGTCACGCAGCACGTCCCGCACCTCGTGCAGCTTCAGCCGAGACCTTTCGTCGAGATCCCGTATGAGCTGGCGAGCACCAAGGGCATCAAGAGCGGTGACCACGTTCGCGTGAGCTCGAAACGGGGCAAAGTCGAGGTCCTGGCACTGGTGACCAAACGGCTTGGTCCGATGACGGTCGCCGGGCAGAAGGTTTACCAGATCGGCATCCCGATTCATTGGGGCTACATCGGTCTGGCCGCGGACAGCGACCCAAGTAAGGGGCGTTACTGGCTCGCCAACGCCCTGACCCCCTTCGTGGGTGACGCCAACGCCCGGACGCCCGAGTTCAAGGCGTTCCTCGTCAACCTGGAGAAGATGTGATGGCGGTCGCTTTGACCGCGAGCGACGTCTGGACGGCGCGCAAGCGACGCGTCGGCGAGCTGCGTGTCCGCCAGGGCTTTGCCCGCCAGCTGCTGGACTTCTACGGCGCGCTGCTTTCCGTCCAGGAGAAGGTCTATTACGAGGCCGCAGCGGCGTCGCCTCCTGCAGCGAGCCTGGCCTCCTATGTCGCCGAGGTGGTGGTTCCCAGCGTGCTCGATGTGAGTGTTTCCACCGGGCCTGAGCGGATGCGCTCGGACCTGATGAACCGGCTCGAGACTGAGGATCCGCGCGACATCGTTGAGAGATGGATCCAGGGCGAGGACCAGCCAGTAGTCGACCGATTCCTCGCCCGCGCTTCCCTCGGTCCGGTGCTGGAAGCGCTCGACGCTCGGGTGCGATCGGCATGCGCGGGGCCACGCGATGCGCAGCACTGCCCCGATTGCGGCGGACCACCGCAGCTGACCTACTTCGCCCAGGCGCAGGAAGACCTGGCGACCGGCCCTCGTTATCTTTTGTGCGCCCGATGCGGCGCGATCTGGGGCTACCCGCGCATGACGTGCGCCGGATGCGGCGAGGACTCGAGCGCAAAGCTCTCCATCTTCAGCGAGCTCGGCACGACGTCCGGCGAGCGGGGGAGCCTCGTGCGCGGCTTGCCCCACGGCGGTGCGCCGGCGCCGCAGCATCCAGTCGTGTTTCCGCACATGCGCGTCGAGGCGTGCGATTCCTGCATGCGCTATCTCCTAAGCATCGACCTGGCATCTGATCCGCACGCGGTCCCTCTGGTCGATGAGCTCGCGGCGATCCCGCTCGACCTCTACGCCCGCGACCGTGGGTTGACCAAGATCACCACCAACCTGATGGGATTTTGAGCGTGGCGACAATCAAGGCCGGCGAGTCGTACGGCTTCTTCACCGACACCAGCATCTGCATCGGCTGCAAGGCGTGCGAGGTCGCGTGCAAGGAATGGAACCAGCTGCAGGGCAACTCGCCCGACTTCCTGGCCGACAGCTACGACAACACCGGGCAGCTGGACGCGCAGAACTGGCGCCATGTGAAGTTCATCGAGCATGTTCCGGATCAACCGGCCACGACGGGCAATGGCACTGCGTGGCTTCTGATGTCAGACGTTTGCAAGCACTGCAAGCAGGCTAGCTGCATGGAGGTCTGTCCGACCGGGGCGATCATCCGGACCGAGTTCAACACGGTCTTCATCCAGCAGGACGTGTGCAACGGCTGCCGGAACTGCATCGCGGCGTGTCCTTACGGCGTCATCGGCATGAACCAGCAGACCGGCACTGCCCACAAATGCACGCTGTGCTACGACCGGCTACAGGGAGGTCTAGAGCCGGCTTGCGCCAAGGCCTGTCCGACGCAGTCGATCAAGTTCGGGCCGCTCGCTGAGCTGCAGCAGGCCGCTGACGTCCGCCTGGCCGCGCTGCAGAGCCAGGGTGTGTCCCAGGCGCAGCTGTACGGGCGCGACGACAAGGTCTACGGCGGCCTGAACGCCTTCTTCCTCCTCATGGACAAACCGGAGACCTACGGTCTGCCGAGCGCTGCGGACGCGAAGCTTCCCAGCCGGAACGACCTCGGCGGCTACATCGGCGCGGCCGTGACGGCGGTGCTCGCTGTGGTCGCGGGCCTGGTCGCCTTGAGGCGGAGGGTGACTGGCTAGATGATCTTCCTCGCGGAGCATTTTGTCCGTGCCCCGCAATGGACCTGGTACATCCTTTTCTACTTCCTCTTCGCCGGCCTCGCCGGAGGCGCATACGTGGTGGCGACCCTCCTCCGCCTGTCGGGTGACCCGCGCGACGAATCAGCGGCCAGGATCGGTTTCTACGTCAGCCTGCCCGCGACCATCATCTGTCCCATCCTTCTGACAGCCGACCTGGGCGTGAGCTGGACGCGCTTCTGGCACATGCTCGTCGACGTGACGCCCGGCGACACCGGGCTCAACTTCAAGTACTGGTCGCCGATGTCAGTTGGCGCTTGGGGGCTGCTCGTATTCGGCGTGTTCGCGTTTGTGTCGGCGGCCGAGGCGTGGCTCAGCGACCGGCGGGGCAGCCCGGTGCTGCCGCTTGTCTTGAATCGCGCATTCAATGTGGTCGGCGCCGTGGTCGGGATTTTCCTCGCCTCGTACACCGGCGTTCTCCTGAGCGTCAGCAACCAACCGATCTGGAGCGACACCTGGTCGCTGGGCGGCCTGTTTCTCGCCTCCGGCCTGAGCGGTGCGGCGGCGCTGGTCGCCTTGCTGATGCGCTACCGTCCGGAAGCCGCCTACAGCATCGGCCGCCTGCACCAGGCCGACGGTTACTTCTCGGCGCTGGAGCTCGTGCTGATCATCGTGTTCTTCGTCACGATCGGCGCGTCCGGAGACCTTCCTCGCGTCCTGCCGTGGCTGGCGCTTTGGGCCATCGCGATCGTTGGTGTCGCCGCCTCGCTGGTCGAGGCCCGCGGACACTTCCGGGTCCAGGCCTCGGGGGGCTCGGCCGTCATAGGCGGTGTCCGCCTGGACACAGTCGTTGTCTCGCTCCTCGTTCTCCTGGGCGTCGTTGCGCTGCGGGCTGCGGTGATCTTCAGTGCCCAATAGAGAAGATGTCCTTGCGGTGCTGTCCGCAATCAAGGACCCTGACCTCGGTCGCGACGTCGTCAGCCTCGGCATGATCAAGGACCTCGCGATCACAGACGAGGGCAAGGTGAGCTTCACTTTCGAGCTGACCACCCCGGCATGTCCGGTGCGGGACCGATTTCAATCGCTGGCCCGCGACCTCGTCGGAGGAATGCCGGGCGTGACCGCGGTCGACCTTCGCATGACGGCCAATGTCCGCGTGCCATTCAACGGCGCATCGCACACGGGCGCCATCCCCGGCGTGAAGCATGTGATCGCGGTTGGTTCGGGCAAAGGCGGCGTCGGCAAATCGACCATCGCCGTCAATGTCGCGGCGTCCCTTCAGCTGTCGGGGGCGAAGGTCGGCCTCCTCGACGCCGACATCTATGGTCCCTCCGTTCCCGGGATGCTGGGCGTTGGCGATTCACCGCAGGTGCGGGATATGAAGCTCATTCCGCTCGAGGCGTTCGGCCTGAAGATGATCTCGATTGGCTTGCTGGCCGGAGCCGACAAGGCCATGGTGTGGCGCGGGCCGATGGTGGCTCGCGCGATCGAGCAGATGCTGACCGACGTCCTGTGGGGCGAGCTCGACTACCTGATCGTTGACCTTCCGCCGGGCACGGGCGATGCATCGCTCACCCTCGCGCAGTCGGTCCCGCTGTCCGGAGTGGCGATCGTGTGCACACCGCAGGAGGCGGCGATGAGGATCGCGCTCAAGGCCCTCCAGATGTTTCGCGGGCTAAACGTGCCGGCCGTGGGGCTCATCGAGAACATGAGCTGGTTCGTCTGCAGCCGCTGCGGTGAGGAGCACCACGTCTTCGATCACGGCCAGGCGGAGCGCGCCGCCAGGCGTCTTGGGGTGCCCTACCTGGGCGCGGTTCCGATCGAGTCAGCGATCCGGGAAGAGGCAGACGCAGGCGTGCCGGTGGTGATCTCAAGGCCCGACACCCCCGGCGCCCAGGCCCTGAGCAAGGTCGCGTCGGCGATCGCCGCACGCGTCGCGGTCCAGAGCTTCCGCCAGCTGCCGGTGATCAACGTCAGGTAGGTCGCGGGGTCTCCGCCTCCAGCTTCTGCCGGACCTCCTGGATGAACTCCGCCAGAGCAGCTTCATCGATGTCGGGGATGGCCAGCTTCAGCTGCTCGGCCGCGACGCCTGCGAGGTAGCACGTCAGCGGGGCGAACCGCCGCTCCTGGGTGTGCGCCGCGACGCGCGCCAGCTCGAGCAGCTCCAGGGCGACGCGAGAGTCGAGCACCGGCCTGGTAATCGTCGCGCCCCGCCGCTGCGCCGCGTCGACCCACTCCTGTCCGAGAGCCTCGAAGAACTGATTCATGAGTCACTAGCCTATAGGCCTGATGCCACCTCAGCCAGCAATCGAGGCGCGGCAGCTTCGCAAGACGTACATCACAACTCGTGGCGTGCTGCGCCGCGAGCGAGTGAACCGAGTCGCGCTGCGCGGCGTCGATCTGGCGATTCCACACAGTGAGCTGTTCGGATTGCTGGGACCAAACGGCGCCGGCAAGACCACGATGGTGAAGATCTTCACCACGCTCTTGCTCCCCACGTCGGGCACGGCAAGAGTCCTCGGCCTCGATGCGCTCAAAGAGCAGTGGGCGCTGCGCCGTCGGATCGGGTTTGTCTTCGGCGGTGAACGCGGGCTTTACTGGCGACTTTCCGGCCTCGACAACCTGCGTTACTTCGCCGACCTCTACCGGATCCCTCCCGAGGTCTCGCGGCTGAGGATCCCCGAGCTGCTCGAGAGGCTTGGCCTGGCGGGTCGGGAGCGCGATCGCGTCGAGCTCTATTCGCGCGGCATGAAGCAGCGCCTTCATCTCGCGCGTGGTCTCCTCAACGATCCCGAGGTGCTGTTCCTGGACGAGCCCACGATCGGGCTCGACCCGGTCGGCGCACGCGAGCTCAGGCTGATCGTGAGGGAGCTCGCCGATGCCGGCACAACGATCTTCCTCACCACTCACTACATGTTCGAGGCGGATGCGATCTGCGACCGGATCGCGGTGATCAAGGATGGCGGGATTGTTGCCGAGGGCACGCCCAACAGCATCAAGACGCTGGTCCAAGACCAGGGCGTGGTCGAGTTCGAGGTAGTGGGGATGCCGGTGGAGAGGCTCGCTGGCCTGCGAGACCTTCCCGGGGTCAAGTCGGTGGCGGTTTCGGAGCACGAGCTCGCCCAGGTCGTCACCGTCCACTGCGCTCGGCCCGCCGAGCTGATGACACAGCTCGGGGTGATCCTCGACGGCATCAACCTGCAGAAGGTCAGCTCGCGCGAGCCGACTCTCGAAGACGCATACGTGCAGCTGATCGGAGATGCCCAGTGAAGTCGCTGGCCCGCGCCGCGTTCAGTGCCTTCCGTCTCAGCATCCGACTCCGCGTCATCAGCCCGTGGTCGTACCTGAACTGGCTCCTGTTCCCGCTCTTGTTCGCGGCGGTTGGGCTGTACGTCCTCAGTGGGCCGGGCACGGTGTCGTCACACCTCGTTTACGGCGTGCTCGGTGGGGGCCTGATCGGCTACTGGTCCGTCACGTACATCGACGCGGGCAACAGCATCCAGGACGAGCGCTGGAACGGGACCCTCGAGCAGATCTTTGCCACGCCGACTCCGCTCTCGGTGATCATCCTGGGCAAGGTCTCCGGCGGCCTTCTATTCGGCCTCCTGGCTTTTGTGCCGACCGCGGCGCTCGCCTTCTTCGGATTCCATGCGGAGCTGCCTGCTCTGGATCCGTCGCGATTTGTGATCTCTCTCGCCATCCTCACGTTTAGCTTTCTTTCCATAGCGCTCACGCTGACGCCTTTGTTCGCTCTGTGGCGCTGGGCGTTCTCCATGCTCAATGGCTTCGAGCTCGGCGTCTACGTGCTGTGCGGATTCATGTTTCCGGTGGCGGTGCTCGCCACGTGGGCACAGGGAGTCGCCAGTGTGCTCGGGCCAACCTGGGCCGTGCGCGCGATCTACGCCTCGACGGTCGCTGGGGGACCTCATGACTTCGCGGTCTGGTGGGCGGCAGCGGTCGGTCTCAGCCTCCTCTATCTCGTTGTGGGTTATTTCCTCTACGCGCTGGTCGAGCGCGAAGCCAGGCGCTCGGGCGAGCTGGCGCTGGCGTGAAACACCTCGCTGCTGAGGCGGCCATTTTTGGGCGCTCCACATACCTGCAGTACGTGGCCCTGTTCCAGTGGGCGACGCTGCGCGGTTACGTCGCTTACAAGGTCCTGCTGCCCGTCACCCAGATCCTGTTTTTCGTCGAGCTCGGTGTGTACGCGACCGGACGCCAGCACGCGCTTTACTTCGCGCTCGGCAATGCGCTCCAGCTCACGGCGAACGCGGGAATCTTCGGAGTCATCGCGACGGTCGCAAACGAGCGCCAGTACGGAACCCTTCCCATCCTGCTCGCGTCACCGGCCAACCGGCTGGTCACGTTCCTCAGCCGGTCGGTAGTCAACGTCATAGACGGAATCGCGACCGTCATCGTCGGGCTCGCGGTAACGGTGGTGCTGTACGGGCTGGACCTCCACCATGCGAACCTGCTCTTGCTTGGTTTATGCGTGCTCGTCATCTCGCTGACGACCGCGGGTCTTGGCCTGATGTTTGGCAGCATCGGTTTGGTGATGCGGGACGCGATCATCATCGCCAACATCGTCTATTACGTCCTGCTCATCATCTGCGGCATCAACTTCCCGGTGAGCCGGCTCCCCGGCTTGCTCCAGCTCGTCGCCTATGGCCTGCCTCTGACGCGCGGCGTGCAGGCGGCGCGGGATGCAGTCGCCGGTGCCTCGCTCGGTCAGGTCGGAGGGCTGCTTGCGGGGGAGCTGCTCGTCGGCCTGGTATGGGCGGCCGCGGGCTATTTATTGTTCAGGTGGCTCGAGAGCTGGGCGCGGCAGGGCGGGCTCCAGGAGGCGTACTGACCGGTATGGCTTTTACCACCCGGCCTGAGCTGAGGGGCACCTTCGGAGTGGTCAGCTCCACGCACTGGCTCGCCTCGCAGTGCGGGATGGCGGTGCTCGACCGCGGCGGCAATGCGTTCGACGCCGCTGTCGCCGCGGGCTTTGTCTTGCAGGTCGTCGAGCCGCACCTCAACGGCCTCGGGGGCGAGGTGCCGATCGTCCTGTGGGACTCCACGCGCGGTAGGCCCGAGGTGATCTGCGGCCAGGGGCCCGCGCCGTCCTCGGCAACGATCGATCGGATCCACGAGATGGGCCTTGGCGAGGTGCCGGGCACCGGACTCGTCGCGGCGTGTGTGCCCGGCGCCTTTGGTGGGTGGATGAGCCTGCTGAGAGACCATGGGACATGGCGGTTCGCCGACGTGCTGCAGTTCGCGATCGGATACGCGGAGTCGGGATATCCGCTGCTGCCGCGAATCGTCGAAACGATTGCCATGGTCGAGCCTCTTTTTCGTGAGCACTGGCCGAGCTCGGCCCAGGTGTATCTCGAGAACGGCCTTCCTCGGGCTGGCCAGCGATTTCGCAACCGCGACCTCGCCTCGACGTACCGCCGACTGGTCCGGGAGGCGGTGTCGTCAGCCTCGGGGAGGGAGGAGCAGGTCGACGCTGCGATGCGCGCGTTTTACACCGGATTTGTGGCCGAGGCGATCGAGCTCCACTGCCGGACTGAGTTAATGGACAGCTCAGGGACGACGCATCGAGGATTGGTCGCCGGCGAGGACCTCGCCCGTTTCGAGGCTCATCACGAGCCACCCGTCACCGCCGACTTCCATGGCTGGACCGTTGTCAAGTGCGGCCCGTGGAGCCAGGGCCCAGTCTTCTTGCAGCAGCTGCGCCTGCTCGAGCCCTATGACCTGGGCGGACCCGGCTTTCTCTCCGCCGAGCACATCCACCTTGTCACCGAGTGCGCAAAGCTCGCTTTCGCCGACCGCGAGGCCTGGTACGGCGACCCCGACTTCGGTCGCGTGCCGCTGGATGAGCTGCTGTCGCGCGATTACGCGGACGAGCGGCGCCGCATCGTGGGCGATCGGGCCTCGCTCGAGCTGCGGCCTGGCCGGCCCGGCGGCCTGGAGCCGCACCTTCCGCGACGCTCGGCGCAGAAAGTGACCCCGGGACATTGGACCGGCACCGGGTCAAAGTCCCTCGGCGCCGTCCGCGGTGACACCGTGCACGTCGCGGTGGCCGACCGTCACGGAAACCTCGTCGCGTGCACGCCAAGCGGCGGTTGGCTGCAGAGCTCACCGGTGATTCCGGGCCTCGGTTTCTGCCTGGGCACGCGCGCCCAGATGTTCAACCTCGACCCCGAGCATCCCAACCACCTGGAAGGAGGCAAGCGGCCGCGGACGACGTTGAGCCCATCGTTAGCGCTTCGCGAGGGCGCGCCGCGTCTTGCGTTCGGCACGCCCGGCGGAGACCAACAGGACCAGTGGACGCTCGAATTCTTTCTTGCCCACGCGGTTTTCGGCCACGACCTCCAGGCGGCGATCGACGCGCCGATGTTCCACACCTCGCACTTTCCGAGCTCGTTCGCGCCCCACGAGGCCAACCCTGGACGGCTGCACTCCGAGCCGATGGCGCATGGTGTGCTGGAGACGCTGCGGCGCCGCGGCCATGATGTCGTGGAAACGCAAGCATGGTCTCTCGGCCGAACCTGCGCCGTGGGGGTCGACCCGGAGACGGGAATCCTTGCGGCAGCCGCCAATCCGCGCGGGGGCCAGGCCTACGCGGTCGGCCGCTGACTCCGGGCGACCGCCGCACCGTCGAGCCGGTCGGCCAGCAAACGGCCTACGCCGGCTCTTCGCCAACGCGGAAGAGTCGTTGAACCGGATGTTCCGCTCCTGACGATTCGGCGAGAGGCGATCAGGAGCGCAGCCTGGGGTCGAGCGCATCGCGGAGCGAGTCGCCGAGAAGGTTGAAGCTGTAGACGGTTATGGAGATGGCCATCCCCGGCACGATCGCAAGCCAGGGATCGTTGGTCAGAAATGAAGCGCCCGAGTTGATCATCTGCCCCCAGTCCGGCGTAGGGAGCTGCGCGCCCAGTCCCAAGAAGGACAGAGTCGCCTCGGCGAGGATCGCAAAGCCGGCCGAAAGCGAGACCTGCACGATGATCGGGTTCAGCATGTTCGGAATGAGGTGCCGCAGGATGAGCCGCAGCGGCGTCGCGCCAAGCGACCTCGTTGCCATCACAAAGTCCAGCTGCTTCAACTGAAGCACCACCGCCCGAACCAGCCGCGCGTACACGGGGATGGCGACGATGCCGACCGCGATCATCGCGTTGCGCAGCCCAGGTCCCAGCGCGGCCACGACTGCAATCGCCAGGATCAGGCCTGGGAAGGCGAGCAGCGCGTCGACCAGCCGCATTAGCAGAAGGTCCGCGATACCGCCCGCGTACCCGCTCACGAGGCCGATGAACCCGCCTGCGAACAGCCCCACGGCGACGGCCACAAAGGCTACAGGGAGTGAGACGCGGGATCCCCAGAGCACACGGCTCAGCAGGTCGCGTCCGAGCTCGTCCGTGCCCAAGACGTGCCCTGGGCTTAGCGGCGGGAGGTAGGAGTTGTCCGCGTTCACCGCGATGGGGTCGTGGGGCGAGATGACCGGCGAGAGGATCGCGATCAGGAAGAGGAACGCGACGAGCAGGGCTGCCGCCGCGACTTTCCTGTGCGTGCGGACCAGCTCGAGCATGGCGACCCGCGCGCGCACTGTGGGCTCCTGGGCGGCGACTATTGCAGGTGCGTTGCTCATGCGTATGAGATCCGGGGGTCGAGCCAGGCGTAGACCAGGTCGACCAGGAGGTTGGCGCTCATGTAGGAGAAGGCCGCGACCAGCACGATGCCCTGGACGACCGTGTAATCGCGATTGAAGATCGACTCGACTGCCAGCCGCCCCACGCCGGGCCACGTGAACACCGTCTCGGTCACGACGGCTCCTTCGATGATTCCACCGATCTGAAGACCCACGATCGTCACGACGGGGATCAGCGCGTTCTTCAACGCATGCACAAAGACGACGCGCCGCCACGAGGCTCCTTTCGCCCAAGCGGTGCGGATGTAGTCGTGGCTGAGCACCTCGATCATCGATGAGCGCGTGAACCGCATGTTGATCGCAGCCCCGGCCGTGCCGAGGGCGATGGCGGGAAGCGCGACGTGGTGCAGGCTTTCCAGCGGATCCTGGAAGAAAGGGACGTAGCCTCCGAAAGGGAACAGTCGCAGCGACACCGACAACACAAAGATCAGCACTATCCCTATGAAGAAGTTGGGGATCGAAACGCCGGCCACCGTGACCCCGCTGGCGAGCTGGTCGGCCACAGAGCCCCGCCGGACAGCTGCGATGGTGCCCAACGGGATCGCCACCAGAAGGGACCACACGAGCGCGGTGATGCCGAGCTCGAACGTAGCCGGCAGGCGCTCGGTGATCGCGATTGCGACCGGCTGGTGGGTCGTGATCGAGCGCCCCCAGTCGCCTTGCGCGATGTGGTCCAACCAGATCACGTACTGGACGTAGAGGGGCTTGTCGAGGCCCAGCTCCTGATGGATCTGCGCGATCGCCTGCGGGGACCGGTCCTCGCCCAGGATGATCAGCGCGGGGTCGCCGGGGCTGAGATGGATGAGCAGAAAGACGCCCACGGTGACCAGGAACGCCACGGGCAGCATCAACAGCAGGCGCCTGAGGAGATAGGCGGTCAATTCCTGGCCTCAGTCCTCCGGCACCGGGTTGGTGGCGTGCCTAGCCCTTCCAGACCTCCGCCATCCGGATCATCAGGTCGGGATAGAGCGTGAAGTTGTGGATCTTGGTGTCGGAGATCTGCGCGCTGACACCAAACGTGGTGAAAACGTAAGGCGCGTCCTGCGCTATCTGTTTCTGCGCGCTGTCGTAGTCCTGCTTCCGCTTGCTCTGGTCGGCGTTGGTGCGAGCGTCGTCCAACCAGGCGTCGACCTGAGGGTTGCTGTACAGGCTGTCGTTGAAGTCGCCGCCCGTGTGCCACCAGGCGTACATGTTGCCGTCAGGGTCGATCCTTCCCGACCAGTTCACGTTGCAGGCCTGGAACTGGTGGTTTGCGCATTCCTGCTGGTACGTCGCGAACTCTTCGGTCTGGATCTGCATGGTGATCCCGGCCTGCGCCAGCTCTGACTGGAGGAGCTGGGCCGCTTGCTGGTTGACCGGGTCAGAGGTCGTTTTGAACGTAAAGGTGAAACCGGTCGCCGTCGACTTCGCTTTCTGAATGTCAGCGTGGTCGAAGACCTTCTCACTCGAATCGAACGCCCAGCTCGACGGCGGTATCGGTCCGTATGCCACGACGCCGATGTTGAAGTTGATGTTCTTCAGGATCGAGTATCGATCAATGGCCAAGGCAACCGCCTGGCGCTTTGCGGGGTCGTTGAAGGGCGGGGCTCCCGCATTCAGCTCGAAACCGTTGAATCCGATCGCGGGCGTGTCACGGTAGGCCAGGCTTGTGTTCGCCTTGACCCCCGCTACGTCCTTGGCCCCGATCGTGCGCGCGATATCTATGTCACCAGTCTTCAGCGCGGCGACGATGGCGTTGACGTCAGGAATGGCACGGTACGTGACGCCGTCGAGGTAGGGAAGCCCAGACCTCCAATAGCTTGGATTCTTCTTCAAGGTCAGGTGATCGTTGCGCTTCCACTCGACGAACTCGAACGGACCACTGCCAGCTCCCACTGGAGCGAGCGAGAAGTTGGCCCCGCCCTTGGCCACGGCATCGAGCGAGACCATCATGCCGGCACGGTCGACCAATGTGGCGAGCAGCGTTGCATTGGGCTTGCTCAGGTGGAAGATGACGTGGGTGTCGTCGACGACCTCGACGCTCTTCACGCTGGACAGATCGGACTTACGGCGAGAGTTGGCGGCCGTCTTGTAGCGGTCGATGTTGGCTTTTACAGACGCCCCGTTGAACGGCGTACCGTCCTGATACTGGATCCCCGACTGCAGCGTGAACTTGTAGTTGAGCGGGTCAGACACATCCCAGGCCTTGACCAACCCCGCCTTGATCTTCAGGGACGGGTCGATGGTGAAGAGCGCGTCATAGATGTTGTAAAAGACCTCGCGTTCGACCAAAAGAGAGGAGTCGAGGGGATCGAGGGTGTGCAGCTCGCTTTCGAGAGCAATCGTCGCGGTGCCGCCGCGCTGGGGCGTGCCCGAGCTGTTGGTGGTCCCTCCGCTCGTACCGCCACAGGCGGCAAGCAACAGCAGCCCTATGAAGGCAAATGCGACTCGTCTCATCTTCGACTCCTCCCCCACGGCCCGGATCAAACGGCCCGGCTGCCATAAATTAGGCGTCGCCTCGACGGCGGGTGTCAACCTCCGAACTCGGCGAGATCTGCCTATCCGGTCCGGGCGGCGACCAGAACCTCGAGCGAATCGACCAGCCTGGGTCCGGGGCGGTTGAAGTAGGCCGAGCCGTCGAGCACAACCACCCGCTGGGCGTCGACTGAATCAATCTGGCGGCGCAGTGAGCCCGCCTCTTGCTCAGCGCGGGCCTGGTCGAACCCGCATGGCGCGAGGACGAGCAGCGCAGGCCGGGCCATCCCGACGTCGTCCCAGGTGAGCGCCACCGACGGCGCGCCCGCTCGGGCCAGCGGGTCGTCTATCCCGGCAAGCGAAACCAGGTCCGGCGTCCAGTGGCCGGCGCGATATGGCGGGTCGAGCCATTCGAGAAATACGCCGCGCACCCTTGGCAGCTCCGCCGCCTCGAGCGAGGCTGCCTCGATGCGCCGGCGCAGGTTCGACATGAGCGGCAGCGAGTCGACGCCGCAGGCGTCCGCCAGCTCTTCGATGTCGGCGAGCACATCGGTGAGCGTATGAGGGTGCTGCCGGATCATGCGCACGCCGGCGAGGTCGGCCGCGACCTGGTCTGCGGGAATCGCGCAGACGTCGCAGATGTCCTGGGCGACGACCAGGTCGGGGTCGAGGCGCAGGATCGCGTCGGTATCCACCTCGTAGAGCGAGCGGCCCTCTCTGGCGGCGAGGGCGACCGCCACATCGATGTCGGCGCTGGTGCGGCCGCCCAGGTCGAGCGTGGAACGCGTCACGACCGGCAGGGAGGCGGCCTCGGGCGGGAAGTCGCACTCATGCGTGACAGCGACGATCTGATCGCCCAGGCCGAGGGCGAACAGAGATTCAGTCGCGCTGGGCAGCAGCGAGACGATTCTCACTCCGCTTCGATCAGGCGGTCGACGACCTGCCTCAACACCTCATAAGCCTGCGCACCAAGGATGAGGTAACGCCTCCCAAAGATGTGGGCCGGTATCGCGTTGATTCCAACCGACTCGGCAGCGCGGCGGTTCTCGTCAATGACCGCGTCGTACCGCTGTTCTTCGATTGTGGTCCGCAGCTCGGCCGCGTCGAGCCCTACGCCCGTCCCGATGCGCACCAGGTCGTCGACGTCCTCGAGCCGGCCGGTGCCCTCCCAGTGCTCCTTGAGCAGCGCATGGTGCATCTCGTCGAACAGGCCGCGCTCGCGTGCGAGCTCAGCCGCGCCCAGGGCACGTCGGGAGTTGATGATCACCTCGCGTTGATGCATCTCGAGACCGACCGATTTCGCGATCGTCTGCAGGCGCGACTCCATCTGCTCCGATCGCGCGCGGCCGAAGTAGACCTCGCGTGGAATGCCCTCGACCGGCGCTGCGGGATTCAGCTCAAAGGGAAGCCAGGTCACCCTGACCAGCCCCTCGCGCTCCAGCTGTTCGACCCGAACCGAGTCGATGTAGCACCAGGGTCAAACGTAGTCGGAGAAGATGACGAGGTCGACCGGCGCCGATTCAGCCATGCCTTCATAGATACGCTCAGCGAACCTTCAGGATTCCTTTGGCGAGCTTTAACCTGCCGGTGGCACAATGGATTTGAGGGTGGAGGGGCCCCAGCAGGGGCTTGACGCGTCAGCTCCGGAATTCAGGAGGTATGCATATGGCAGACGCGAAGACGTTCGTCGTGAACGCGCCGGCGTGGGTCGATCTCTCGAGCACCGACCCGAAGGCGTCGCGGGACTACTACTCCAAGCTCTTCGGCTGGAAAGTAGAGGTCGAGCCTGACCCGAAGGCCGGCGGCTACGCGCTGGCCAAGCAGGACGGAAAGGATGTGGCCGGCATCGGCGGGACCCAGGATCCGAATGGTCCGTCCGCGTGGATGATCTACATCGGGACCAAGGACGCGGACGCCCTGGCGAAAAAAGTCGAGGCCGCGGGCGGCAAGGTGATCGCGCCTCCGTTCGCCGTCTTGAAGTCAGGCCGCATGGCCGTGTTCCAGGATCCGAGCGGTGCGTTCATCTCGGCCTGGGAGCCGAATGAGATGCACGGCATGGAGGTGATTCGCAAGCCGAACACGTACGGCTGGGCGGAGCTCAACGCTCGGGGCATCGAAAAGGCGAAGCAGTTCTACAACAAGGTCTTCGGCTGGGGCGAGAAGATGAGCCCGATGGGCGAAGGCCAGGGCGAGTACACCGAGTTCAAGCTCGGCGACGAAAGCATCGCCGGCGCCATGGAGATGAACCCCATGGTGCCGAAGGAAGTGCCGTCCTACTGGATGGTCTATTTCGGCGCGATCGACGTTGACAAGACGCACAAGAAGGCGGTCGACCTTGGCGGGCAGGAGATGCTGCCGCCGGCGGACTTTCCGGGCGGCCGGTTCTCGATCCTGACCGACCCGCAGGGCGCGGCGTTTGGCATCCTGAGCACAGACCCGAACCAGCGTTAGCGAACGCAGTGCAAGCGCGAACCGGCGGGCCGCAAGACCCGCCGGTTTTTCTATCTTGATGTGGTTGAAGAAGGACCCAGCGGTAGAGAAATGGCTGGCCGGCAAGCCTGCAGAACCAATCCTGCGCCGCGTGCGCGACGTGGTCCTGCGGGCCGATACGCGCATGGGTGAAGGCACGAAGTACGGGACCGTGACGTTCCACTGCGGTGGTGACTTCGCGAGCTTCGTGCAGCACAACAAGAAGACCGTGAGCCTGATGTTCAACCGCGGCGGCATCATCCCGGGCAAGTTCCCACACATGGAAGGCACCGGACGGGCTGTCCGCTTCATGAGGTTTCTCGATGTACGCGAGGTCGATTCGCGTTCGGCCGAGCTGAGCAAGATCGTGGTCGCGTGGTGCGACCTGATGTCAGCGCCGAAGGCGAAAAAGAAGGTTGCCTCCTAGCCGCAAGTCCTCATGAGGGACGAGGCACCGCATAGGAAATGATCCTCTCGACCTGGATCTTCCCGCTCTCGTCGAGCAGCCATGTCTGGGCGGAAGGAAAAGTCTTCGATCCGATCGAGCCGCCTTCGGTGTCGACCTCGTACATGACGAGCGCGTTCCGATCATCTCCCACGGCGGCGATGACACGAAGGCTGCCGGGCACGACCTGGCTGGCGAATTGAGTAAGGCCCCTCGGCCCGTCCATGTACTCGTCGATGCCAACAAGATTGGCAGCCGGGCTGTAGAACTTTACGTCCGCCGCGAGGTTACCGCGTGCCGTCTCGAGGTCGTGGTTGCTCCATGCCTCGAGGTGAGCCCGAACAAATGCGACCGCGCGCGATTCCATCAGCTCTCCTCCTTCACGAACGTCATTGCCTCCTGGGCCAGCGGCAGCCAGCGCTTGCTCGATGTTGGCGAGAGGACGAACCATTCGCGCATCGGCTTGCCTTTCCCGGCGTCGAAGTGCGTGCCCTCACCCTGCTTGACGAGCTCGTCGACGCGCTCACTTGGAAGCTTCAACACGAGCTGGTCCCGTACGAGCATCGCGAAGATCCGCCCGCCGACCTTGAGCTGCCCTGACGAGCCGAAGCCTCTGCCCTCACTGAGGTTCGTCACGCCGGGCCGGCCGGCGATCTTCAGGACCAGCTCCGCATACCTCGCTTCGGGCGTCATCTAGCTTTCACGATCGGCTGGCCGGAAAGCTTCGCGCCACACGTGCGGCGATACGCGCGTTGTTGATCACGAGCTCGACATTCACGTCCAGCGAGCGACCGCCTGACAGCTCAGCCATCCGCGCCAGGAGCCGCGGCGTTACCTGGCCACCGGAAAGGTCGTGTATCTCGCTCGACGCGCGGCGTGCCATCTCCTCGGCGCCGTCCAGCTCGGTCGGCGGCGGGATCGCGACCACGACTCCTTGCCCGCCGGTCTTCCACGCTGCGTCCAGGACTCTCGCGGTTTCCTCGGGTCCATCGACGCGCGCGCTGACCGGACACCCACTCCGCCGCGTGTAAAACGCGGGGAACTCGTCGCATCCGTAACCCAGCACAGGCACGGAAAGGCTCTCCAGGCGCTCCAGAGTGAGCCGGAGGTCCAGGACGATCTTCGCGCCGGCGCAAAACACTGCGACTCGCGACCGCGCGAGCTCGTCGAGGTCGGCCGACTGGTCCTCCGGGTGGCCGCGATGCACGCCGCCGATGCCGCCAGTCGCGAGGAATGCGATCCCCGCCATGGCGGCGGCTCGCGCCGTGGCCGCCACCGTCGTCGCTCCCACTGCTCCCTGGACCAGGGCAGGACCCAGATCGCGCGAGCTCACCTTGACCGCGCCCGATGTCATGCGCTGGAGCTCTTCGTCGTTCAGGCCAACGCGCAGCCGGCCGTCGAGCACCCCGATCGTCGCGGGCACGCCATGTTCCTGCCGCACCGCAGCCTCGCATCCTCGCGCTGCCTTGAGGTTGTATGGCGCGGGGAGGCCCTGGCCGACGATGGAGGTTTCGAGCGCGACCACGGGCCGGCCGGCCTTCAGGGCCGCCGCCACTTCAGGTGAAACCTGAAGGACGTTGCTCAGCTCGGGCGCGCTCCGACGAGCAGCACCGACTGCGACGCGTACTGGACGGCCTTCTCGGCCGCTTCAACGGGCTGCGCACCACGCAGCCAGGAGACGCAGAAGGCGGCCGCGAATGCGTCGCCCGCGCCGGTCGGGTCGAGGGCCTTCACCTCGGGCGCCGGAATGATGTGGCCGAACACACGGCATCCGGCCGCGCCCAGCTTGAGAACAGGGACCTGGGCCAGGCTCTCGAGGGGGACGGCCAGCGTGTCGGCCTCGGCCTCGGTGGCGAAGAGCAGCTCCGGTTTCAGGCGAGCCAGAACGTAGGCCATCCGACTGGGTCCGTACGCGCGCAGGCCTGCGGCCGATGAAAGATCGACCGCGATCATCCCGCCGGCCTCCCGCACCACCCGGATCGCAGAACGGGTGGCTGACGCTATCGGTTCGACGAAGAGCGAGTAGCCCGGCACGTGGAGAAGCCGGACATCGCGAAACCACGCGTCGTCGAGGTCGTTGGGGCTGAGCCCGACGCTCGCCCCACGTTGCGTCGCCATCGCGCGCCGCCCGTCAGGACCGACGAAGACCGCGATGGCTCCGGTCGGTTCCGCGGCCCACACGGCGCGGACCTCGACGCCCCGAGATTCGAGGTCGGCGACCAGCCTGCGGCCCGACTCGTCATCCCCAACCCGAGTCACAAGCCGGACGGGCTCGCCCAGCGCGGCGGTCCAGGCGCAGAAGTTGGCCGCCTGGCCTCCGCCCCCGATCGTGATCGCCGCCGGCGAGTCGTCGTCCGGCTGGAGCGGGCCCTCAGGCACGATCGCGATGTCGAGGAGGAGGTCGCCAATGGACACGATCAAGACCTGACGAGGATAACGACCGGCAGGCCCGGTCCCGCAAATGCAGTAGGCGGAAATCATGCATTTGCGGTTGGTTTCAATTGCCGCGCCCAAACGATGATTCGGTTTGCCGGGAGCTGGGTCGCCCGGCGCACAGGCTGCGGGGGGTGGGCCATGCGCCGGGCGCGTGGCCCCTCACCCTTCAGGGTGCTAGTCGCGGAGCAGGCCAGACCTCGCCAGCTGCTTCCTCAGGCCGGCCTCGAAGCGTTCGTCGAGCTTGCGCACGGGAGGCGCCGACCACGGCTCGCAGATCCCCTGCATGTGCAGCGCCGCCTTGATCGCGAGCGGGAAGACGCTGGTGCGCGTGGCCAGCACGAGCTCGTACAGCTGATCCTGGCTCTTCCGTGCCGACGCGAGGTCGCCGCGCATGTATTCGTCATAGATCCGGACCACGAGCGACGGCGCGATGTTGCCCGCTCCGCATATCGTCCCCGCGCCGCCTACCGCAAGCGATGCGACGAGCATCGTGTCGCTGCCCGTGAAGATCCGAAACGACGGCAGGTCTCGAGTCGCGATGCACACTCCCTCGAAGTATTCGAAGTCGCGGCTCGAATCCTTGATCCCAGTGATCGTTCCTTCGCGCGCGAGCGTGGCCACCGTCGCGGGCTCGACCACCACTTTTGTGAATTGCGGAATGTTGTAGACAAGAATCGGCAGCGGTGCATGCTCGGCGAGCCGGCGGTAGAACGCGAGCACGCCGGGTTGGTCTGTCGGGTAGTAGAAGGGAGGTGCCACGAGTACCGCGTCGGAGCCCAGTTTCGCGGCGGCTTCGATCTCGGCGCGAGACGACGACACGTGGCTTTGCGCCACGCCGCAGATCACCGGAACGCGGCCATGGGCCGTTTTGACGACGGCGTCGAGGATCTTGCGGCGCGATGTCTCATCCAGCGAGGCCGTCTCGCCGGTCGAGCCGAGGGCCAGCAAGCCGCGAACTCCCCCCGCGAGGACATGCTCGACGAGACGGGCGACGGCGGGTTCGTCGACAGTGCCGTCGTGTTGGAGCGGCGAGGCGAGCGCGACAAGGACGCCGGCCAACGATTCCGTCCTGAACATTCTCCTCAGCCTAGCGTGGACGGCTGATCCCGATCGTGACTTGACAGGGGCCTGAAGCTTCACTGAAAATCTGAGTTCAGCCGTGGGGGCGGAGCAGGGGGCTCCGGAGTGTTCATTTCATCCGAAGCACGTAGGTGCGTGCCGTTGTGGAGAGGGTGCTATGCGTCGAATCCTGTTCGTCGTCGCTTCAGCCGTCGTGGTCGTCGTCGGCAGCATCACGCCCGGGCTGGCCCGGACCATATCGCCTCATGACGTGGCAGGGCAGGAGAGCCAGGACGCCGCCGACGCGGTCAACTGGTTCACGTCGCAGCGACTGGCGCCCAACGGCGCTGTCGACCAGAATGCTTTCGCCGCGGTCGCGGGCCAGGTGGCGAACTTGCCGGTCACGCCTGGCACATGGATCGAGCGGACGAACCTTCCCGGCGCCCAGGGCAACGACTTCTCCGACAGCCCCCAGTACATCGACCCGACGAGCAACTTCAGCAACTCGGGAGCGGGCGACCGCTGGGTGGGTGGCCGCATGACGTCCCTCGCATCAGCTCCTGACGGTTCGCTCTACGCCGGAGCCGCCGATGGTGGAGTATGGAAGTCGTCCGACGGCGGCACGACGTGGGCACCGATATCCGACTCTGCGGGTACGCTTTCGATCGGCGCGCTCCTGGTCACGGGGACCCCGACGAATTACACGGTGTACGCCGGCACAGGTGAGGCGAATACCAGCTCCGACAGCTACGCCGGCATCGGCGTCCTTGCCTCCCACAACGGCAGCACCACATGGACGCATGTGGTCGGTGGGGAGGACCTCAATGGCGCCCTGATCTTCCGCCTCGTGCAAGACAAAGAACGCGGCACGCTTCTCGCCGCCACCTCGCACGGCCTGTACAGCTTCGACGGCACGCAGTGGACCGCGGTGCTTCAGCCGGCGGGAGCTCCAACAACCGGGAATTTCAATCTCAAGGTCGGCAACATGATCACCGACGTCGCGGTTCGTCCCGGCAGCGGCGGTCAGCAGGTGCTGGCTGTGGCCGGATGGCGCGCCGGCGCGGCGACGAACGGCCTATATCTGTCGAACGCGGGCGGCGCCAAGGGCACTTTCACCTATTTGGCGAGCCCGAGCGGATGGCCGAGCATTCAGGACGAGGGCCGCACGACATTAGCCTTCTCGGCCAACGGCGACCGGCTCTACGCGGTGGTGCAGAGCCCCTTCCTCCTGAACGTCGGCACCAATGGCAAGACCCTGCTCACAGGCGCCTTTTCTTCGGCCAACGGCGACCCGAAGGGCCCCTGGACCCAGATCGCGCAGTCTGAGCAGCTCGCCAACAGCGGTTCGGCGCAGTGGTGGAGGCGGATCGGCACCAAGCACTACGGCCCCGGGATCCAGGCCTGGTACAACCAGTTCCTGGCCGTCGACCCCGGAAACAAGGACCACGTGTACCTCGGGCTCGAGGAGGTCTACGAGAGCCAGAACGGCGGCGGCAAGTGGCAGACCATCGCCCCGTACTGGAACTTCGGCTTCAGCTGCTTCTCGTACTCGCCCTTCGAGGGCACCTGCGACCACAACCAGGCGCACCCCGACCAGCACGCCGCGCTGATCACCAACGGCACTCTCTACGTCGGCAACGATGGCGGCGTTTACTCGAGGTCACTAACCAACCACTCGAGCGGCCACTGGACCAACCTGAATCAGCACCTCGACGTCCTGCAGTACTACTCGGCGGCGGAGAGCAGCGCGACCGCCCAGAACGGCGCTTCGATCATCTACGGCGGTCTGCAGGACAACGGCAGCAACAAGGTGTTCAAGACGGCAACAACTCCGGTCCAGCTCGACGACGGCAGCTACGTGCTCGCCAGCTCGGTCCAGGTCTTCGGCGGTGATGGGGGCTACACGCTGGTCGACCCCGCGGACTCCAACAACGTGATCACCGAGTACACCGGCCTGACCGCGCTCCAGTCGACCGACGGAGGCGCCAACTGGCACTTCATCAACCCTCCAGATCCAGACCCACGTTTCATATCGCCGATCGGGATGGACCGAGTCAACCCGTCCCACCTCGTGGCGGGAGGAGCCATCGTCTGGAACTCAGAGTTGGGCGTCAAGGGAACGAACACCCCGAGCGCCTGGACGAACATTTTCGACGTCCGCAACGCACTCGGCGGCAACGCCTTCGCTCAGGTGACCGCGCTGGACGCAATCACGATCGGCAACACCCAGTACGTCGCGGCGGCATGGTGCGGGCCCTGCAACGTGAGCTTCGGTAGCGGCAGTGGATTCCACTCGGGAATCGTGATGCTGAAGAACAGCGGAAACGGCTGGACTTCAACTTCCCAGGCCTGCACCGGCGCGTCTACGACGTGCACGGCTGCGGGTCTCCCGAACCGATACATCAGCGGCGTGAGGATCGACACCGCCAATCCCGACCACGCCTACCTCGCGCTGTCCGGCTACTCGCGCAAGTGGATGATTGGACCGAATGACCCGGGGGTCAACCACGTCTTCGAGACGTCAAATGCGACCTCGACAGCGGGCTCGACATGGACCAACATTTCGGGCAACCTACCCGACGTCCCGATGGACGACATCGTGTTCGAGGGCGGACAGAAGCTGGTCGTGGCGACCGACTTCGGCGTGTTCAACTCGACGGACGACGGAGCCAGCTGGAACGTGCTCGGAACCAACCTTCCAAACGTGGTGGTGGACCAGTTGACGGAAAACCAGGACCATGAGCTTGTCGCGGCGACGCACGGCCGCGGCATCTGGACGATCGCCGCTCCGTAGCCAACAAATGACCAGCCGCCCACCGCGGGCGGCCGGTCTCTCTTCTCAGTCCCGGGCGGCGGAAACGATCCGGTTGCGCATCGAGCCGATGCCGTCGACCTCGGTCTCCATCACGTCGCCAGGGTGGAGGACCTGCGACGGCGTCCTCCAGAAACCGACGCCGTCAGGCGTGCCGGTCGCGATCATTGCCCCTGGCAGGAGCGTCATGCCCTTGGACACCCATTCGATGATGGCGTCGACCGAATAGATCATGTCCCGGGTGTTTCCGTCCTGCTCCAGCGTTCCATTGAGTCGCAGGCGTACGCCCAGCGACTGAGGATCCTGAAGCTCATCGCTGGTCACGATCCAAGGGCCCGTGGGACACGAGCGGTCCAGGCTCTTGCCCTTGAAGTACTGGCCGCCCCAGCCGTTCTGGATGTCCCGCGCGGTGACGTCGTTGAGCGCGGTGTACCCGAAGATGTGGCCGCGAGCACTCCTGCGCTCGATGTTCGCGCCCCGCTTGCCGATGACCACGGCGAGCTCGGCTTCCCAGTCGATCTGGTCGCTGATCGACGGGTCTATCGCGATGTCGGCGAAGGGCTCCGTCAGCGAGGTAATGGCTTTGGTGAAGACAGTCGGCGGCTGGGGCTCGTAGCCCTCTTTCCGCGCCGACTCCTCGGCGTGCTTTTGATAGTTGCGCCCGATCGCGATGATGTTGCCGCGCGGCTCGGGGAGGGGGGAGAGAAGCTCCACGTCGGCGAGGCGGTGAGCCTTTGCCTTCGAGGAGGACAAGGCCGCGCGCGCGGCGGCCAGTCCTTGCTCGCCTGCGTCGACCAGCGACTGCATGTCAGCAGGCTCGGCTATCTCCACCACCTCGTCCTGGTCGCGCACCACGCCAAGACGCGAATCGCCGCTGACACGGAAGGTGACCAATCTCATTTCTCTTCTTTCTCCTCATCGTCCGAGTGATGCGCCGCCCTCACCGGGCCGGCGCCTAGAAACAGCTCCTCGAAGTCCGCGCGCCGCAGCAGGTCCTGAGGCCGGCCCTCGAGCCTGGTGGTCCCGGAGACCAGGACGCTCGTCCAGCCGGCGATCTCCAGCGCCGCGCGCGCCCGCTGCTCGACGAGAAGCACAGCCTTGCCCACCCCGGCCAGCCGCTTGACGTGCTCGCGAAGCAGGCTGTCCGCGAGCTTGGGGCTGAGGTTTGCCGTCGGCTCATCGAGGATGAGCACCTTCGGATCGAGCATCAGCACGCGCGCGATAGCGAGCATCTTTCGCTCCCCACCGCTCAGCTTGTCGGCTCGGCGCTTGAGCATCGGTGGAAGTGCCGGGAAGACCTGCCCGACCTGCTCTACCCGTTCTCGAATCCGTGCCGCGGGCAGCAGGTAGCCGCCCATCTCGAGGTTTTCCAGCACCGTGAGCGGCTCGAAGATGTCATTGACCTGCGGCACATAGCCCACTCCGCGGCGCGCAAGCTCCTCTGGGGGTCGGTTGGTCACGTCGTCGCCGTCGCCGAGCACCACCTTGCCGCTTGTCACGCGCAAGATGCCCACCAGGCTCTTCAGCAGCGTGCTCTTGCCGGCGCCGTTGGGGCCGATCACGGCCACGATCTCGGCCGGGCCGACGGCTATTGAGATGTCGCGAATCACGGGGACGCCGCCGTAGCCGGCGGTGATCCCCTCCGCCCGCAGACTCGGGGCCGGGCGTGGCTGCGCAGCCTCGGTCTGTCTATCCAACAAGGTAAGCGTCAACAATCTCGCGCTGCCGGCGCAGGCTGGCCATGGTTCCGCTGCCTATGAGCTTGCCCTGCGCCATCACGAACACGGAGTCGCACAGCTGCTCCACCAGGTGAAGCTCGTGCTCGACCATGAGGATCGTCAAGCCTTCGGTGCGCAGCACCTGGAGGTAGTACTGGATCTGCTCGATCACCCTGGGGTGGACGCCGGACATAGGCTCATCGAGGAGCAGGATGCGCGGATGGAGCATGAGCGCCCGCATGATCTCGATCAGGCGCTTCTGCCCGCCGCTCATCGTACCTGCGTAATCGGACTCCTTCGCGCTCATCCCGAAGCGTTGCAGCAGGCTCCGCGCCTCGGTGACGATTCGCTCCTCGTCCTGCGCCCAGTACCGTCTTCCCATCAGCGCCCCGAAGAGAGAGTCGCCTCGGTTGCGAGGCGCCGCAACGAGCAGGTTTTCGAGAACCGTCAGGCGGGCGAATTCCGATGGCAGCTGGAAGGTGCGAACCAACCCGCGCCGCGCCCTCGCGTAGGCGGGCGCGCGCGTGATGTCCTCGGCCTCGAGAAGAATCCGTCCGCTGGTCGCGGGCAGCGTCCCGGCGACGACCGCCATGAAAGTCGACTTGCCGGCGCCGTTTGGCCCGATGAGGCCCGTGATCTGCCCTCGCGGCACCTCGAGCGAAACGCCGTCGACCGCGTGCATGCCTTCGAAGTGCCGATGGACGTCCGTGGCCACCAGCATCGGGTGTTCAGGTGGCATGGACTCCCTCCCCCAGCTCGACGTCTGGCCCTCCGTCGAAGACGCGTCGCGGTTCGGGACGCACGCCTTCGGGTCGGAACCACAGGAAACCCAGGATGCACAGGCCGATCACGACCCACTCGAGCGCCGGGATCAGGTTGGGCGGTCCGAGGTTCAAATGGACCATGAGTCGAGTCACCTCCTCGAGGCCCACCGGCACGAGCAGGGCGCCCAGGATCGCCCCGAGGTTATTGCCGCGACCGCCCACGATCAGCGCCGCGAACAGGATGATGGTCTCCGGGTACTGCCACGTCGAAGGCGCCCACACGCTCAGGTAGCCCACCAGGATCGCGCCTGAAAGGCCTGCGATGATCCCGCCGACGATGAAGATCGTCATCTTCAACGCGACCGGGTTCTTGCCGAGTGCGTTCGCGGCCAGCTCGTTCTCTCGCATCGCGCGAAGTGACCGGCCGTAGGGCGAGTTGACGATTCTCGCGGAAACGAACCACACGAGAGCGACACAAGCTGCGGTGAGTCCGATCAAGAGGTACGGGTAGTAGTCGCCCTGCGTGTCGACCTGGTCCTGCAGCGGTTTCGGCACCAGCGCCAGGCCCGCCGCGCCGTTGAGGAACGGCCGCGCGTTGTTGATCACCTCGTTGGCGATGATCGACGTCACCAGGAGCGCGATTGCCTGGTAGTCGCTGCGCAACTTGCGCAGCGCGACGAGGCCGATCGGGATGGCGAGCAAGCCGCCGGCCACCGCGCCACCGATCCATGGGAGCGGAAAAGGCAGCTGGTAGCCGCCGAAGTAGATCTGGAAGCTGTAGTCGGGATTGGAGTCGGGTGGCATCGATAGGACCGCGGCGGCGTACGCGCCTGCCGCCTGGAAGACGATGAAGCTGAAGTTGACGATGCCGGAGACGCCGAACTGCAGGTTCAGCGCCAGCAGGGCGATGATGTCGACCCCGGCGTAAATCAGCAGGTTGGTCGCATAAAAGGTGTTCATCCCGCCGCCGCCAGCGCCCCGCGCTTGGCCAGCAGGCCTTGCGGGCGGAGGACCATGACCAGGACCAGGATTCCGAACGCCACGACTTCCTTGTATTCGGGCGACCAGGCGGCCGCGCTCAACTCGGTGACCAGGCCAATCACCACCGCACCGATCATCGCGCCGTAGGGCTGGCCCGCTCCGCCGACGACCGCAGCGGCCAGGGCGGTGATGAGGAAGCCCGCGCCGTTCGCGATCGCGAACGAGTCCGAGTTGAGTGCTGCCACAACTCCGGCGACCCCGCAAAGCGCACCTGTGATCAGCCAGACCATGTCGATGACGCGCTGGGTCGGAATGCCGCAGTTGCGCGCCAGCGTGGGGTTGGCCGCCGTGGCGCGCATGGCCTTGCCGAGTCGTGTGTAACGCAGAAGCGCGTGTATGCCGAGCATCAGCGCGACGGACAGAACGATGATCGCGATCTGGTTGTTCGTCAGGACGACGTCACCGATGCGGACCAGGCTGCCGCCGTGCTCCTCATAGGACACGCTGAAGTAACCGACGATTGGCAGCAGGAGATTGGCGATCATCAGCGACACGGCGAGCGAGACGATGACCATGCCCAGCAATGAGGTTCCCTTGCGCTGGAATGGGGCATAGACGAAGCGGTTCAGCAGAAATGAGAAAACGGCGCCGAAGACAGCTCCCGCGATCATGCCGACCCAGATCGTGACTCCGGCGCGGTTCAGGTAGTAGGCGACGTAGGCCGACGCGATCATCACCTGGCCGTATGCCAGGTTGATCATGTTGGTGATGCCGAACTGCATCGTGAAGCCCACCGCGGCGAGGGCGATCACCGACATGCTCACGAGTCCGAAGCCGAACGCCGCTGCAAAGATGCTCACGGCGTTCGGCTCCTTCCGGTCCCGGGGTCTACTTTAGATACCGCCTGCCTGGCTGATCTTCTCCGTCTGCGCGGTCGTCAGGTCCTGCACCTTGACCTCGTCGCCCGCCGCGTTGTACTTCACCAGGATGTAGCCCGACACTGAGTTGTTGTACTGGTCAAAGGTGTTCGCCCCACCGGCGCCGACGAAGCGGATGGACTTGCCGGCCTTGAGCGCGTCCAGGCCTTCCTTGTATGTATGGACCTCGGTCGCACCCGACGTCCCGTTGGCGATCTCCTTGATCTTCGGGTTGTAGACCTTCGGGTCCTTGCTGTTCGTCGCCACCATGGCGAGCGCCGACATGACGATGCCGTCGTACAGGTGCAGCGTCGATCCTCGCTGCTTGTATTTCGGCGCTTGTGGGAACGTCGACGCGGCGGCGTTGAGGTTGGTCAGGAACTCGGTATAGGCCGGGCCTGAGAACGTGTAGCCGAGGTCGACCCCGCCGTAATACTTGACGATGTCGTCAGCTCCGATGGCGCCTTTGACCGCCGCGAACCACTCCGGATCGATGGTGGCCGAGGTGCCGATGATGGGGATCATCTTGCCTCCGTTCAAGGTCTTGAACTCGCCGAGGAAGGTGCCCGCAGATCCGATCGCTTCGGTGAAGATGACGTCTGGCTGGTACTGGATCACCTGCGTGACCTCGGTCCGGTAAGACGAGGCGCCTAGCTTGATCGGGAAATTCTTCACCTGTCCGCCGAGCTTGGTGAATGCGTTGGTCGCCGGGTCGACGAAGGCCTGCGACCCGATATCGTCGCCGAAGACCAGGGCTGCCTTGTGGAATGGCGCCGGGCTCGGGCCGTACAGGGCCCACCCGACCATGGCGTAGGCGTCGTAGATGTCGGCCGGGACCAATCGGTGGAAGTAAGGGAGCTTGGTCTTGTTGAACTCCGACTGCCCGGTCATGCAGAACATCGGGATGTGTGCGCCGTTCACGATCGGCGCGACGGCCGACGCCTCATCCGAGGTGCAGCCGACCACCGCCATCAGGTTGGAGTTGCTGGCGACCATCTGGTTGGCGGCGGGCGCGGCGTCCGCCGGCTCACCGCGGGTGTCGAACTGCTGGCACTTGACGTTACGGCCCCCGACGCCTCCGTTGTTGTTGATCGACGGGGCGGCTGCGAGGCACGCGGCGTAGTAAGCGGGTCCCAGGTTGGCGTCAACTCCTGAGAATGGCGCGAGGACGCCGACCAGCAGGTCGCCAGAGCCGAGTCCAGCGCCGGTGTTGCCGGAGCCTCCGCCGCAGGCGGCCAATATCAGGACCGCGAGTGAGCATGCCGCCGGGCCGATGCGCATCCGTGCGTGGATGGTCTTCACTGTTCCTCCCCTATGGCGAAAACGACCGATCGGATTGTCGACATTATTGACGATAATCTGTTGGACGGCAAGCATGGAGACCAGGGGCCAGCGTTCTGACGCTTATCACAAGCTGCGCGAGGCGATCGTCAGCGGGCAGTACCACCCGAACGAGCGCCTCGTCGAGGCGTCGATCGCGCAGCGCATGGGCGCCGGCAGGACGGCCGTGCGCGCTGCGCTTGTCCGGCTCGACCAGGAGGGACTGGTGGAGATCGAGCCGAACCGCGGCGCCCGCGTGCGGTTGATCTCGGACCGCGAGGCGCTGGAGATCGAAGAGGTGCGAGCGGCCCTTGAAGGCATGCTCGCGCGAAGGGCCGCCGCGCGAGTCACGGCCGAAGACTTGAGCGCGCTGCGGCAGGTCATCACCGAGATGCGCGAGCGCGTCGAGGCAGGCGACTCGATCGGCTACTCGGAGCTGAACGCGACGTTCCATCAGCGGATATGGACCGCCGCCGACCATCCGACCGCGAGCCACCTGCTGGGAAGCCTGAAGTCCCAGGGGATCCGGTTTCAGTACCAGACCGCTCTCCGACCTGGGCGCGCCCAGCGGTCTTTGCGCGAGCACGAGGCGATATTCGGCGCGCTCAAAGCTCACGATGAGGACTCCGCCGAGACGGCGATGCGCGAGCACCTGGCCGAGGTCCTCGACACGCTGCGGTGGGCCATCGACAGCCAGCACCGTGCAGCCCGCTGGCTCCCCGGTTAGTCCTTCTTTCCCACCGTCTCGGCCAGCTTGGCCAGTCGGTAAAGCGCCTTCAGCGAGGGCACCTCGACGCCGCGCCAGTCCGCGATCTCGATCACCGCTCCCAACAGCGCATCGAGCTCGAGCGCTTTGCCTGCCTCCATGTCCTGCAGCATCGAAGTCTTGTGCTCACCCACGGCAGCAGCCCCCTGCATCCGCTTCTCGATGCTGACCGGCAGCTCGACGTCGATCGCACGCGCCACCGCCGCAACCTCTTCCATAAGCGCGCGGATGAGCCGGCGGCTGTCCTCGGACTCAAACATCTCGGCAAGCGTGGCGCGCGTCACGGCGCTGACCGGATTGAGGGTCGCGTTGCCGAGCAGCTTCAGCCAGATCTCGGGGCGGAGCCGCGCCTGCACCGGGGCCTTGAAGCCGGCGGCGGTGAGCATTCCGGCAATTCTCTGCACGCGCTCCGTCTTCGCGCCGTCGGGCTCACCGATTGAGAAGCGGTCACCCTCCTCGTGGTCGATGACGCCTGGTTCGACGATCCTCGCGGCGGGGTACACGACGCACCCGACTACCCTCTCGTACGGGATGCTGCGCGCGATCACCCCGCCCGGATCGACCGATTCGAGGTGGCGGTCGGGGAAGTACCACCACGGGATGCCGTTCATGGCCCCGACAACAGATGCGTCTCGTCGCAAAGCCCCGCCGATGCGCTCGGCGACACCCGGAATGGTGTGCGCCTTCAAGGTGATGAACACGACATCGGCAGCCGCGACGGCGCTCACGTCATCGGTGCACCTGGGGCGGGCGGTGAAGTCTCCTTGCCGGCTGCGCACCGTGACGCCGTTGGCCTGCATCGCGGCCAGGTGCCTGCCCCGCGCGATGAGGATCACGTCCTGCCCGCTGCGCGCGAGGTGCGCACCGAGCAAGCCACCGATAGCCCCCGCGCCGACGACAGCGACCGTCAACGGGCGGAGCCCGGCTCGGACGCGCGTGAGCGCGCGCCTTTTGATTGTTTCGCGTTGAAAGCATCGGCTACGGACCGGCGCTGGATCTTTCCGGTCGCGGTGCGCGGAATCTGCTCGACCAGGTAGAGCTTCCTGGGCACCTTGTGGTCCGCAAGCCGTTCGCGCGCGAAGGCCAGCAGCTCCTTCTCGGTCGCTTGGCCTTTGAGGACGACTGCGGCGGCGACCTCCTCGCCCCAGGCCGCGTGTGGTGTCCCGAACGCGACCGCCTCCGCGACGGCAGGATGCTGCAGCAGCACGTCGTCGATCTCTCGCGGCGCGATCTTCTCGCCACCTCGATTGATCATCTCCTTCAGCCGGCCTACGAGCGATAGATATCCATCGTCGTCCAGGAGGCCCTGGTCGCCGGTGCGAAACCAGCCGTCGGTGAACGACTTCGCGTTCGCTTCCGGGTTGTTGGCGTATGCGTCAATCACGCTCCGGCCCTGGATCACGACCTCACCGGGCACGCCGGTTGCCAGCAGAGCACCCGTTTCGTCCATGACCGCGATTCGGATTCCGGTCTCGACCCCAACCGTCCCAGGGCGACGGTCATGCGGCGGCAGGGGGTTCGACGCCATCTGGTGCGAGGCTTCGGTCATTCCGTACGCCTCGACCACCGGCGCGCCGAACCGCGCTTCGAGCTGCCGCATCGTCTCGGGCGACAGGGATGAAGAGCTGGAGCGGATGAACCGCAGCTTCTCGGCCCCGGCGGGGCGCTCGCCGCGGTTGCGCAGGAGGAGCATCTGGTGCATCGTCGGCACGGCGGAGTACCACGTCGCGCCGTGTTCGGCCGCGGCGGGCCAGAACGTCATCGCGTCGAACCCGGGCGGCACGACCACGGTCCCGCCGGACGCGAAAGTCGCCATCGTCGAGGCCATCAGACCGTGGATGTGGAAGAGCGGCATGACGCACAAGGCCACGTCATCGGGCGTCAGGCCATAGGTGCGCGCTATGTTTTTGGCCGAATACGCGAGGTTGCGGTGCCGCAGAGGCACGAGCTTCGGCCGGCTCGTCGTGCCGCTGGTGTGGAGGACCAGTGCGACATCGTCGCCATCTGGCGTCTCGGCGGATCGCGACCTGACGCGCGGCGCGTCGCTGTCGAGGACCATTCTGCCGCGCTCGTCGAGGCTTGCCTCGACCAGCAGCACCCCCCGCGGCAGTGCGCGCCGAGCGGCCGGCGCACCCCCCGGAGGGACCACCAGCGCGCGTGCCCCGGTGTCCTCGAGGTAGAACCGGAACTCGTCCTCCTTATATGCGGGGTTCAACGGTGCCGCAGTACCGGTCGCGGCGGCGGCGAGGAACAGCAGGATGGTCTCGACGCTGTTCGGAAGCACCAGGGCGATCCTGTCGCCGCGGCCAAGGCCCAGCTGGGCGAGGCCGTCCGCTGCCGCAGCCACCTGGTCGCGAAGCTCGGCGTAGGTAAGGCGTCGACCGCCCGGCACCACGAGCGCGGTCGCCTTCGCATTGCCGCCCTGCACGGCGGCGTCGAGCGTCTGCATCATTGCGCCTGGGGTAGGCGCATGCCGATGAGGCGCGCGCACTCGCGCATCAGCTCGAGAATGTCCTGCTCGATCTCCACCTGCTCCTTGCTCGCGCCGCAAAGGGTGCCGAAAAATCTCCCTCCCGGAGTGAAGACAGGGTAGGACACGAAGGTGCGAATCTCGAGCAGCCTCGCGACGCTGCTGCTGGGAAACTGCTTTTGAGCTTCGGTCGTGAAGTTGGGCCCGCCCTCCACGACGAAGCGGCAGACCCCCTCGGACCAGGGGAGGGTTACGTCCTCCGGGATGTGGAACTGGTCGCTTCGATTGACGGAGAAAACGATGTACTGCTCGTCCACCGTCAACCGCGTTTCCGCGAGGTAGGTTGAGCTCAGCCCGGTCAGGTCCGCGAGCCGGGACAGGACTCCGCGCGCCACCGTCTCCAGGTCGCTTCCCGGGGCTGCGGCCTGCTCGAGGAGCTCTCGTGCGGACGGAGCCATGCGCAGTACGGTATCAACGTTGATTCGCAACCTGGTCGGCTCGGAATGGCGAGCAACGCCCAATGATGCCCCCTCGCTGCCGATCTTCAACCCGGCCACCGGCGAGGTGATCGAGCGCGTGCCGCTTTCGCCCAGCCTTTTGCGTTGTTTCCTTTCAGTGGTTGGAATGGCTCATTCTTCGGGGACCTCCACGTGCACGGCACGGACGGAATCGACTTCTATACACGCAAGAAGGTGGTGGTGACTCGCTGGTGATCGGCAATCTCTTCTCCTGGACGGTCACAGCCTTGTTCGGTTTGATCACGCTCCTGCTCGCGTTCGAAAGCTGGGCGCTGCTGACGAATCACACGCCGATCACGGACTACATCAGGCCGGCCGTCCACTCGTACCCTGGCGCCGCCTTGGTGATCGCGGTCGTGATCGGGATCCTGCTCGGGCACTTCCTGTGGGGTCCTGCATACGGTCGGACGTCTCCGATGGGACCCAAGCAGTGAACTTCAGCCCCGAGGCGATTCTGTCTCTCATCGCGACGGCCGCCTCACTCGTCGCGTTCCTGTTGATGGTCGAAGAATCCATTGCTCTGCGCGCCGGGCGCGACCCGATTAGCAACGGGGTCCGGGCATGGGTGCGGCGCTTCCCACGCGCCACCTATGCGGTGGCGGTCGTCATCGGCATGCTGCTCGGCCACCTGCTCTGGCCCTAGACGCCTTCGCGGCGAAGGGCCGCCGGACCGAATGGGTGGGCACGGCCATGGTGCTCACCTCGGCGGTCGCCTTCGGCACGCTGTCGATCTTCGCCAAGCTCGCATATTCCGCGGGCCTGAGCACGGAGCAGCTCCTCGCATTTCGGTTCGTGCTCGCCGCGCTTGGCATGTGGGTGCTGGCCTTCGCGGTGGGGCAGAACCCGCTTCGCCTGACCCGCCGCCAGGTGCTGAGCCTCATTGCCCTCGGCGGTGTGCTCTACACCGCACAGGCGCTCACCTACTTCATCGCCCTTCGCACGCTACCGGCCTCGCTTTGCGTGCTGATCGTCTACATCTATCCGAGCCTGGTCGTGATCGCGGGCTGGCTGTTCCTTCGACGCGAGGTCTCGATATGGCATGGCGTAGCCCTTTTGGCGAGCTTCGTGGGCGTGGCGATGCTTGTTGGCGGGGCTCAGCTCCTCTTCAACTCCGGCCTGATCTTCGCCTTAGCGGCGCCGCTCATGTACACGACGTTCATTCTTCTCGGCGAGCGCGTGATGCGCACCGCTCCAGCCGTCGCCGCGAGCGCCGTGATGATGTCCGCTACAGCGGTCGTGTTGTGCATAGTGGCCGCGATCGAAGGCCGCCTCGCACTGCCCAGAACGGTTGACGGTTGGGCAGTCAGCGTCGGCATCGCGATCGTCCCGACCATGATCGCGATCTCGCTGTTCCTGGCCGGTTTGCCGCGCATCGGCGCGGCGCGGGCGGCGCTGCTCAGCACGCTCGAACCGGTGGTCACCGTGGCGCTTGCCGTCGCGCTGCTCGGCGATCGATTCTCGTTCCTGCAGGCCGCGGGCGGCCTCCTTGTGCTGCTGGCCGTGGTCGTGGTTCAGGCGGCCCACCTCTGGCGCCCGGGGCTGCCTGCGGCTCTCAAGTAGCGAGCCGGTCGCGCAGGTCGCTAAGGATCGGATGCAGCTCGTGCGCGCCGAGGACGGCGGAGGTGTCGATGCCCCATTCCCTCTTCGCGAGCAGGAACGGGTGAAGCTGCGCGCCACCGATCGAGCCATGGCCGCCCGCCTGGTTTTCGAAGTTGACCTGCTTGTCACCGACGAACGCGCCAAACACGATGACGTCGCCCGAGGCCTCAAAAGAATTCAGGCGGGACAGTTGGGCGGCCAGGATGTGTGGGTCTTCGTAGCGCGAAAGCGCGGCCGTCAGCGCTGCACCGCGCAGTTGAACCGGCCCGCTCCAGAAGAGGTCCTCGTCTCCGTCGCGCGCTATGACCAGGCCGACCTGTTCGAGACGTTGGAGCGAAGGCACCAGTCCTGGATGCTGGGCGGCCAGCTCGCGGTAGCCCATCCTCCGGCCTCGGTCTGCGAAGTAGAGGTGGGCGAGACCACCGGACATTGTGACGTGCAGCCGGCCGGTGGCCAGGTCGTCCGGTGGACCGTACGCCTTGCCCTTCATCTCCTGGACGCGAAATCCGGGAAGCATCTGCGCGAGGACCGCACCAAGCGGGCGGCCGCTGGCCGCGGCGAAAGGAATCGTGTCGACGTGGCCGTGATCCGAGAGCAAGACCATCTCGTATCGGTCGCCGCGCGCCGAGGCTATCCTGCGGACGGTGTGGTCGACGTGTTTGAGGGCACGTCGCGCTGATCGGTCGCCGGGGCCGAACGCGTGCGCCGTCTCGTCGAAAGCGTAGAAGCCGGCATAGATGGGGGAGAAGCCCTCACGCATCGCCTTCTGGACCGCGTACCGGGTCAGGTGGTGGACGAAGATCTCCTCGACCACGTCCGTCACCACATAAGGACGCGCCGGATGCCGGCCCTCGCCACGCGCGGTCGCATAGTCCCTGGCTGTGCGGCCGACCATGGCCACTGTCTGCCAGACCCAATCCCCGAGGTGTAGAGGGTTGGCAAGGTAGGGCACGAGGACGGCCGCTGCTGAACGCGATTTGCTCTGCTGCCCGTAGGTGCGGTCCCGATAGGCGATGCCGAAGTCGTCTGCCGCGCCGGCCGGATAGCAGGCGGCGATGCAGGCGCCGTCGTTCGTCAACGGCATGCAGCCGTCGAAATACTTGTCCGCGACCTTCTCGAATGTCGAGCCGGCGCCGAACTGGACCAGGACGCGGCGCTCCCTGTCCCACCAGCGAAAGCTGGGTATCTCGGAGTTGTCGCCGTAGAGGATCCCGGCCTGGGCGAACGGGGTGGTTGAGGGCACGCCGCACCGATACCTAAGGACCTGGTAGCCCTCACTGTTGATCAGGTGCTGAACAAACGGCATGTCACCTTCGCCCAGCCCTTGCTCCAGCGAATCGGCGCTCACGCCGTCGACGTGCAGGACGACGAGCTTGCGGCCCACCACGCCTAGAGCTCTGCGAAGACAGGCAGGTGGTCGGAGGCGCGCACGCTGACGGTCCACGCCCGGTGCCTCGGCGGGAGCGCGCCCGCCGCGTAGATCGCGTCGAGCTTCTGTCCGGTCCAGTGCGTGCGCCGCAACCCGTGCGTGAGCTCGGTCAGCTCTGCTTCGCGTGACGCGGCGCGGATTCGGCGCCATAGCTGCAAGCGCGGCGGCCCGAACGTGTTGAGGTCGCCCGCAATTATGGTCATCCGAACCGATGGTCGCTCTGCCATGTCTTTGATGATCGCGCGGAACTGCTCGAGCTTGTGGGTGAAGCCGAGCACGTCGAGGTGCATCACATAGACCCGGAGGTCGGCGGATTCGGCACGGATCGCGATTCTTCTCTGGGGCGGGATCGCTCGCAAGAGCGTCCGCTCCGTTCGTGTCATGTGCGGGATCGATAGGTTGCTCAGCGAAACGACCTGCGGCGAGTCTTGCTCAAACAGCTCGCGGCGCCAGATCAGGGCGTTGCCTTGCTCGCGGCCCCGAAAGAGCTGGGCCGTCGCCTGGAAACAGGAATAGCCGCCGCCCATCGCCTCGGCGATGACCTCGGCGTCCGGCCGCCCGTCGTGGATCGATGCCTCCTGGATGGCGAACAGGTCGAGGTCGTGGAAATCGGGCAGGCTGCTCACAGTGTCCAGCACGCTGTGCAACCGTCGCCCCAGGAGGATGTTCCACGTGCAGATCCGCACCTCGGATCAAGAAAAGCTCGAGGCCTCGGCTGTTCCTGCTGCCGAGGCCTCGGATTTCGCGGGTGGGCGTCCTACGGCTTGATGTTCTGGTTTACGTGGAAGAGGTTGTTTGGGTCGTACGTCCGCTTGACGTCGACCAGCCGGTCGTAGTTGCCCCGGTAGTTGGCCTTGATCCGACCCTGGTCGTCCTCTGCCATGAAGTTGATGTAGCCGCCTGCTTCAGAAAGTGGTGACGTCGCGTCGTAGTAATCGCGCACCCACTTGATGTTGGCGCTGTTCTGAGCCGGATCTGGCCACATCCCGGCGATGACCGTGGCGAAGTTGGCGTCGCGATACGCGAAGGCGGTCTCGTCGGGCGCGACCTCGTTGCACGCGCCGTTGATCGGGTAGATGTGCATGGTCGAGGTCATTGCAGGAACCCTGGTTCCGTGCTCGACGTGGGCGTCGATCGCCTCGTCGGTGAGCTCCTTGACGAAGTTGGCCTTCCAGTAGTGCTGCAGGCCGGTGGGGTAGAGACCGTCGAACGCGGCGTTCAGCGCCGGATAGGGCATCGCGCCGACATGTTCCGCGAACACCGGTGCAACGTCGTGGAAGGGCTTGAGCGCGCGTTCGCCCTGGTCGACCGGGCCCGCCCAGCATGCCACGACGAGAGCAAACGTGTCGCCATGGCGATTTTCCGGGATGAATGGCAGCGGTGGGGCGATCTGGAACGCGGGGAACGCGCCCATCTCCCTCGGAGCGGTCTTGATGTAGTCGCGGTACCAGTGAAGGATGTCGTTGGCGTACTTGAGCTCGTAGAACATCGGGCCGCCGTATATGTCCTTGACGGGGTGCAGCCTGAATTCAAAAGACGTCACGACGCCATAGTTGCCGCCACCGCCGCGGATCGCCCAGAAGAGGTCCTCGTTTTCTCTCGTGCTGGCGACGAGAAATTTCCCGTCGGCCGTCACCACGTCCGCCGAAACAAGGTTGTCGAGGGACAATCCGAACCCACGCGCGAGGTAGCCGATGCCGCCTCCGAGGGTCAGGCCGCCGACGCCCGTGGTCGAGATGATGCCGCCGGTGCTGGCAAGTCCGAACGCATTCGTCGCGGCGTTGAAATCGCCCCATGTCGCGCCGCCTTCGGCGCGAGCGGTCCGCTTTTCCGGATCGACACGAACTCCACGCATGCGGGAAAGGTCGATGACCAGGCCTTTGTCGACGGTGCCGAATCCCGGGACGCTGTGGGCACCGCCTCGAATGGCAAGGTCCAGCTCGCCATCGCGCGCGAAGTTGACGGCGGCGATGACATCGCCCGCATTCACCGGGCGGACGATCACCGTAGGGCGCTTGTCGATCATTCCGTTCCGGACCTTGCGCGCCTCTTCGTATCGATCGTCATCCGGTGTGATGACGTCGCCGCGAACCTGCTCGCGGAGCCTGTCGATGTTGAGTGTGATCATGGCGGTGCTTCCTCCAGACGCAACTGGCCCCTGCCCCCGCCCAGGCGCCCCTTCCGGCCCGGCGACAGTCTATGCCTAGCCAGGGGCTTTCGCAGACCGGGTTTCCCACCCCGCGTTGCTGATGGGACTATCCTGCCGGCCATGGACCCGGTCGTTCGCACCTCTGAAGCCCGCACGCTCGACGACCTTGCGGCCAAGGGACCTGACGAGCTGATGGCCCTGTACAGGGCGGCCCGCACGCCGACCCTCGAAGACCTCGACGGAAAGATGAGCGGCCGCATGCTGGCGGTGCCTCGCGCGCAGGAGCGCCACGTGCGGGCGTGGCTCGAGAAATTTGCCCGCTCGCCACTTTTCCCCTGGCAGGGCAAGACCTTCACTCACGAGACTGCCAACCACGGGCACGGGGTAAACCGGCTCCTCGGTGAGCGTGTCACATGGTTCCGCTTTCATACCTACGTCGGGCGCTCGCACGCGGGCGATTTCGACGCCGTCCACCTGGACTACAGCCACGATGGAAATCCACCGCTGGTTCGCAAGGTCAAGGATGAGGTGCGCGAGGTGGCGCCCGGTGTCTTCCTCGGCCTGGCCTACCTGTCGATGAAGGACGGAGAGCACCTTGGGTGCTTTTTCGGGATCGCCAAGAGCTAATCGGTTTCTGCAGCTCGACTATCTCTACACGCCGAGCAACGACGTGGCGGCTGACGCTCGTCTCTTCACGGAGGTGATCGGTGGGCGACTTGCGTTTGCGGTCGAGGGAATGGGCGCGCGCGTGGCGATGATCGAGCTGACGGACGGCCCGCCGCACATCCTGCTCACCGACCACCTCGAGGGCGAGCGGTCCATCTACATCTATCGCGTGGACGACCTGAGCAAGGCGGTGGCAGCTCTGAAGAAACGTGGATTGAAAGACGAGCGAAGGCTCGAGATCCCGATGGGCCCGTGTTCATCATTCGTGCTACCAACCGGGCACCGGATCGCCCTGTACGAGGCATCGAGGCCAGACGTCATCCAGCACTTCCTTGGTCGCAAAGACTTTTGAGCCGCTTCCGGCCGGGGCGCAACGCGGGCGCACATTGACTTCGCCCAGAATAGGCGCCGGGTCTCGAGAGTTCATGCCCTGCAACAAGCGATGACGACCAAGCGCTGGATCCTGGCAGCGGCAGTCCTCGGCTCGGGGATTGTGTTCCTCGACTCGACCGTGGTCAACGTCGCACTGCCCAGGATTGGACGCGACCTGCCCCGCACGTTCCTCGGCGTGCTCGAGGGCCAGTCGTATGTCTACAACGCGTACCTGTTGACGCTCAGCGCGCTGCTCATCCTGGCCGGCGCCGTCAACGACTTCTACGGCCGGAAGCGGACCTTCTTGATCGGTTTGGTCGGTTTCGGAGCGACCTCTGTGCTCTGCGGCTTTGCACCGAGCATGGAGCTGCTCGTCCTGTTCCGCATCCTCCAGGGTGCCGCAGGAGCGCTGCTCGTTCCCGGCTCTCTTGCGCTGCTCACCGCGAACTTCTCGGGCGAGGAGCAAGGACGCGCTTTCGGGACGTGGGCGGGCGCTTCCGGAGCGACGACGATCCTCGGACCATTGCTTGGCGGCCTCCTCGTCGACACCATCTCCTGGCGCGCCGCGTTTTTCATCAACGTTCCTCTCGTTGCCGTGGCCGCCTGGGCGACCTGGAAGCACGTGCCGGAGAGTCGCGACGACAATGCGACGCCGAACTTCGACTGGATCGGAGCCGCGATCGTCGCCTTTTCGGTGGGTGGATTGGCCTTCGGCGCCATCTACGGCCAGCAGCGGGCCTGGCGTGATCCGGGCGGCTATATCGCCCTCGCGGTCGGGGTCGTGGCAACGGTCTTGCTTCCCATCTGGATGAGGCGCGCGAAGCACCCTCTCATACCGCTCGAGCTGTTCCGTTCGCGCAACTTCACCGTGGTCAACATCTCCACGCTCCTGATCTACGGCTCGCTTTACGTCACGTTCTATTACGTCGGCCTGTTCCAGCAGGGCACGCTCGGCTATGCCGCCGCCGCGGCGGGCGCGGGGGGAATTCCAGGTTCGCTCTTTCTGGTCTTCTTGTCCCGTCGGTTCGGAAGCCTGGCGAGCAGATACGGCCCACGCATCTTCATGACCGTCGGGCCGGTGATCATGGCGATCGGAGTGCTGTGGTACGCGCGCGTGCCGGCCAACAGCACTCCGTGGACGCTTCAGCCGGGCAACCCGAGCTCGTACTTGCCGCCCCTTTCGTACGTCATCGACTTCTTGCCCGGCGCGATCATCTTCGGCCTTGGGATATGCATGCTCGTCGCTCCCTTGACCACCGCCCTCATGACCTCGGTGCCGGTGCGCAATTCCGGGCTCGGGTCGGCGATCAACAACGCGATCTCCCGCGTCGGTCCGCAGCTCGCCGGGGCGCTCATCTTCGTCTTCCTCACGGCCGCCTTCTACGCGTCGCTCGCTTCGCGTCTCACCGGCGTCGATGTCTCATCCGAGAGCTTTCGCAAGACGGTGAGCCCGCTGAACACCCCTGCCGATGCACACCTGATCGCTGTCGTCCGCGATGCGTCGACCTCGTCCTTCCATCTCGCGATGCTCATCGGCGCGGGTCTGCTCCTGGCCGGGGCGATCGTCAACGCGGTCGGCATCCGCAACCAGACCGCCCCGCAGCCCGCCGAAGCGGTGAAGGCGCCCGTGTCCGCGTAGTCACTACGATGGCTCGATGTCGTCGCCGATCGGCCGAGATCAGCTGCAAAAGCTCGTTGCGCAGGGTGCTCAGCTGCTGGAGGTGCTCCCCGCCGACGAGTACAGGGAAGACCACCTGCCCGGCGCAAGGAGCATTCCGCTCAGCCAGATCGATCGCGAATCGGCGGCAGCTCTCGACGCGAACCGCGCGGTGATCGTCTACTGCTGGGACACGGCTTGAGACATGGCGCCCAGGGCCGCGGCGCGGCTCGAGACTCTCGGATTCGGTCAGGTCCACGAGTACAGGGGAGGCAAGCTCGACTGGATGGCAGCCGGCCTGCCCACCGAGGGCGAGAACTCGCTCCACCCGCGTGCCGGCGATGCCGCACGCAAGGACGTGCCCATCTGCAGCCTGACGGACAGGCTCGGAGACGTACGGGATCGGGTCAAGGCAGCGGGTTGGGATGCGGCGCTGGCAGTGGACGGCGAGGGCGTTGTGCTCGGCCTCTTACGCTCCAAGGAGCTGGCCAAAGACCCGGACCTGCGAATCGAACAGGCCATGCGGCCGGGGCCCAGCACCTTCCGGCCTTACGTGTCGCTGCACGAGATGGCCCACTTCATGGAGGAGCACGACCTGGAGAGCTCGCCGGTGACCACGTCCGACGGCAAGCTCGTGGGTTTGCTGTACAGGGCCGACGCAGTTCGGCTGGGGATGCCGCCGAAGTGATCGCGCTCGAGGTGAAGTGCGAGAAATGCGGCAAGGACATCGACGTCTGCGACATGTGTGAGGACCCTGCGTGCAAGCACGTCGTGTGTCACGACTGCCTGAGCGTCGCGCTCGATGAGCGCAGGCCCCAGCCGCACGAGCACGGCGGCTAAACCTTAGCCATAAGGAGCTCGCGCGGTGGACTCGGCGGGCCGAAGAAGTCGTCGATCCAGGCAGGATGCTCCGGTGCGCGAACGGCCGGGACCGTGATCCGATCCCATCCCTGCGCCTCGAACCATTCCGGCTTCTCCGGGCTGATCAGGGCGATCACGCCGCCTGGCGCGGTGACCCGCCGGAGCTCAGACAGAACCGCTGCCTCGGGCCCGAACACGCCGCACGCGGCTGTCAGCTGCGAGCAGCGATCAGGGAAGGGGAGAGCTTCGGCCCACGCCTCCACGACATCGACTGATGGCAGGCGCCGAGCGAGGAGCGAACGGAGACCGGCCGACGGTTCAACCGCGATGACGTCGTGACATCGCGACACGAGATGTTGGGTCAGCCGCCCGCTTCCGGCCCCGATGTCGAGCCCCCGGGCGGCAATGCGGGGCAGCGCCTCGATGAGGTCGGGATGGATCGGCTCGAAGCTGGCAAGCTCGTCCCACCGCGCCGGCTCGAGGTGATAGACGAGCGTCCAGAACAGGGCGCGCACCACGCGCTCGCCGTTCTCGCCCTGAGGAACGCGCGCGAGCTCGCGGGCGCGGACAAAGCGCGGGAGGCGCTCGATGTCCTCGACGCTGAAGTGCCTCCAGCCCGGCGGGGCCTCCTCGATTGCCTGCTCGTAGTCCATCCAGACCCCCTCGATCAGACTAGGACGCGGCTGTGAGGATCGCCGTCGTCGCCTCGCCGGTCACGCCGCTGCGCCCGGCGCAGCTAGGCGGCGCGCAGGCGTTCGTCTGCGACCTGGCGTTGGGTCTCGTTCGCCGCGGTCACGAGGTCACCCTGCACTGCGCCGAGACGTCCGAGCTGGAAGGTGTCCGGCTGGTCACTGTGCCGGCGCCCGACGACGCAGCCGCGGCGCTCGTCATGCCTGGCGGCCACGAACCGCCCCCGGCGCCCGGCGTCGCTCGGGCGCTCGCGGCGATGTTCGACTCGATCGCGGCCTCGTCGGTCGACGTCATCAGCCAGCACGCATTCGACGTACCGGCCTTCGAGCTGGCTCGGGACATGCCTGTGCTGCACACGCTGCACCTGCCGCCCATCGTCGCCTCGGTGGCGAGGGTGGTGGGCGCAGTCTCGCCATCCCGGCTCGCGACAGTCTCGGCGTCGTGCTTGGCGGAATGGCATGCGGCCGGCGTTGATGTGGGACAGGTGCTGCCCAACGGCGTGCCGGCCGCTCCGGTTCCGGAGTTGCCGGTCGACAGGTGGGCGCTTGTTGCGGGGCGCCTGTCGCCGGAAAAAGGCGTCGAGCACGCGATCGCGGCGGCACGGTCCATCGGGCTCCCGGTTCGAGTTGCCGGCGCGCACTACGATCCGGCTTATGAGCTCGACCTCAGCGGAACAGAGGTAGTCGGATCGGTGCCTCGAGACCAGCTGCGCAGCTTGATGTCGCGCTCAGCAGTCACCGTATGCGCGGTCCGCTGGGAGGAGCCGTTCGGCATGGTCGCCGCCGAGGCGCAGATGGCCGGCTGTCCCGTGGCAGCCTATCGCCGCGGCGCCATGGCCGAGGTTGTACAGGATGGGCTGAGCGGCCGGCTCGCGGAGCCGGATGACGTCGCGGCGCTTGGCCGAGCCATCGGCCAGTGCCTCGAGCTGGATCGAGCCGCTGTCCGAGCAAGCGCTGTGCGGCGCCTTGGCCTCGACGCGGCACTCGATCGCTACGAGGCCGCCCTGCTGCGGGCGTCTCGGTGACGCTGACGGCGGTGGTCACCGGCGGGTCCGGCGGCATCGGCTCTCAGGTCGTAAGGGAGCTTCGGGCGAGGCGATGGGAGGTCGTCTCGCTCAGCCGCCGCGAGGGTTGCGACGTGTCCGACGAGGCCCAGGTCGTGGCGGCCTTCAGCCGGTTGATCTCGCTGGACGCGCTGATCAACTGCGCGGCGGTCCTCGTGAAGCAGCCGTTCGGGCAGATGAGCTCCGCCGACTGGGACATCCAGCTCGAATCGGGCCTCCGCAGCGCGTTTCTGTGCAGCCGCGAGGCGTTCAAGCTGATGCGTGGCCGTGGCGGATCGATCGTGATGGTGTCGAGCCTCTCCGGTGTGGCCGGAGCCGAGAAGTTTCCAGGGATGGCAGGATATGTCGCCGCAAAGTCTGGGCTGGCGGGGCTCACCGAGGTCCTGGCGGTCGAAGGCCGCACGGACCGCATCCGCGTCAACGCCATCAGCCCAGGTGCCGTGGACACGCCGATGCTGCAAATCGCAGGAGTGGAGGGCCCGTCGCTCAAGCCGGAAGATGTCGCGCGGGTGATCGTCTGGCTTGCGTCCGAAGAATCCGCGCCGCTGACCGGTGCTAACTTGCGAATGGACCCATGACCGCGAACGTGCGCATCACCCGCCGAGCCACCTTCGCCGCGGCGCACATCCTGCACCGCCCCGAGTGGAGCGACGAGAAGAACCGCGACGTCTTCGGAGCATGCGTGACCGACCACGGCCACAACTATGTGGTTGAGGTGACGGTAGGCGGCTCACTCGATCCCGAGACCGGGATGGTCGTCAACCTCAAGCAGGTGGACAGTGTCCTGCGACGCGAGTTCATCGACGTGGTGGACCACCGCCACCTGAACCGCGACGTCGATTTCCTCCGCGGTGTGATCCCGACTGCCGAGAACATCGCGCTGGCGGCGTTTCAGCGGTTGGAGGCGCATTTCAAACCGGCGCGTCTGCTGAAGGTGCGGGTGGTGGAAACGGAGAACAATGCCGCCGAGGTGACCGCCGAGTAGGCCGGCGGCCGGGAATTTCAGGTATCGAGATTCGGGTACCCGGACAGGTAGTTCTCGCCTGGTTCGCCGGTATCGATGCGCGCACGATCGGGTGCGTTCCGGCCACCCAATTTTTCAGGAGTTGATTCCGAAATGCAGGCGCAGCTCACAATCAAGCGATTTCCGACAGCTCTCTTCGCGTTGGTCGTGGCGCTGGCCGCGGCAATCGTCCTCGGCGCCGCGCTGGGTTACGCGCTCAAAGGCGCTCCGATCGCGCCGGCGCACACCCAGATCGTCGTGGCGCACGACCAGGCCGCGGGCGACCCTCGATCCGACCTCACGCGCGCGCTGCCAACAGACCGACCGGCGGCAGACAGCTCTTGCTTGACCAGGAGCTACGGCCCAGTCTGCTGAAAGTGCGTTGGCGGAGGGCGGCTGTCGAGCAGCCGCCCTCATGCCTCTCACTTCAACGGATGCGCCAGCTTCACCTCGACGATCCCACCTCTCTCGCGGACGAACAGCGGCGGCTGGTCGAAAGTCGCAGGACCGCCGACCACGCGCCCGTCCTCAAAACGAAACTTCGAGTGGTGCCACGGACAGGTGACCACGTCGCCGTCGAGCTCGCCCTCGTGCAGCGGCCCGCCGGCGTGGGAGCACACCGCCCCCATCGCGTGCAGCAACCCCTGACGCCGGACGATTACAACCGGCAGCCCTTTGGCCTCGACGCGTCGCATCTCTCCTTCTGGAAAGTCGTCGCGCGTGCCCACCCTGACGAATTCCATCGGACCGTCGAAGAACGCGTTGTGGTTGACCGCGGACCCGATGCCGAAGGTCAGCTGCCCGCCGACGTACGCCGCGACAACAACGATCAGCCACGCCATCGTGGACAGGAGGATCGCGGCCGGCCGCACCCCGGGTCCCAACCGCATGACAAGCGACACGGCCTCGATCGCGATTACGCCGGTCATCGTCAGACCATGGACAACAGCCGTCCGCCGTTCGTGGCCCGTGGTCTCGTGGAAGTCCGTGTAGCCGGTCAGGGCGGCGAGAATCGCGCCGGCGAGGCCGACGGCGAGCGCGAGGTCACCCGTGACCTGCGGCACCCTGCCGGTGGCGATGAAGATCCAGTCCGCCAGCACGCCGACGGTCCAGGCTCCGATCGGTATGTCCGTCAGCGCGGGGTGGAGGGGGTGACCGAGGACCTTGGTGCCGTGCATCACGTCCTTGATCGATACACCGGGCATTCCGAGCGCCGCGTAGAACGAGCCGACCGCCTTTTGAACCGCCTCAGCCACCGGGTCCAGCCACGCCTGGCCGCGGATCACGCGGTCCAGCGTTCGCTCGCGCGTGCGCGCTTGCCGGATCAGCCGGCGGATTCGTCGGCGGTCGATTTCCATGCTCTTGCCTAGGCGAGCCTCATTCCGGAAACGCGATCCCCGCCGAACTTACTTGTGGTTGCCGGAGCCTCCTGGAGGATCATTGAAAGATGCCTGAGAAGGAGATGGGGGTCGTTGGGCTCGGCACGATGGGTATGAACCTGGCCCGCAACCTGGCGTCGCACGGGGTCCGCGTCGCCGTGTACAACCGCACCCACCGGCGGACCGAGGAGTTCATGGCGTCGTATTCGGAGGAAGGCGACTTCACTCCGGTGGCGACGTTTGAAGAGCTGGCGCGCGTGCTGAAGCCGCCGCGGGCGGTGCTCGTGATGGTGAACGCCGGCGCGCCTGTGGACGACACGATCGAAGCCCTGGTCAAGGTGCTCGCGAGCGGCGACACGATCATCGACGGCGGCAACTCGTTCTTCCAGGACACCCGGCGGCGCGCAGAGGCGGTGGAGAAGCTGGGCCTCGGCTATATCGGCACCGGCGTTTCGGGTGGGGAGGAGGGTGCGCTGCACGGACCCAGCATCATGCCGGGTGGCTCACGCCAGTCTTACTCCCACGTCGAGGACATGCTTACCTCCATCGCGGCCAAGGTCGAAGGCGTGCCCTGCTGCACCTACATCGGACCGGACGGTGCCGGCCATTTCGTGAAGATGGTCCACAACGGCATCGAGTACGCGGACATCCAGCTCATCGCCGAGTCATACGACCTGATGCGAAATGCGCTGGGTCTCTCGGCCGACGACCTCGGAGCGGTGTTTCGCGAGTGGAACAACGCGCGGCTGCAGTCGTACCTCATCGAGATCACGTCGGAAGTGCTGGCCAAGCACGACGACGGGGCGAGCCGCTCACTCGTCGACGCGATCGAAGATGAGGCGGAGCAGAAAGGCACCGGACGGTGGACGAGCCAGTCGGCACTCGAGCTGGGTGTCCCGCTGACCGGCATCACGGAGGCAGTCTTCGCGCGGATTCTGTCGAGCCAGAAGGGGCAGCGTGTGCGCGCGTCCGGCATCCTGGCCGGACCCACCGCCGGGAAGGCGCCGAGCGGCCTGGTCGATGACGTCCAGGAGGCGCTGTACGCATCGAAGATCGTGGCCTACGCGCAGGGCTTCGAGCATCTCGCTGCGGGTTCAAAGGAGTTTCACTGGGACGTCGACCTGGGTGGACTGGCGACGATCTGGCGGGGCGGCTGCATCATCCGTGCCAAATTCCTCGACCGGATCAAAGAGGCGTACGAGGAAACTCCCGACCTGCCTAGTCTCATGCTCGCGCCCTTCTTCAAGGAGGCGCTCGCGACGGCCCAACCCGCCTGGCGTCGCGTGGTCAAGACCGCAATCGACCATGGCATCCCGATCCCCGCGTTCGCTTCATCGCTGGCTTATTACGACGGCTACCGCCGTGCCCGCGGGCCGGCCAACCTGATCCAGGGCCTACGCGACTACTTCGGCTCGCACACGTACCACCGGGTCGACCGTGAAGGCGCGTATCACACGCGCTGGGCGCAGGACGGGAGCGAAGTAAAGATCGACTAGGGCGGCGAGGGTTCGTGGTGGAACGTCGCCATCACCAGCTTGTACAGCGCGATGGCGAGCACGGCCCACGCCACGATCGAGAGGGCGAGGCTGATGACGACACCCCACCGCGCGACCGTGAGCGAAACGAGCACCGCGAACACCACGAGTGCGATCGCCCCCAGCATCGCGCCCTCGGAGTCGACCGCCGCCTCTCCTCTTCCACCCTTCTCCTCGATCAGGGTGAGAGATGCCGGCAGGATCGCGGGAAAGGCGAGGAACAGCCCGCCCGCCTTCGGCCCGAAGGTCATCCCGACGATCCCCGCCACGAGTGCGATGCCGGCGCCAAACGCAAATCGGACCAGATATTTGTTCAATGCAGAAAGAGCCAGTACAGGCCGACCGCTGGGATCGCCCACGCCAGCCAGGCGATGGCGCTGCCGGCGATGGCTCCGAGGTGTTTGACGAGGACCGCGGCCGCAAGGCTGAAAAAGACGAGGCCGACCGCGCCGGCAATCATGCCCGCGGCGGCTGCGGCGTCCTTCGCCGAGCCCATCGCAATCCCATTCACAAGCAGGCTTACGGTGGCGACGGAAGGAGCACCCCCCAGCAGCCCGGCGAACATCTTGGGCTTGAGCTTGTCGCTGAGCATGGAGATGGCGACAACCAGCGCGCCTGCGGCGATCGCACGTATCCCTACGAGAACCACATCATTCACGCGGCGCGCGAAACGCGATTTGAGGACGCCGCCCGTTTGACACTCCGGCGAAGCAGCGCAATCACCGCGCCCTCGTCCGGCTCGATGGGCTTGCCGTCCAGGAATGTCTCGATCACGGCGGGATGGATGTAGGACCGCCGGCACACCGCTCGCGTGTGGCCGAGCCGGTGCGCGACGCTGTCGATCGCCGCGACCAGGTTTCGCTTTGCCTCGCTCTCCGACTCGAACCCCGACATCTCGCTCAGGGCGCACGCCGCGAGGAGCGTGCCGGCCCAGGTCCGAAAGTCCTTCGCGGTGACGTCCTGTCCGGCCGCGTCGCGCAGGTATTGGTTCACTTCATCCGAGGTGACGGTTCGCCGCTCGCCGTCCACGTCCACGTACTGGAAGAGGCGCTGTCCAGGGAGCTCCTCGCAGCGCTTGATCACCGCCGCCACTCGCCGATCGGTCACGCCCAGCGACACTTCACGGCCGCTCTTGCCTTTGAACAGGAAGCGCACGGTCGCACCTCTTACCTCGACGTGGCGATCCCGAAGCGTGGTCAAACCGAACGAATGGTTCTGCCGCGCGTACTCTTCATTGCCGACGCGGGCAAAGGTCGTCTCGAGCAGGCGGACGATCGTGGCCACGACCTTCTCCCGCGGCAGGCTTTCGCGGCGCAGGTCTCGTATCACGCGCCTCCTGATGCGCGGCAGCACCCTCGCGAAGCTCGCCATGCGGTCGAACTTGTTGGCGTCGCGAACCAGGCGCCAGCGCGCGTGATAGCGATGCTGCTTGCGGCCGCGCGCGTCGCGGCCCGTCGCCTGCAGGTGACCGCGCGGCCTGGTCGAGATCCACACGTGCTCCCAGGCCGGCGGAATGACCAGCGAGCGGATGCGCTCGAGACTCGCCTTGTCTCTGACGCGCCTGCCATCAGGGCCGAGGTACTCGAAGCCCTTGCCTTTGCGGATGCGCTTTATGCCGGGCTCGTCGTCGGTCGTGTAGACGAGCCCGGCTTCGTGCGCGGCATCAGCCGCCGGGTCTTCCGGTCCGATCAGGCGGCGCTGGGCGGCGTGATCCCCGGACCGCGCCATTCGTGCCCGATCCCCATCAGCAGGGACCGCTTGCGGGCCCACAGCCGGGGGATCAGCTCCTCTCGCGGGGTGAGCTCGTTGCAGGGAAAGCCGAGCTGCCACAGGCTGGCCTGGACCTCGATGGGCAGTGCTTCGTCGCATGGGTGAGGCCGCGCGATCTGCTCCAAGATCTTGCCCAGCCGGACCAGCATCCGCTCGTGCTCGCCCATTTATCCGAAAACGCTTTTCGGGCTCTGGCTACCGGGCAACCTCGCGGCGTGTCTCGACGAAAGCCTGGACGGCCCGCTCGAGGTCCTCCGTGGAGTGAGCGGCCGAGACCTGGGTCCGAATTCGGGCCTTGCCCTGGGGTACGACCGGGTAGGAAAACCCGACCACGTAGACACCCTTCTCGAGCATTACCGCCGCCATCCGGGAGGCCAGCGCGGCGTCGCCGACCATGACCGGCACGATCGGGTGCTCGCCCGGCAGGATGTCGAACTCCTCCTCGGTCATCCGGGAGCGGAAGAGCTTCGTGTTGTTCGCCAGGCGCTGGCGGAGCTCTTTGGCGTTACGCAATAGCTCGAGCACGGTCAAGCTCGCTGCAGCGATGGCCGGGGCTACCGAGTTGGAGAAGAGGTACGGGCGTGAGCGCTGGCGCAGCATCGCGACGAGCTCCTGCCGGCCAGACACGTAGCCGCCGCTCGCGCCGCCCAGCGCCTTGCCGAGCGTGCCGGTGATGGCGTCGATCCGGCCGATCACGCCGTGGTGTTCGTGTGTGCCGCGGCCGTTCGCACCGATGAACCCGACGCCGTGAGAGTCGTCGACCATGACCATCGCGTCGTAGCGCTCGGCAAGCTCGCAGATCTCGGGCAGCGGGGCCATATAGCCGTCCATCGAGAACACACCGTCGGTCACGACCATGCGGAAGCGCGCGCCGGCGCTGTCCTTCAGCTGGCGTTCGAGGTCATCCATATCGCGGTTGGCGTAGCGAAACCGCTGCGCCTTGCACAGCCGGATGCCGTCGATGATGCTCGCGTGGTTCAGCGCGTCCGAGATGACCGCGTCACGCTCGTCGAGCAGCGCCTCGAAGATCCCGCCGTTGGCGTCGAAGCACGAGGAGTAGAGGATCGTGTCCTCGGTGCCGAGGAAGTCCGTGAGCGCCGTTTCGAGCTCCTTGTGCACCTCCTGCGTGCCGCAGATGAACCGGACCGAGGCCATACCGTAACCCCAGCGGTCAAGTGCGTCCTTGGCCGCCGCAACCACCGCGGGGTGATTGGCCAGGCCCAGGTAGTTGTTCGCACACAGGTTCAAAACCTCACGATCCAGGACGGCGACCATCGCGCCCTGGGGCGAATCGATCACACGCTCAGGCTTTTCCAGGCCGGCGCTGCGTATCTCTTCGAGCTGCATGATCAGGTGCGATCGCATGCGGTCGAACATGGCGTTCTCCTAGTGGGCTGTCCAGTCCAGGACGACCTTGCCGCAAAGGCCCGAGTGGGCGACGGCGAAAGCCTCCTTGTGCTGGTGATACGGAAAACGGTGGGTGATCACCGGGGAGAGGTCGAGGCCGGTCTGGACGAACACCGACATCTGGTACCAGGTCTCGAAGATCTGACGGCCGTAGACGCCCCTGATGGTGAGCATCTTGAAGACCACCTGCGCCCAGTCGATCGGAAATTCGTGGTCGGGCAGCCCGAGCATGGCGAGCCGGCCTCCGTGCGCCATGTTGTCGATCATCTCGCGCAGCGCGGCCGGCACGCCGGACATCTCGAAGGCGACGTCGAAACCTTCCTTCATCCCGAGCTCCTGCTGCACCTCCTGCAGCCTCGTCTGGCGCACGTCGACCGCCCTTGTCACACCGACCTTGCGCGCCAGCTCCAGCCGATAGTCGCTGACGTCGGTGATGACGACATAGCGCGCGCCATTGTGACGCGCCACCATCGCGGCCATGATCCCGATCGGTCCTGCGCCTGTGATCAGCACGTCTTCAGCGACGAGGCGGTACTGCGTCGCCGTGTGCACCGCGTTGCCGAACGGGTCGAAGATCGACGCCACGTCGAGGTCGATTTCGGTGAGATGCGGCCACAGGTTGCCCGCCGGCATGACGATGAACTCGGCGAACGCCCCATCGCGCTGGACCCCGATGCCGACCGTGTTGGCGCAGAGCACGCGGCGGCCGGCCAGGCAGTTTCGGCACTTGCCGCAGGTGATGTGGCCCTCGGCGCCGACGATCTCGCCGGGAAAGACCGACGCGACGCCCTCGCCCAATTCGACGACCTCGCCGACGAACTCGTGCCCAACCACCAGTGGCGGGTGGATGGTGTGCTGCGCCCACTCGTTCCAGCTGTCGATGTGGAGGTCGGTGCCGCAGATGCCGGTGCGGAGGACGCGGATCAAAACCTCGCCCGGACCAGGCTTCGGCTCAGGGACGTCCTGCAGCCAGAGTCCGGGCTCGGCCTTTGCTTTGACGAGTGCTTTCACTGCTGGCCGATCATAGGATCCGAAACGGCTACGGGCTTGCCTCATCGATGACCAGCTTCGGATGGTCGGCCCAGCCGACGATGCTCATGACCCTGCGGATCGTGGGTGGCAAACCGTGCAGCACCAAACGCCGTGCCTCCGGGGCGCTGTCGGCCACCTTGACAATTCGTCGGATGCCGGCCACGTCCACAAACTCGAGCAGGCTCAGGTCGACGTGTAAGTCGTCGTCCGGACCGGGCTGCCCGAGGCCTGTTCCATCGCTGCTCAGCTCGGCGATGAGGGTCCTTGCCACCGCTTCGGCGTTGCGGTGGTCAATGAATCCCGCGATGCTCAGCGCACCGGACGGCGCTGTTCGCGCTACGACGACATACGAGTCGGCGTAAAGACTGTCCCCTTCCTTCCCCTCGACTGGAATCCTCCCTTCCTCCCGCGTTCACTCACCCTTCCCGGCCACCTCTCCTGAACGGCGCCCGGACTCCTGCACCGGTCCACCCATCTCGCGGTCCCTGCGCTTGGTCCATCGCTCGAGCTCCTGAAGCCAGAGCGCGATCATGCCCTTTGGCTGGCCCGATCCCCTACTTCCCTCCGGCGACCGGTCGGGCGTTCCGTCCAAGATTCCTCAACCCCCAAACCAGACTCTACTACCTCGGCAAGAACTGTGCAATACCTCACAGAGACATAGAATTCATATATGGCGCCTTGCGCCAAAATCTCTGCAATAGTTAAACTCTTTGTCAGAGGCTGCTGATTGGCGACTCCTCAAGACGACCGAGCCGTCTACAGCATCGGGGCGGTGGCCCGGATGCTCGACGTGCCCACGTCGACCCTGCGCGCCTGGGAGGAGCGTTACTCGATCATCACGCCCACCCGCAGCGGAGGAGCCCAGCGCCTCTACTCGCGGGCCCAGGTGGAACAGCTGCGCTACATCAAATCTCAGATCGACGCCGGGGCGACCGCGGCCGACGCACACCGGCTCCTGGCTCAGGAGCTATCCGGCGCCGGCACACCGGCCGTCCCGGCCGAGCGACCGGCCGAGGCTCGGCCGCTGATCCTCATCGTCGAGAGAGACCACTACGCGGCCGACCTGGAGGAGTACTTCTTGCGCACAGAGGGTTACGACGTGGCCATCGCTTTGGACCCGATGCAGGCCAGGCTCCAATTCCAGGAACGATCGCCGGATGTGGTCCTCATCGATCTCCTCATCGGCGGCGGTGCCGGCTTCCGTCTGTGCGGCGAGTTCGCAGCCAGGGGAACGGCCCAGATTCTTGCGGTGGCCGCGATCGACAGCGCGGATGAGGCGGTTCATCTCGGGGCGGCCGTTTTCCTTCGCAAACCGGTGGAATCGCTGGCGCTCGTGTCCTCAGTGCGCGACTTGCTCGGGACGAGCGCCCTGACTCGCCAATCGCGCGAAACGCCGCGATTGCCCCTTAGCCGTTGATCGACAGGCTGCCGAGCGGAAACCACAGGCTCGACGAGATCCTGAACGGAGGCCTGCTCAAGAACTCGATCAACCTGATCGTGGGCGTACCAGGAAGCGGGAAGACGATCCTCAGCCAGCAGTTCGCGTTTCACAACGCAACAGCCGAGCAACCCGCACTGTACCTGTCGACCCTCTCCGAGCCGCTGGACAAGATCCTTCGTTTCGGCGAGTCACTCAAGGTCTTCGACAAGGAAGCCATTCGGGATGGCCGCGTCATCTACGAAGACCTGGGCCAGGTCCTGGGCGGAGACGGGCTCGATTCCATTCTGGATGCAGTCGAGCGCTACTTGAAAGAGCTGCGTCCCGGCATCGTGGTCATCGACAGCTTCAGGGCGTTTCAGGCGGTGTCCGGCGACAGCACTTCGTTCCGGCGCTTTCTCTACGGTCTCACGCGCCTTTTTGGCGCGAGCGCGACGACCTCGCTGTGGAACGCGCCTTATTCGCCGGGGCAGGCGCTGGACGCCGCAGAGTTTGCCGTCGCAGACAGCATCATCGCCCTGGACATCAAGCATGTCGGCGCCCGGGAGCTTCGTGTGCTGCAGGTGCTCAAGCTGCGCGGCAGCGCATATCGCTCGGGCGAGCACGCTTACCGGATCACCGACGGTGGGTTCAACGTCTTTCCTCGGCTGGCCGACACCCTCATCGAGTCCACGTATCAGCTCAGCTCGGAGCGCTCGTCGACCGGGATCGAAGCCCTTGACCAGATGCTCGGTCAAGGTGGCTACTGGTCAGGCTCCACGACCCTCGTCGCAGGCCCGTCGGGGATCGGCAAGACGCTGATGGGGCTGCATTTCCTCTTTCGCGGAGCGGACTCAGGCGAACAGGGGATCCACGCCACGTTCCAGGAAAACACCACGCAGCTGGCCAGGATCGCCCAATCGTTCGGGTGGAAGTTCGAAGAGCCTGGAGGCGTCACGGTGCTCAGTCGCAGCGTCGTCGACATTTACATCGACGAGTGGGTCTACCAGCTCCTGGACCTGATCAAGAAGATGGACGCCAAGCGCGTGGTGATCGACAGCCTGCCGGACGTGATGACAGCGGCGTCGGATCGGGCCAGCTTCCGCGAGTGGATGTTTTCATTGACGCAGCGGCTGGAGCGCGCGGGGGTCAGCCTGATGATGATCGTCGAGGTGCCGGAGCTGTTTCAGCTGAAGCGGATCTCGGAGGAAGGGCTTTCCCACCTCGCGGACAATGTGGTCCTGCTGCAGTACTTTCAGGAGGGTGCGGAGCTGGCCCGCGCCATCACAGTCCTCAAGACCCGGGCGCTGCATCACCGTCCGACGGTCCACCGTTATGAGATCACCGAGAAGGGGTTCGTCCTCGGCGACGTCCTGAGCATGACCCCCTGAAAGACTCGCCCGGCTGGCGCGTTGCGGAGCCGGACGAGCAACCGCCCGAAACCACCAGAGGAACGTCACGGTCTTCCGGGTTGTTGCCGCCGTGCTCGGCGATCTTGCCTTTGCCGCCGGTAAAGACGGTGCCGTACTGGGCGACACCGACGACGTCCGGCACGCGCGAGTCGCCCGCCGGCACGCCAAAGTAGACGGCCGCTGCGGCGCCGGAGTAGATCTTGCTCGGGTCGAGCCCGGCGCTGGTGAATGGGCGGCCCGTTAGGTGCGACCCGTCGATTCTTTAAGCCATGGTTGTCTCGGGGGATGAGACCCTAGAATTCCGCGGGCGGTCCTATCAGGGCCCCGCATGTTCGTGGTGTGCCGGGAAGTCTGGTCGGCAGGAGGTCGAACGCCGCCACGATGAGCACCGCGCAGAGCTTTCTCTTTTTCCTCATCGTGCTCGGGGCCGCGGCCGCGGGGCTGCGACTCCTTTCGCGCAGGACCCCGACCGTGCCGTATCCAGTTCTGCTGGCCGTCGGCGGCATCCTGATCGGCTTGATCCCGGGACTGCGGCTGCCGAGCGTCGGACCGGACCTGATCCTGCTCGCCTTCGTCCCCGGCCTGATCTTCGAGGCCTCGCTATCGCTCGACCTGGACGAGATGTGGCGTCGTGTGATTCCAATCAGCCTGCTCGCAACGGTGGGTGTGTTCCTGACGGTGCTCTTGATCGGCGCGCTCGCCCACTACGGCCTCGGCCTGGACTGGGCGAGCGGATTCCTGCTCGGCTCGATCGTCGCCGCCACGGACCCGATCGCCGTCGTCGGGCTGCTACGGCAGGTCGGAGCGCCGCGCGGACTCGAGGCCATCCTCGACGGGGAGAGCCTCTTCAACGACGGCACAGGAGTCGCCGTCTTCGCGGCCGTCCTCGGCACCATATTGACCGCCCGCCCCTCCCTGACGGACGCCGGGCTTCGCTTCGTGTTCGTGACTGTTGTGGGGATCGTCATCGGCCTGTGCGCCGGCGCGCTCGGGGCTGCGCTGCTGCGGTTGCTCAAGGACGCCGAGTTGGAGATCCTCGTGACCCTGGTCGTGGCCTACGGGTCGTATCTGGCGGCGGATGTAGTGCACGCGTCAGGCGTTGTGTCGGTGGTCACCGCCGGAATCGCAGTGGCGCGCTACGGGAGCACGAGCGGACAG
>Ga0209805_1000007_pt1 | contig 101121 bp, 103 predicted proteins | sample GraSoiAngelo_148_FD_185905 | JGI IMG/M metagenome (GOLD analysis project Ga0209805, IMG submission 185905) | Grasslands soil microbial communities from the Angelo Coastal Reserve, California, USA - 14_1009_09_20cm (SPAdes) (version 2) | ecosystem: Environmental > Terrestrial > Soil >...
CTGCACGAAGGACGGTTCACGTTGCGCGAGGCCCTGGCGTGCGTCGCCGCGTGACGCTGGGGCTCGCCGCGCTGCGGGCCACCGGCGTCGGCGCCCTGGTGCTCCTCATCTGGAACCCGGCGGCGGCACGCCTCGGCGTGGGGGACGCACCCCGCCTCGTGCTGCTCGACGCGTCGCTCTCCATGGCGGGGCGGGGTGGGCGGTGGCGCGCGGCGCTCGATACGGCGCGCGCCCTGGCGCACGGCGACGTGATCTGGCGATTCGGCGCGCGCGTCACGGCCTTCGATACGCTCTCCCCGGGGGACGGCGCCACCCGGCTCGCGCCGGCGCTCGCCGCCGCAGCGGCGCGCGGCGGCCCCGTGGCGATCGTCACCGACGGCGCCATCACCGATCTGGCCGACGTGCCCCAAGACCTGCTGCAGCAGGCGCGCATCGCGGTCCTGCCGCGCGCGCCCTTCTTCGATGCCTTCATCGATTCGGTTGCGGGACCGACGAGAGTGAGCGCGGGAGATACGGTCCGACTCAGGGTGAGCTATGGGACTGCCGGGGGTCGAGCCGGTGAAAGGCCCGGGAAGGGGGAAGGGCGAAAAGGAACGCTCGTCGTGAACCTGTCCGGTCGGCGCCTGCTGTCGCGGGACGTCACGCTACCTGACAGCGGGATCGTGTCGACCGATCTCACGCTTCCCCCTTCCCCGGCTGTTCACGGGCCGTTCACGGGCTCTTCTCCCTCCGGCGGCTGGCAAACGCTCGAAGTGCGGCTGGAAGGTGTCGCCGGCGACTCCGAGCCCCGCGACGACGCGCGTACCGTCGTGCTCCGCGTGAGCGCACAGCCGTCGATCGTGCTGCTCGCCTCGCCTCCCGACTGGGACACGCGCTTCCTGGCGCACACGCTCGAGGACGTGGCCCGGGTAGGGGTCAAGGTCCTCGTGGCGGCCGACCCGGGCGGAAAACGTTGGCGTGACGCCGCTACCCTGGCGGCGGTGGCCCCCGGTGAGGTGGCGCGGGCCGTGCAGGGCGCCTCGCTGCTGGTCGAAGCGGGTGATCCCACCACGTTCGCGCGGGTCGCCCCCAGGGGCGCCGTTCTGCTCTGGCCGCTCGGCCGCCGCCAGGAAGGCGACTGGTATGTCCAGCCACCCGCGTCTTCACCCATCGCGGGCGGGCTCGCGGGCGTCGCGTGGGACTCCCTGCCACCCGTCACGGCGCTCGGCGAGCTCGCGCCCGACAGCTCGGCAACGATCGCCCTCACTGCCCGGCTGGCACGGCGCGGGCCGCCGCGCCCGCTGGTCGCGTTGTCGCAGCGCGGTGGCCAGCGTCGCGCGACGATCGCGGCGGGAGGACTGTACCGCTGGGCGTTCCGAGGAGGCGCGAGCGCGGAAGCGTATCGCGCGCTGGTGGCCGGGTTGACGGACTGGCTGCTGGGCGGGGGAGTCGCGAGCGGGGAGCGGTTTGTCCCGGTGACGACCGCGATTCCGAACGGGTTGCCGGTCCAATGGCGCTGGCTGGCTGGGGGCGAGCCGCGCGACGTCGTGGTAGCGCTCACGTCGGCGCACGGGCTGCAACAGGACACGCTGCGGTTCGATGCCGAGGGCCGGGCCGAGCTGTGGCCGGCACCGGGCCAGTACCACTACGCGGCGGCGCAGGGACCGGAGCGTGGGCTGGTCGTTGTCGATACCTACTCGGAGGAGTGGCGCCCGGGGCCGGTCGTGGTCGCTCCTCAAGCGGGTGCCGCGGCGGGACGGCTCGCCAGTGTCGCGCTGCGCGACCGTTGGTGGCTGTTCGTGGCGGCGATCGCCGCGTTCACCGCGGAGTGGGCGTGGCGGCGACGCCAGGGATTGCCCTGATGCGCCTGTGGGAGCGGCTGGCGCACGCGTTCGGCGGCGGTGCGGATGGCGAGCGTGCCGCGGCCGAGCGGATCCTGCTCGAAGCCGACTTCGGTGTCGAGGCGACCGAGGCCATCCTCGCGCACGTGTCGCGCGCTTCGGGCGGCGACTTTAGGGCGGCGCTCGAGCACGCGGTGACCGCAGCGCTCGCCGCCGATCCCGCGCCGGGCGACCCCGGTGCGCTCGCGCGGGCGCCCACGCCCCCCACGGTGATCCTCGTGCTCGGCGTGAACGGGGTGGGCAAGACGACGACCGTGGCGAAGCTGGGCGCCCGTCTGGCGCGCGGCGGGCGGTCGGTACTGCTCGCGGCGGCGGACACGTTTCGCGCCGGCGCCACGCAGCAGCTCCAAGTGTGGGCCGATCGCCTGGGCGTGCCCGCCGTCACGGGCACGGGCGACCCCGCCGCCGTGGCCTTCGACGCGATCGCCGCGGCGCGCGCCCGCGGCGCCGACACGGTGCTCGTGGACACCGCTGGCCGGCTTCATACGGAGGACCGGCTGCTCGACGAATTGAAGAAAGTGGTCCGGGTCGTGGCGAAGCAGCAGCCGGGGGCGCCGCACGAGTCATTGCTGGTGCTCGACGGCACGGTGGGACAGAACGCGGTGCAGCAGGCCCGCGCGTTCGCGGCGGCGGTGCCGCTCAGCGGCCTCGTCGTGACTAAGCTCGACGGGACCGCGAAGGGCGGGAGCGTGGTGGCACTCGAGCGCGCGGTGCGGGTCCCGTTGCGGTTCCTCGGGACGGGCGAAGCGTTGGGCGACCTCGAAGTGTTCGACGCGGCACGCTACGCCCGCCGCTTGGTGGACGCGTCGTGACGCTGCAGCTCACGACGTCGGTGAAGTACTTGAAAGGGGTCGGGCCGAAGCGTGCCGAAGCGCTCGCGCGGCTAGGGCTACGCACGGTGGGCGATCTATTGTATCACGCTCCGCACCGCTACCTCGACGCCACCAGCGTCACGCCCCTCGCCCAGGCGCATGTGGGACAGGACGTGACGTGCATCGGACGGGTAGCGAGCACCGGCGTGCTCCCGACCCGCAAGGGCCTGCGGGTGTTCCGGGCGGTGCTGCGCGACGACAGCGGGAGCGTGCTCGAGTGCGCCTGGCCGGGTCAGCCGTTCCTCGAGCGGCAGATCAAGAAGGGGCAGCTGCTGCTCGTGACCGGGCCGGTGCGCTACTATCACGGCCGGCAGCTGGTGCCGCGCGAGTTCGTGATCCTGGCGGACGAAGGGGACACGGGCCCGGACCGTGGGCTCGTGCTTCCGGTCTATCCGGCGACGGAAGGCCTGACCCACCGCCAGATCCGCGCGCTCATCCACCAGCACCTCGAGAGTTTGCTCGCATTGGTGCACGACCCGCACCCCGGCGCGTTGCGCGAGGCGGTCGGCCTGCCCGACCTCCGCACCGCGCTCGCGGCGGTGCATCGGCCGGCGGCGGCGGAGGACGCGGAAGCCGGGCGCCGGCGCCTCGCGTTCGACGAGCTGTTCGACCAGCAGCTGGTGCACGCGCGCGCGCGGGCGCTGGCCAAGCGCTCACGGGCGGGGATCCGCTTCGCACTCAAGAAGGAGCTTACGACCCGCCTCAAGGAGCATCTCCCGTTCGAGCTGACCGGCGACCAGCAACACGCGATCCGCGAGATCGCCGACGACATGACCGCGCCGCTGCGCATGCATCGCCTGCTGATGGGCGATGTCGGGACCGGCAAGACGGTCGTGGCTCTGTTCGCGATGCTGCTCGCCGTGGAGAACGAGTACCAGGCGGTGATCATGGCGCCTACGGAGCTGCTCGCCGAGCAGCACGTCGCGACGCTGACCCGGCTGCTCGCGCCGCTCGAGCTCCGGCCCGATCTGCTGATCGGCCGGCTGAGCGCGGCCGAGAAGACGGCGGCGCGCGAGCGCATCGCCGCGGGCGCGTCGCGAGTCATCGTGGGCACGCACGCGCTGATTCAGGAGTCGGTCACATTCCATCGCCTGGGACTCGCGGTGATCGACGAGCAGCACCGCTTCGGGGTGGAGCAACGCGCGGCGCTGGTCGAGAAAGGCGACGCGCCCGACGTGCTGCTCCTCACCGCGACGCCCATTCCCCGCTCCCTCGCGCTGACCTGGTACGGCGACCTGGACGTGACCGAGCTGCGCGAGCGGCCACCGGGCCGCGGGACGGTCAAGACGGCGCTGCGTACGGAGGCGGCGCGCCAGAAAATCTACGAGTTCCTCCGGAGCGAGTGCGCCGCTGGCCGCCAGGCGTACGTGCTCTATCCCGTGATCGACGAGTCGGAGAAGGCCGACTTGAAGGCCGCGACTGTGATGGCCAGCCGGATCGCGAAAGTGTTCCCGGAGCTCGTGATCGGCCTGGTACACGGGCGGCTCAAGCCGGAAGAGCGCGACGCCGCGATGCGCGCGTTCCGCGACAACGCGGTGCACATCCTGGTCGCGACCAGCGTGATCGAGGTGGGGATCGACGTGGCGAACGCGACGGTGATGCTGATCGAGCACGCCGAGCGGTTCGGGTTGGCCCAGCTGCATCAGCTGCGCGGCCGGGTGGGCCGGGGCGCGGCGGCGAGCCACTGCATTCTCCTGTCGGACGTGCCCGAGGCGGCGCCGCGGCTTGAGGCGTTCGCCCAGACGACCGATGGATTCAAGATCGCCGAGCTCGATCTCGCGGAGCGGGGGATGGGCGAGCTGACCGGGGCGCGCCAGTCGGGGGGAGTGCCGCTGCGCTACGCCAATTTTGCCACGGACCTGCCGCTGCTCGAGGCCGCACGCCGCGCCGCGGCGCAGATCATCGCGCGCGACCCGGCGCTGGCGCGCGCGGAGCACGCGGCGTATCGGGAGCGGATCGTGCAGCGCTACGAGCGGGGGTTCGAGTTGTTCAGGGTGGGCTGACGGAAGCGTGCGCGGTACGCGGTGCGCGGTTATCTCCGGAGGCAACCGCGCACTGCGCACCGCGCACCCGTCGTTGACAGTCCCTTCACCCATCACTAAGATGCCCGACCCTATGCCCTCCTTCCACCGCATCGAAGAGCTGCCGCCGCTCGCGGGTCAGGGTGTGATCACGCGCGGCTGGGTGATGACCACCCGCTCGTCGGGCAAGATCGGGTTCGTGATGCTGCGGGATGGCACCGGATACCTGCAGGTCGTGCTGTCGAAGAAAGACCTGCCCGAGGCGGCGTGGGACGCGTTCGGCCGACTCACCCAGGAGACGTCGCTCGAGGTCGCCGGCATGGTGCGCGCCGACGCGCGCGCGCCGGGCGGGGTCGAGCTCACGGCATCCGACGTGAGGATCCTGGGACCGAGCGTCGATTTTCCGATCACGCCCAAGGAGCACGGCACCGCGTTCCTGTTCGAACACCGCCACCTGTGGCTCCGCAGCCGCCGCCAGGTGGCGATCGCGCGCGTGCGCCACGAGGTGATCCAGGCGATTCGTGACTTCTTCTACGAGCGGCATTTCGTCCTGGTCGACACGCCGATTCTCACGGGAGCGATCGGCGAGGCGGCGGGCCACCTGTTCGCCACCGAATACTTCGACCTGGGAACCGCCTACCTCGCCCAGACGGGGCAGCTCTACGTCGAGGCCGCGGCCGCGGCGCTCGGCAAGGTGTATTGCTTCGGACCCACGTTCCGGGCCGAAAAGTCGAAGACCCGTCGGCACCTGACCGAGTTCTGGATGGTGGAGCCGGAGGTGGCCTGGAACGACTCCGACGCCAACATGGGGCTGCAGGAGGAGTTCGTCAGTTACATCGTGGCGCGCTGCCTGGAGCGGCGCCGGGCCGAGCTCGCCGAGCTCGAGCGCGACGTGACAGCGCTCGAGGCCGTGCGGCCGCCGTTCCCCCGCATCACGTACACGGACGCCGTGGCGAAGCTCCAGGCGCTCGGCGGCGACATGGAGTGGGGACGCGACCTGGGGGGCGACGAGGAGACGCTGCTCGCCAAGCAGTACGACCGCCCTGTGATGGTCTTCAACTATCCCAAGGCGGTGAAGGCCTTCTATATGAAGGAGAATCCCGCCGACCCCCGCACGGTCCTCAACAACGACATGCTCGCGCCCGAAGGCTACGGGGAGATCATCGGGGGCAGCCAGCGCGAGGACGACTACGACAAGCTGCTCGCCCGCATCCGCGCGGACAAACTACCCGAAGACGCCTACAGCTGGTACCTGGACTTGCGCAAGTTTGGCACGTTCGTGCACGCCGGGTTCGGGCTCGGCGTCGAGCGCACGGTGGCGTGGATCTGCGGCATCGCGCACATCCGCGAGGCGATCGCGTTCCCCCGGACACTGTACAAGCTGTGGCCGTGACACGCGAACCACGCTCGGGCTATCTCGCAGGCGGCTTCGTCGTCCTGCTCGTGGTCCTGTGCGGGCTGTTCTACTACAAGTGGGGCGGCGCGATCCGCACGGTGTCGGGCGTGCGCGCGCTGGGCCGGTGGTCGGGGACGGCCGAGGGGCTCACCACGGGCTACCGTCGCTCCTGATCCTGGCGCGCGAGACGCGCCCGCGTGTGGCGGTCGCCGTGGCGCTGGGCGCGTGGGTGCTGGCGACCGCGGCCGGGCTCGTGGCGGGGGCGTAGCTCAGCGCGCCTTCACCTCATCCCACAACCGGTCCAGGTCGGCCAGACCCGCGCGTCCGAGATCGAGCCCGCGCTGCTCGGCCAGCCGTTCCACGGCCTCGAACCGCCGCGTAAACTTGTCGTTCGCTTGCTCGAGCGCCGCGCGCGGATCGATCGTGAGTTTGCGGGCAACATTCACCACCGCGAACAGGAGATCGCCGAGCTCGTCTTGCAACCTTTCCCGTTCCCCCTTTCCCGTCTCCCGTTCCAGCTCGGCCAGCTCCTCTTTGACCTTCTGCATCGGTCCCGTCGCATCCGGCCAGTCGAACCCCACGCCCGCGGCCCGCTCCTGCAGCCGGTACGCCATCACCAGGGGGGGCAACATCGGTGGCAGGCCGTCAAGGACGCCGCGTTTTCCCTTTCCTTTTTCCCGTTTCCCGCGCTCCCACGATTGCGGCTTTTCGCCGCGCCCGAACAGGTGCGGATGCCGTCGCCGCATCTTTTCCTCGACCCCGCGTGTCACGGTCTCCGCGTCGAACTCGCCGCGCTCTTCCCCGATCACAATCTGGAAGGCGAGATGCAGCAGCAGGTCGCCAAGCTCGTCGCGCACGGCGTCGGGCTCCCCCCGACGCAACGCCTGGTCGAGTTCGAGCGCTTCCTCCACGAGGTACGGGCGCAGCGTGTCGCGGGTCTGGACGTGGTCCCAGGGGCAGCGCACGCGCAGGTCGCGCACCAGCGCGAGGGCGCGCGCGAGGGCGGTGTCACCAGGCATCGGGTCTCCGGAGCAGCCGGGGTGGCGGGGAATCTAGCAGGCGGGTTATCATACGCGCGCCTGTGAACGCGTCTCCGAGCGGGCGCGACGCGCGCGCCTGGGTCGAAGTGGACCTCGCCGCGGTCGTCGAAAACGCCCGCACCGTGGCACGCGTGGCGGGTACACGGCTCCTCCCGGTGGTGAAGGCGAACGCGTACGGGGTGGGAGCCGTTGCCGTTTCCCGGGCGCTGGAGCCGCTCGAGCCCTGGGGCTACGGCGTCGCGACGATCGAGGAGGGGGCCGAGCTGCGGGCCGCGGGGATCGCACGGCCGGTGCTCGTGTTCATGCCGGCCCGACCCGACCTGTTCGAAGCCTATCACGCGCTGCGGTTGACGCCGGCGCTCGGTGACCGGGCCAGCATTGGTGCCTGGATCGCGCGCGAGGGGCGCGGCGGCGCGTTTCACCTCGAGATCGACACGGGGATGGGTCGGTCGGGCGTGCGCTGGGACGAGGTCGAGCCGCTCGCCCATCTGGTGGATACACCGTACCTCGAGGGCTGCTATACGCATTTTCACTCGGCCGACCGGGGCGACGGCTCGGCCGACGCGCAGCTCGAGCGTTTCAAGGCTGCGGTGGCACGCCTGGTGCGCCGGCCGTCGATTCTGCACGTGGCCAACAGCGCGGCGGCCTTCCGGGGCAGGCCGTTCGCGCAGGACATGATCCGCCCCGGCATCTATCTGTACGGCGCCTCGGCCGGCGAGGGGTTGCCGAGCGGCAAACCCGCGATCGCGCTGCGCGCGCGCGTGGTGAGCGTGCGCAAGGTGCGGCGGGGCGAGAGCGTCAGCTACGGCGCGTCCTGGACTGCGTCGCGCGATACCACCGTAGCCACGCTGGCAATCGGCTACGCCGACGGGGTGCGCCGCCTGCTCGGTCGCGAGGCCGCAGCGACCGTGGTCCTGAGCGGCGCGCGCTGTCCGGTGGTCGGGCGCGTGACGATGGACCTCACGATGGTCGACGTGGGCGCCGGGCGCGCCGCCGTGGGTGACGTCGCGACGCTCATCGGGGAGGCGGACGGGCTGGGCAACACGCTGGACCAGGTCGCCGCCTGGAGCGGCGCGTTGCCGCACGAGCTGCTGGCTGGGCTCGGGCCGCGGCTGCCGCGCCTGTACCGGTGAAGCGCGCCGCCATCATCGTGCTCGACGGGCTCGGCATCGGGACGTGTCCCGACCAGGCGGCCTACGGCGACGCAGGGTCGGACACGCTGGGGAACGTTGCGCGGACCGTGGGGGGACTGCGGCTGCCCAACCTGGAGCGGCTGGGGTTGGGAAAGTGCCGGTCCATCCCCGGACTGGCGCCCGGCGTCAGTCCGAGCGCCGCGTTCGGCGTGGCGTTGCCGCGATCGCAGGGGAAGGACTCGACCACGGGGCATTGGGAGATCTGCGGCGTCGTGCTCGAGCGCGCGTTCCGGACGTACCCGAACGGCTTCCCTACGTCTCTGCTGGACGACTTTGCGCGACGCACCGGCCGTGGTTGGTTGGGCAACCGGCCCGCCTCAGGAACTCAGATCATCGCCGAGCTGGGCGAGGAGCACCAGCGCACGGGCAAGTGGATCGTATATACATCGGCGGACTCGGTGTTCCAGGTGGCGGCGCACGAGCACACCGTGCCGTCGGACGAGCTGTATCGGGGCTGTCGGGCGGCGCGGGACCTGCTCGTCGGCGAGCACGCGGTGAGCCGGGTGATCGCCCGGCCGTTCACGGGGCAGCCGGGCGCGTACCAGCGGACGCCCGGCCGCAAGGACTTTTCGATCGAGCCGGTGGGCGAGACGCTGCTCGACCGGCTCGCCGCGGCTGGCGTGCCGCGGGTCGGGATCGGGAAGGTGGACGACCTGTTCGCGGGCCGGAACATCGCGAGCGAGCACACACCGACCAACCGGGACGCCTACCGGCTGGTCGAGCGAGCGCTGGACGAGACCGAGAGGGGATTCATTTTCGTGAACGTGATCGAGTTCGACCAGACGTGGGGGCACCGCAACGACGTCGCGGGGTTTCATGAGGGGCTGCGCGAGCTCGACGCCTGGATTCCCCGGCTCGAGGCCCGCGCCACCGGAGACGACGTGATCATCCTGACCGCCGACCACGGGAACGACCCGACGACCCCGTCGACCGATCACTCCCGGGAGGCGGTGCCGATCCTCGTGCTGGGGAGCCGCGTGCGGGCGCGTCCGTTGGGCGAGCGGCGCAGCTTCGCCGACATGGGCGCGACCGTGGCCGATTTTTTCGGGGTGGCACCCCCCCCGCTCGCGGCCGGGACGTCGTTCCTGCCGGAGATCCGGACTTGAGTGCGGAGCTGGTGCGCCGGGCCCGCGCGGTCAAGCAGCACGCCTACTGTCCCTACAGCAAGTTTCGCGTCGGTGCGGCGCTCGAGGCGGCCGACGGCGGGGTGTACGTCGGGACGAACGTCGAGAGCGCCTCGTACGGGCTCACGATCTGCGCCGAGCGGATGGCGATCGGGGCGGCCGTGGCGGACGGGGGAGGAGCGGGGACGCGGGCGTTCCGTCGCATCGTGGTGGCGACCGACGTCGATCCACCGGCCTCGCCGTGCGGCGCCTGCCGCCAGCTGCTCGCCGAGTTCGGGCTCGATCTCGAAGTGATCGCAGTGGGGCCCAGGACCGAGCGGCGCTGGGTGTTGCGCGATCTCCTGCCGGACGCATTCGCCAAGCCGGCGCTCTCGCCATGATGGCGCGGCGCGCGATGCTGATCGCCGGCGTGGTGGTGGTGGCGGCTTGCGTGGAGCGTGTGTCCGCTCCCGGCGCTTGTCCGTTGTTCTGTCCCTCGGGTCAGATCCAGATCGTCGACACGGTGCTGACGGGCGTCATCTCGGGTGACTCGTCGTTCCGCGGCTACGTGACGGCGCCGCACGCCCCGCTGATGCTCGCGGCCGATCTCCCCGGTCTCGTGGACGGGCGGCCGATCTTTCGGATCAACGGCAGCGGCTCGCGCTTCGTGTTGAGCGCCGCCGATACCGGAGCGATCCTCGGCGCCGACTCGGCGCGCCTGCAGCTCACCGTGGCGCGGCGCGACACCGGGGCGCACAATCTCTCGCTCGCCTTCTACCGGCTGCCCATCACGCTCGATTCCACGACCACCTTCGCGGACCTGGCAGGGCCGTTCACCAACTCGCTCGTCAAGCGGGTGAACCTCGATACGCTGCTGGCGCGTCCGGGACGCAAGGACACCATCACCGGGGACAGCGCCGTGGTCGACACGCTCAACCATGTCCTGGCACTGAGCCTGAAGCTCGACACGGCGGCGGCGCGCTACGTGGGAACGGATTCCGGGACGGTCGCGTATGGGGTGCGCGTCTCGGCCGACTCGCGCGCCAGCATCGGGATCACCAAGGCGCTGACGTGGCAATGGTACCTGCGGGTCGACTCGGCCGGCACGCCGGTGGCGCGCACGCCGGGCTCGCTGGGCGCGGCCTTTGCGAGCTTCGTTTTCGACCCGCCGCCCCCGCCCCCCGATTCCACGCTGGCGGTGGGCGGCGTGCCGTCGGCCCGCAGCATCCTGCGCGTCGCGTTCCCGCGCTTCATCCGCGACTCGTCCCAGATCATCCGCGGGACGCTGACGCTCGTCCCTGCCGCTCCGGTGCAGGGCGTACCGTCGGATTCGTTCGTGGTCGAGGCGCACACCGTGTTCACCGACGTGGGCGCCAAGTCGCCGGTCATCGTCGACGCGACGCGCACCGACACCGCCATCGTTCACGTCGGCGCGAGCGACACCGTGCGGATCGAGGTGACCAACCTGCTGCAGTTCTGGGCATCCGACACCACCCACGCGACGACGCTCGTGCTGCGCGCCCAGCAGGAAGCGACGTCCTTCTCGCTGATCCGGTTCTATCCCTCGCTCGCCCAGGCCTTCCGGCCGGCGCTGCGCATCACCTTCGTGCGACGCTTCCCCTTCGGGCAACCATGACGACTCGCATCGCCTGGGTCGTCGGCGTGGTGCTGGTGGGCCCGGCCCTTGCGGGCCGGGCCAAGGCCGCCGCCCAGGATTCCCAATTCGGGATCCGCGGATTGGGCACGCCCGGTCGGGGGGAATCGGTGCGTTCCCGCTCGACGGGGGGAGCGTTCGGTCCGTTCGACCCGCTCTCTCCGCTCACCGAAGCGGGGCTGGCGGACGTGCCGCAGCTCACCGCCACCGCGATGCAGAGCGCCTCGTACCGCGACGCCGAAATCGCCGGGACGACGACCGCGTTGCGCGCCACGCGGTTTCCGCTGTTGAACGTCGCGGGGCGGGTGCATCGGCGACTCGCGATCGCCGCGGGGTTTACGACCTACCTCGACCGGTCGTGGGACGTGACGTTGCGCGACTCGGTCCTGCTGCGGGGTACGCTCGAACGTTACACCGACGAGGTCACGAGCGACGGGAGCATCGCCGATCTCCGGTTGGCGGCCGCCAGCCGGTTGACGCGCCGCATCGCGGTCGGCGCGGGCCTGCATCTGCTCGCCGGCTCGACGCGCGAGACCGCCGAGCGCCGCTTCGACGACACGACCTTCCACACGGTGCAGCAGCTCGCCGAGGTGCGCTACTCCGGCATGGGCGTGTCGGGGAGCCTGCTGCTGGGCGTCGCCCCGGGGCTCAGCGTGATCGGCTGGGCCCGGGCGGACAACCGGTTGCGCGCCACGGTGGCCGACACGACGAGCGCCGAGACCGACCTGCCGCGCATGGCGGGAGGCGGGATGCTGTTTTCCCCCAGCCCGAGCGTCCGATTCGGCGGGTCGGTGGCATGGCGCGGTTGGGCGCGCGCCGGCGCCGGCGCGTTCGACACCTGGAGCTGGTCGGCGGGAGCGGAGATCGGTGGCGGGCGCATGCCCTTCCGGTTCGGGGTGCGGGGTGGCCAGCTGCCGTTCGGGCCGGGTACGATCGCACCGACCGAATTCGCCGCCGCCGCGGGGTCCGGGCGCGCGTTCGCCCAGGGGCGCGCGCTGCTCGATGTAGGTGTGGAGCGGCTGCAGCGTCGGGGAGGGGGACTCACCGAGCGCGTGTGGACCGCACTCGTGGGCCTCACCGTGCGTCCGTGAACGTCTACTTCCATACCTTCGGCTGCAAGGCGAACCAGTACGACACGGCCGTGGTGCGACAGGCGTTCGCCGATCAGGGGGCGACCGTGGTGGACGACGCCGCGATGGCGGACCTCGCGGTGGTGAACTCGTGCACCGTGACGCACGAGAGCGAGGCGAAGCTGCGGCGCTTCGTGCGCCGTCTGGCGCGCCAGAGCGAGCGCCTCGAGACGGTCGTGATGGGCTGCGCCGCGGCCCGCGACGCGGGCGCGATAGCGGCGCTCCCGCGCGTCCGGGCGGTCGTTGGGGGAGCGGAGCCGGCTGCGGTGTTGCGAGCTGCGGGGATGACAGGGGTTGGGGGCTCGGGATTCGGGACTCGGGCGCTGAGCCCCGGATCCCGAGCCCCGGGCCCCGAGCCCCGCGCCAGATCCCGCGGGCTCCTCAAGATCCAGGACGGCTGCGACGAGCACTGCACCTTTTGCGCGACGACCATCGCGCGGGGGGCCAACCGGTCGCGGGGGATTCCGGAGCTGGTGGAGGAGGCACGGGCGCTGGCGGAGCACCACGCGGAGATCGTGCTCACGGGCGTGCATATCGGGACGTATGGGCGGGACCGGTCCGGGTGGACCGACCCCGGGGCCACGCCCCGGGGTTCACAGGAGGTTTCGGGTCCCGATAACCCCGGGGCACGGCCCCGGGGTGGGTCTACCCTGGGCAAGCTACTCGAAGCGTTGATCACCGCGGTTCCCTCCGTGCGCTTCCGGCTTTCCTCCATCGAGGCCACCGAAGTGGACGACACCGTCGCCCGGCTCCTGATCGATGCCCCCCGGAATCTCGCGGCACACCTGCATGCCCCGTTGCAATCGGGCTCGAACCGCGTGCTCAAGCGCATGGGCCGCCACTGGTACACGGCCGAATCGTACCGGGCGCGCCTGGAGTGGCTTGCCGCCCGTCTGCCGGTGCTCGGCCTCGGGGCGGACATCATCGCCGGCTTCCCGGCCGAGACCGACGACGATCACCGTGCAACCGTGGCGCTGGTCGCGGCGCTCCCGTTCACCTATTTGCACGTCTTTCCCTACAGCGAGCGTCCGGGCGCCGCCGCGGCGCGGCTGGGCGCGCCCGTCCCGCCCCGCGTGCTGCACCAGCGGGCGCTCGACCTGCGCCGGCTGGGAGAGGCGAAGGCACAGCGGTACCGAGCGGGCCGCGTGGGCCAGCGCGCGGACGGCGTCGTGAGCGGGCACGGGGCGGGCAAAATCGAGGTGCTCACGCAGGACTACGTTTCGGTCTATCTTCCCACCCAAGAGTGGGATGGAAGCGCCCGCTTCGAGGTGACCGTCCGATAGCCATGCCGCGCATTTACATCGAGACGTACGGCTGCCAGATGAACGTCGCGGACTCCGAGCTGGTGCTCGGGGTGCTCGCGCGCGAAGGCTACGTCGCGGTCGACGATCCCGCCGCGGCGGACGTCGTGCTGGTGAACACCTGTGCCGTGCGCGCCCACGCCGAGCAGAAGGTGCTCTCGCGCGTGGGGGAGCTGAAGCGCTCGAAGCGTCCGGGCGGCGTGCTGGGCGTCGTGGGCTGCATGGCGCAGCGGCTGGGGCCCCGGCTGCTCGAGCGCGTCCCGCAGGTGGACCTGGTGGTGGGTCCGGACGGCTACCGCGGGCTGCCCGACCTGATCGCCCGGGCGCGCGGCGGCGAGCGCGCCGCCGCGGTGGAGTTCAAGGCCTGGGAGCACTACGAGGACGTGCCGCCCGTGCGAGAGGAGGGGGCGGCCGCATCGGCGTTCGTGACGGTGCAGCGGGGCTGCGATTATCGGTGCACCTTCTGCATCGTTCCGATGACACGCGGCCCGGAGCGAAGCCGCAAGTTGGCGGACGTGGTGCGGGAGGTGGAGCGCCTCGCCGGGGGAGGGGGGGGCACCACGGAGGTGACGCTGCTTGGGCAGACGGTCAACAGCTACCACGACGGCACGCACGATTTCGCCGACCTGCTGCGCGCGGTCGGGGGTGTGCCGGGCATCCGCCGGCTGCGGTTCACGTCGCCCTATCCCACCGATTTCAGCGAGCGCGTGGTGGCGGCCATGGCCGAGACGCCCGCTGTCTGCGAGCACGTGCACCTGCCGGTGCAGAGCGGCAGCTCGCGCGTGCTCAAGCGGATGCTGCGGCGCTACGATCGCGACCGCTACCTGGGCATCGTCGCGGCGCTGCGCCGGGCCATTCCCGGCATCGCCCTCACGACCGACATCATCGTCGGGTTCCCGGGCGAGACGGAGGACGACTTCCAGGAGACACTTTCGCTCGTCGAGGCGGTGGTGTTCGACGACGCCTACACGTTCCGCTATTCGCCGCGCGAGGGGACGCCTGCGACGCGCCTCAAGGACGGCGTACCCGACCATGTGGCCGGGGAGCGGCTGGAGCGGCTCGTGGCGGCGGTCCGCGGGATCGCCCGCTGCAAGAATGTCGGCCTCGTGGGGACCACGCACGAAGTGCTCGTCGAGGGGCGCGCCAAGCGGGGCGATCTGCTCCAGGGGCGGACCCGCGCCAACAAGGTCGCCCTGTTCACGGGGCCCGACGCCTGGATCGGGACCTACCGCATGGTGCGCTTCACCGGCACTACCGGCTCGACCTTCGCCGCCCGACTGGTGGGCCGGGAGCTGGCCGTCGTGGGGTGACGAACCTGACGTACGAGGTGGTGCAGCGGGAGTACGCCAAGCTCCGACCCCAGCTGCCCCGGTTCTGCGGCTGCGAGACGTGCCGCGGCGATGTGCTCGTGTACGCCCTCAATCGGCTCGCGCCCAGCTACGTGTCCACGCCGCAGGGCGAGGTGCTGGTGGAGCTGCGGCTCGACAGCGATCAGGAGAAGGCCAAGCTCGACGTGGCGTTGCTCGATGGGTTCCGCAAGGTGGGGCTCGCGCCCCGCTGCGGAGCGCGGCCCGTGCAGCTGATGTAGCCCGCTGAGGCGGCCTCCCTGCGGCCGCCGATTCTATTCCTCAGCATATCGTTCGGAGCGGGCCTCGCGGCTGGCCTCGAACCGTTCCTGGTGCGTGGTGCGTGGTACGTCGTCGTCCCCGTTCTGGGGGCGGCCTTCCTCATGGTGAGAAGTGCCCCGCTCGGTGCCGCGCTCGGGATCATGACCGTCGCGGGGGCGTGGTGGGGCACGGCGGCGGGGCGGGAGCGCGAGGCGAGCTGCGCGGGGACGTGGGAAAAGGAAAATGGGGGAACGTCGCGCGCGGCGACCGTCCGGCTGGCGGATCGCGCGCCCGCGAGCGGCGGCGTGCTCGATGCGGACGTGCTGCCAGGCAGCTGCGGCGGCCCGCTGCGGTTGCGCTGGCCCGAGCAGCATGTCGCCCGCGGCGGGACGGAGTGGGTAGTGGCGGGCCGCTGGAGTGGTGCCGCCGGCCGTGGAGTGCTGGTGGTGCGTCGGATGATTCAGCTCGACGCCACACCGCGCGGCCGCGGCGCGGTGCGCGACGGGCTCGCCGCCCGGAGCGCGGAGCTGTTCGGGGCGCGGGCACCGATCGTCGACGCACTGGTGTTCGCACCCAACGCGACGCTCGATCCCGACATTCGCGAGCGCTATGTCCGCTCGGGACTGGCGCATCTCCTGTCCATTTCGGGCCTGCACGTCGGGTTCCTCGCCGCCTGGCTCGCGCTATTGCTGCGGAAGCTGCGGTTCGCGCCCGGGGCCCGCTTCGTCGCCACGGTCCTGCTCTTGGGTGGTTATCTCTGGCTGCTCGGCCTGCCGCCGCCCGCAGTGCGGGCGGGCGCGATGCTGATGCTGGCCGAGATCGCCCGGCTGCGTCAGCGAGTGGTGGCGCCGCGCGGCACGATCGCGCTCTCGGCGCTCGGCGTGGTGCTGGCGGATCCGTTCGCGTTACGCTCGGTAGGCGCCTGGCTCTCGGTGGCCGGGATCGCCGCGGTGATCTGGGCCGACCGCGCATGCGCGCGGGAGCGGCGAGTCGTCCGAGTGGTCGCGCCCGCGCTCGCCGCCACGCTCCTCACCGCGCCCATCAGCGCCTTCACGTTCGGCACCGTGGCACCGGTCGGCGTGCTCGCGAACCTGGTGGCGATCCCGCTCGCCGGGCTCGCGGTGCCGGGGCTGGTGCTGGCGCTGGCGCTGTCGTGGGTGATGACGGGTCTCGCGCATCTGGTCGCTGCCGGGTCGGGGTTGGGACTCGCGCTGCTCGATCTCGTGGCGAGCACGGCCGCGGCCGTGCCGGGCGGGCACATCGTGATGGTTGCCGGGTGGGCGGCGGGGGCGCTCTGGGCGGGCGTCGCGCTGGTCGCCTGGTGGCTGTGGCGGTCACCACGCCGCCCGTGGCTGATCGCCGCGCGCGTCGGTTTCGTGACCACGGTTCTCGTCGCGACGTCTCTGCGCGACGTCGTTGGGCTCGACGCCTGTCGCTGCTTGACGGTACATTTTCTCGATGTCGGGCAGGGGGATGCAGCGGCGCTACGCACCCCCCACGGACGTTGGATCGTGATCGACGCGGGCCCCCGCACGCCCGAGAGCGATGCCGGACGGCGTGTGGTGGTCCCGTTCTTGCGGCGCCAGGGCGCCAGCCGGGTGGCGGTGGCGGTGGCGACGCATGGCGACGCCGATCACCTGGGCGGCATGCCCGCCGTGGTGGAGGCGTTCGATCCCGAGCTGGTGCTCGAGCCGGGGGAGCCGCTGGGGCGGCCGCTGTATCTCGAGTTTCTCGCACGGGTAGAAGAGTCGGGCGCGCGCTGGCATCCGGCGCGCGCCGGTGAGCGGATCGAGGTGGACGGTGTCGCGCTGGAGGTGCTGAGCCCGGATTCGCTCTGGATGGCGCTGCCACTCGACGTGAACGAGCACGGCGTGGTGCTGCGCGTGTCGTACGGCACGGTGCGGCTCCTGTTCCAGGCGGATGCGGGCGTGCCGGTCGAGGCCCGACTCGCGCGGACGGTGGGGCCGGTCGAGCTTCTGAAGGTGGGGCATCACGGCTCGCGCAGCGCGACCTCGGAGGCGTGGCTCGACGAGTTGACGCCGCACGAGGCGGTGATCAGCGTGGGCCGGCACAACCGCTACGGCCACCCGACGCCCGAGGTGCTCGCGCGCCTCGCGGCGCACGGCGTCACGGTGCTCAGGACCGACGAGCGCGGCACGATCACTTTCTTCACGGACGGGCACGGTGCACGGCTCCGAAGTCATCACGATTGAGCGCTTCATCATGGAGCAGGAGCGACTGCACCCCGAAGCGACCGGGGAGCTGTCGAACCTGCTGTACGACTTGTGCCTGGCGGCGAAGATCATCTCGCGGCACGTGCGGCGCGCCGGTCTCAGCGACATCCTCGGCCCGGCCGGCGCCGTGAACGTCTCGGGCGACCTGCAGCAGAAGCTCGACCTGTTCGCCAACGAGACGGTGCGCCAGAGCGTGCAGTACACCGGGCGCGTGTGTGTGACCGCCTCCGAAGAAGACCAGGCCCCGGTGCCCGTCCCGCCGGGAAAGCCCCTGGGCAAGTACGTCGTGCTGTATGATCCGCTGGACGGCTCCGCCAACATCGACGTGAACGTCTCCATCGGCACGATCTTCTCCATTCACAAACGGGTGACCAAGCGCAACGGCACGGCGGGCCTGGCCGACTGTCTCCAGGTTGGCAAAAAGCAGATCGCGGCGGGGTACATCCTGTACGGCTCGAGCACCATGCTGGTGTACACGACCGGACAGGGCGTGCACGGCTTCACGCTCGATCCGACCATCGGCGAGTTTCTGCTGTCCCATCCCAGCATCACCACCCCACCCGTCGGCCGGTATTACAGCGTGAACGAGAGCAACTGGAATCGCTGGGCGCCGGCGGTGCAGCGCGTGGTGGCGGCGTTCAAGAACGGCGAGGGCAAGGTCCAGCCCAAAAACGCGCGCTACATCGGCTCCCTGGTTGCGGACTTCCACCGCAACCTGATCAGCGGGGGCATCTTTCTGTATCCCGCCGCGACCAATTATCCGCAGGGCAAGCTGCGCCTGCTGTACGAAGCCGCGCCGCTGGCGCTCGTGGTGGAGCAGGCGGGGGGCCGGGCGACGGACGGCTGTCGCTCCATCCTCGACCTCGTGCCCGAGGACCTGCATCAGAAGACGCCGCTCGTGATCGGCAGCCGGGACGACGTCGCGTTCGCGGCGCGCGTGATCGGGGCCGAGGCCGCGGTGGCGGCGAAGTGAGCGACCCCAAACCCGTCTACGGTCCGGAAGACTGGACGGGCGATCCCGCGCGCCAGTTGAGTGACGCCGGCGCGTTCCCGTTCACGCGCGGCGTCCATCCCACGATGTATCGCGGCAAGCTCTGGACCATGCGCCAGTACGCCGGGTTCGGGACCGCGGAGGAGACCAACGCGCGGTTCCGCCATCTGCTCGCCGCGGGGCAGACCGGGCTGTCGGTGGCGTTCGATCTCCCGACCCAGATGGGCTACGACTCGGACCATCCGATGGCCGAGGGCGAGGTGGGGCGGGCGGGTGTCGCGATCGACACCGTGGACGATCTGAAAGGCCTGTTCCACGGCATCCCGCTGGACCAGGTCTCCACGTCCATGACCATCAACGCCACGGCGGCCGTACTGCTGGCGATGTACGTCGTGGTGGGGGAAGAGCAGGGCGTGCCCCGGGCCAGGCTGCAGGGCACCGTGCAGAACGACATCTTGAAGGAGTTCATCGCGCGGGGGACGTACATCTATCCCATCGAGCCGTCGTTGCGTCTCGTGACCGACGTGTGCCGCTTCGTGGCAGCGCAGGGGATGAGCTTCAATCCCCTTTCGGTATCGGGCTATCACATGCGCGAGGCGGGGGCGACGGCGGTGGAGGAGCTGGCGTTCACGTTCGCGAACGGGCTCGAGTACGTGCGGCGCGCGGTGGCGGCGGGACTGGACGCGAACCAGCTGCTGCCCCGGATTTCGTTTTTCTTCGCTGCGTTCACCGACTTGTTCGAAGAAGTGGCCAAATTTCGGGCCGCCCGGAGGTTGTGGGCGCGCCTCATGAAGGAGCGCTTTCAGGCGAGTGACGCGGCGTGTCGCCTGCGATTCCACACGCAAACGGGGGGATCGACCCTCACGGCGCAGCAGCCCAAGAACAACGTGGTGCGGGTGGCGGTTCAGGCATTGGCGGCGGTGCTGGGCGGCACGCAGTCGTTGCACACCAATGCGTACGACGAAGCGCTGGCGCTCCCGACCCAGCAGAGCGCGACGCTGGCGCTCCGCACCCAGCAGATTCTCGCCCACGAAACCGGCGTGCCCGAGACGGTGGACCCCGTGGGCGGAAGCTGGTACGTCGAGGCGCTCACCGACCGGATGGAGCGCGAGGCGCGTCACCTGCTCGACGGGATCGAGCAGGCGGGCGGGGCGGCAAAGGCGGTGGAGCGAGGCGTATTTCAGGAAGCGATCGCCAAGAGCGCGTATGCGGCACAGCGGGCGATCGAGTCCGGCAAGACGGTGGTCGTGGGGGTCAACGAGTACGCCGACGATCAGGCGATTCCATCGGTGCCCGCGCCCGACTACTCGGCGCTGGCGGCGGCGCAGCGGAGGCGGGTGGCGCAACTGCGCGGGAAACGGAAAACGGGAGCGGTAAAGACTGCATTGGGTGCCCTGGAGGCGGCCGCTCGCGAGACCAGCGCGGCGCTCATGGAGCCGATGCTCGAGGCCGTGCGGGCCCGGGCCACCGTGGGGGAAATCGCGGACGTGCTGCGCGGCGTATGGGGCGTGTATCGACCCTCATGAATGCACGGCATCGTAGACGGCGTGTCGTAAGGAGAGGGCACTCTGGTATACGCGTGTCGTCGGGGCGATGCTGATGGCGCCGGCATCGAGTCTCCTTGCGCCGCTCGGTGACTCGCGCGCAGCTTACGTGCGTTCCATATGCGCACGCTCATCGCCTCCATCGAAGGCGAATACCGCCGCTACAAGACCCTCGCCGAAGGCGCGCTCGACCAATTGGCCGACTCCGCGCTCGCGGCGGATGCGGGCACCGGCAATTCCATCGCCACCATCGTCTGGCACGTCTCCGGCAACCTGAAGTCCCGCTTCACGGACTTCCTCACGTCCGACGGTGAGAAGCCGTGGCGCGACCGCGACTCCGAGTTCCTCGCCCGCCACGTGACCCGTACCGAGCTCCGGGCCAAGTGGGAGGACGGCTGGCAGGTCCTGTTCGCGGCCCTCGCCGACCTCGGCGACGCGGACCTCGAGCGGACCGTGGCGATCCGGGCTCAGTCGCTCACGGTGGCCGAGGCGCTCCACCGTTCGCTCGCGCACGCGAGCTACCACGTGGGTCAGATCGTCTATGTAGCCAAGGCGCTGCGAGGTGCCGACTGGCAGTCCTTGAGCATTCCACCCGGTCAGTCGGCGCGCTACAACCAGGCGCCGGCGCTAGAGCGCACGCCACGCCCGCTCCGCTAGGGCGGGGCGCCGGGCGTCGTTCACAGGAGGCGGGATGGTGCGTATCGCGCTCGCGGGGATTGCCTGGCTGTGTCTCCTGCTCCCCCCGGTCCCTCCACGGCAAGCGCCCTCGCTCATCGAGCACGACTCCGTGGTCGCGACGCTGCAGCCGGGACCTCACAACGGCGGCGGGGAGACGATGGCATACTCGTTCTTCGCACGGGCGCCCGGCCTGAACCTGGTCTTTCGCAAACGCGCGTTGCATCGGGGCGCAGCGATCGGCTACCACCGGCAGGCAGAGGACGAGGTTTACTACGTCGTGAGCGGGACGGGCGAGCTCACGTTGAACGGCGTACGCTCGGTCGTGGTCCCCGGGACCGCGATCCTCACCCGTCCCGGGAGCTCGCACGGCTTGCGACAGGTGGGCTCCGACGACCTGGTCGTCATCATCGTGTATCAACTCACGACCGTACACAGGCAGGGCGCCTAGACCGTGTCCAAGGTCCTCACCTTCCTCGGCGCGAGCATCGGGGGCGCCATCGGCTGGTGGCTCGGCGCGCGCATCGGAACGATGACGGCCTTCGTGGTCAGCACGGTGGGAACAGGTGTGGGCGTTTACGCGGGGCGCCGGATTGCGGACTCGCTGCTCGCGTGATGCAACAGGATTCCGGCATCACGGCGATCGCCCATGTCATCCAGCTGTCCGTGGCGCCCGTCTTCCTGCTGTCGGGCATCGGGGCCATGCTCGCCGTGATGACGAATCGCCTGGCTCGGGTGATCGACCGCGCCCGCGTGCTGCAGACGCAGCTGGCGACGGGCCCCGCCGACGCCGGCTCGATCGAGCGGCAGCTCATCACGCTGTCGCGCCGCGCCAAGCTGGTCAGCTGGTCCATCACGCTGTGCACGATCACGGCGTTGCTGGTATGTGCGGTCATCGCGATGCTGTTCATGGGCGCCTTCCTTCGGTTCGACGCGTCCGTGCCCGTGGCGCTCCTGTTCGTCGCGGCGATGCTCGCGTTTTTTCTCGGGCTCTTGTCGTTCTTGCGGGAGATCTTCCTCGCGACCGCCAACCTCCGCATCGGACCCGCCGAGATAGGACGCGCCGGACAGTAGCGCCGCGCTTGCCTCGCCGCGTAGATTGTGCGTTATTGACGGCTTACGACATGGCCCTGGCCCATCAGAACCTCGTCGTCGCCGTCGGCGCCGCGAAGGAGCACGCCAGGACGGTGCTGCAGCAGTTCGAGCACCGGGGCGATGGGCGCACCGGCCGGTCCAGCTCTGTGTATCTCGCCTTGATGGTGCTGCACAAGCGACTGCTGTCCACGGACCCTCCCCCGGTGCAGCACTTCGTTCCCGACCTCGAGCACATCACGCGCGCCTGCGGCGACAAGCTCGCGTCCGTGAAACCGCTCGTGGAGGCGGCTCTTGGTGTCGCGCGCGGTACGCCCCACCAAGCCTGAAGGCGAGGCCAACTGGGCGCGGTTGAAGACCGCGCTGGACTTGCCGCTACGCCTCGGCGCCTGGTATCGCGTCGTGGCCCCGGTGACGGCCCTGGAGGTGGTGGTCAGCATCCAGGGGACCCGCGTATCGGTGCCGCGCCCCTACGTCGAGTTGCGCGCGACGCCCCCCGGGGAGTGGACGGTCGTGCGCAACGCGAAGGTCAGGCCCGAGCGCACGCCGGCGGGGCTGCGGCAGGCGTACATCGTCTGCCCCGGGTGCCGGCGTCGCGTGGAGCTGCCGGCGACCCGGCTCGCAGAACAGCTCTGTCCGCACTGCAACGAGACGTTCCCGATCGCCTGGGACGAGAACCCGCGCAAGAGGCCCTGACGTCGCTCAGCTCTTGATGCTCTTCGAAGCGTCGTCCCACCACACTGCGCTCTTGCGAAAGTACGACTCGTTCGCCATGTGACAGGCCAGGGCGGCGTGATGACCGAACACCACGTCCTCGACCACCGGCTTCCGCGTGCGCACCGCCTCGAAGAACGTCCACAGGTGCGGCCGGACATCGTCGAAATCGGGTCCGCTGAACGAGATCGTCTCCGGCATCGCCACCTGCTGGCCCAACTTCGGATCGTTGTCCTGGTGCCATTTGGCGAGGTAGGCGTCCCGCAGCGCTCGCGGGTAGCTGCCGGTATAATAGCTGGGGTAGCGATCTTTGCCGGATTGGGGCGTGTAGCTCAGGCTGGATCCCGTGACCTCGAGCACGCCCTTCGAGCCCTGGATGCGATACACCTCCGGCATCTCGGTTCCCAGGTTCAGCCGCATGTACACCGGCAGCCCGTCGTAGTCGTACACGACGGCGTGGACATCGGGCATGTTGCGACCGTCCTTCCAGCGCCGGATGCCGCCCACCGCGGACGCCTGCTTGGGCGGCTCATTCATCCCCACCATGAACAGCATGCCGCTGATCAGGTGGACCAGCAGGTCCCCGGCGACCCCCGTGCCGTATTCCTTCCAGCAGCGCCAGCGTGCGAAGATGTTGGGATCGAACGCTCGCTTGGGAACCGTGCCCTGCCAGGTGTCCCAGTCCAGGTTCCGGGGGGACAGATCGGGCGGTGGCGGATACTGCCATGCGCCGGTGGGGTCGTTTCGTCCGAGCCATCCTTCTACGAGCATCAGGTCGCCCAACGTCCCCTGCGAAATCAGCTCCCTCGCCTTGGCGCAAACCTGGGAGCTCACACGCTGCGAGCCGATCTGGACGATGCGGCCGGCCCGCTTCGCCGCGTCGACCATGGCCACGCCATCCGCCGGGGTGTGCGACATCGGCTTCTCGCAGTAGATGTCCTTGCCGGCGCTCACGGCGTCCACCACCACCTGCTTGTGCCAGTGATCGGGAACCGCCGCCACGATGCAGTCGATGTCCTTGTTGACGAGCAACTCCTGATAGCGGCGCGTGACCGGCAGGTCCGCTCGCACGATCTCCCGGGCCAGCGTGTGTCGGCCGTCGTACAGGTCGCAGGCGCCGGCGCATTCCACGCCCGGCAGCTGGATGGACTCGGACAGGAGCCAGTTCCCCTGCATGCCCACGCCGATCATGCCGAAGCGGACCCGGTCGCTGGCGGGGCCGGGGGGCGGGCGCGTGAGGAACCGCTGGGGAATGGGGCCGATCGTCTGCGCGGCGAGCGACGCGCCGGCCGCCGCCGCACTCGTGCCCACGAATTCACGACGCGACCAATCGTTCCGTTTCACGCTCACGGCGTCTCCAATGTCCGGGGTCGGTCTATTATGCAGGCGCTACCGCGCGGTGCGATAGGTGGAGCCGACGTGGCGGATAACTCGACCTCGCGGCAGCGAGCGCGGCAGACTCGGGGGGTGCGTGCAGGTGGCGGGTGCCGCTTCATCCTGGCATGCCTGCTGGGCGCGCTTCCCGGCGCGGCGCGCGCGCAGTACCCCCTCTGGGCGTTTGGCCCGTTCCACAAGCCCGGGGCGGTGAACCCCGTCCTCGCGCCGGATCCCGGCGCCACGTTCCGCTCTCCGGCGAACGACACCATCGTGCGGTGGGAGGAGCACGCCACGTTCAACCCCGCCGCCGTCGTCAAGGACGGCAAGGTCTACGTGCTGTACCGCGCCGAGGACGCGAGCGGCGACCCGCACATCGGCCATCACACCTCGCGCCTTGGCCTAGCGGAGAGCGCGGACGGCCTGCGCTTCACGCGACGCGGCGCGCCGGTGCTCTACCCGGATCGGGACGCGCAGGCCCCGTACGAATGGCCCGGAGGGGTGGAGGATCCGCGCGTGGTGCAGTCCGAGGACGGGACCTACGTCCTCACGTACACGCAGTGGAACCGCCGCATCCCGCGTCTTGCCGTCGCGACCTCTCACGACTTGATCCACTGGACCAAGCGCGGTCCCGCGTTCGCCGCAGCGAGCGGCGGGAAGTACCGCGACTTGGAGTCCAAGTCCGGCGCCATCGTTGCCCGAGTGGAGGGGGATCGCGTCATCGCAACCAGGGTGAAGGGCAAGTACTGGATGTACTTCAACGTGCCCGAGATGCTGATCGCGACATCGGACGACCTGGCCGAGTGGACGCCACTGGAGGACGACACGGGGAGGCCGTTGCGCGTGCTCGCGCCGCGGCCCGGTTACTTCGACTCCTGGCTGGTCGAGCCCGGGCCGCCGGCCATCCTCACCGAGCGCGGCATCGTGGTGCTCTACAACGCCGGCAACAGCGGGACGTCCGGCGATGCACGGCTTCCCGCCAGGGTCTACACGGGCGGGCAGGCGCTGTACGACCGCCGCAACCCGCTCAAGCTGATCGCCCGCCTGGACGAGCCGTTCATCAAGCCCGGCGAGAGTTACGAGCGAACGGGACAGTATCCCGAAGGGACCACGTTCGTGGAGGGGCTGGTCCCGTTTCACGGGCGCTGGTACTTGTACTACGGCACGGCCGACTCGCGCGTGGGTGTGGCGGTGTGGGACGCGAATCGCTGACCCTTGCGCCCTTGCGCCCTTGCGCCCGCGGTCGCTTCACGCGCACCTTAAGCGCCCTGCATGCAGAGACCATCTTCACGAGTGAGCACCGTGGGAGCGCTGGCGGTCCTCGCCTCGGCCGCTCTCTCGCCCGCGGCCCGGACCCAGGCCGACAGTGTCCGACCCCGCTACACCGCGGCGGACGCGGACTTCATGACCGGGATGATCGTGCACCACGCGCAGGCGGTGCTGATCGCCGGCTGGGCACCCGCGCACGGCGCCAGTCCGGCTCTGCGCGCTCTGTGTGCGCGTGTGGTCGTGGGCCAGCGCGACGAGATCGCGGTCATGCAGCGCTGGCTGCGGGAACGTCACGAACCCGTGCCGGACCCTGACCCGCACGGCCACATGATGCCGGGCATGCTGAGTGAGGACCAGCTGGCACGGCTCGACAGCGCCCAGGGGCCTGCCTTCGACCGGTTGTTCCTCACGGACATGATCCAGCACCACCGGGGTGCGCTCACCATGGTGCGGGCCCTGATCGACACACCGGGCGCCGCGCGGGACGGACCGCTGTTTCAGATCGCCTCCGACATCAGCGCCGATCAGACGGCCGAGATCGACCGCATGACGCACATGCTCGACGCATTGTCACACCCCACTCAACGGAGTCCTCAGTGAGATCCCTGTCCATGTTGCTCGCGATCGGCACGGTCGTCGCCGCGTGCGCCACCACTTCCACAAAGTTCGATATGTCCACGACGGCGCCCAGCCCCGACCGTCGCGTGGGCTTGCGCGCGGGGTGGATGAACGCCGCCGACGCGGCCTGGAACCTGCGCCTCGTGTCCGCAGCGCCGAAACCCCAATCGTTCACCAATCTGAACGATCTGGGCGACTTCGGATTCCTCAATTCGGATCTCGCGTTCACCGGACACTACGTCATTCAGGGCAACTTCCACGGCTTGCAGGTGTGGGACATCGCGCAGCCGGGTCATCCGGTCCTGGTCACGACCTACGTCTGCCCCGAGCAACAGAACGACGTCTCGGTGTACCGGAACCTTCTGTTCGCGTCCGGCGAGGACTTCAACGGGCGGCTCGACTGTGGCATCCACGGCGTGCCGGATTCGGTCAGCAAGGACCGGCTGCGCGGCATCCGTATCTTCGACATCTCGGACATCGCGCACCCCAAGCCGATCACCAGTGTGCAGACCTGCCGCGGCTCGCACACGCACACGGTGGTGACCGACCCGAAGGACACGGCCAACATCTACGTCTACGTGTCGGGCGGCGCTCCGGTCCGCTCACCCAGTGAGCTCCCGGGATGCTCGGACCTCGCACCGGACAAGGACCCCAACAGCGAGCGGTTCCGCATCGAGGTGATTCAGGTGCCGCTCGCCCATCCCGAGCAGGCGCACGTGGTGAGCAAGCCGCCGATCCTCGCCGACCTCGCCTCGCCGCAGGAGCACGGCGAGGCGCCGGAAGACATCGCGGCCGCCGCCAAGGTGGCCGCGGAGGCGCGCGCCAAGGGCGGCTTTACCGCGACCGTGCACGGCGTCGAGATCGTGCTGGGCCCGCGCTTCGTCGGTGCGCAGCTCGACAGCATCGTCAAGGCGCGGGGCGGGACCGGGGCGCCGACGGGTGCGGACAGCGCCACGCTCCGGGCCGCCGCGCAGGGCATCGTGGATCGCATCGTCAACCCGCCCACGCCGGGGAACGCCCCGCGACCGGGGCCGGTCCAATGCCACGATATCACGGTGTATCCGGCGCTCGGTGTCGCGGGTGGGGCGTGCGCCGGCTACGGTCTGCTGCTCGACATTCACGATCCGGTCCACCCGCGCCGCATCGCCGCGGTGGCCGACTCGAACTTCGCGTTCTGGCACTCGGCCACCTTCAACAACGACGGCACCAAGCTGCTGTTCACCGACGAGTGGGGCGGGGGCCTGCAGCCCAAGTGCCGCGCTACCGACAAGCCCGAGTGGGGCGCCGACGCCATCTTCACGGTGACCGGCGACGCGATGACGTTCCGGAGCTACTACAAATTGCCCGCGCCGCAGACTCCGTTCGAGAACTGCGTGGCGCACAACGGCTCGCTCGTCCCCGTGCCCGGGCGCGACATCATGGTGCAGGGCTGGTATCAGGGCGGCGTCTCGGTGTTCGACTGGACCGATCCCGCGCATCCCAGGGAAATAGCGTATTTCGACCGCGGCCCGATGGATTCGACCAAGCTGGTCGGCGCCGGCGCGTGGTCCGCGTATTGGTACAACGGCTACATCGTGAGCTCCGAAATCGGGCGCGGGCTCGACGTGTTCGAGCTGCTCCCGAGCGGCTTGCTGTCGCAGAACGAGATCGACGCGGCCAAGCTCGTCCACTTCGACTACCTGAACGTGCAGGACCAGCCGAAGATCACGTGGCCCGCGAGCTTCGCCGTGGCGCGCGCGTACCTCGACCAGCTGGAGCGCTCTAACGGCCTGGCGCCCGGCAGGGTGGCCGCCGCGCGAACGGCCCTCGCCCGTGCCGAGCGGCTCTCCGGGCAGCAGCGCCGGGATGCCTTGACGCAACTGGCGACGCAGCTGAGCGGCGACTCAAGGGGTGCGCCACGCCTCGTCGTCGACGGGAAACCGATCGAGGGGCAGGGTGCCGATCAGGAGAAGGTGCGCACGCTCGCCGGTATGGTCACCGACCTCGCTACCGGGGGACGCTGAGGAGCCCGCGGCCGGGTACGCATGGCCGAGGGCACCGCCCGCGTCGAGGCGTTCAGCGACGGCGTGTTCGCGATCGCCATCACGCTCCTCATTCTCGAGATCCGCGCTCCTGAGGCGGGTGCGGCGGGCGGGCTGTGGGCGGGGCTCCGGGCGCTGTGGCCCTCCTACGTCGCGTTCCTGCTCAGCTTCTTCGTCATCCTGGTCATGTGGGTGAACCACCACGAGCTGATGCGCCTGGTGCGTGTCGTCACCTACCCGTTGTTGTTCGCCAACGGTCTGCTGCTCCTCACGGTGACGTTCGTGCCGTTCCCGACCGCGGTCCTGGCGCAGCACCTCGCCACGAGCGAGGCGAAGGTCGCGGTCGCCTTCTACTGCGGGACGTTCGTGGTCAACAGCCTCGCGTGGGGGCTGGTGTTCTCGACGATGGTGCGCGGCGGGCTGTTCCACGCGGGCGTGGATGCCGGAACCATCCAGCGCGTACGCCGGGCCTATCTGGCCGGTCCGCTGGTGTACGTCGTCGCGACACTGGTGGCGTTGCGCCAGCCGCTGCTGGGCCTCGCGCTGAACGCGTCCCTGTGGCTCCTGTGGATCCGGCTCGGCTACCGCGAGACGGCCGAGGGGCGCAGGAATCTCTGACCGGGGCTCCTTGCGGCAGCGCGGCCGCGCCGCAGTTTATGGCCTATTGGCCCGAAAGGAGACTAGCCATGGCGATCCGCATTGGTGACGATGCCCCCGATTTCACCGCCACGACCACCGAGGGCGCGATCCACTTCCACGAATGGGTGGGGGACAAGTGGGCGATTCTGTTCTCCCATCCCAAGGACTTCACGCCCGTGTGCACCACGGAGCTCGGCTACATGGCGCGCCTCAAGCCCGAGTTCGACAAGCGCAACACCAAAATCATCGGCTTGAGCGCGGACCCGGTGACCGATCACGAGCGCTGGCTCGGCGACATCAAGGAAACGCAGGGGTACGCGGTCAACTACCCCCTCATCGGCGACCCCGACCTGAGCGTCGCCAAGTTGTACGACATGATTCACCCCAACGCGACCGGTGGGAAGCGCACTGCGGCGGACAACGCCACCGTGCGCTCGGTGTTCGTGATCGGGCCGGACAAGAAGGTGAAAGCGATGATCGTTTATCCGATGAGCACCGGACGCAATTTCGACGAGGTGCTGCGCCTGCTCGACTCCGTGCAGCTGACGGCCCGGCACACCGTTGCGACGCCGGTGAACTGGAAGCCGGGTCAGGACGTCATCATCCCCGCCTCCGTCTCAGATGAGGACGCCAAGAAGAAGTACCCGCAGGGCTTTAAGACACACAAACCGTATCTGCGGACCGTGCGGCAGCCGCAATAAACGGAGGTGCTCATGACCGGCCTGTTGACGCTGTGGCTTCCCATCCTGGTGTCCGCGGTGCTGGTGTTCGTCGTCAGCTCCGTCATCCACATGATGTCGCCCTGGCACAAGAGCGACTACCCCAAGCTGTCGAACGAGGATCGCGTGATGGACGCGCTTCGCCCGCTCGCCATTCCGCCCGGGGACTACATGATGCCCCGCCCGGCAAGCAGGGAAGAGATGCGCTCGCCTCAGTTCGCCGAGAAGTTCAAGAAGGGCCCCGTCCTGATGCTCACCGTGTTCCCCGGTGGCTCGATGTCGATGGGGCGGCAACTCGTCCAGTGGTTCGTCTACGCCCTGGTCGTCGGGTGCTTCGCCGGCTACGTCGCGGGACGCGCGCTCCCTCCCGGGGCCCCGTTCCGGAGCGTGCTCCGCTTTGCGGGGGCCACCGCGTTCGTCGGCTACGCGCTGGCACTCTGGCAGATGTCGATCTGGTACCGCCGCGCCTGGCTCACGACCATCAAGGCGACGGTGGACGGGTTGATCTACGCGCTCCTGACGGCCGCGACTCTCGGATGGCTGTGGCCGCATTAGGTCCCCTGTAGCGCCTGCCTCGGCGCCACGCGACCTCGTGCTCCGGCTGATCGCCGTCTTCAAGTTTTGCAAGGCGGCGCTGCTGGTGGTGGTGGGTCTGGGCGCGCTCCAGCTGCTCGACCCGGGCATGGCGGCGCGGGCCCAGCGCTGGGTGGCGGCACTGGCGTCGAGCAACGACCGCGGTGCGGTGCAGCAGGTCATTGCCTTCGTCGGCGGGCTCTCTCCCCATCGCCTCGAGGCCGTCGGCGTGGGCGCGTTCCTCTACGCCGTCTTGTTCACCGTCGAGGGCGTGGGGCTGTGGCGGGGGAAGCGATGGGCCGAATACCTGACGGTCATCGCGACCCTGTCGCTCGTGCCGCTCGAGGTGTTCGAGCTGACGCGGGCCGTCACACCGTCCCGCCTCGCGGCGCTGCTCCTGAACCTTGCGGTGGTGGCGTACTTGTTCCGGCGGATACGGCGTCGCGCCGGGGCAACAAACAGAGACCCCATTCAGCGCACGTTCGGGCGATGAAAACGGAACCCCCGGGCTCGGCGCGCGTACGACCCGGGTTCATCCTCAAAGACTCCGGAGGTGCGCCCATGAAACGTTTCACCGGACCTCAGTCACCGTTCCACGCCGCCCTGCTCTCGCTCGTGCTCGTCGCCGCCCCGGCGTGGAACGCTGCAGAGCCACCACTGCGACTGCCTGTCGAGGCCGCGTTCAACGGCGTAGATGCGACGGCCAGCTCCGTCTGGGACGGCACGCTGCGCGTGGCGGGCGGCGGCCACGTCCATATCGCGATCCAACAGGTCGAGACCCCCGAGCACGCAGCCGAGCCTGTTTGGCACGTGCGCTCCCGCTGGGAGGTCGAGCCGGGAACGGGTCGTCATGGGTTCGTCGCCGATCTCGAGGGCATGGTGGACTGGAAGGCCGGCGTCGGGCATCTGAGTGGGGTCATAACCGAGGGCTGGAAGAAGGGCACTTGGGTCGTTGCGGACACGCGCTTCACCAATGGTGACGTCGCCGGCACGCTGACCGTGCTCCCGGCGCTCGCACAACACTAAAGACAGCGAGGGATTGCACGCCGCCGGCCTTCCGCGACCATTTCGCATCGGTGGCGCCGGCCTATGCGGCGTTTCGGCCCCGCTACCCGGCGGCGTTGTTCGCGGCGCTGGCCAGGTACGCACCGGGGCGTCACATGGCCTGGGACTGCGCCACCGGCAGCGGGCAGGCGGCGATCGGGCTGGCCGAGCACTTCGAGCAGGTCGTGGCCACGGACGCGAGCGCGGCGCAACTGGCTGCCGCGCTCGCGCATCCCCGCGTGCGCTACGGCCAGGCCACGGCGGACGCGAGCGGGTTGCCACCGCGCTCCGTGGAGCTGGTGACGATCGCCCAGGCGCTGCACTGGGTCGACCGCCCCGCGTTCTATGCGGAGGCGCGGCGCGTGCTCGTGCCGGACGGGGTCGTCGCCGCGTGGTGCTACGGCCTGGTCGAGCTCGGCGCCGGCCTGGATGAGCCGGTCCACGCGTTCTACGAGCAGACGGTGGGCCCCTACTGGCCGCCCGAGCGCGCGCTAGTCGACTCGGGCTACCGCACCGTCGACTTTCCGTTCGCGGAGCTCCCCCTCCCGGCGGTCACCATGGAGGCGGAGGTGACTCTGGAAGAGCTGGGCGGCTATCTCGGCACCTGGTCCGCGGTGCTGCGCTACCGCGCCGCCCGGGGTCACGACCCGGTCGCCCCGTTGCTCGATCGCCTGGGCCCTGAGTGGGGCGGCCCGAAGCGGCGCCGCACCGCCCGCTGGGCGCTGGCGATCCGGGTCGGCCGCCTCTCGGCATGACCCCTATTGCGTGACGTGGTGTGTCGGCCGCAGCTTACTGATACCAACTCTGCCAGTCAGGAGCCGGAGCGATGTCGAAAGGGGACGACCGCAAGCTGGCCGCCTTGGCGAAGAAGAACGCCGCCAAGGCCGCCAAAGTGAAACCCGCCAAGCGCCGCCGCTACGACGACACCCTGCCGCCCGAGCGGGAGGAAGACCTCGAACTGCGCGACTTCTTTTCGGAGATGAAGAAGCGCGAGTTCTAGGACGCGCCGTCGTCGGCTGCCGGGTCAAGTCCGGCTGGGCCACGGCGGTGCTCGTGACCGGCCCCGCGGGCTCCCCCCGCGTGGTGGACCGGCAGGTCATCGAGCTGAGTGACGCGTCCGTTCCCACGTCTCGCCAACCATACCACGCCGTGATGGGCGCCCGTCGAGGCGACCGGACGGCGCTCGAGCGCCGACTGCGAGGCATCGTCGAGCGCGTCACGCGGCGCTCCCTCACGCGGCTGCTCACGGCGTACCGGCGCCGGGGCCGCACGGTGCGCGGGCTCGTGCTCGTGGTGGGGAGCGTCATCGACCCGGCCACCATCGGCAACGATCACATCCGGGCACACGCACTCGAGGGGCAGCTGTTTCGCACGGCGCTGGAGCGGGCGGCGGGGACCGCCCGGCTCGCCTGCGCGACGCACGTCGAGCGCGGTTTGTACCAGGCGGCGGCGGCGCGGCTCAAGCGGCCGCCCGCCGAGCTCAAGCGGATCGTGACGGAGCTGGGGCAGGCCCTGGCAGGCCCGTGGCGCGCCGACGAGAAGACGGCGACTCTGGCAGCCTGGATGGCGCTCGCTCGGGCGCATTGACCCGGCCCGCTCGCCCAGCTAAGTTGTTGTGCGATGCCGACCTACGAGTACAAGTGCCCGGCCGGGCATGCCTTCGAAAAGTTCTACCCGACGATGAACAACCAGCGGCGGGTGAAGTGTCCCACCTGTGGCAAGATGGCCGAGCGTCAGATCTCCGGTGGAGCGGGGCTGGTCTTCAAGGGTTCCGGCTTCTACATCAACGACTACAAGCGTGCCGGTGCGGCGAACCCCGAATCGGCGGACGGACCGAAGCCCGAGTCGAAGCCCGAGTCGAAGCCCGAGGCCAAGCCCACGACCGAATCGAAGCCCGACAGCGCGAAGAAGAAAAAGCCCTCCGGCGACAAGTGAGGGCGCACGAGGCGATCCGCGCGGCGTTGGCGGCGGCGGCGGCGCGGCTGGGTGCGTCCGTTTCCGCGTCCGCGGTCGAGCTGGAGCGCCCGCGCGACCCCGCGCACGGCGATGTGGCGACGAACCTGGCGCTCACCCTCGCCAAGTCGCTCAAGCAGAAGCCCCGCGCCGTAGCCGAGCGGCTCGTCGCCGCGCTCGAGCTGCCGCAGGGCCTGGTGCGCGAGATCACGGTGGCCGGGCCGGGGTTCATCAACTTCTTCCTCGCCGAGGAGCAGCTCGCATCCGTGGTCGCCGCCGTGCTCGCGGCGGGCGCGCGGTTCGGGCGCAGCGACGAGGGGGCCGGGAAGCCCGTCAATGTCGAGTTCGTGTCGGCGAATCCGACCGGTCCGCTTCATGTGGGGCACGGTCGCCAGGCGGCCCTGGGGGATGCGATCGCCGCGCTGCTCGAGTGGACTGGCTGGCGGGTGACGCGGGAGTTCTACTACAACGACGGCGGCGTCCAGATCGCGAATCTGGCGCGGAGCGTGCAAGCACGGATCCACGAACTGCGCGGCCGGGCGGCGCCGCTGCCCGAGGGCGGCTACCACGGGGAGTACATCCGCGAGCTCGCGGAGCGCTACCTCGCCCGGCACCCCGGAGATCCGGACGGTGCGGACCTCGATGCCGTGCGGCGCTTCGCCGTCCAAGAGCTGCGGGAGGAGCAGGACCGCGACCTCGAGGCGCTCGGGGTCACGTTCGACGTCTACTTTCTCGAGTCGTCGCTGTACGCATCGAGCAAGGTGGAGAAAACCCTCCGCCAGCTGGTGGCGGCCGGGCACACGTACGAGAAGGACGGCGCGCTCTGGCTCAAGACCACCGACTTCGGCGACGACAAGGACCGGGTGATGCGGAAGCGGGCCGAGAAGGGCGGCGACTATACGTATTTTCTCCCGGACGTCGCGTATCACGTCGACAAATGGGAGCGGGGCTTCTCCCGCGCGATCAACGTTCAGGGCGCCGACCACCACAGCACGGTCACCCGGGTGCGTATCGGGCTACGGGCGCTGGACATGGGAATTCCGACGGGCTATCCCGAGTACGTCCTGCACCAGATGGTAACCGTGATGAAGGGCGGCGAGGAGATGAAGATCTCCAAGCGCGCCGGGAGCTACCTGACGGTGCGCGAGCTCGTGGACGAAGTGGGGCGCGACGCCGTGCGCTACTTCTTTGTGATGCGCCGCGGCGACTCGCACCTCGTGTTCGACGTGGATCTCGCCAAGAGTCAGACGGAGGAAAACCCGGTCTTCTACGTTCAGATGGCGCACGCCCGCATGAGCGGGATCTTCCGCGTGGCCGGCCGTGCGCCTGACGCCGTGGTGCCCCAGGGCGCCGACGTGGGGATGCTGCACGAGCCCGAGGAGCTCGAGCTGATGAAGGAGCTGGCCGAGTTTCCCGCGATCGTGGCCGGCGCCGCCCAGGCCTTGGAGCCCCATCGCCTCACCGGCTATCTCGAAGGCCTGGCCCGCATCGCCCACGCGTGGTACCACAAGTATCGCGTGCTGGGCGAGCCGGAAGAGGCGGCGCGCCTGGTGCTGGCGGCGGCCGTGCGTCAGGTGCTCGGCAACGGTCTCCGCCTGTTGCGGATCAGCGCCCCGGATCGGATGTGAGGTGAGCCTGCTCGTGGTGGGCTCGATTGCCCTCGACTCGGTGGCGACGCCGTTCGGCGAAACGGCGGACGCGCCGGGCGGGTCGGCGGTCTTCTTCGCCGCCGCGGGTGCGATCCTGCACCCGGTGCAGGTGGTGGGCGTCGTGGGGAGCGATTATCCACTCGCCGCCCTCAAGTCGCTCGAGGCGCGCGGCGTCGACCTCTCGGGCGTGGAGCAAGCAGCGGGCGAGTCGTTCCGCTGGAAGGCGAAGTATTCCTACGACCTGTCGAGCCGCGAGACGCTCGACACACGGCTCGGCGTATTCGCCCAGTTCCGGCCCAAGCTCCCCCCGACGTTTCGTCAGGCGCGCTACGTGTTTCTCGGAAACATCGACCCGGAGCTGCAACTGGGAGTCCTCGACCAGATCCCGCACCCGGCGCTCGTGGCGTGCGATACGATGAATTACTGGATTCACTCGAAGCGCGACCTGCTGCTCGAGCTGCTGCGCCACATCGACATCCTCATGGTGAACGACGCCGAGGCGCGCGAGCTCTCGGGCGACTGGAACATCTACCGCGCGGCCCGTTGGGTGCTCGAGCGAGGGCCCAAGATGGCCGTGATCAAGCAGGGCGAGCACGGCGCGCTGCTGGTGGATCGGGACACGACTTTCAAGGTACCGGCGTATCCCCTCCAGGACGTGTTCGACCCCACCGGCGCCGGGGATGCGTTCGCGGGCGGGTTCATGGCGCACCTCGCCGCCACCGACGACCTCACGCCTCCCAACCTGCGGCGCGCGATGGTGTATGGCGCGGCGATGGGCTCGTTCGCGGTGGAAGCGTTCGGCGTGCAACGGTTCGAGCGCGTGACGCTCGCCGACGTGCGTGCCCGGGTGCGCGGCTTCAAGGACCTCATCCACTTCGAGCTGGACGAAGGCCGGGCCCCGTGACGGAGCACTATGCCGCCGCCGGCGTGCGCCTCGACGCGGCGGAGGAGGCCCAGCGCCGCATCGCGGCCCTGGTGCGGACCACGCGCACCCCGCTGGCGCTCGGCGCGATCGGCGCGTTCGCTGGCATGGTGCGCGTGCCGCCCGGGTATGAGCGTCCGGTGCTCGTGCTCTCGACCGACGGCGTCGGCACCAAGGTGCTCGTGGCCGCGCGTGCCGGCGTCCACGATACGGTCGGCGAAGATCTCGTCAACCATTGCGTCAACGACATCCTGGTGCACGGTGCGACGCCCCTTGCCTTCCTCGATTACGTGGCGACGGGGCAGCTCGAGCCCGACGTCGCCGCCGCGATCGTGGCCGGCGTGGCGCGCGGTTGCCGCGCCCACGCCGTCACCCTCGCCGGGGGCGAGACCGCACAGCTTCCCGACTTGTACCAGCCCGGCCACTACGACCTCGCCGGCACGATCGTGGGCGTGGTCGAGGAGCGGGCGGCGCTGCACGGCGACCTGGTGCGCCCGGGCGACGTGTTGATCGGCTACGCGTCGAACGGACTGCACACCAACGGGTACACACTGGCGCGGCGCATCCTGTTCGACACGTTGCGGCTCGACGTGCTCGACGAGTTCCCCGAGACGGGGCGCACCGTGGCCCAGGTGTTGCTGGACGTCCACTGCAGCTACGCCACGGCCGTGACGCCGATCATCTCCCGCTTGCACGCCCTCGCCCACATTACCGGCGGCGGCATCCCCGGCAATCTGGTGCGGGTGCTGCCCGCGGACGCGGAGGCGCTGGTGGATGCAGGTGGGTGGCCGTGGCCGACGGTGTTCCGCGTGCTGATGCGCGCGGGTGACGTGTCGCTCGGCGAGATGCGACGGGTGTTCAACCTCGGCGTCGGAATGATCGCCGTCGCCGGGCGCGACGACGCCGAAGCCGCGATCGCCACCGCCAAGCGCGTCGGCATCGAGGCGTGGATCATCGGGGAGGTGCGGGCGGGGACCAGGGGCGTGAAGTTCTCAGAACGGTAGGAGGGCCCATGCGTCACAGCGTGCCAGTGCTCGCAGTCATGCTCGGCGTCACGTCGCTCGCCGCGCAGGGAGACCCGCAGTGCGACATCCCCGCCTCGCAGCCCGCTACTCAGGCCTGCAACACGGCGGTGGACGCGATCCGGGCGTTCCATCCCCTCGCCGGCATGATCGTGAGCGGCGGGAGCCCGGCGCTCGGGTCGTGGGGGTCGCTCGGCGGCGTCGGCCACATCAGTATCACAGCGCGTGTGAACGGGATCAAAGCGTCGCTGCCGAACCCCGACTCGACCAGTGCGACCGAGGTGCCGTCGAGCTTTCACGGCTACCTCCCAGCCCCCGTGGTGGAGGCAGCGGTCGGGCTGGTGCGCGGCCGAAACGGCTTCCTGGCCGTCGACGCCCTCGCCTCGGCCCTGGTCCTCCCCACCAGCGGTGTCTCGGAGCTGTCGGTGGACTCGAACGCCACACACATCGGAGGGGCCGCCCTGGGGATCGGCTATGGGGCCCGGGTGGGGGTCCTGGCCGGCGGCTTTCCCATCCCGGCGGTTTCGGTGAGCTGGATGCATCGGGCGTTGCCGCGGATCCAGTACGGCACGCTGGGGCCGGCGCTCGGTACCGGTGAACAGTTCGAGTTCAGCATGGACCTGCGGGCCGACAACTACCGCGCGGTCGCGAGCTGGAAGTTCGCGCTGTTCGACGTGGCGGCGGGACTGGGCGTCGACCACTACACTTCCAGTCAAACGAACATTCGCTTCCACGACGGGCCAACGAGCGTGAGAACCGTCGTGATCAATCCGAGCAGCACCCGCGAACTACTGTTCGTGGACGGCGGGGTCAATCTCGCCGCGGTGAAATTCGTGGCGGAGCTCGGGTTCCAGACCGGGAAGGATCAGAGTTTCGCTACCACGTTCCGGGATTTCGATCCTAAGGCGGGGCATGCCTTCGGAGGCGTCGGCATTCGGTTCGGATTCTGAGCGACCGCCCGCCGAGCGGGCGGCCATGGAACGCGCCCTCGACCTCGCACGCCGGGGTTGGGGGCGCGTTGCTCCTAACCCCCTGGTCGGTGCCGTCGTCCTGGCCGGAGACACCACCGTCGCGGAGGGCTACCACGCCGAGTACGCGGGGCCGCATGCCGAAGTCGTGGCGCTGGAGGCGGCGGGCGCGCGGGCGCGCGGCGCCACTCTGGTGGTGAACCTCGAGCCGTGCGCGCACCACGGCAAGACGCCGCCCTGCACTGAGGCGATCGTCGCGGCGGGCGTCGCGCGCGTCGTCGCGGGCGTCGCGGACCCCGATCCGCTGGCGCACGGCGGGGCGGGGGTGCTCCGCGCCAGGGGCGTGATCGTCTCGATGGGCCTGCTCGCCGAGGCCGCGGCCGCGCTCAACGCGCCGTTCCTGTTCGCGCGCGAGCAGGCGGAGCGACCCTTCGTCGCCCTCAAGCTTGCGACCTCGATCGACGGCCGCATTGCCGACGCCGCCGGCAGCTCCCGCTGGGTCTCGGGTGAGGCGGCGCGGGAGTACGTCCATTGGCTGCGCGCGGGCTTCGACGCGATCGCGGTCGGCGGCATGACGGCCCTGCGGGACAACCCGCAGCTCACGGTACGCGGTCCGCTGACGCCGCGCCGGACGCCCGTGCGGGTCGTGTTCGACCGCCGCGCCATGCTGAACCAGACCGCCGACCTGGTGAAGACCGCGCGTGAGGTGCCGACCTGGGTCATGTCGTCGCCCGACGCGCCGCCCGCCAGCGTGTCGCTGCTCGAGCAGAGCGGCGTGCGCGTGTTCCGCCCCGGCTCGCTCGCCGACGGCCTGCGCCTGCTGCGCGAGGCGGGGGTCGAATCGGTGCTGTGCGAAGGCGGCGGCGCGCTCGGGGCCAAGTTGCTCGTCGACGGCCTCGTGGACCGGCTCTACTGGGTCCAGGCGCCGGTGTGGCTCGGCGACGCCGCCGTTCCGGCCTTTCCCGGGATGGCGGCGGCACCCCTCGCGGCCGCCCCGCGCTGGATTCCCGTGGAGCGCCGCGCGCTGGGCCCCGATACATTACTGGTATTGGACAGGCGGATATGTTTACCGGGATCGTAAGTGCCGTGGGGCGGATCGCGAAAGCGACGCGGCAGACGGGAAACGGGAAACGGGAAACGGGATTGACGCTCACGATCCGTGCTCCGTACAAGGGCGTCAAGCGGGGTGAGAGCATCGCGGTGAGCGGTGCGTGTCTCACGGTCGAGCGGGTGCTGAAGGGTGGCTTCGCCGTGCACGTCGTGGAGACGACGGAGGGGCGGACGCTGTTCGGGGAATACGCCGTCGGACGCCCGGTGAATCTGGAGCGGGCGCTGCGCGCCACCGATCGCCTGGGGGGGCACATCGTGCAGGGGCACGTGGACGGCGTCGCGGTGGTGGAGCGGGTCGCGCGGAGCGGGGACGCATGGGTCTACGACCTGCGAGTGCCGCGGGCGGTGCGGGACGTTTCGATCCCGCACGGCGCCCTCACCGTCGACGGCGTAAGTCTGACGATCAACGATCTGCCGGGTCCCGACTCGGTGCAGATTTCGCTCATCCCGTTCACGCGCGAGCAGACGACGCTCGGAACACTGCGCGTCGGCGACCGCGTTCACGTGGAGGGTGACGTGCTGGGGAAGTACGTGAGGCAACTATGTCGCACGACAACATAACGCAGGCGATCGCGGACATCCGCGCCGGCAAGTTGGTCATCGTCGCCGACGACGAAACCCGGGAGAACGAGGGCGACCTGGTCGGCGCGGCCGAGAAGGTCACGCCCGAGATGATCAACTTCATGGCGACGCACGGGCGTGGGCTCGTGTGCCTCACGCTCATGCCGGAGCGGTGCCAGGCCCTGGGGCTCACCCAGATGGCCGAGCACAATACCGAGGCGCACGAGACGGCCTTCACCGTGTCGATCGACGCCGCGGTCCGCTTCGGGGTCACGACCGGGATCTCCGCCGCCGACCGCGCCGCGACCATCCGCGTCGCGATCGATCCCGCCACGGTGCCGGCGGACCTGCGGCGTCCCGGGCACGTGTTCCCGCTGCGGGCGCGGCCGGGGGGGGTGCTGCAGCGGGTCGGCCAGACCGAGGCGAGCGTGGACCTGGCACGCCTCGCGGGGCTCTACCCCGCGGGCGTGATTTGCGAGGTCCTGAACGCCGACGGATCGATGGCGCGGCGGTCCGACCTGGAGCGCGTCGCGGCGCGGCACGGGCTCACGTTCATCACGGTGGCGCAGCTCGTGGCGTACCGCCTGGCCCACGAGCGGCTGGTGCATCGCGTGGCCGAGGCGCGGCTGCCCACGCCCTACGGCGAGTTCCGCATTCTCGGCTACCACAACGATGTGGACGCGGCGGAGCACATCGCTCTGGTGTACGGGGACGTGCGGGACAGGGCTCGCGTGCTGGTGCGGATGCACTCCAAGTGTCTCACCGGCGACGTGTTCGGCTCGGGGCGGTGCGACTGTGGCTGGCAGCTGCACTCCGCCATGCGAATGATCGCCGCCGAAGGCGGCGGCGTCGTGGTGTACCTCGATCAGGAGGGGCGCGGGATCGGCCTCCTGAACAAACTCAAGGCCTACGAACTGCAGGACGCGGGGCACGACACCGTCGAGGCGAACCGCGAGCTCGGCTTCAAGCCCGACCTCCGCAACTACGGCATCGGGGCGCAGATCCTGCTCGATCTGGGGCTCTCCTCGATTCGCGTGCTCACCAACAATCCCATGAAGCTGGTCGGGCTCGAGGGCTACGGCCTCGAGATCGTCGAGCGCGTTCCCATCGTGATGACGCCGTCCGACGAGAATCGCTCCTATCTGGACGTCAAACGCGACAAGCTCGGCCACCTGCTCACGCACTGACTGTGGCCGAGATCGAGGGGTCGCCCCGCGCGCCGCGTGAGGTCCGCGTGGCCGTGCTGGTCAGCCGCTACAATGAGGTCGTGACGACCCGCCTGCTCGAGGGGGCGCGGCAGTGTCTGCGCGAGAAGGGCGTGCCGGACGCGCGGGTCGACGTGATCTGGGTGCCGGGGGCATTCGAGCTGGCGGTGGCGGCGGAGGCGGCGGCGGCGAGCGGGCGCTACGCGGCGCTGGTGGCGCTGGGCTGCGTGATCCGCGGCGAGACGCCCCATTTCGAGTACGTCGCCGGCGAGGCCACGCGCGGGCTCGGCAACGTCGCCCTCGCCCATCGGCTCCCGATCGGCTTCGGCGTCCTCACCACGGAGAACCTGGAGCAGGCTCTGGCGCGGGCCGGCGGGGCTGCCGGCAACAAGGGATACGAGGCCGCCGAGGCCGCTCTCACCACGGCCGACGTTCTGGCTCGGCTCGTCCGTGCAGCGCCCCGAGACTAAGGCTCGCGCGCGCGCGCTCCAACTCCTCTACGCCTGGGACCTGTCCGGCCGGCCCTCGATCGAGGCGGTCGTCGCCCGGCTCGCGGCGAGTTACGGCCGCCCCCCCGAAGGATTCGACCGGGGTGCCGACCTCGCGGCGAAGGCGGTCGCCGGACTTCCGGAGTTCGACACCCGTGTCGGCGCCGCCGCGGAGCACTGGCGCCTCGAGCGCGTGGGCGTGGTGGAGCGCAACATCCTGCGCCTCGCCCTCGCCGAGCTCGAGGAGGGCGAGACACCGCCCCGCGTCGTCATCGACGAGGCGGTGAAACTGGCCCATTGGTTTGCCGGGGCCAAGGCGCCCGCGTTCGTGAACGGCGTGCTCGACGCGGTGGCGCGGGAGTCGGGCGCCTTGTGAGGATCCTGCTCGTCAACTGGAACGACCGGGAGAATCCGCACGCCGGCGGCGCGGAGATCCATCTCCACGAGATCTTCGGTCGCCTGGCGCGCCAGGGGCACACCATCGACCTGGTCACGAGCGGCTGGACGGGGTCGGTTCCGGAAGCCGAGCTCGACGGCATACGCGTGCGGCGCGTCGGCGGCCGCCACACGTTTGCGCTGCGGGCGCGCCCCACCGTGCGCCGGCTGCTCGCCGCGAACCGGTACGACGTCGTGGTGGAAGACATCAACAAGCTGCCGCTCTTCCTGGCCGGGCTCACCGACCGCCCGTTCTGCGCGCTGGTCCCGCATCTGTTCGGCGCCACGGCGTTTCGAGAGGCGACTTGGCCCATCGCGGCCGTGGTCTGGGCAGCGGAACGCCCGATCCCGCGAGCCTATCGGCGCGCCTGGTTCCACGCGATTTCGGAGAGCACCCGCGATGACCTGGTGCACCGGGGAATCCCGGCGGAGCGCGTCGCGGTCATTTATCCCGGTGTCGATGCGACCTGGTATTCCCCGGATGCCATGGTCGCTCGAGCGGAGGTCCCCACGTTCTTGTACGTGGGGCGCCTCAAGCGTTATAAAGGAGTGGAGATCGCACTGCAGGCGCTGGCGCTGGCCCGGGGCTCGCGCGCCGATCTGGTGCTCGAGGTGGCCGGCCAGGGTGACGACCGGCCCCGCCTGGAGCGGTTGGCGGCCTCCTTGGGGATCGCGGGGAGGGTGCGGTTCCTGGGTTTCGTGTCGGAAGAGGAGAAGCGCCGGCGGCTGCGGCGGGCGTGGGCGCTGGTGTTTCCGAGCCCGAAGGAGGGGTGGGGTATCTCGAACGTGGAGGCGGCGGCTTGCGGCACGCCCGCGCTCGCGTCGGACAGTCCGGGTCTGCGGGAGTCGGTCCTGGACGGGGAGACCGGGTTCCTCGTGCCGCACGGCGACGCGCACGCACTGGCGCAGCGCATGCCCGCGCTGGCGGCGGATCCGGGGCCGCGCTCGCGGCGGATCCGGGGCTCGTGGCGCGGCTCGGCCACGGGGGGCGGGCCTTCGCAGAGCGTCTGTCGTGGGAGCGTGCGGCCCGGGCGACGGAAGCGCATCTCCAACACGCCATCGCGCAGGGAGGCTGACCATGCGGATCACCATCACGGCACGCCACTGCGAGCTTCCGCCCGAGCTGCGCGCGCGGGCGCGCACGCTGCTCGAGCGTCTCGCGCGTGTCGCGCCGCGGCCACACGACGCCCGGGTCGTGTTCGACGCCGATCACGGGCGGCCGACCGTCGAGGTCCGGCTCCATGCCGCCCGCGGCGCCGTGCACGTCGGCACGGCCCGCGGGACGGATCAGAGCAGCGCCCTGAACCTCGCGGTGGCCAAGGTGCGCCGCCAGCTCGACAAGTCTCCCATGCGGCGCCGCGCGGCGATCCGCCGCGCCGCCGGGCGCCGGCAGTCGTGAAGCCACCCAAGGTGCGCGACCTGCTCGAGCAGCGGGGCGATCCCCTGCAGCTCGAGGCGCTCACCGGAGACGTCGGGCTCGACCGCGAGATCCAGACGCCGGAAGCGTCGAGCCCCGGCCTGGTGCTCGCGGGGTACACCAAGCGGTTCGCCGCGCACCGCATGCACATCCTCGGCGAGACCGAAGTCACGTACCTCGCATCGCTCGAGGCCGCCGCGCGCCGCCGCGCGCTCGAGACGCTGTTCTCGTTCGATCTTCCGTGTGTGGTGATCTCCAAGGGCCAAGAGCCGCCCGCCGACCTGGTGGAGCTGGCCCGCGCCAAGGGTGTCGCCGTCATCCGCACGCGGCTCAAGACCGCCGAGTTCTACCGCCGCCTCAAGCCGTTCCTGGACGACGTGTTCGCGCCCAGCACCAGCGTGCACGCGTCGCTCGCCGACGTGTTCGGCGTGGGTCTGCTGTTCCTCGGCAAGTCGGGGATCGGCAAGAGCGAATGCGTGCTCGACCTGGTGGAGCGCGGCCACCGCCTGGTCGCGGACGACGTCGTCCACATCACGCGGCGCGGCAACGACGTCCTGATCGGCCGCGGCCACGAGCTGGCGCAGCACTACATGGAGATCCGCGGCGTCGGGCTCATCGACATCCGCGCCTTGTTCGGCGTGCGGGCCGTGCGGCAGCAGAAGCGCATCGAGGTCGTGGTGCAGCTCGACGAGTGGGACGCGGCGCGCGAGTACGACCGTACCGGAATCGACGGTCAGACGACCCGCGTGCTCGACGTGACCCTCCCGATGGTCACGGTGCCGCTCAACCCCGGCAAGAATCTGACCGTGATCTGCGAGGTCGTGGCGATGAACCACCTGCTCCGCTACGGCGGCGTGGACTCGGCCCGCGCGTTCAACGACCGGCTGCTCAAGCGCCTCGCGGAGCGCCGCCAGCTGCAGGAGTATCTCGAGGAGGACAATGAGTGAGCCATTGCGCGGTGTGATCGTGTCGCACGCGGCCGTCGCGCAGGCGCTGCTCGCCGCCGTCGCCGCGATCACCGGCGTGGACGACGCACTCGTCCCCGTGTCGAACGACGGGTGCGATACCGGAGCGCTCGCCGAGCGCCTCACGCAGGCGATCGGGGGCAAGCCGGCCGTCCTGTTCGTGGATCTCCCGGGCGGCTCGTGCCTCACCAGCTCCGTGCGACTCGCGCGTGGCAAGTCCGACATGGCCGTCGTGACGGGCGTGAACCTGGCGATGCTGCTCGACTTCGTGTTCCACCGCGATCTCCCGCCGGCCGACGCGGCCCGGCGTGCGGCCGAGGCCGGCAGTCGGGCGATCCGCACGCCGGCCGCATGAGCATCGCGCTGTACCGGATCGACGACCGCCTGATCCACGGCCAGGTCGTGGTCGGCTGGGGGAAACCGCTCAACGTGGGATTCATCGTGCTGGTGGACGACGCGGTGCGCGGGAGCACCTGGGAGCAGGAGCTCTACCGGATGGGGGTGCCCGCCGGCATCGAGGTGGTGTTCGCCTCGACGGCGGAAGCGCTGGCGTGCCTCCCCGATTGGGAGCGCGACGCGCGTGTCGGCCTGCTCGTCGCCGGTGACATCGACACGCTCGCCGCGCTCGCGGGCGACGGCCGTCGTGTGCCGCGCATCAACCTCGGCGGCTTGCACCACCGTCCGGGGCGGTCGCCCCGGCTGCGCTACGTCTACTTGAGCGACGCCGAGGCGGCGCAGCTCAAGGCGCTCGCGGCCCGCGGCGTCGAGATCACGGCGCAGGACGTTCCCACGGCCCGGCCGGTGCCCTTGGAGGATTTCACGTGAGCCTCGGTCTGCTGCTGGCGCTGCTCGCCTGGGGGACGCTCGTCGGCCTCGACCTGGTGAGCGTGCCGCAAATGATGATCGCGCGGCCGCTCGTGGCCGGGCCGATCGCCGGCGCGATGCTGGGCGATGTGTGGACCGGTCTGACGCTGGGCGTGCTGTTCGAGCTGTTCCAGTACGAGGTGCTGCCCGTGGGGGCCGCACGCTACCCGGAATACGGGCCGGCGACGGTGGCAGCCGTGAGCGCGGCGCATGCCGCCGCGGGCACGCTCGGCCTCGGGCTCGGCGCCCTGGTGGGACTGATCAGCGGAATGGCCGGCGGTGTGAGCCTGCACGTGGTGCGACGGCTCAACGCCCGGGCCGTGCGGCGCGCGACGGCGGCCCTGGAAGCGGGGGACGCCCGCGTGTTGGTGCGGCTGCACACCGCGGCGATCTTGCGCGATGCGGCGCGCGCGGCGGTGGTGACGGCGCTCGGCCTGGGCCTGGCGCTGCTCGCCCGTACCTACCTGGCCGGCACGATCAGCGCGCGGGGCGTGATGCTGCTCGATGTCGCCGCGGTCGGCTCCGCCCTCGCCGTGGGGACGGCCGGCACGCTGCGTCTGGTGGGTCGGGGGCCGGACCTGCGGTGGTTCGCCGCCGGCGTGGTCGGCGGCGCCGCGGTGGCGTGGCTGCGGTGAGCGCCGCCCCGCGTGCCCGCCCGGCCTTCGGCCGCAGCCTGCTCCGGTTGTTTACGGTGCAGGGGTCGTGGAACTACGAGCGCATGCAGGGGGTGGGCATGGGGGTGGCCGAGGAGCCGTTGCTGCGCGACCTGCGGGTGGCCGGCAACGGGGCGGCCTACCGCGCCGCCGTGGCGCGGGGAGCGCACTTCTTCAACGCGCATCCGTACCTGTGCGGCCTCGCGGTGGGCGCCGCGGCGCGGGCGGAGCACGAGGGCGTGCCGCCCGAGCAGGTCGAGCGGCTGCGCACCGCGCTGTGCGGTCCCCTGGGCTCGCTCGGTGACCGCCTCGTGTGGGCCGGCTGGCTGCCGTTCACGTCGGGGCTGGGGCTCATCGGCGTGGCGCTCGGGCTCGGGTTCCCGGCGATCCTGGGGTTTCTGGTCGTCTTCAACGCGGGTCACGTGGCGCTGCGCTGGTGGGCGCTGCGCGCGGGGTGGACGCACGGCGTGCGCGTGGCGGTGGCGCTGCGCCAGCCGGTGCTGCAACGGGCCACGGCCGTGCTGGGGCCGGCCATGGCGTTCGTGGTGGGCGCCGCCCTCCCGCTCGTGGCGCAGTACCTGAGCGGCGGCTTCCTCGGCTGGTCGCGCGTGGCGCTCGCCGCCGTCGCAGCGGGTGGGTTCGCGCTGCTGTGGTGGTTGCGCGCCCGGCTCACCGGGGTGCGGCTCGGCCTGGCGCTGCTCGCCGTCGCGACGCTCGCGGGGTGGCTGTGGCCATGATCGAGCGCGCGGCGAAGATCGTGAATCCGCTGGGGATGCACGCGCGACCGGCGGCGGAGTTCGTCAAGCTCGCCAGCCGCTTCAAGTCCGCGGTCGAGGTCAAGAAGGACGACCTCACCGTGAATGGCAAGAGCATCATGGGCGTGATGATGCTCGCGGCGGAATGCGGCTCCTCGCTGATCATCCGGACCGACGGCGCGGACGCGGAGCAGGCGATGGAGGCGCTGCTCGCCCTCGTGGCCGACGGATTCCACGAGATGCACCTGACGGCGGAGGTACGCGAAGCGGAGATGCGCGAGGCGGAAGAGCGGGAAGACGAGGAGCGGCCATGACCGACCGTCTGCTCAAGGGGATCGGCGTGTCCGCCGGCATCGCCGTGGGGCCCGCGGTCGTGGTCCGCTGGACCATGCCGGAGGTGCCCCACCGCGTGGTGCCCCGCTCGCGGGTGGAGAAGGAGGTCCGCCGCCTGCGTGCCGCGGTGCGCGACGTGAAGCGCTACCTCCAGGACCTGAGGGCCAAGGCCGAGGACCGCGCCGGCGCCGACGAGGCGCGCATCTTCGACGCCCAGCTCCTGATGCTCGAGGACAAGGAGTTCCTCTCCGGGGTCGCGGATCTGATCCGCGAGAACCACCTCACGGCCGAAAAGGCGTTCGAGTTCAAGGCGCTCGAGGTGCGCGACCTGTGGACCGCGACCGGCAACCCGCGCCTGAAAGACCGGCTCGCCGACTTCTCGGGAGTGACGATCCGGGTGCTCGAGCACCTGATGCATCGGGGCTCGGACGAACTGTGGGAGGGGATCGCCGATCCCTCGGTCGTGGTGGCGCGCGAGCTCGGACCGGGCCTGACGGTCCAGCTCGACCGCGAGCACGTGGTCGGGCTCGTGAGCGAGGAAGGGACCCGGACGTCGCACGCGGCGATCCTGGCGCACTCCATCGGCATCCCCGCGGTGTTCGGCGTGACCGGCGCCATGGAGCGCATCGAGCCGGGCACGATGCTCGTGATGGACGGGACCCGCGGCACGGTGCTGCTCGATCCCACTCCCGCCGAGATCGCCGAGGCCCGCGGGCGCGAGCTGCGCCGGCGCGAGCTGGCGACTCAGCTCGACGAGGTCGCCTCGCAGCCCGCGGTCACGACCGATGGCGTGCGCATCGCGCTGCGGGGCAACGTGGACCTCCCGGACGAGATCAAGGCCGCGCAGGAGCATCGCGCCGAAGGCGTCGGGCTGCTGCGCACGGAGTTTCTGATCACGAGTCACACGACGCTGCCAAGCGAAGACGAGCAGACCGCGTACTTCCGACGCGTGAGCGAGGCGTTCCCGGGCTACCCGGTGGTCGTCCGCACGTACGACTTGGGTGGCGACAAGCTGCCCGGCGCGTTCCGCATGCTGGCGGAGACCAATCCCCAGCTCGGCTGGCGTGCCATCCGCGTGTGCCTCGACCGCCCGGAGATCTTCCACGCGCAGGTGCGGGCGGCGCTGCGGGCGGCGGCCCACGGCCAGATCCAGCTGATGATCCCACTGGTGACGCGGCTCGACGAAGTGGACCGGACGCGCGACATCGTGGCGCTGGAAGCAAAGCGGCTCGCCGCCGAGGGCATCGAAGCCGCGGCCACGCTCCCCCTGGGCGTGATGGTCGAGACGCCGGCCGCCGCGGTGATCGCCGATCGGCTGGCCGAGGCGTCGGACTTCTTGAGCGTCGGCACCAACGATCTCACCCAGTACACGCTGGTCGTGGACCGCGGCAACGCGCGGCTCGCCGACCGCTTCAATCCCCACGACCCGAGCGTGGTGCGGCTGCTCAAGATGGTGGTCGATGCCGCGCGCGCCGCCGGCAAGCCGGCGAGCGTGTGCGGCGAGATGGCGTCGGAGCCGCTGTCCGCGTTCCTGCTGCTCGGGCTCGGCTACGACACGCTCTCGGTGGCGCCGCCGAAATTGACGATCGTGAAATGGATGGCGCGGCAGGTGAGCGTGGCGCGCGCGCGGGTCGCGGCGGAGCAGGCGCTCGCCGCGCGCTCCGCCGACGCGGTGCTCGACGTGCTGCGTTTGGCGCTCGCCGAAGCGGTCGACCTGAAGCTGCTCGACCCCGACGCCCGGTTGCCGGGCGGGCGGCGTGCCGCTAGCTTGAACGTCTAAACCCGCGTCGGATCGACACATGCCAGCGCAGCGCCACGTTTTTACCTCCGAGTCGGTGACGGAAGGCCATCCCGACAAGATCGCCGATCAGATCTCGGACGCCGTCCTGGACGCGATCGTCGCCAAGGACCCGGCCGCGCGCGTCGCCTGCGAAACGCTCGTCACGACGGGCATGGCCGTGATCGCGGGTGAGATCACCACCTCGACGTACGTGCACATTCCCGACATCGTGCGCGGCACGATCAGTGCGATCGGCTACACCGACGCGAGCTTCGGCTTCGACGCCCAAACGTGCGCCGTCCTCACCACCATCGACCGGCAATCCGGTGACATCGCGCTGGGCGTGGACAAGGGCGGCGCGGGGGATCAGGGGATGATGTTCGGGTACGCGTCGGACGAGACGCCGTCGCTGATGCCACTGCCCATCGTCCTGGCCCACCGGCTGGCGGAGCGGCTGGCCACTGTGCGAAAAGCCGGCGATCTCCCGTGGCTGCGGCCCGATGGCAAGACGCAGGTCAGTGGTGCGAAAAGCCGGCGATCTCCCGTGGCTGCGGCCCGATGGCAAGACGCAGGTCAGTGTGGTCTACGAAGGCGCCCGCCCCGTGGGAATCAGCAAAGTCGTGGTCTCGACCCAGCACTCCGACAAGATCGACAACAGCGAGCTGCGCGAAGGCGTGATCGCGCTGGTGGTGCGACCGGTGCTGGGCGACGCGGGGTTCGAGGTGCGGGAGCCCGATATCCTGGTGAACCCGACCGGCCGCTTCGTGGTCGGCGGTCCCCAGGGAGACGCCGGGCTCACCGGCCGCAAGATCATCGTGGACACCTACGGCGGCATGGCTCGCCACGGCGGCGGGGCGTTCAGCGGCAAGGATCCCTCCAAGGTCGACCGCTCGGCGGCCTACGCGATGCGCTGGGTGGCGAAGAACGTCGTCGCGGCCAAGCTGGCGCAGCGCTGCGAGGCGCAAGTGGCCTACGCCATCGGGGTCGCCCAGCCGGTCTCCATCATGATCGACACGTTCCGCACCGGTGTCGTGCCCGACGAGGCGATCGAGGACGCGGTGCGGGAGGTGTTCGACCTGACGCCCCTCAGTCTCATCAAGGCGCTGAACCTGCGCCACCCGATCTATCGCGCCACGGCGGCCTACGGCCATTTCGGCCGCGCGCCGGAGCGCCGCCGCTACGTGGACAAGGACGTGGACCGGGAAGTGGAGCTCTTCACCTGGGAGCACGCGAACCGCGTCGAGGATCTGCGGCTTGCCGCGCAGCGTTCCAAGCACTACACCAAGAAAGTGACCGCATGACGACGACGGCTGCGAGCGCGACCTCCGACATCAAGGACCCGAGACTCGCGGCCGAGGGGCGGCGCCGCACCGAGTGGGCGGAACGATCCATGCCCGTGCTGCGCCTCATCCGGGAACGCTTTTCCCGGGAACGACCTCTCGCCGGGCGTCGCCTTTCCGCCTGTTTGCACGTCACGACCGAGACGGCCAACCTCGCAGTCACGCTCCAGGCGGGCGGCGCGGACGTGGCGCTGTGCGCCTCGAATCCCCTCTCCACGCAGGACGACGTCGCGGCCCACCTCGTGAAAGATCACGGCATCAAGGTGTTCGCGATCAAGGGCGAAGATCACGCCACCTATTACGAGCACATCCGGGCCGCCCTGGCGCACCGGCCCGATGTGACCATGGACGACGGCGCCGACCTCGTCGGCGCGCTCCACATGATCGCCCTGAACCGGCTCGACGACCTGGCGCCGCCGGTGCGCCAGTGGGTCGAGGGTCTGTCCGGGGCCGAGCGGCGGGCGCTGGTCGTCGGCGTGGCGGGGTCCACCGAAGAGACCACCACCGGGGTGATCCGTCTCAAGGCGATGGCGCGCGACGGCGTGCTACAGTTCCCGGTGATCGCGGTGAACGACTCCGACACCAAGCACCTGTTCGATAATCGCTACGGCACGGGCCAATCGACGCTCGACGGCATCCTGCGGGCCACCAACGTGTTGATCGCCGGGAGCACGATGGTGGTGGCGGGGTATGGGTGGTGCGGGCGGGGGTTCGCGCTGCGGGCGCGCGGCGCGGGCGCGAACGTGCTCGTGACGGAGATCGACCCGCTCAAGGCGCTCGAAGCCCAGATGGACGGGTATCGGGTCGTGCCGATGGCCGAAGCCGCGCGGGTGGGAGACGTGTTCGTCACGTTGACCGGCAACTTGCACGTGATCCGCGTGGAGCACATGCGCGCCATGAAAGACGGGGCGATTCTCGCGAACTCGGGCCACTTCAACGTCGAGATCGATCTCGACGGTCTGAAGCGGGCGGCCCAGGGCCCCAGGCCGGTGCGCGAGTTCGTGGACGAGTGGCGCCTGGACGGCAAGCGCCTGTTCGTGCTGGCCGACGGCCGGCTCATCAACCTGGCGGCCGCGGAAGGACACCCGGCAAGCGTGATGGACATGTCGTTCGCGAACCAGGCGCTGGCGGCGGAGCACGTGGTGCGGCACGCCGCCGATCTCGGCAAGGACGTGCACCGCATCCCGCGCGAGCTCGACGCCGAAATCGCCCGGCTGAAGCTCGCGGCCATGGGGGTCGCCATCGACACGCTCACGCCCGAGCAGCAGAAGTATCTTGCATCGTGGGAGATGGGGACCTGAGCGCGAACGTCATCCAGGTTCGGGTCGCCCACCTGGGGCTCGATCGCACGACCAACACTCCCGTTGTCATTCTCCAGGAGCAGGAGGGGGAACGGGTCCTCCCGATTTGGATCGGGCCCGCCGAAGCGAGCGCCATCGCGATGGAGCTGGCGGGCGTCAAGTTCGCCCGGCCGCTTACCCACGACCTGCTGAAGCAGGTGATCCTCGGCCTGGGTGCGGACCTGCGCAAGGTGATCATCACCCAGGTCAAGGAGAACACCTATTACGCCGAGCTGCACATCTATCGCGGCGACGCCGTGATCCAGATCGACGCCCGGCCGTCGGACTCGATCGCCGTGGCGCTGCGCCTCAAGGCGCCGATCTTCACGAGCGAGGGCCTCCTGGCGCTCACGTCGGTGGAGACGGGCGAACCCGGCGGCGAGTCGGGCTCGGGGCCGCTCGATCCCGATGCCCTGAAGAACTACCTCCAGAACCTCGATCCTGAAGATTTCGGCAAGTTCACTCCCTAGCCTGGCGCTCCTCGCGCTGATCGGCGGGGGAGGAGCGACGGGTCTCGCAGCACAAGGAATAGCCGTCGCGGGGCGGGTGCTGTACGGAACCGGGGGACGGCCGCTCGCACGCGCCCGCGTGGTGCTGCACCAGGTGTCCGGGGGCGGCGACGGCGGGCCGATCGACTCGACGAGCACCGACGCGCAGGGCCGCTACACCCTGACGATCCGCCGTCCCGACTCCACCGCGATGTACGTCGTGAGCAGTCGACACGCCGGCATCGCGTACTTCTCGGAACCCGTCGTGCCGGGCCGGCCGCTCCGCGCCCTCTACGTTTTCGATACCAGCTCCGCGGGTCCGGCGGTGCGGGTCGCCCGCCGCCTCGTGACCGTGGCGAAGATCAAACGGGATGGCAGCCGGGACGTGCTCGAGCTGGTGGAGCTCGAGAACCCCGGCCCGGCGACCCGCGTCGCCGCCGACACGCTCCGGCCCGCCTGGGGCGGCGCCATTCCGGCGGCGGCGATCCAGTTTCAGGTCGGCAAGGGCGACCTGTCGCCTCAGGCGGTCGCCCTGCGGGGCGACTCGGTCGCCGTGTTCGGCCCTATCCCCCCGAGCGAGCGCAAGCAGCTGAGTTACATGTACGTCCTGCCGGCGACGGCGCGCCGGCTCGACCTGCCGATCGACCAGCCGATCGACGAGGTCGACCTGCTGCTCGAGGACACCGCGGCGGTGGTGCGTGCGGCGCGGCTCGACTCGCTCGGCATCGAGCGTATCGAAGGGCACCGCTTCGCGCGCTACCGCACGCCGGCGCTCGGCGCGGGCGCCGCGCTCGCGATCGCCTTCAGCGACCGGCCCCTCACGGCGGAGGCGCTGGTGCCGTTCGTCGTCGGGCTCGCGGCGCTCGCGCTCGGGATCGGGTTCGTGGTTGCGTTGCGACGGAAACCGCGATAGACTAACCGCGTCGTTACATGCGAACGGGGATCCACGGAAGCCGGTGCGAGTCCGGCGCGGCCCCGCCACTGTGACGAAACCGCGATAGACTAACCGCGTCGTTACATGCGAACGGGGATCCACGGAAGCCGGTGCGAGTCCGGCGCGGCCCCGCCACTGTGACGGGCAGCTGTAGCGGCTCGACGCCACTGGGTGTGATCGCCCGGGAAGGCGAGCCGCTCGCCCGAAGCCAGGAGACGTCTTCGTTCGCGCCACCTGTAGGTCCCTCGCGGGAGGGATGGTGGCGCTGCGCATGAGAGGCGCAGGCGCTAGCCCATCTCCGCTCCGTCGGGGGTGGGTTTTTTCGCTATGCGCCGCTGGACAGTGCGCGCCCACCTCGCGGGACTCCTCGCGCTCGCCGCCGCGGCCTGCGCGCGGGGGGAGCGGGCGCCTTCCGACGGCCGCTTCGCCGTCGGCGACGACGCGGGCCGGCGGGTGTCGCTCGCCGCGCCCCCCCGCCGCATCGTGTCGCTCTTGCCGTCGTTCACCGAGATCCTCTTCGCCGTCGGCGCGGGCGACCGCCTCGTCGGCCGGACCGCGTGGTGCGACTACCCGCCCGCCGCGCTCGCCGTGCCGAGCGTGGGCGACGGCATGCCCCCGAACGTCGAGGCCGTGGCCGCCCGGCGGCCGGACCTCGTCGTGCTGTACCGCTCCGGCCCGAACGTCACGGCCGCCGCACAATTGGAGCGCCTCGGCATCCGGACGGTACTGTTCGATCTGAACCGGCTCGAGGATCTGGGACCCGTGGCCCGGCGGTTGGGCGTGCTCACGGGGCGCAGAGCAGCAGGGGACTCGTTGGCGCGAGCCATGGACAGTCTCGTGTCCCAAAGCCCCGAGTCCCCAACTCCTGGCACCAAGTCCCTCGTCTTCATCGTCTGGGACAACCCCCCGATCGTCATCGGGGCGGGGAGCTACCTCGACCAGCTCGCCTGGCTCGCCGGCGCCCGCAACGTGTTTCACGACATCGGCACGCCCTCCGCCCAGGTGTCGATCGAAACGATCGCGGCGCGGAAGCCGGACTTCATCGCTGTACTGTCGGACACGGCGGCGCGGCCGCGCTACGCCGACCGCCCGGAGTGGCGCGTAGTGGCGGCGGTGCGGAAGGGACGGTTTCTCTTCCTTCCGGGCCGGTTGTTCGGGCGACCCGGCCCCCGCGCCGGGGAGGCGGTCCGCGAGCTGCGGCGTCGGCTCGAGACCGCGCCGTGAAGTACGTCGTGCTGGTCGGTGCGGCACTCGCGACCCTCGCGGCGGCGCTCCTCGTCGGGCCCGCCAACCTGCCGCTCGCGGACCTGTTCGGCTCGCCGATCGTGTGGCAGCTGCGGCTGCCTCGGGCGGTGCTGGCGTTCCTCGTGGGCGGCGCCCTCGGCGTCGCCGGCGCGAGCCTGCAGGCGCTGGTGCGCAACCCGCTGGCGGACCCGTTCCTGCTCGGCCTCTCGGGCGGCGCCGGCCTGGGTGCGGTGGCCGCGATCGCGCTCCACCTCCCGGGACCGTGGGCCCTCCCGCTCGCGGCGTTCATCGGGGCCGTGGGAGCGATGGCGCTGGTCTATCGGCTCGGGCTCATGGGCGGGGCCGAGCTCGATCCGCGCATCCTGCTGCTCGGCGGCGTAGCCGTGGGCGCGTTCGCGGCGGCCGTCACGACGGCGCTGGTCTCGCTCGCCGAGGCGACCGAGCTGCGCAACGCGTTCCTGTGGCTGTGGGGCGGGTTCTCCGGGGCGTCGTGGACCACGGTGCTCGTGATCCTCGCGTACGCGCCGCTGCCGCTCGGCGTGCTCGTCGCGGCCGCGCGGCCGCTCGATCTGCTCGCCCTGGGTGAGGAGCCCGCGCAGTACCTCGGCGCCGACGTGCGGCGGCTCAAGCAAGGCGTCTATCTGGCCGCGTCGCTCCTCACCGCCGCCGCCGTGGCGGTGGCGGGCGTGATCGGCTTCGTCGGGCTGGTCGTGCCGCACGTCTGTCGCCTCGTGTGGGGCCGGCTGCATCGCACCTTGCTGCCGACGGCGTTTCTCACGGGCGGGATCCTGCTCGCGGCGGCGGATACGCTGGCCCGCACCGTGGCGGCCCCGCGTGAGCTGCCGGTGGGGATCGTCACCGCCCTGCTCGGCGTCCCCGTGTTCGCGTTCCTGCTGCGCCGATGGACCGTGAGCTGATCCTCGCCTTGCGCGGCGTCACGTGCCGCTACCCGGACGCCCCGCGCGACAGTCTGGTGGGAGTCTCGCTCGAGGTGCGCGCGGGCGAGTTCCACGCCGTGCTGGGACCGAACGGCAGCGGCAAGACAACGCTGGTGCGTGCGGCCCTCGGCCTGGTAGGGCCCGTCGCCGGTCGCGCCGAGATCCTGGGGCGTCCCGCCGGCGGCTGGTCGCGCCGCGAGCTGGCGCGTGTGGTCGGCGTGCTGCCGCAGCGCGAGGACAACCTGTTCCCGCAGCGCGTGCGGGAAACGGTGTCGCTGGGTCGCTACCCCCACCTCTCGCTGCTGGGCGGAATGGGCGCGGCGGACCGGGCGGCCGTCGAGCGGGCTCTCGTCGCGTGCGACGTGACGGACCTGGCCGATCGCTGGCTCTGGACGCTGTCGGGCGGCGAGTACCAGCGCGTCCGGTTGGCGCGGGCCCTGGCGCAGGAGCCCAAGCTGCTCGTGCTCGACGAGCCGACCGCATCGCTCGACTTGCGCCACGAGATGCAGCTGTTCGAGCTGGTGCGCGCCCTGGTGGATGCGCACGGGCTCGGCGCGCTGATGATCACGCATCACGTCAATCTGGCCACGCGGTTCGCGGACCAGGTCTTGATCCTCGCCGACGGACGAGCCGTGGCGCGCGGCACCCCTGCCGACGTCCTGACCCGGGAGACCGCGGAGCGCGTATTCGCGTGGCCCGTGTCGATCGTGCCGTTCGAAGGCCGGCCCCAGATGATTCCCCTACGACAGCGGAAGGAGGCACCATGAGAGTCGCCCTGCGCGGCCTGCTGTTTGTCGTGTTTCCGGCGGCACTCGCCGGCCAAACTCCGATCGATACGGTGGAGCTCAACCCGGTTGTCGTCACGGCGACCCGCGTCCCCCGCTCGCTCGCTGGCGTGCCGGCCGCGGTCTCGGTGCTCCGCGGAGCTGACCTCCGCGCGCAGGGCATCCAGACCGTGTTCGAAGCACTGCGCGATGTTCCGGCGGCGGCCGTCGTACAGACCGGCTCGTTCGGCGGCCAGACGTCGTTGTTCGTGCGGGGCGGGCAGAGCAACTATGTGAAGGTGTTGGTGGACGGTGTGCCGGCGAACCTGCCCGGGGGGTCGTTCGATTTCGCGAACCTGACTACCGCCAATGTGGAGCGAATCGAAGTCGTGCGCGGCCCGGCCAGCGTGCTGTACGGCTCGGACGCGGTAACCGGCGTCGTCCAGATTTTCACACGACGCGGAACGGGAGCGGACCGCACCGATGCGAGTGTGCGTGCCGGCACGTACGGGACTGTGGCGTGGGATGCGGAGGCTTCCGGCGGGCGCCAAGTGGCCAGTTACTCCGTCTCTATCTCGCGCTTCACGAGCGACGGGATGTATGCGTTCAACAACGGGTACCACAATACGGTGTTCTCGGGGCTTGCACGCGTCGTTCCGGATGACCGGACGGACGCGACGCTCACTGTTCGCTACGGCGACGACGTATTTCATTTCCCGACCAACGGTGCAGGGAGACCTGTCGACCACAACCAGTTCAGCTATGGGAGCGGGCCGACCCTCGGGCTCGATCTGGGACACTATTTCAGCAGCCGCTTCGAGGTGCGCCTCCTCTTCGCCGCGAACGAAACCAATGGGGGGTTCGACAACCGGCCCGATAGTGCAGCGGACAGCTCCCGATTTCAGAATCTCGACGAGCTGCGGCGTTCCAGCGCGGACCTGCGGGCCAATCTCTACTTGCGCTCGGGCTCCGTCGTGACTGTGGGGACAGCCGTCGAGCAGGAGCGTGAGCACAGCTTCAACGTCTGTCAGACGTCGTTCGGCGACTGCACGACGCCGCCGATAGACTCGGCGCGTTGGAACGCCGGGTTCTATGCGCAGGGGGTGACGGACGTGGGCGGTCGCGTCGGCCTGACGACGGGAGTCCGCGTGGAGGACAATCAGCGCTTCGGCACCTTCATCACCTACCGACTGGGCGCGGTGTACCGGCTGGCGGCGGGAACGCGTCTCCGCGCGAACGCGGGCACGGGCTTTCGTGAGCCGAGCTTCTTTGAGAACTACTCGACGGGTTTCACGATCGGCAATCCCAACCTGCAACCCGAGCACTCGCGCAGCTGGGAGTTGGGCCTCGAGCAATCGCTGGCTCGCGACCGGGCCAGCATTTCGGCCGCGTTCTTCGACCAGCACTTTGCCGACATGATCGACTATAACCCGAGCGCGACGGCGGGCGCTCCCAATTACTACAACGTGGCCGCTGCCGATGCGAACGGCGTCGAGTTGGGCATGCGGTTCCTGCCGACGGGACCCGCGTCGTTCGCCGCGAGCTATACCTATCTCCGCACTCAGATCACTAATCCGGGATTCGATCCATCTTCCGGGGCTCTACTCGCGGCGGGGCAGCCACTCACGCGGCGTCCCAAGCACTCGGCCCGCCTCGACGCCAGCTATCGCCTGAAGGAACGCGGCAGCATGGCGCTCGCGGTCACTTACGTCGGCGATCGACAGGATCAGGATTTCTCCACATTTCCGTTTCCCCGTGTGACCCTTCCCTCCTATGCGCGCGTCGACGTCGCCGCGCAGCTGGATGTGCTGCGGCCGCGGGACGGCGGACCCGGCGTGGGGGTCTCGGTCCGGGTCGAGAACCTGCTCGACCATCGCTACCAGGAGGTGAAGAACTTCCCCGCCCGCGGTCGCACACTGCTCGTCGGCGGACGCCTGACCTACGGATCGTGATCGAGCGCGCGCGTCGGATCGTCTCCCTGCTGCCGAGCGCGACCGAGATCGTGTGTGCGTTGGGCCTCGAGGATCGCCTGGTCGGCGTCTCGCATTCCTGCGATTACCCGCCGCACGTCCGTACTAACCCGGTCCTCACGCGTCCACGGTTCCCGCTGGACGGGCTTTCGAGCGGCGAGATCGACGCCGCCGTGCGGCAGGCCCTGCGCGAGTTCGGCAGCGTGTACGAAGTCGACGGCGCGGGACTCGCCGCCGCGCGGCCCGACCTGCTGCTGACCCAGGGTGTGTGCGAGGTCTGCGCCGTGCCCACACGGGACGCCCAGGCGGCGGCCGCCGGGATCGCGACCTGCCCCAGCGTGCTCGCGTTGGACGCGCATGACATCGCGGGCGTCCTGCACACCATTCGCGCCGTCGGCCACGTCACGCAGGTGAGCGAGCGGGCCGACGCGTGCGTGCGCGATATCGAGCGGCGCATCGCCTGCGTTCGGGCACGCGTGGAGGGCCGGACGCCCGTGTCGGTGCTGGCGCTTGAGTGGCTCGACCCGCCGTTCGTCCCGGGGCATTGGGTGCCCGAGATGGTGGCGCTGGCCGGGGGACGGCTGTTGCGCGGCACCGCCGGGCGGCGCTCGTTCGCCCTGTCGTGGGAGGAGATCGCCGGCCTCGATCCCGACGTCGTCCTCGTCATGCCGTGCGGATTCGACCTCGCCGCCGCCGGCGCCGACGCGGACCGCCACGCCGCGTCGCTGCGCGCGGCGGCGCCGCGGGCCATCGGCGCCGGACGTGCCTATGCCGTCGACGCCACGGCCCACTTCAGCCGTCCCGGGCCGCGCATCGCGGACGGCGTGGAGCTGCTCGCCGGGTTGCTGCATCCGGAGGCGTTCCCCGGCGTATCGCTCGAGGGCCGGGCCCGCCCGCTGGGAGGCTGACGTGTCCCGCCCCCAGGACGTGCTCGTCGCGTGGAGCGGCGGCAAGGACAGCGCGCTCGCGTTGCGGGAGATTGTGCACGACGGTCGCTACCGGGTCGCGGCGCTCCTCACCACGGTAACGCGAGAATACGACCGGATCAGCATGCACGGCGTGCGCCGCACCCTGCTCGAGCGGCAGGCGGCCTCCCTCGGCCTGCCGCTCGAGCAGGTGGTGATCTCGCCGGGCGCCACGAACGACGAATACGAGGGGAAGATGGCCTCGACCCTCGAGGCGCTCCGCGACCGGATGCCGGGCCTCGACACGGTCGTCTTCGGGGACCTGTTCCTGGCGGACATCCGTGCCTATCGGGAGCGCATGCTGGCGCGGACCGGCATGCGGGCGCTGTTCCCGCTGTGGCTGCGCGATACCCGGGCGCTGGCGCACGAATTCGTGCGCCTGGGATACCGCGCCGTGCTGGTGTGCGTGGATGCGGACCAACTCACGCCCGAGTTCGCGGGCCGGGAGTTCGACGCCGACCTGCTGCGGGACATCCCGTCGACCGTGGACCCATGCGGGGAAAACGGCGAGTTCCACACCTTCGTGTATGCGGGTCCGGGGTTTCGGCACGCCGTGCGGCACGCGCGGGGCCCGGTCGTCGTGCGAGACCGCCGGTTCGTATATTGTGATCTTGTGGAGACCGACGCTCGATGAGACGACTCGCCTTGCTCGCCCTCGTGCTCGCCGCCGCGTGCAGCGACGCGCTCGAGCAGACCAGCTCGGCGGGGCAGGTGATCGGCGTCATCAATGCGTCCGACCTGTCCCTCGTCTCCGCCACGGATTTCAGCGTGACGACGCGGTCCTGGCCGGGCACCACAGCGGGCCCCAGTGCGATCGCCGGGGGAGGCCGGACCTTCGTGGTCACCCTCGAGCAGGCCAACGCCGTAGGCGTGAGTCTGCTGGTTACATGCCCGCCTGATCCTGTCGCGCTGTGTGCGCGGGCTGATTACGTGCTGCCCCTCCGTGCCGGGTCGGAACCCGACGGTGTCGCCATCCAGGACGACTCGATCGCGTGGATCGCCAATCGCGCCCTCAACTCCGTTACCCGGCTCAACTACTTCACCGGCGAGACGACGAGCGTTGCGGCCGGCGTCTTCCCGCGAGCGGTCGTGTTGGTCGGCAGCCGCGTGTTCGTCGTCAACAGCAATCTCGTGGGTGGCAGCCCGGCCGGGCCGAGCTGGCTGACGTCATTCGAGTGTTGCGGGGTCAGGACGCCGGATTCGATTCCGCTCACCGGCTTGGCCGCCCGCTTCGCCGTTGTGGGGGACGACAGCTTGCTGTACGTGGTCGCGGCCGGCAGGTCTGGAGCGGCGGATGGCAAGCTTTCCATTGTCGATCCCAAGCGCCGCACCGAGGTCGCCGTCCTCAACGGGCTGGGTGAGTCACCGGGGGCGGTGGTGTTTCATCCCACTGGGAGCCGTCTGCTGATCGCGTCGGCCAGGGAGGGCATCCTCGAGGTAAACACGTCCATCCGCGCCGTGACGCGCGCGCCTGGCAACGGCATCAAACCAGGTGGCAGCGGCATCAACGGTGTCGCGATCGACCTCCGCGGCCGCGTGTACGCGGTCGGGCCCGGTGGATGCAACGGGCCTGGCATGGTGCATGTCCTGACAGCGCCGCCCGATTACCGCGAGATCCACACCGTGACGGTCGGGATCTGTCCGACGACCGCCGCGGTGGCGGCGACGCAGTAGCCATGTCCCTCGTCACCACCCCCGCCATCGTGCTCCAGACGTACCGCTACAGCGAGACGTCCAAGGTGGTGCGGCTCGCGACGCGCGACCTGGGCGTGCAGAGCGCGATCGCCAAGGGCGCGCTCCGTCCCAAGAGCCGCTTCGGGGCGGGGCTCGAGCTGCTGAGCGAGGGGGTGGCCCAGCTCTACTTCCGCGAGACGCGCGAGCTTCACACGCTGGGGGCGTTCGATCTGGTCAACCTGCGACGCGACCTGGCCGCGGACGTGGGTCGCTTTGCCGGTGCCACGGCGCTCACGGAGGTCATGCTCAAGATGGCGCCCCCGGCGCCGCTACCCGTCGCCTACGACACGCTCACGAGCGCGCTCGACGCGCTCGAACAGGTGCCCCCGGGGCAGATCGATGCCGCCGCCGTGCGAGCGCTGTGGTCCCTGCTCGCCGTGCTCGGCTTCGAGCCGTCGCTCGCCCGCTGTGCGCGCGACGGATCGGCGATCGAGCCGGCGACGGACGAGCCCGTGCTCTTCAGCGTGGCGGACGGGGGAGCGCTGTGTCCGCGCTGCGGACCGACCTCGGCCCAACCACCCAGCCGGCTCCCGCCCCGTGCGTACGCCGATCTCGTCGCCCTGAACGACCCGCGAGCGGAGCTGCCGCCGCTCGATGCTCCACACGCGGCCGCCCACCGCCGCCTCGTCGCCCGCTTCGTCCGCTACCACCTCGGCGAAGCCGGCCCACTTTCGGCCCTGGACTTCTGGGAGCGTCGCGCGTGGGTACCCCCCACTCCAACTCCGATTCCCTCCGCCGCTTCGTAATCGGCACCGCGGGACACATCGACCACGGGAAGACCGCCCTGGTGAAGGCCCTCACCGGGGTCGACACCGACCGCTGGGAGGAGGAGAAGCGCCGCGGCATCACGATCGACCTCGGCTTCGCTCCGCTCCCGCTCGGAGACGAGGTGCAGGCGAGCGTGGTGGACGTCCCCGGGCACGAAGGGTTCGTCCGCAACATGCTGGCGGGCGCCACCGGCATCGACGTCGCCCTGCTCGTGATCGCGGCCGACGAGGGGATCATGCCCCAGACCGAGGAGCACCTGGCGATCGTCGAGCTGCTCGGCGTGCGCCGGGGCATTCCCGTCATCTCGAAGCTCGACCTGGTGGACCGGGAATGGCTCGAGCTGGTGCAGGGCGAGGTGGCAGCCCGGCTCGCGGCGAGCCGCGTCCGCTGGGAGCGCGCCGTTCCCGTTTCCGCGCTGACCGGCGCAGGACTGGACGAGCTGCGGAGCGCGCTGGGCCGGGTCGCCGCCGACCTGGTCGAGCGGCCCGCGGACGACCTGTTCCGCCTGCCCATCGACCGCGTGTTCGCCGTGGCGGGCGCGGGCACCGTCGTTACAGGCTCGACGTGGAGTGGCAGCGTTGCCGTCGGCGACTCGGTGCGGCTGTTGCCGCTGGAGCGAGAGGTTCGCGTGCGCTCGATCGAGGTCCACGGCGAGTCCGCGGCGCGGGCCGTGCCCGGACGCCGCACGGCGCTGGCCCTCGTGGGCGTGGACAAGAGCGAGTTGGCTCGCGGGGCCGTCGTCGTCACCGGTGCTGGCTGGCGTGCCACGAGCATGCTCGACGCCGCCGTCGAGCTCCTCCCTGGAGCGCACAAGCCGCTCGCCTCGCGCACCCGCGTCCGGGTCCACTTGGGGACCGCGGAGATCCTCGCGCGCGTGGTCCAGACGCGCACCATCGGGCCGGGCGAAGCCGGCCAGGCGCGCCTGGTGCTCGAGACACCTCTGGTGGCGCGCGGCGGGGACCGATTCGTCTTGCGCTCCTTCTCCCCGGTCACGACCATCGGGGGCGGGGTCGTGCTGGACCCATTCCCGCCGCAACGCAGTCGGCTGCGCCGGCGCCGGATCGCCCCGGATCAGACGCCGGCGCAGCGACTGGACGCGCTCGTGGTGGAAGCAGGCCTCGCGGGCATATCCACCGGGACGCTGGCCGTGCGCCTCGGTCTGCCGCCGCGGCGCGTGACGACGGTCATCGCCGACGTGGGGGACGGGGTCCTACTGTTGGGTGAGACGCTCGTCGCCGGCGCGGCCGTGACGGCCGAGGTGGCAAGACTCGTCGACGTGTTGCGTAAATACCACAGGGAGCATTCGCTCGACCCCGGGATGTCGTTGCAGGCGTTACGGGCGGCTGTCGGCGCGGGCGGCGCTCCACCTGCGGCGGTCGTCGTGGATGCGGTACTGGCGCACGGCGCGCGCACGCGCAAACTGGAGATCGTCGAGAGCGTGGCGCGCCTTCCCGGCTGGCGTCCGGCGTTCGACGCCCGCGCGAGCGGGGCTCGCGACCAGGTCGCACGGCGCGTCGCCGAGGCGAAATGGCAGGTGCCGACGGTCGCCGAGCTCGAGCGCGAGCTGCCCGACGCGCCGGTGCGCGCGGTGCTCGCGCACCTGGCGCGCGAAGGCCTGGTCGAGCAGATGGATCAGGAGCGCTACGCCGCGGCGGCGGCGCTCGCCGAGTTTCGCGCGGTGCTGGAAGCAACGCTGACGGAGCTTGGGTCGGCGACGCCCGCGGAGTTGCGCGACCGGCTGGGGCTCACGCGCAAGTACTTGATCCCATTGCTCGAGTGGGCGGATCGCCGCGGGGTCACGCGCCGCACGGGCGACGCCCGCGTCCTCGGCCGGTTGACAGCAGGGAAAGGCGGCCCCTAGTTTCACGGTGCGCCCTGCCAGTACCAGCATCACTTGTGACACAAGGAGAGCGTTCAAGCGTCCCAATCTCGTGTGCTAGAGGAGCGGTGGATGAGGCGGTTCGCCTGGGCGATGCTGGGGCTCGGGCTGTGCGTGGTGGAGGGGGGAGTCGAGCCGGCGCTGGGACAAGACCCCCAACCCACGATCGAGCTTCAGCACAATCGTTCGAGTCCGTTCAACCCGGTGACCACGATCCCGTTCAAACTGAGCGGGCAGTTGTTCCTCAAGGGTCACCGGCCTGTCGTGTCCCTGCGGATCTACAACGTCCTGGCGCAGCTGGTCGCGATTCCCGTGCTGCGCGGCTCGGGCAAGGCGCTGGACAGCCTCGCCCTCACCTGTCCCACGCAGCTGGGGTGCGCGTACAGCGCGTACTGGGACGGCTTCGCCGCCAACACCGGCAAGCCGGCGGCGTCCGGCGTGTACATCTATCAGCTGGTCGTCGACGGTCAGCGGTTCACCAAGAAGCTCGTCGTAAAGCAACCGCCGCAATGATATAGACGGCGCCCCCTCAGCGAGGCAGCCGCGCCGCTCGATCGGCCCCTCATTTTGACCTTGTTTCTGCCGATTAGGCATCTTACAGTCGGCACAGAGGTTGCCCCGGGGAGCGGCTGCCATGATTAAACCCGATCGTTTGACCGTGAAGGCCGCAGAGGCCCTTCAACAGGCGGGCGCGCAGGCGCGCTCGCGGGGCAACCCCGTTCTCAACGATGCCCACCTCTTCCACGCGCTACTCTCGCAGGACGACGGCATCGTCGTCCCCCTGCTGCAGAAGTCCGGGCTCAACGTCACCCAGCTCAAGGCCGAGACCGAGCGGGAGATCGCACGCTTCCCGCACCAGTCGGGCTCCGCGGCCGAGCCGACGCTGTCGCGCGAGGTATCGCGCGTGCTCGATCGAGCGGACGACGAAGCGAAGGCGCTGGGCGACGCCTACGTTTCGACCGAGCACATGCTGCTGGGCCTGGTCGAGGAGAAGGGCACGACGGCCAAGCAGCTGCTCGCCGCGGCGGGCGTCGACCGGGCCGCGCTGTTGGCGGCGCTCGAGGGCGTGCGCGGGTCGCAGCGTGTGACCGACCAGGAGCCCGAACAGAAATACCAGGCGCTGGAGCGGTATACGCGCGATCTCACCGAGCAGGCCCGCAAAGGCAAGCTCGACCCCGTGATCGGACGTGATGAGGAGATCCGCCGCGTGATGCAGGTGCTCTCGCGGCGCACCAAGAACAATCCCGTGCTGATCGGCGAGCCCGGCGTCGGCAAGACGGCGATCGTGGAGGGGCTGGCCCAGCGCATCGTGAACGGGGACGTGCCCGACTCGCTGCGCAACAAGCATCTCGTCGCGCTCGATCTCGGCTCCCTGATCGCGGGCACCAAGTATCGCGGCGAGTTCGAGGATCGGCTCAAGGCCGTGCTCAAAGAGATCACGAGCGCCGAGGGCAAGTACATCGTCTTCATCGACGAGCTGCACACGCTGGTGGGCGCGGGCGCCGCCGAAGGCGCGATGGACGCGTCAAACATGCTCAAACCGGCGCTGGCGCGGGGCGAGCTGCACGTGGTGGGCGCCACGACGCTGGACGAGTACCGCAAGCACATCGAAAAGGACGCGGCCCTGGAGCGGCGCTTCCAGCCGGTGTTCGTGGGTGAGCCGTCGGTCGAAGACACGGTCGCGATTCTCCGCGGGTTGAAGGAGCGCTATGAAGTACACCACGGCGTACGGATAACGGATAACGCTCTCGTGGCGGCGGCGACTCTCTCGCACCGCTACATCGGCGACCGTTTCCTCCCCGACAAGGCGATCGACCTGGTGGACGAGGCGGCGAGCCGGCTGCGGATCGAGATCGACTCTCTGCCGCAGGAGATCGACGAGGTGGAGCGTCAGATCCTGCAGCGCGACATCGAGCTCGCCGCGCTCGCCAAGGAGAAGGACAAGGCGTCCAAGGAGCGGCGCGCCAAAGTCGAGGAGGAGCTGGTCCAGCTGCGGGAGCGCTCCAAGGTGATGAAAGCGCAGTGGCAGGCGGAAAAGGAGACCATCGGCGGACTGCAGGGAAAGAAGGCCCAGCTCGAGCAGCTCCGCACCGAGGCCGAGCAGGCCACCCGGCGGGGTGATCTCCAGAAAGCGGCCGAGATCACCTATGGTCGCATCCCGGCGCTCGAGCGCGAGATCACCGAGATCGAAAAGCGACTCGCCGAGGTCCAGAAGAAGGCCAAATACCTGAAGCAGGAAGTCGATGCCGACGACATCGCCGAGATCGTCTCCAAGTGGACGGGGATTCCGGTGTCGAAGATGCTCGAGTCCGAGCGCGAGCGTCTCACCCATCTCGAGGGCGAGCTCGCCCGGCGGGTGATCGGGCAGCCGGAGGCGCTCGCCGCCGTGGCCAACGCGGTGCGGCGGGCCCGGGCCGGCCTCCAGGACCCCCACCGTCCCACCGGCTCCTTCATCTTTCTCGGCCCCACCGGCGTCGGGAAGACGGAGACCGCGCGGGCCCTGGCCGAGTTCCTGTTCGACGACGAGAAGGCGCTGGTGCGGCTCGACATGTCCGAGTACATGGAGAAGCACGCCGTGGCGCGCATGATCGGTGCGCCCCCGGGTTACGTCGGCTATGAGGAGGGGGGCCAGCTGACGGAGGCGATCCGCCGCCGGCCCTATGCGGTGGTGCTGTTCGACGAGATCGAGAAAGCGCACCCCGACGTCTTCAACCTGCTGCTCCAGATCCTGGACGACGGCCGACTCACCGACTCGCAGGGGCGCACGGTCGACTTCCGGAACGCGGTGCTGATCATGACGTCGAACATCGGGTCCCAGTACATCCTCGAGATGGGGACGCAGAACTGGGAGCAGGTCGAGACCAAGGTGATGGAGCTGTTGCGCCAGACGTTCCGGCCGGAGTTCCTGAACCGGGTGGACGACACGATCATCTTCCGGCCGCTCTCGAGCGAGGACATCGCGAAGATCGTGGACATCCAGATCAAGCGGGTGGAGCGGCAGGTAGCGGAGCGCAAGCTGCAGCTCGAGGTGACGTCTGCGGCCAAGCAGCTGCTCGTCGCCGAAGGGTACGATCCGGTGTACGGCGCGCGGCCGCTCAAGCGGGCGATTCAGCGGCTGCTGCAGAACCCGCTGGCGCTGGCGGTGCTCGAGGGGAAGTACGCAGAGGGCGACCGCATTCGGGTCAACCGATCGAAGGACGGCAGTCACCTCACCTTCGAGCGCGTTGCCGGGGGAGTACCCGAGCCCGCGCGTGCATAAGAAGACCGGGAAGGGGGACGAGGGACGGGGGACGCGGCCGCGCCCCGCCTCCCCCGACCACCAAGTCGGCATGGCGGCGGCGCTCGAGGAGGCCCGGAAGGCGGCGTCCAGCGGAGAAGTTCCGGTGGGCGCCGCCGTGTTTCGGGACGGCGCGGTCGTCGCCCGGGCGCACAACGAGACCGTGACTCGGCGCGATCCCACCGCTCACGCCGAGCTGCTCGCCGTGCAGCAAGCCCTCCGCGCTCTCCAGACCGATCGCCTCGGCGACTGCACCCTGTACGTGACGCTCGAGCCGTGCGCCCAATGCGCGGGGGCGATCGTGCTGGCCAAAGTGGGGCGGCTCGTCTTCGGCGCCTACGACGACAAGGCGGGGATGGCCGGGAGCATGGGCGACGTGCCGCGGCACCGCGGCGTGAATCATCAGGTGGAGGTGATCGGAGGGGTGAAGGAGGACGAGTGCGGCGCGCTGCTGCGGGCGTTCTTCGCAGACAAGCGGTAACATTACCGCCATGCCCTTCCGCACGATCATCGAGCCGTTCCGCATCCACTCCACGCAGGCAATCCAGCACACCACTCCCGAACAACGCGAAGCGGCCCTCGTACGCGCGGGCTACAACCTGTTCGGCCTGCACGCGGACGAAGTCCTGATCGACCTGCTCACCGACTCGGGCACCGGCGCGATGTCGTCACGCCAGTGGGCCGCCATGATGGACGCCGACGAGTCCTATGCCGGCAGCCGATCGTTCTACCGCTTCCAGGACGTCATTGGGGGCATCACGGGACTGAAGGAGGTCATCCCCACGCATCAGGGCAGGGCGGCGGAGCGGATTCTGTTTTCGGTGCTGGTCAAGCCTGGTCACGTCGTTCCCAACAACACCCACTTCGACACCACGCGCGCCAACATCGAGTACTGCGGCGCGGAGGCACGCGACCTGGTGATTCCGGAAGGGCGGGTACCCGCCGCGAAGCATCCGTTCAAGGGCAACATGGATGTGGCGGCGCTCGAGGCCACCATCAAGGAGGTCGGCCGGGAGCGCATCCCGCTCGTCATGGTCACGGTGACCAACAACTCGGGCGGCGGCCAGCCGGTGAGCATCGCGAACCTGAAGGCGGTGCGCGCGGTGTGCGACCGGTACGAGATCCCGCTCTACCTGGACGCCTGCCGCTTCGCGGAGAACGCGTACTTCATCAAGCTGCGTGAGCCGGTCTACGCGGACAAAACGCCGCGGGAGATCGCGCGCGAGCTGTTCGCGCTCGCCGACGGTTGTACCATGTCCGCCAAGAAAGATGGGCTCGCCAACATCGGCGGATTTCTGGCGATGAACGATCCCGACGTGGCGCGCCAGTGCCGCAACCTGCTGATTCTCACCGAGGGTTTCCCCACCTACGGCGGGCTGGCGGGCTACGATCTGGAGGCGGTCGCCACGGGACTCGAGGAGGCGTTGGACGAGGACTACTTGAAGTACCGGCTGCGCTCGACGGCCTATCTCGCGGAGAAGGCCGAGCAGGCGGGTGTGCCGGTGGTGCAGCCGCCGGGCGGGCATGCCGTGTACCTGGATGCCAGCGCTCTGCTGCCGCGGGTGTCGCCGGCGCAGTATCCGGCGCAGGCGCTCGCTGTGGAGCTGTACCGCGTGGGGGGCGTGCGCGGGGTGGAGATCGGCTCGGTGATGTTCGGCAAGCCGCGCCCCGACGGCGGCGAGACGCCGGCGGCGCTGGAGCTGGTGCGGCTCGCCGTGCCGCGACGCACCTACACGCAGAGTCACATCGACTACGTCGCCGAGGTGATCGCCGAGGTCGCCCGGCGCAAGGACAGCGTGCAGGGCTATCGCATCGTGGAGCAGGCGCCGTGGCTGCGCCACTTCACGGCGCGGTTCGAGCCTATTTAGCGCGCTGCTCCAGCTTCGCGATCAGTTTCTCGATCTCCAGCTTGAAGCGCTTCAGCGCCGGCAGCAGCTTCGGCTCGAGCTCGCGCTCCAGCTCTTTTCCTTCCTTCAGGAAGTCTTTCACCAGGTTGCGGAACCGCTCGGCCAGCTCACGCCATGTGGGGATGGTGTTCACGTCGGGGTCACCGGGTTTTTTGGTGGGCAGGGTGTTCATGGGTCGCTCCTCGCCTTCGTGGGTGGCGTTGGCCGACTCGAAGTATACGCTGCGCGGGACCTGGGGTTTCGCGGCAGGGCCGCCCATGGCGAAACCGGCATGGTCTTGGTATTTACTACGCGTCTGTGCGTCTGTGCGTCTGTGCGTCTAGTCGTTCGCGTCTGTGCGTCTGGTAGTTCGGATAGGTGGCCGAGCGGCTGAAGGCACGCGCCTGGAGAGCGCGTAAACGGGTAACCGTTTCGTGGGTTCGAATCCCACCCTATCCGCTGAATCACAAAGACGCCGAGACCCCTGGACGCCGAGCGGTGCACAGGGTCGAGGCGGTAGGAGTGCCATGCAAAGCGGACGTTCGGCCAGCGACCTAGGCGTCTGGGCGTCTGGGCGTCTAGCCGTCTAGTAGTTCGGACAGGTGCGTGAGTGGTTGAAACGGCCGGTCTCGAAAACCGGTGTGCCCGCAAGGGTACCGTGGGTTCGAATCCCACCCTGTCCGTGGCACCTTGCCCGTGATGATGTCCCGGACCGGTTGTTAGACCGTCCCTCCTTACTCGGGAACCCAGTAGCGATAGGCTCGAGTGACCGTGCGGAACACGTCAGTCGAGTCGGCAAGGAGGAGCTCGTCGGACTCGCCCTCCACACCTGCCCACGTAATAGCCATGACACAAGCGTGGGAGAGTTGCGCGACGAAAAGAATCGCGAAATCCCCCGGCGAGAATACACCCTGGTCATCGACGCGCCAGACGCTTTCGTCGGGGCCGCGATAGACGGCGGGAAAGTCCTGGAACAGGAGTGAGCTGTCCCGAACTACAACGAGACTGGCAAGTGCGCTCGAGTCGATTGTGGCGAATTGAACGGCGAGCACTTCGGCATCGCGCGGCGTCCTCGCAAAGCGCCAGCAGTGGACGACCTGCCGTTGCTTGGCGGCGGCGAGACGGGAGGCCTGGGGAGGCGAGCACGCCGACAGTCCGAGGGGCGTGACACCGACGGCCTTGCCAAGCAGAGCGGAGTCCGCGGACAGGTAGCAGGTCTCATCGGGCCGGGCCTTTCCCTCGGTCAGACGGAACACATTCCCTTCCTCACGACTGAAGTTGGAGGCGATCTGCCTGTGGGTATCATCCTTCTGGCCGGGTTGCCTTCGGTCGTACCGCGCCGGCAGAACCGGGCCTCCCGCGCACACCGCACCGACAATCTTCGACGGATGCGCCACCGAGCTGCGTGCGAGCAATTGTGTCCCGCTGGAGTCGACGTAGGCGAAGGTTCCCTCGAGGGTGACAGCACGTTGTGGGGCTTGTGAGTCTTGCGTGGTAGCAGGATCAGGTGCTGAAGCACGCTCGCGCGACACTCCGCCGGATGGCTTGCACCCGGCGGCAAGCGCCGAGACTGCGCAGAGTAGCTGGATTTGCCACTGAGTTGCCATTGGATCCGCCTCCTCGACACACCGTCAAAATGCAGCCGGCGGGGAAGAGGTGACAGGGTAACCCGTCCCCGCTCTTGCACAGGAGGGACTCGCTTCACTAGAGTGTGGGGCATTTTGTCGCCCAGCCCGCACCCGGAGGCCCTCCATGCGATGGACGCGATGGACGCGCTGGACCAGGAGCCGGTTCGCCGCCGCTCTCACGCTTGCCATACTCGCCTGCGGCAAATCGGCGGCGCGGAAGGCCGCCGAAGTGCGGGAGTGCAGTGCGATCACGATGGATGCGAAGGGGGCGGCACAGTGCCTCGTGCTGCAACACAAATGGAAGCAGCCCGCGGCACTGGCGGCCGCCACGCGGTACCAGCAGGAGCAGGACTCCACCGCGCAGTTGCACGCCGACTCCGCATGGCGCGCCGACGCGGCGCGGCACACAAGGGAGATCGGGGACTGCGCCAAGGATCCCTCGAGTGACATGGCGCGCTGCCTCGTCGGATACGGGTGGGCCGAAGCGCGCGCCGCCGCGACCGCCGACTCGCTGTGGCACCACGAAGCGCCCGCCCACCGCCAGCAGGTCGCCACCTGTAAGCGCCAACGCCAGATGCAAGCCGGTGTGTGCTTGCAGCTCAAGTACAAGTGGAGCCCCGAGCGAGCGCTCGTGGTGGACGACTCGATTCGTCGGGCCCAGATGAGGAGGTAGTGGGACACCCCGTCCTCATCGCCGCCGAGCTGCAACCGCTCATCGAGCCCGGTCAATTGGCCGGGCTCGACGTCACCTGGCTCCCGGCCGGCGAGCCGATCCCGAAAGGCGACTACGTGGCGATCGTGCCGCTCCTCTCCCGCTGGGTGGGTGGGACGGAGCTCAAGCACCTTCCCAAGCTCAAGATCATCGCGAACTGCGCAGTGGGACACGACAACGTGGACGTCGTCGCCGCCGAGATGCGACGCGTCGCCGTCACCAACACCCCCGACGTGCTCACCGACGCCACCGCCGATCTCGCCTGGGCGCTGATTCTCGCCTGCGCGCGCCGCGTGGTGGAGGGCACGGAGCTCGTGAAGAGCGGCGCCTGGGCCGGGTGGCACCCCGAGCTGCTGCTCGGCATCGAGCTGCGCGGGCGCACGCTGGGGCTGTTGGGCGCGGGGCGGATCGGCCAGGCCGTCGGCCGCCGGGCGGTCCCGTTCGGCATGCGGATTCTCTACGCCGCCCGCAATCCGCGATCCGAATTCGAGCACGCCACCGGCGCGGTCAGGGTGGAGCAATCGCGCCTCTTCAGGGAGAGCGATGTGCTGTCGCTGCACGTGCCCTCGGTGCCGGCGACGCAAGGGCTGATCAGCGCCGAGACGCTACGCCTGATGAAGCCGGACGCGATCCTCATCAACACGGCGCGTGGCGACCTGGTGCGGGAAGAGGCGCTGGCTGCGGCCCTGGAGGAGGGCCGGCTCGGTGCGGCCGGGCTCGACGTCTACCTGGACGAGCCTGCCGTCCATCCCCGCTTGCGGGCCGCGCCGCGCACCGTGCTGTTGCCCCATATCGGGAGCGCGACGCGCGAGACCCGCCGCCAGATGGCCGCGATCGCGGTCGCGAACGTGCGGGCGGTGCTCAAAGGCGACCCGCCGTTGACCCCGGTCGTCGCGTAACAGTTGCCTGCCGGGATCGGGAGTGTTATTGAAGGGCGTCAAGTACATGATCTCGAAAGACTAGCGAGGCTGGCCGATGACGGTCCCGAGCGGGTCGCTGTGTTCGCAGTGCGGTGCCACGATCGGGCCGGGGGCGTACTTCTGCCCCCGGTGCGGCACGGGCGTACCGGCCTCGGAAGGCGCGCGCCCGACGGTGGCCACACCGTCCGGCCGACCGCACGAGGCGGGGTACAATGCCCAACTCGACGCGCTGCGCCAGGCCGCACTCGGCGAGTACGAGGTCCTCGCCGAGCTGGGGCACGGCGGGATGGCGACCGTCTACCTGGGCCACGACCTCGCCCTCGACCGCAAGGTGGCGATCAAAGTGCTGGCGCCCGCCCTGCTGCTCATGGGGGAGGGGATGGTGGAGCGGTTCAAGCGCGAGGCGCGCACCGCCGCCGCGTTGAGCCACCCGCACATCATCCCCATCTATGCGGTCAAGGAAAGCCAGGATGTGCTGTACTTCGTGATGAAGTACGTGCACGGGCGAGCGCTCGACGCGGTCATCCGCGACGTCGGCCCGCTGCCGATCGCGATGGTGCAGGCGATCCTCGCCCAGGTGAGCGATGCGCTCGGCTACGCCCACCGCCACGGCGTGATTCACCGCGACGTCAAGTCGGCCAACATCATGCTGGACGAAGACGGCTGGGCGGTGGTCACCGACTTCGGGATCGCCAAGGTGGTGCAGGCCGAAGGACTGACGCTGACCGGTGTGACGGTCGGCACGCCCACGTACATGAGTCCCGAGCAGTGCGACATGCGCGACGTCACCGGCGCGTCGGACCAGTACTCGCTCGGCGTGGTCGCGTACGAGATGCTCACGGGCCACCTGCCGTTCAAGGGCGACTCGACCATGTCCGTCATGTACGCGCACTTCAACGAGCCCCCGCGGCCCGTGACCGAGCTGCGCGCCGACTGTCCGCCCAACCTGGGCGCGGGCGTCATGCGGATGCTGGAAAAGGAGCCGTCCCGGCGCTGGCCCAGCATGGACGACGTCGTCGCCGTGTGCGGCCGGCCGTCGCTCCGCCACGACGATCCCGTCCGCCGGGAGATGATCACGCTCGCCAAGGCAGGCGGCAGTGCGCACCTGCTGGCCCAGCTCAACACGCCGACCAGCCCGATCGTCCTGTCGCGACCGCAGACGCGCCGCGTCGCCGCGCCGTCGCGCGCTCCACGCGCCTTTGGGCTGTGGTGGGGCCTGCTTGGGGCCGCGGCGCTGGCCGGGGGCGTGTGGTGGCTCGCGCCCTGGCGGGCGTGGCAACGGAGCACGGCTCCGCACGACACGATTCCCCCGGTCGCCGCTATCCAGCCTCGGCCGGACACGGCGGCTCGCGCGCCGCTGCCCGTCCCGACGCCGCGGCGTCGGGAACCGCCGGCCGTGCGGGCGCCGGCCCAGCCGCCCGCCCCCGAGCGCCAGGACACTTTGGTGCGCTCGCTGCGGGCGCGGGCGCTCGCGGCAATGAATCGCGCGCTCGAGGCGGCCCAGCCGCCCGCCCCCGAGCGCCAGGACACTTTGGTGCGCTCGCTGCGGGCGCGGGCGCTCGCGGCAATGAATCGCGCGCTCGAGGCGGGAGCGACGCCCGCCGACCTGGCGCGGGGGGACAGCGTGCGAAACGGGGCGGAATCGCTCGCCGCCCGCGGCCAACCGACCGATGCCATGGTGCAATTCGCCACCGCCGCGTCGCTCTGGGCGGAGGCGGAGCGCTTGGCACGGTCCCGTCGGGTGGAGCCGCCGGCGGCACCACCGGCGGCGCCGCCCGTGACGAAACCCGCGGCCGACCCGCGGGTCGAGATCAAGGCGTTGATCGCGGACTACGCGCGGGCGCTCGAGTCGCGCGACCTGGGCGAGATTCGCCGTGTATATCCGGGCCTGACGACCACGGAGCAGGCGACGTTCAGCCAGTTTTTCGCGTCGGTCAGCGAGCTCAAGGCCGACCTGAGCATCAACCGGCTGATCCTCGCAGGCGGGTCTGCCGACGTCTTCGTGAGCGGCGTGTACGAGTACCGCGACACCAAGACGGGCCGCAGTCGGCGGGACACGACCACGTTCCGGGCGACCCTCGTGCAGGACTCGACCGGCTGGCACCTCACCGCGATCCGGTCCGTGCGCTAGGGGCAGCCGGGGCTCAGAAGTTGTACTCGAGCCCGGCGGTCCAGAGCACGTTGGGCCGGAGGCCGCCGCGGTCGAGCGGCCACAGCGTGTTGCCCACCAGCGTGACACCTGAGCCCGTGATGAACTTGAAGCCGAGCGAGCCGTTGATCTGATCGTCGCGCTGGTTGGGGATGTTGGTCACGTCGATCGTGCGAACGAACGGCGCTCCGTACGTCACGGCTCCCGGCAGCCGCAGCTTGCTCTCGCCCACCTGCAACTGCGAGACCACGTCCACGGCCAGGGTGGCCCAGGGCGCCATCAGATGATCGAAGCCCACCGTGGCGAGCACGGCATTGTTCTGGAGCGGGCCGCTTTCGAAGAGATATCCGATGTTGGTGTGCGGCGAGAAGGCGCCGAACCGCGCCGACAGGATACCGAGGCCGCGGGCGGCCACGTGGCCCGACCCGAGCAGGTCGGCTTCGCTTCCGGTCGGAAAGCGCACGTCGCCCAGCAGCGCGAACGTGCTGCGGTCCGACTGCGTCACCGTGACCTTCGCCCGCACGGCGATGTCGCCGACGCCGGTGGCGGACCCGTCCACGAAGCGGGACGTGGAGAGCACTGGATTGATTGACGTGCCGCCGAAGAAGTGTTGGGCCGTGGTGCCGCCGAACGGAATGATCTGGGCGTTGCTGGTGCCGCGCAGCGAGGCGGACACGATCGGCAGCACCACCCCGATGTCCACCTTGTCGAGCAGCCCGAAGCTCACGAAGAACGACGTCACGGTCATGTCGAGATCGAGCGCCAGGCGCAGCGCGATCACGTCGTTTTCGTGGGTCGGCACACCGTACGGCGTGCAGCTCGAGCCCACGATGCTGTCGCAGGCGGGGCCGGTCACGTTCTGGTGCGTGAAGGTCATCTCGATCCCGTTCAGGCTCACGCCCCGCAGGGCCTCGAAGTGCATGCGGTTCACGTTCGCACCCACGAACACGCGTCCGCGGCCCAGTGTCTGGGCCCGCTCGGCGAAGACGGGCCCGGCTGAGACGGAGGTGCGGACGGGCACGCCGCCTTCGAACCGGAAGGTGGAGCCGCCGCTGGTGGCGCTCACCGGCAGGTTGGCGACGTTGCCGCTGATGGCGTTGCTGATGAACGAGATGAGCGTGCCGTTCTCGGAGCGCGCGGCGGGGATGAAATGGTCGGCGTGCAACGCGGTGGCCGAGTCCGAGCCCGCGGTGCCGCCGAGAAACAGCGGGTCCTTGCCGGCCGAGAAGATGAACAGCTCGGAAATCTTGTCGCGCAGCCCCTGCGCCTGGACCGAAGCGGCCGCGAGTGTGAGTCCCACCAGGCACGACCAGCAGCGCCGCATACACCCTCCGAGATCGGGAAGACCGACCAGCCGGAGTCGAAGAGACGCTGCGAACGGGTACGCGTCAAGCGATCCGCCGTTGACCCCGGGGTCCCCCAGGTTAACTTCCAGCCTCGAGATGAGCCGGCCCGACCGCACGATCATCCTGGACGCCCGCGCTTTGTCGCGGGCGCTTCAGCGTATGGCGGTCGAGGTGCTCGAGCTGGCCCACGGGACCGACCGTCTCGTGCTCATCGGCATCCAGCGGCGCGGCGTCGAGCTCGCCGAGCGGATCGCCAGGCTCATCGAGCAGGACGAGGGCGTGGTGGTGCCCCGCGGCGCCCTCGACATCACCTTGTACCGCGACGATCTGGAAACCGTCGGCCCCAAGCCGGTCATCGGCGAGACCCGAATCCCCGGCGATCTCGGCGGGAAGCACGTGGTCATCGTGGACGACGTGCTCTACACCGGTCGCACGGTGCGTGCCGCGCTCGACGAGCTCGCGGACTTCGGCCGCCCCGAGCGGATCTCCCTGTGCGTGCTGGTGGACCGCGGCGGCCGCGAGCTGCCGATCCAGCCCGACGTGGTCGGAACCAAGGTGAAGGTGGGCGACGGCGAGCGCGTGGACGTGCTGGTCGAGGAGCTGGACGGGAGGGACGAGGTGGATCTGGTGAGCGGGAAATGACCGCCGCCCTGGGAAAGGACCTGGTGGGGCTCGAGCGGCTCTCGCCCGATCAGATCCGCCTCATCCTCGACACCGCCGAGCCGTTCAAGGAAGTCTCCGAGCGGCCCATCAAGAAAGTGCCGGCGCTGCGCGGCAAGACGATCGTCAACCTGTTCTTCGAAGCCTCGACCCGTACCCGCATCTCGTTCGAATTCGCGGAAAAGCGCCTCTCCGCCGACACGGTCAACGTGGCGGCGAGCGGCAGTGCGGTCCAAAAAGGCGAGACGCTCGTCGATACGGCCCGCAACCTGGAGGCGATGCGGATCGACATGGTGGTCATCCGTCATCCGTCGTCCGGCGCCGCCGCGTTCCTGGGCGACCGCATCCGCTCCAACGTGGTCAGCGCGGGCGACGGCAAGCACGAGCACCCCACGCAGGCGCTGCTCGACCTGCTCACGATTCGCGACAAGCACGGCAAGATCGCCGGTCTCAAGGTGTGTCTCGTGGGCGACGTGCTGCATTCCCGCGTCGCGCGCTCGAACATCTGGGGCCTCTCGAAGCTCGGCGCCGAGGTGGGCGTGTGCGGTCCCGATACGCTCATGCCCCGGGGCATCGAAGAGCTGGGCGTCTGTCGCTTCCGCCGGATCGAGGAGGCGATCGAGTGGGCCGACGTGCTGAACGTGCTCCGGCTGCAGCTCGAGCGTATGGAGATGGGCTTCATCCCGAGCGTGCGGGAGTATTACCGGGTGTTCGGCGTCACGCTCGAGCGGCTGGAGAAGGCGCCGCGCCCGCTGACCATCATGCACCCGGGGCCCATGAACCGCGGCGTCGAGATCGACTCCCGCGTCGCCGACGGGCCCCACAGCGTGATCCTCGACCAGGTGACGAACGGGGTCGCGGTCCGGATGGCGGTGCTCTACCTCCTCGCCGGCGGGCGCCCCGAGCTCGCCGACGCGGCCAAGCGCGGGGCGGAGTGACGCGACCGCTGCTGCTCTCGGGTGGGCGGGTGATCGACCCGCGGCGCGGCTTCGACCAGCCGGCGGACGTCCTCATCCAGGACGGCAAGATCGCCGCGGTGAAGGCCGGCCTCGGCGCTCCGGACGGCGCCGACGTGCGTGACGTGCGGGGGCACGTGGTCGCCCCCGGGCTGGTGGACGTGCACGTCCATCTCCGAGAGCCCGGCAACGAGGACGTGGAAACGATCGCCACAGGCGCCCGCGCCGCCGCCGCGGGAGGGTTCAGCGCCGTGTGCGCCATGCCCAACACCGACCCGGTCACCGACAACCAGGCGGCCGTCGGATTCATCGTGCGCCAGTCGGCGCGCGCCGGCCTCACCCGCGTCTACCCCATCGGCGCCATTTCCGTGGGGCAGCGGGGCGAGCGCCTCTCCGAATTCGGCGAGATGGTCGGCGCCGGCGCCGTCGCCGTGTCGGACGACGGCCGGCCGGTGGTGTCGAGCCACCTCATGCGCACCGCGCTCGAGTACGCGCGTACCTTCGAGATCCCGGTCGCCGACCACTGCGAGGAGCCCACCCTCGCATCGGGCGGCGTCATGCACGAGGGACTCGTCTCCACGCGCCTGGGCCTGAAGGGGATTCCCGCGGCCGCCGAGGAAATCATGGTGCAGCGCGATATCCTGCTGGCCGAGCTCACTGGCGGGCACGTCCATCTGTGCCACGTGTCGACTAGGGGGTCGGTCGAGCTGATCCGTCGGGCGAAACAGCAGGGGATCCGCGTCACCGCCGAGGTGACGCCGCACCACCTCACCCTCACCGACCAGGCCTGTGAAACGTACGATACGCACGCCAAGATGAGCCCGCCGCTGCGCGAGGCGGCGGACATCGCCGCCCTGCGGCAGGGGCTCAAAGAAGGCGTGATCGACTGCGTCGCCTCCGATCACGCGCCCCACGCGTACGACGCCAAGGAGGCCGCGTTCGACGACGCCCCATTCGGGATCATCGGGCTCGAGACGGCGTTCGGCGTGGTCCATACAGAGCTGGTCCTCAACGGAGGGTTGACCCTCCCCGAGCTGATCGCGCGCATGAGCAGCGCACCTGCCGCCGCATTCCGCCTCCCCGGCGGCACGTTGCAGCCCGGCGCGGTCGCCGATGTCGTGGTGCTCGACACCACCACCCGCTGGTCCGTGGACCCGGCGACGCTGCGGTCGAAGAGCCGCAATACGCCGTTCGCCGGCCGCACGCTCACTGGGCGCGCCGCGCTCACGCTCGTGGGCGGCACGATCGTGCACGAGCTGGAGGCGGCGCCGGGGCGGTGACGCCGCGCGCGGTCGCCCGGCGCATGGCCCAGTGCTGCCACCAGCTGGCCGAGCGCGGTCTCATCGCGGGGCAGGACGGGAACCTGGCTGTCCGACTCGGGCCCAATCGCGTGCTGGTCACGCCGGCAGGGCTCATCAAGGCCCTGCTTCGACCAGGGGACATGGTCGAGGTGGACCTGCAGGGCCGCAAGCGGCGCGGACGTCATAACCCTACTAGCGAATTAGACTTACACCTGCGAATCCTGGCGCACCGCCCGGATGTCGGGGCGGTCGTGCACGCGCATCCCCCTGTGGCTACAGGGTTTGCGGTGGCAGGGCAGGATTTGGGGGCTTTTGTGCTGCCGGAGCTTATCTTGCAGTGCGGGCGCGTGCCGTTGGTGCCCTACGGCACACCCGGCACGCCGGAGCTCGGGGACCGGCTCGAGCCGCACCTCGAGGGTCACGACGCATGGCTGCTCGCGAATCATGGAGCCGTCACTGTCGGGGCGACGCTGGACGTCGCGTGGATCAGAATGGAGAGCCTGGAGCACGCCGCGCGCATCATCGCGGCGGCGCGGGCGTTAGGTCGCGTGAACGAGCTGAGTAGTGACGCGGGGCTGCGGCTCGAAGCCCGGCGCGATCCCGCGCGAAAGGAGCGCAAGCAGGGTGGCTAGAGCGCCTTCCAAGAGCACCGTGATCATCCAGCAGCTGCTGGAGGAGCGGCGGCAATACGAAGCCTGGATCGCGCGCCTGAACGACTCGGCGGACGCGACGCCCGGGCACGTGCGCGCGCGCGTGCGGTCGGATTACGAGGCGCGACTCTCCGCGGTCACGGAAGAGCTCAAGGCCCACGCCGAAAGCGCCCGCCAGGCGATCGAGGAGAAGCGGCACCTGCGCGGCGAGCTGCAGAAGAAGGAGGCGCTCGCCCAGGAGAAACTCACCGAGACCGAGTTGCGCCACGCCGTCGGGGAGTACGACGAATCGCAGTGGGGCCAGGTGCACCAGGACGTGCTCGCGGAGCTCGTATCGGTGCGCGAGGATCTGCAATCGGTCGAGGCCGACATCCACAAGCTCGAGGAGTTGGACGCGCTGGTGAGCCACCGCCCGACGCCTCCTCCGCGAGCGGCGCCGCAACCGGCCCACCCCGCCCACCCCGCCCCGCCCGCCCACGCCAAGCCGCAGGCGAAGCCGACCAAGGTGGGGCACGAGGACGAGCTGGCGTTCATCAAGTCGGTGACCGAGGACGAGGCGGGGGGCGCGCCGTCGCCGCGACGCGCCAGCGGCGCGCAGTTCCAGCCGGCCGTCCCCGCCGACGTGCCCCGCCAGGTGACACCGGCGGGTCCCCGGGCCGCCAATCCGCTCCCTCCTCCCATCGTCCCCGACGCGGCCGCCGCGGGCGACGACGAAGACGCGGCGAAGACGCTCAAGTGCAAGGAGTGCGGGACGATGAACCTGCCCACGGAGTGGTACTGCGGGCAGTGCGGGGGTGAACTGGCCGCCATGTAAGAAGAAAAGAGACGTCGAGCAACGACGTCGCGCGACTTCGTGATACGCTCTTGCGTGACGTCTTTGTGTAACGTCTCTGCTTGACGTCTTTTTTTTACTTGGAGAGCTTTCTTACAACGGCGGCTAGTCTGGATTTATGTCGCGCCGCCGTGTTGGGATGGATCAGGTTTTTTCGCGCCGCCCGGTCGAGCAATCGGGAGGCGGTCTGGTACGCCCCGCCGGCCTGCTCGGCCGTGGTGGCGGTGCGGACGCGCTTGAGCGCCGTGCGGAGCGCGGAGCTCTGTGCCCGATTGCGTTCGTGGCGGGCCCGCCCCTGGCGCATCGCCTTTTTCGCAGACTCGATTCTCGGCACGGCCGGCCTCCTCGTGAGGCGCGGAAGATAGAGGGTAAGTGCAGGTCGGTCAAGGCGCTACGGCGTTGACCAGCCGCCGGCTGGCTCGTTATCTTAGGCCATCACTGACCCACGAGCCCGAGCCATCCTCGAGTTCCTGTCGTCGTTTCTCGTGTGGGCCCCCGTGTTGCTCTTCTCCGTGGTGGCCCACGAATACGCCCACGCAGAAGCCGCCTATCGCCAGGGCGACGACACCGCCTACATGCTCGGGCGCCTCACGCTGAATCCCCTCAAGCACATCGACCCGGTGATGACCATCGCCTTCCCGGTCGTGCTGTGGTTCGCCTCGGGGGGGACCTTCACGTTCGCCGCCGCGAAGCCGGTGCCGGTGACGCCGCGCAAGTATCGCCACTTTCGCAAGGGCGATATCATCGTCTCGCTCGCGGGTATCGCCACCAATCTGGCGCTGTTCGTCGTGGCCGCCGGCCTCTTTGCCGTCGTGGGGCTCGTGGCGAGCGCGCTGCCGTCCCTCGCCGGGCCATCGACGATTCTGCAGCGCATGCTGGCGTACGGCATGTGGCTCAACCTGCTGCTGGCGTTTTTCAACCTGCTTCCGATCCCGCCCCTGGACGGCAGCCACGTTTTCAAGTACGTGCTCCCGCCGGAGACCGCCCTCAAGTACCGCCAGCTGTATGCGCTCGGATACCTGCCGATAATCGCCTTTCTCCTCTTCGTGCGGGTAGTTCCGGCGGCTCAGGACGTGTACCTCTGGCCCATGCAGCAGCTGCTGCGGCTGGGGTGGGCCGTGGTGGGTGGGCACGCGCTGCCCGGGTCGCTGCCGCCCCTGTGACGACGCCCACGCCGGTCGCGCCCGTGTCCAACGGCTTCGTCATCGAGCTGGAGCAGTTCTCGGGGCCGCTCGATCTGCTGCTGCACCTGATCCACGAGGACGAGCTCGACATCACCGACCTGCCGATCGCGAAGATCGCCGATCAGTTCCTCGCGGTGATCAACGATCTGGGGCTGAACGAGGCGGCGGACTACCTCGAGATGGCGGCGCGGCTGCTGCGGATCAAGGCGCAAATGCTTTTGCCGCGACGGCTGGGAGACGACGAGTGGGAAGATCCGCGGGCCGAGCTGGTGCGGCGGCTGCTCGAGTACCAGCAGATCCGCGAGCTGGTGGAGTGGCTGGGCCAGGCGGCGGCGCGCCGCGCCGAGCAGCTGGGGCGGGGATTCCGCCCCGAGCCGCCGGCCGCCCCGCCTGCACCGCTCGTGATCGAGTTGAACGACCTCCTGGCCGCGGCGGAGCGCGTGATCGCCCTCATCCCGGAGCCGGTGCTGCACCGCGTGGTGCCGCGGCCGCTCGACGTGGAGGGAGCGAGCGCCAGGCTGCAGGCGCTGCTGGCCGAGCGCGCGGAGTTCGGCTGGCTGGACGTCGTGGGAGCGCGTCCCACGATCGTCGACGTGCTCTCGGTGTTCATCGCGCTGCTGGAGCTCGCCAAGCGTGGGTCCTTGAGCGTCCACCAGGCCGGAGCCTTCACCCCGATGCAGATCCGCCGTGAGTCCCCTCGCGAAGCTGTTTGAGGCGGCGCTATTCGCGTCGTCGCGGCCGCTGACGGTCGAGGAGCTCCGCACGCTGGAGCCGACGGCGGGCGAGGCCGCCGTCCACGCCGCGCTCGCCGAGCTGCGCGACGCGTTTGCCGCGGCAGACCACGGCGTCGAGCTGGTCGAGATCGCACAGGGGTGGCAGTTCCTGACGCGGCGCGAGTACGCCGAGGCCATCGAGCGCGCCCAGTTCGCGCTGCGTCCGCGACGGCTCTCTCCCGCGGCGCTGGAGACGCTGGCCATCATCGCCTACCGGCAGCCGGTGGGGCGGCTGGAGGTGGACGAGATCCGGGGCGTCGATTCCGGCGCCGTGATCGACAAGCTGACGGAGCGGGGGCTGGTGGAGGTGGTGACCCGGGGCGAGGGGCTCGGGAGGCCGCTGCTCTACGGGACGACACCGCAGTTCCTGGAGATCCTGGGGCTCAAAGACCTGGACGAGCTGCCGCGGCTGGAAGAGCTGTCGGTGGCGCTCCGGCCGCCCGCGCCCGCCGAACCCGAATGACGCTGATGCGCCTGCAACGCGCGCTGGCGCGTGCGGGCGTGACGTCGCGCCGCAAGGCCGAAGATCTGATCCGCGCGGGTCGCGTCCGTGTGGATGGCACGATCGCCACGCTGGGCATGAGCGTCGATCCGGGGCGGCAACGGGTGACGGTGGACGGTCGGGCCGTGCGGCAGGGGCCCGTCACCTGGCTCGCGCTCAACAAGCCGGTCGGTTACGTCGTGAGCCGCGGCGACCCCGAGGGGCGGCGGACGGTCTACGACCTGCTCCCGAAGGTCCCGGGGCTCGCGTACGTGGGACGTCTGGACGTCATGACGTCCGGGCTGCTGCTTCTCACCACCGACGGCGCGGCCGCGCACCGTCTCATGCATCCGCGCTTCGCCGTGCCCCGCACCTACTGGCTGCGGGCGCACGGCCACGGCGCGACGGAGGTGCGCGCGGCGCTCACGCGCCCGCCGGCGCTCGACGGGCGGCCGGTGCGCGTGGTGGACTTTCGCGTGCGCCCGGTGCAGCGGAGCGTCGAGGTGGAGGTCACCCTCGCCGAGGGCCGCCAGCGGATCGTGCGCCGGCTGGCCGAGGCGCTGGGGCTCAAGGTCGAATGGCTGCACCGCGTCGCCTACGGGCCGGTGCGCCTGGGACGACTCGCCGAGGGCAAGTACCGGCGGCTGGCGGCGCACGAGGTGGAAGCTATCGAGCGATTGCCTGGAACTGCGTGATCGGACGGCGATGATGCCATATTCTCTGCGTGGGCCGGACGGCTGAGGCATGACGACCGACACGACTGGAGTGGACCGGGCACTGGGGGCCATCGGGACGACGTTCCGTCTCACCCGGTTGTACCCGCCCACCCACCCCGCCGTCCAGGAGGCGCTGCGCCAGGTGGGCGAGGCCCTGCCGCCGCTCGCCGCCGTCGGCACGGTCGAATGGAAGGTCGGTGCCACCGGTCTGCACTGGCACGGCCAGCAGCTCTTGCCGCGGAACACCCAGATCGCCGAACTGGCCGGCCTGCTGTACGCGCGCGGCGTGCGGACCTTGACCTTGAACCCGGGGATGACGGCGGAGCACGTGCTCGCGCTGTTCCAGGTGGCGACCGGGACTGCGGCGCCGGACGCGCAAACGCTGGGCCGCATCACGCTCACCCTCGGCCGGCGCAGTGCGGCCCGGCTCGAGCGAGTGCGCCCGCCGACACCGGCGGAAGGCGTGCCGGCCCTCGCGGAGCCCGCACCCGGCGTCGTCCCCGCCGCGGCCGCCCCGCTCGCCACCGCGGCCGACGCGCTGCTGGCCGCGAAGCGTCCCAGCACCGCGTTTCGGCCCGACGCCCTGCCGCCCGACGTCGAGGCGGCGCGCGCAGTGGCGGCGGTGCGCGCGGCCACCGCGCCGGAGGAGCAACGTGGCGCCGTCGAGAGGCTGGCGGCTGTGGCCCCCCGGTTGCTGGGGCTGCGCGAAGTCACGACCAGCGCCGACGCGATCGCGGCGCTCGACCAGCTGCTCCCCGAAGCCCGGGATCCGGCGCTGCTGGCGGCGATCGATGCGGCGGCGCTCGCGTTGGCGGACCGCACGCTGGTCGAGCGGATGGTGCGGCGCCTGGGTGAGGCGCACGTTCCGGCGGAGCAACGCGAGTCGCTGGTGACGGCGGTGGGGGCGCTCGCGTCGCTCTCCATGGGACTCGTGCTCGATGCGTTCCTCGCGGCCCCGGTCGAGCAACGCGCGCCGTTCCGCGCGGCAGTGCGCAAGGCCGCCGACCGTGCGCTCGAGGTGTTGCAGGGCAAGCTGGCGGACAAGAATCCGGAGGTGGTGGCGGCGGCGGCCGAGTTCGTGGGCCTCACGGGGAGCCCGCAGGCCGTCACGCTGCTGGTACCGCTGCTGCGCCATGCGTCCGAATTCGCGCGGGAAGCGGCCCTGGTGGGCCTGGCGGAGGCGGGCGGCCGAGAGATCGCCCGGCCGGCGATGCCGTGCCTGAAGGACGAGAGCGTGGCGGTGCGCGCGGCTGCGGCCCGCACCATCGCGGCGGCGGGCGACCCCGCGTCGTCCACGGTGCTGATCCGCCGGGTGGAGCAGGAGCCCGACGAAGGGGTACAGGCGGAGTTGCTTCGGGCCATTGGCCAGCTCGGCGCCAAGGAAGCCCTGGAGACGCTGGCGCGGTTCGCCGAGCCGGGAGGGATGATGCACCGGCGGAGCGCGACCGTCCGGGCGGCGGCGGTGGAGGGGCTGCACCACATCGCTCGCCCCGAAGCGCGGGGGTTGCTGGAACTCTACAGCAAAGACAAGGAGCCGGCGGTGCGCAAGGCGGCGGAGGCGGCGCTCAAATGACCACCAAGGTGGCGAAGACGGCCGGCGACGCGGCGCTCTCGAGCACGATCGCCCGGGAAGTGGCGAAGCGGGTGGTGGCACAGGAGGTGATGGTCGAGCGGCTGTTGGTCGGGCTGCTCACGGGCGGGCACATCCTGCTGGAAGGCGTCCCGGGGCTCGCCAAGACGCTGGCGGTGCGCACGGTCGCCGAGTCGCTGCGCATTTCGTTCTCGCGCATTCAGTTCACACCCGATCTGCTGCCCGCCGACGTGATCGGCACCATGGTCTTCGATCAGAAGACCCAGGAGTTCTATCCAAAGAAGGGGCCGCTGTTCGCGAACCTGGTGCTCGCGGACGAAATCAACCGCGCCCCCGCCAAGGTGCAGTCGGCGCTGCTCGAGGCGATGCAGGAGAAGCAGGTGACGCTCGGCGGGGAAACGTTCTTCCTGGGCGAGCCGTTCCTCGTGCTCGCGACCCAGAACCCGATCGAGCAGGAAGGCACCTATCCGCTTCCCGAGGCGCAGCTCGATCGCTTCATGCTGAAGGTGCGCGTCGGATACCCCACGCGTGACGCCGAAAAGGAGATCGTGGCGCGCATGGCGTCGGGCCGGCCGATCGAGGTCCAGCGCGTGGCCGAGGCGGACGACATTCTGGCGGCGCGCAGCGCCATCGCCGAGCTGTTCATGGACCAGAAAGTCGTCGACTACATCGTCGACGTGGTGCGCGGCACGCGCGAGCCCCAGGCGGTCGGCCTCCCCGAGTTGAAGCCGCTGATCGCGTTCGGCGCCTCCCCGCGGGCCTCCATTTACCTCGCACAGGCGTCCCGGGCGCACGCGTACCTGCGCGGCCGATCCTACGTCGTGCCCGAAGACGTGAAAGCGATGGCGTTCGACGTGCTGCGGCACCGCGTGCTGCTCACGTTCGAGGCGGAGGCCGAAGACATGGACTCGGACCGGGTCATCGCCAAGATCCTCGAGGCCGTGGGCGTCCCGTGACGTACCAGGGAGCCGATCGCCGGAGCGGCGAGTACTCCCCGCTGCGCCGGCGCCGGCGCGCCGTCACCGCGCAGGTGCTGCGCCAGGTCAAGGGCATCGAGCTCCGCACCCGCAGCCTCGTCAACTCGCTGTTCAGCGGCGAGTACCGCTCGGTGTTCCGCGGGCAGGGCATCGAGTTCGCCGAAGTCCGCGAATACCAGCAAGGTGACGACTTCCGCGCCATCGACTGGAACGTGTCGGCCCGGATGGGGCATCCGTTCGTGAAGACGTACCACGAGGAGCGGGAGATCACGCTGCTGCTGGTGGTGGACCAGTCGGGCTCGTGTCAGTTCGGGCGCCCGTACACGAAGGCGGGCCTGGCGGTCGAGGTGGCCGCCGTCCTCGCGCTCGCCGCGGCGCGCCACAACGACCGCGTGGGGGCCCTCATGTTCGCCGACAAGGTCGAATACGTCGTGCGGCCGGCAAAAGGTCGGCCCCACGCCTTGCGGATCATCCGCGACCTGGTCGCGTTCACGCCGCGCGGCCGCTCCACCAACCTCGCCGAAGCGCTGCGCTACGCCGCCAAGCTGCTGCGCCATCACGCGATCGTCGTGGTGCTCTCCGATTTCCGGGCCGAGGGGTGGGAGGACGCGCTGGCGCAGCTGGCCGCGGCCAACGACGTGGTCGCGATCACGATCGACGACCCGCGCGAGCTCATCCTTCCCGATACGGGCTGGGTGGACATGGAGGACGCCGAAACCGGCCAGCGGGTCCTGATCGACACGAGCCACGCCCCCACCCGTACGCGGGTGCGGGTTGCCGGGGAGCGGCAGCTGCAGGAGCGCGGCCGCAAGCTGCTCCAGGCCGGTGTGGACCGCGTCGCGCTGCAGACCAGCGTTCCCTACGCGGTGCCGCTGCGCCGCGCGTTCGCCGAGCGCGCCAAACGCCTGAAACGATGACACCGCTCGCCGGGCTCCTGCTCCTGCAGGTGGGCGCGTGGGTCGCGGCGCCGCCGCGGCCGACCGTCGGCGACACGATCTGGCTCGAGCGGGAGATCCCCGTGCCCCCCGGCTGGCAGGTGCGGGCCGGCAAGCTCGAAGCGCGGGAGGACGTCGAGCCGCTGGGCGACCCGGCTGTGGTGCGGAGCCGCGCCGGCTGGGTGATACGCTATGGCGTCGCCGTCTGGACGCCGGGAAGCCACACCCTCACCCTGCCGCCGCTCTGGCGGGTCGGCCCGGACGGGCGCACCGACTCGAGCGCTGGAGGCACGGCGAGCTTCGCCGTGGCGAGCGTGCTGCCGGACTCGGTGAAGGCGCCCGACCCGCGCGGGCCGCTCGGACCGTTGCGGCTGGGGCGGCGCAATGCGGGGCCACCGCTCGTCGCGGCCCTCGTCTCGCTCGGGCTGCTCGCGGCGGGCGTCGCCGCGCGGCGCCGGCCGCCGCGCCCGGTCCCGTCCGCACCTCCGGTTCCACTGGAACGTGAGGTGCCGGATGCGCGCTGGCTCGCGGCCGGCGAGCCCCGGGCCGTCGCCACGCGGGCGACGTGGCGGCTGCGCGCCGCGCTGGCGCGCGGGGTGCCGGAAGCCCATCTTGCGCTGGCCACTCCCGAGTGTCTCACGGTGGTGGAGCGGGCGCGGCCGACGGCGCCCATCGGCGAGCTGCGCGACGTGCTGGAACGGCTCGATCGGGTCGCCTTCGCCACCGCCCCGGGCTCGGACGTCGCGGCGCTCGCCGCCCAGGCGCGCCGCCTGGCCCGGGAGCTCGCGCCCTGAGCTTCGCCCGGCCCTTCCTCCTGCTCGCGCTGGGCGTGCTGCCCCTGTGGTGGTGGCTGCGGCTGAAGCGGCTGGGCCGGCTGTCGGGGACGCGCATGAGCGACGTGCGCCCGGCGGCGGGGGCGGCCGAGCGTCTCTGGATCGCGCGTCTCCCCGTCACCCTGCGGAGCGTGTGCCTGGGCGCGTGGATCGTCGCGGCGGCGGGGCCCCGCATCGGGTCGGCCCGCTCGGAGACGCACCGCGAGGGCATCTCGATCGTGCTCGGTATCGACATGTCGAGCAGCATGCTCGCCGAGGACTTCGCTCCTGCCAACCGCATCGATGTCGCTAAACAGACCGCGATCGAGTTCGTGCGGGCGCGGACGTCGGACCGCATCGGCCTCGTGGCCTTCGCCGCCCAGGCGCTCACGCAGGTGCCGATCACGACCGACTACGCGGTGCTGGAACAGGCGCTGAAGGGACTGCACATCGGGATGCTGGAGGACGGCACGGCGATCGGCACGGGAATCGCGACCGCCGCGAACCGGCTGCGGCGCGCACCTGGCAAGAGCAAGGTGATCGTGCTGCTCACCGACGGCGTGAACAACCGCGGGACCGTGGATCCGCGCACGGCGGCGCAGGCGGCGGCGGCGCTGGGCATCAAGATCTACGTCATCGGGGTGGGGAAGCGGGGGGAGGCTCCGGTACCCACGGGGCAGGGACTCGAGGGCCTGCGCTATCAAATGATGCCGGTCGAGATCGACGAGCCGCTGATGACCGAAATCGCGTCGATGACGGGGGGGCGCTACTTCCGCGCCACCGACGCCCAGTCGTTGCGTAACGTGTTCGCCGAGATCAACCGGCTCGAGAAGACGCCGGTGGAGCAGGTGGTGTATCGGCGGTTCGACGAGGCGTATCGTACGCCGCTCGCTCTGGGGCTGGTGGCGCTGGCGCTGGAGATCGTGCTCGCGGGCACCTTCGCCGTCCGGGTGCCGTGATGGCGTTCGACGCGCCGGTCGTTCTCGCCGTGGCGCCGCTGGTCGGCGGGGCCGTGTGGTTCGCGGCCGCATGGGCGCGCCGGGTGCGCATCCGCCGGGCGGCGCTGTGGTCCGAGGAAACCGTGCGGCGCGCCCTCGGCGCCGGACGGCTGGGGCCCACGGCGCTCGCCGTGGCGGCGTTCCTGGGCGTCGTGGCACTGGCGGGCCCGCGCTGGGGCGAAGCGACGATCGTGGCGGAGACCCGCGCCCTGTCGCTCGTGATCGCGATGGACATTTCCCGCTCGATGCTGGCGGAGGACGCGAGCCCGAGCCGGCTGGGCAGGGCGCTGCGCGAAGGGCGCCGACTCGTACAAGACCTGGACGGCGATCGAGTCGGCCTGCTGGCGTTCGCCGGCTCGAGCTACATCCTCTCGCCCTTGTCGATCGACGGCTCCGCGCTCACGCTCTACCTCGATGCCCTCGATCCCGAAGTCGCGTCGCAGGGAGGGACGGGACTGGCCGGCGCGCTGCGCCAGGGAGGCGAGCTGCTGCGGGCGAGCTCCGACCTCGCCGACCGCGTCCTGGTGGTCTTCACCGACGGCGAAGCGCACGATACGCTCGCCGCGGTGACCGAGCAGGCGCAACAGCTCCGCGCCGCCGGCATCAAGCTGATCCTCGTCGCCGAGGGTGGACGCACGCCGAGCCGCATCCCCGTGCGCGACGACCATGGAGCCCTCCTCACCTATCAACGGGACGCGGAGGGGAGCGTCATCCAGACGGCCCGGCGAGATGATGTGCTCGGCGCGCTCGCGGACGCGGCGCAGGGCACGCTCGTCGCGGCGGACCTGCCCGATCAGGCCGGGGCCGTGCGGGACCTCGTCGCCTCCTACCGGCGCGCCCGGGCGAGCGAGGCGCGCACCGAGCAGGGGAGGCTGCGCGCCTGGCTGCCGCTGCTCGTCGCCGTGGCCCTGCTCGTCACCCAGGCGGCCACGCGGCGCACTGCGGCACTCATCGGTGTCGCGCTGTGGTGTCTCCTGCCACCGCCCACCGCGGCGCAGCAGCCCGCACGGCCTCGCAGCCCCGCGGAGAAGGCGTGGGACCGCCACGACCTCCCGGGCGCCCGCGCCGCCTATCTGGCCGAGCTCGCCGCGCGCCGCAAGGACGATACGGCGTGGTACAACGCGGGCACCGCGGCGCTCGCGGACTCTGACGCGGAGACCGCGCGGGGAAGCCTCACCCACGCCGCGGCGTCGCTCGACCCCGACGTGCGGTTTCGCGCGCTCTTCAATCTCGGCTTGCTCGCGCTGAGCCAGGCCATGGCCGACAGCGCGGCACGCGAGTCCGGCCTCGCCGACGCCGAGCGGGCATACCGCGAAGCCCTGCTGCTCCGGCCGCACGACCTCGGCGCCAAATGGAACCTCGAGCTCGCCGTGCGCCACCAGCACGGCAGCAGCAGCCGGAGCAACCCGCCCTCCGGGGGCAATGGCGGGGGCGGGCCTCAGAGCGCCGGCGGCGGGGGATCCGGCCGGGGGCGCTCCCAAGGCAGCGCCGGCGTGCAGGGCGGCATGAGCCCGGCGCAGGCGGACCAAGTGCTGCGCTCGATCGGCCAGCAGGAGCTCAAGACCCGACGGGACCGCACCGGGCAGACCCGCCGCGCCGTCGAGCCCGGCGTGAAAGACTGGTGATGCTCGCGCTCTGGGTGCTCGCCGCGCTGCAGAGCGGGCCGGCACCCGACGTCACGGCGCGGGTGGACCGCTCGCACGTCACGGCGGGTGACGATCTGCTGCTCACGATTCGCGCCCGCACGCGATCCGCCGCCCCGGTGACCCTGGCCCTCCCGGCGCTCACGGGATTCACGGTCGTCGGATCGCGCGAAGTCACGGAGGTGACGCTCGAGGCGCTCGGTGGCCCGGTGCGCATCACCACCCGCGAGCTCGAGCTGCGGGCGCAGCGCCCGGGGGCGCTGGTGATCGGACCGGTGCGCGTGGAGCAGGGTGGCCGGCGGGTCACGACCGCCGCGCTGACCGTCACCGTGGACAGCGCGAGGGTGGGCCTCGCCACCGCTGTGTCGCCGATCGCGCGACGGCTGATCGAGACGGCCACGCCGCCGACCTCCGATGAGAAGGGGGACCAGGTCGGGCTGAGCGTGCTCCTCCCCGGGGACTCCGTGCTCGTGGGCCAGCAGCTCGACGTGCTCGCGGTGGCGTGGTTTCCCCGCGACCTGCGAACGCGGCTCCGACGGGCGCCGATTCTCACGTTGCAGACGCCGGAAGGCGTCTGGTCGTATCCCGGTGCCGCGCCGAGCGAGGTCGTCGCTTCGCGGTTGGTGCGGGGACGCTGGCTCGATCTGTTCGTCGCGCACGAGGCCGTATTTCCCCTCGCTCCCGGCCGCATCTTCATTCCCCCCGCCACCGTCGAGTACGCGGTGCCGGCCAGCTTTTCGTTTTTCAGCCGTGAGGAGCAGTACTCTCTGCGGAGCGATACGGTGCCGGTGCACGTGCTGCCGCTGCCGGGCGCGCCGGCGGCGGGCGATCCGCCCGCAGTCGCGCAGGGGCTCACGCTCGACCTCCGGCTCGATCCGCCCAATGGTCGGGTGGGCGAGCCGATCGCCGTGACGGCCACGCTCGCGGGAGTCGGGAACGTGGCGCTGTGGCCCGAGCCCGCGATCGCCTGGCCGCCGGGGTTTCGCTCCTATCCCGGGGAGACGGGCACGCGCATCGAGGCCCGCCAGGGCCGCGTCGCAGGGGCCAAGACCTTCCACTATCTCGTGATGCCGGACTCCGCGGGGTCGTTCCAGCTGCCGGCGCTGCGTTATTCCTACTATGACGTCGCGTCGGGAGACGCGGCCACGGCCACACTCGCCCCTCGCGCGCTGATGGTGGCGGCCGGGCTCGAGCCCCGGGCGCCCCGGGCGCTTCCGCCGCTCGAGCGCGGGCGTGGTCCGGTTTGGACGGACGAGCTGGCGCACGACCTCGTCCCGTGGGGATGGCTCGTGCTGTTCGTGGGCCCGCCGCTCCTTGCCTGGCTGTGGCGCCGCCGCCGGCCGACGGCGCCGATTCGCGTCGCCGCGCCCGCGCCTGCTCCGCTGAGCCGGATCGGCCGGGCGGAACGGGAGTTCCACGCGCTGCTCGCGAGCCACGTCCCGGACGCCGAGGCCCGCGATGGCGACGGACTGGGCCGCGCGCTGCGCGCCGCGGGCGTCGAGAGCCCGATCGCCGATCACGTGATGCGGTTGCGGGATCGGCTGCGCGCGGCCCGGTACGGTCCGCGCGCGCCGGGCGACGCGGCGCAGCTTGCATCGGAGCTGGAACAGGTGCTGCGGGTGCTGGGAGGCGATCCCGCCCGGACGGGACGGCGTGGCCGGGACGGCCGGGTCGTTGCCGCCGTCGTCCTGGGGGCCGCGGCGTGCGGGTCGCTGGGAGCGGTGCCGCGGCCGGCCGCGGCCCAGGCGCTCGGCGCCGAGGCGTTGTACGAGGCTGGGGCGCTGCGCGCCGCGGCCGATTCCTTTGCGGCGCGCGCTGCGGCCCAACCGCGCGTGCCCGCGCACTGGTACAACCTGGGCGCGACGCTGTATCGTGCCGGGGCGGACGGCAAGGCGAGTGCGGCTTGGGCCATTGCGGCCCGGCTTGCACCGCGGGACGAAACCGTGCGACGCGCCCGCGAGCTGCTTCCGCCCCCGGATGCTCCCAGCGAGCCGCTCTTCGTCGTCGGGTTCGCGACCCCCGGTGAATGGGCCCTCGTGGCCGCCGTGTTGTGGAGCGCCATGTGGATGGTCGCCGCCGGCGGGCGCCGACGGGTAGTTCTCGCCACGGTGGCGCTGGCCACGGCTGCGACGGTGGGACTGGGCGTGCGGGAGGCACTGCGGCGGGGCCAGCCCATCGCGATCGTGGTGCATCCCGCGACGTCGGTGCGCGTGGCGCCGTATGGCAGCGCCAGCGCGGCGGCGACGGTCGAAGCTGGCGCCGCGCTGCTGGTCGATCGGGCCTTCGGCGGGTGGCTCGAGGTGCATCGCCAGGACGGCGTCCGTGGCTGGGTGCTCGCGGCCGAAGTGACCCGGCTGTGACGGTGCAGAGCGCCGTGCGGATCGCCGTGCTGGCTCCCCAGGTGGCGGATCAGATCGCGGCCGGCGAAGTCGTGGAGCGGCCCGCGTCGGTCGTGAAGGAGCTCGTGGAGAACGCGCTCGACGCCGGAGCGCGGGCGATCCGCGTGGAAATCGAGGACGGCGGGAAGAGCCTGATCCGGGTGAGCGACGACGGCGAGGGAATGGGCCGCGCCGACGCGGAGCTGGCGCTGTCGCGCCACGCCACGAGCAAGATCCGCGAGGCCGCCGACCTGATCGGGGTCGGCACGTTCGGCTTCCGGGGCGAGGCGCTGCCCGCGATCGCCTCGGTGTCCCGGTTCGAGCTCGAGACCTCGCCTGACGGCGTCACCGGCACGAGGCTGCGGCTGGTCGGCGGCAAGCGCGAAGCGGTCGACGACGTCGTGCGCCAGCGGGGGACGACGGTGACGGTGCGTGCCCTGTTCTTCAATACGCCCGCGCGCCGCAAGTTCCTGCGGGCCCAGGCGACGGAGACGCGCGCGGTCGCGGAAGCGGTCACGCTGCTGGCGTTGACCCGTCCCGACACGGCGTTCACGCTGTCGAGCGACGAGCGCACCCTGATCGACGTGCGCCCCGCGGCCGATGCCATCGAGCGTGTCGCGGCCCTGTGGGGTGGGGCGCTCGCCGACACGCTGCTCCCGATCGCCCACCGCGAGGGCCCGCTCGAGGTGCGCGGATTCGCCCAGCGTCCCGCGCAGGCGAAGCCCACCGGCCGGAAAGGCTACGTGTTCGTGCGCGGCCGGCCGATCCGCGATCCATTCATCCTGCGCGCGGCCGAGGCCGGCTACCGCTCGACGCTCGCGCCGGACGACCGTCCCTCGCTGATTCTGTTCCTGGATCTGCCGGGGGACGCCGTGGACGTGAACGTCCACCCGTCGAAGCTGGAGGTGCGGTTCCGCGACAAGTTTTTCGTGGAGAAGGTCGTGCAGGAGGCGGTGCGTGGGGCGCTGGGGCCGCTCACCGCGGCTGCGCCGCTGGGGGCTGGGGACTCGGGATTCGGGGCTCGGGTATCGTGGAGCGACGGGTCGGTGCCCCAGGACTTGTTTGCGGATCCCCGCGTCCCGAGTCCCGAGCCCCGAGCCCCGCCGCTGCTTCAAGTGTTCGACACCTACATCCTGTTCCAGTCCGACTCCGGAGTTGCGATCGTGGACCAGCACTCGGCGCACGAGCGTGTGTTGTACGAGCGGGTGATGCGCCAGCTCACCGGCGACGGCGCACCGGCGCAGCGGCTGCTGCTGCCGCTCACGCTCGACTTTTCGGGCCCCGAGCTCGAGGCGATCGAGGCGCACCGCGAGCTGCTGCGCCGCGTGGGTTTCGAGGTGGAGCCGTTCTCGGGGCGGAGCGTGGTCGTGCACACCGCGCCCAACCCCCATCCCCGGTTCGACGCCGCGCGCTGCCTCCAGGAGCTCGTCGCCGATCTCGCGGGAGGACGGTTCGGCGCGCTCGCCAACCGGCTGGAGCGCTTCGCGGCGACGTTCGCCTGTCGCGCGGCCATCAAGGCGGGCCAGCGGCTCGAGGTAGAGGAGATGCGCGAGCTCGTGCTTCGCCTGCTCGGCGCGACGCTGCCGGCGCACGACGTGCACGGCCGACCCACGATCGTACAGCTGCCCAAGGGGGAGCTGGAGCGGAGATTTGGGCGATCCTGAGACCCCGCCCCTCACTCCCGTGCTCGTCGGTCCGACCGGCGTCGGCAAGACGGCGGTCGTCGCGGCGTGGGGGGCGCTCGAGCCCATCACCGTCGTCTCGGCGGACGCGCGCCAGACCTACCGCGGCCTGGACATCGGGACCGCGAAGCCGCCGGGCGAGCTCCTGGCCCGCGTGCCGCACGTGGGCCTCGATGTGGTGGAGCCGGGCGAGCGCTACAGCGCCGGGCGATTTGCAAGCGACGCGGCGGCGTGGCTGGCCGGGATCCGCAGGGCCGGCCGCCAACCGGTGGTCGTGGGCGGAACCGGGTTCTACGTGCGGGCGTTGGCGGAGGGCCTGTTCCACGAGCCGCCGCTCGACCCCGCTCGGCGCGAGCGGCTGCGCGCCTGGACGGCGCGGCTGCCGGCGGCGCGGCTGGCGCATTGGGCGGCGCGCCTCGACCGGCGGTTCGCGGGCGGCGGGCGGCAGCGGGCCGCGCGTGCGATCGAGGTGGCGCTGCTCACGGGGCGCGGCCTGAGCTGGTGGCAGGAGCACGCGCGCGCGGTCGGCGCGATGCGTCCGTGGTACATTCATCTCACGCTGCCGCGCGACGCGCTCGAGCGGCGGATCGCCGAGCGCGTGGACGCGATGCTCGCGGCAGGGCTCGTCGACGAGGTCCGCCGTACGCTCGGCCGGCCCGTCGCCCCGGACTCGTCGGGGCTGGATGGCGTGGGCTACCGCGAGGTGGTGGCCATGCTCGCGGGACGGCTGCCGGAGCGGGGGCTGCGGGACGCGATCGTGGTGGCGACGCGGCGGTACGCCAAGAGACAAGAGACGTGGTTCAGACATCAACTGCGGGACGGGGGACGGGGGACGGGGGAGGGGTCAGTCTGGACGCTCGATGCCGTGGAGGCGCCCGAAGTGCTCGCTGCACGGATCGTAGATCGTTGGCACAACGTTACCCCTCCCTCGTCGCCCATCCCCCGTCCCGTTTGACATGAGAATCGGGATCACGTGCTATCCCACCTACGGCGGCTCCGGAGCCGTGGCCACCGAGCTGGGGCTCGAGCTCGCGCGCCGGGGCCACGAGATCCATTTCGTCTCCTACGCGAGCCCCTTCCGCCTGCGCGGCTACGCCGAGCGCGTGACCTTTCACGAAGTCACGCAGCCCGAGTACCCGCTGTTCGAGCAGTCTTCCCCCTATGCCCTCGCGCTCGCGGTGAAGCAGCACGAGGTCGCGATGCGGGAGAAGCTCGACATCATGCACGTCCATTACGCCATCCCCCACGCCGCCACGGCGTGGCTCGCCAAGCAGATGCTGAAGGGACAGCAGGACCTGAAGATCGTCACGACCCTGCACGGAACCGACATCACGCTGGTGGGCCAGGATCCTTCCTATTACACGCTCACCAAGTTCTCGATCGAGCAATCGGACCGGGTGACGGCGGTGTCGGCGTTCCTGCGGGACGAGACCTATCGCGCCTTCGGGTGCGCAGGGTGTGACGTGGTGGTGATTCCCAATTTCATCGCGGCGTCCGAGTATCACCCGGCCACGGACCCACGTCCCCGCCGCTCGCTCGCCCCGCCCGACCACAAGGTGCTCGTGCACGTGTCGAACTTCCGGCCCGTCAAGCGCGTGCGCGATGTGGTGCGGGTGTTCGCCGGGATCCGTCGGGAGCTCCCGGCCACGCTCGTGCTGGTGGGCGACGGGCCGGACCGCGATGCCGCCGAGCAGGAGACCGACCGGCTGAAGCTGCGGCGCGACGTCCGCTTTTTCGGGAAAGTGGACAACGTGGCCGACATCCTGCGGGGCAGTGACCTGTTCCTGCTGCCCTCGGAGACCGAGTCGTTCGGGCTCGCCGCGCTCGAAGCGATGGCGTGCGCCGTCCCCGTCCTCGCGAGCGCGGTGGGCGGTCTGCCGGAGGTCGTCGTGGACGGGGAGACGGGGTTTCTTACGCCCCCCGGAGATGTCGACGCGATGATCGCCCGCGGCGTGCGCGTATTGCGGGACGGAGCGCTCCACGCCCGGCTCCGGGACGCGGCGGCCCGGCGGGCGCTCGACTTCGCCGCGGACCGCGTCGTGCCGCAGTACGAGCAGCTGTACGGGGACGTGCTCGGTGCTTGACGTGCTGCGGCTCGTGCGCGCCTACAATCTGCTGCTCGCCGCGCTCGGCGTTCTCGCCGGCGGCTGGATCGCGCTCGGCGCCCTCACCACGCCGCGCGTCCTGTGGTTCGCGGGCCTCGCGGCCATTGGCTTCGGAGCGGCTGGCAACGCGCTCAACGACATCTGGGACCGCGCGGGAGACCGTGTGAACCGGCCCGGCGGCGAGCGCCCCCTCGCCGCGGGCCGCCTCACGCGCGGGACCGCGGACCTGTGCGTCGCGGCCGGCGCGCTGGTCGGTCTGACGGCGGCGGCGCTGGTCAACGGCGGCGCCATCCTCGTGGGCGCCGCCGCGCTGGTGGTGATGATCGTCTACTCCCCGGTGCTCAAGCGCCGCGGTCTCCCGGGAAACGTCGCGGTGGCGCTCGTCGCGGGACTCCCGCTCCTGTACGGGGCTATCGCCGTGGATCGGCCCTCCGCGGGCCTCGTTCCCTGGGCCCTCGCGGCGTGGCTGCACCTGGTGCGTGAGATCGTGAAGGATCTGGACGACCAGGCCGGGGATGCCGCCCTGGGCCGGCGTACGCTACCGCTCCGGCTCGGGGCCCGGCGGGCGGGAGTCGTCGCGGCCGTCTTGGCCGCGGCATTCGTGCCGCTCTCCCTGGCGCTGCCGGCGCAGGCCCACTATGGAGGGGCATACTTCCTCATCGCGCTGTTCGCCCAGCTCGCCGTGCTCGCGGTTGCGAGCCGCCTGTTCGCCGGGCACAGCGCCCGCAACAGTCTGCTGCTCAAAGGAGCGATGCTCGTGGGAATCGTGGCACTGGTGGCGGGGCGGGTCAAATGACCCTGTGGCAGGCGGTCGTCCTGGGACTGGTGCAGGGGCTCACTGAGTTTCTGCCGGTGTCGAGCTCGGGGCACCTGCGGGTGCTCGAGGTGGCGACCGGCGTGCACACGCCGGGCGTCTTCGTGGAGGTCGCCCTCCATGTCGCCACGCTCGGGTCGGTGCTCGTCGTGTACGGCGCGCGGCTGTGGGCCATCGCGCGTGGCGTGCTCGCCCGACGCCCTGCCGAGCTGCGCACGGCGGGGCTGCTCGCGCTCGCCACCCTGCCGGCGGGCGTCATCGGGGTCGCGTTCCACCGTCAGGTCGAGGCGGCGGCGTCGCTGCTGCTCGTGGGCACGGGCTTCCTGGTGACCGGGTTCATGAACTGGTCGACGCGACGCCTCGCCGGCAGCCGCCCGGAGCCCACGGTCGGCGTGGCGGTGGGGATCGGCTTTGCACAGGCGCTGGCGGCCGTGTTTCGGGGCGTCTCGCGCTCGGGCTCCACCGTGTGCGCGGCGTTGTGGGGCGGTCTCGGCCCCGCCGCGGCGGCCGAATTCAGCTTCCTCCTCGCCGTTCCGGTGATCGCCGGGGCGGCGCTGGTCGAGGGGCGTCACATGGTCGTGAGCGTCGCCGCCGTCGGGGCCGTGCCCCTCGCGGTGAGCTTCGCGCTCGCATTCGCGAGCGGGATCTGGTCCATCCGCTTTCTGGTGACGCTGCTCCAGCGCGGCCGCTTCTACCGCTTCGCGCCTTACAACTGGACGGTCGGCGTCCTGACGATCGTCTACGCCTTGTGGCGCGGTTAGCGCTCGACGGCGTTGCCGCCGGCGACCTCGCCCTGCGCTGGGGCGTCCCGCAATGCGGCTTGTTCCGCCAGCTCGGCTCGACGCTCGACGCCCTCCACGACCTGGGCGCGCAGGGCGCGGTCGCGGGCACCGCCGTGATCGCGGAGGAGCAGACCGCGGGGCGGGGCCGCGACGGGCGGACCTGGCACTCGCCCGCGGGTGGCGTCTGGCTCGGCGTGCTGCTGCGTCCCGGGCGCGTCGAGCTGGGCGTGATGTCCGTACGCGTCGGACTCGCGGTAGCGGACGCCGTCGATGCGCTGCTGGGACGCCCCGAGGCCCGTCTCAAGTGGCCCAACGATGTGCTGCTCGCGGAGCGCAAGCTCGCCGGCATCCTGTGCGAAGGGCGCTGGCAGGGCGAGGCACTGCAATGGCTGGCGGTCGGCGTGGGCGTGAACGTGTGCAACTCGATCCCCGGCGCCGTGGCCCGCCGCGCGGTGGCGCTCGCCGAATGGCTCCCCGCCGTGCGCCGCATCGACCTGCTGGATCGCCTCGTGCCGGCGCTCGTGCGGCTGACGCAGGCAGCCGGTGCGGCCGCGCTCTCCGAGCGCGAGTGCGCCGCCTTCGCGGCGCGCGATTGGCTGCTCGGCCGTCAGCTGCGCGCGCCTGCGGCGGGCCGGGCGCGCGGTCTCCGTCCCGACGGCGCGCTGCTCGTCGATCTCGGGGCGGCGACGATCGCCGTGCGCGAAGGCCACGTCGAGCTCGCGTAGCGGCGACCTTCTCCCCGGCCTATCTTAGCGACGCCATGCTCCTCGCCATCAACATCAACAACACGGAAACCAAAGTCGGCTTGTTCCGGGGTGACAGCCTCGAGTCCCACTGGCGGCTGACCACCACGCCGCAGCGAACGCCGGACGAGTGGGCGTCGACGCTCACGTCGTACCTCGCCCAGGCGGGCCGCTCCACCCAGGAGGTCCGCGCGGCGATCGTCGCGTCCGTGGTGCCGCCCGTGACACAGGGGTTGTGCGAAGCCGTGGAGCGGGCGACGACGGTGGCGCCCGCGGTGGTGGACGGCCGCTCCAAATTGCCGATCACGCTCGACGTGGACGAGCCGCTCCAGGTCGGCGCGGACCGCATCCTCAACACCCTCGCCGCCGCGGAGCTGTTCCACCGCGACACCATCGTCGTCGACTTCGGCACCGCCACGACCTTCGATTGCATCACGGCGGACGGACACTTTCTGGGCGGTGTGATCATGCCCGGGATCCGCACGGCGTCGGACGCGCTCATCCGGGGCACCGCCAAGCTACCCGCCACCGATCTCGCCCCGCCGACGCGCACCATCGGACGGCGCACCGACGAGGCGATCCGCGCGGGTGTGCTGCTCGGCACGGCCGACGCGGTCGACGGTCTGGTGCGCCGCATCAAGGCCGAGTGGCCGAACGGCAAGGCTCCCCACGTGATCGCCACCGGCGGTCTTGCGAGCCTGGTCGCGCCGCTGGCGCGTGAGATCGAGGCCGTGCATCCGGACCTGACCCTCACGGGACTGCGGATCGCAGCCGGTGCGCTCGGGCTGAAGTGGTAGCCGACCCGCGGGCGCTCAACTCCTGGCGCCGCTGGGGCTACCGGCTGCTGCCGGGGGACCTGTTCTCCTACGTGCTGCACCTGCGCCCCGCCGAGTGGCCGATCATGGCGGGGCACACGCTGCTCGGATACGTGCTGGCCGTGGGCATCGGGGGTGCGGTGCGCGGCGCGCGGTTGCCGCAGGCGATCGGTGCCCTCGTCGTGTGGGTCGTGTTCTTGAACGGCGGGACGCTGGCAATCAACTCCGTGTTCGACAAGGACGAGGGGGACATCGGCTACCTCAACGCGCCGCCCCCCCTGCCGCGGCACCTCCTCGCCTTCAGCGCGGCGCTGCTCGCCGGTGGTCAGCTGCTAGCCTTCGCCTTCCCGGTGGCGTTCCGGATCGATTACGCGATCTGTCTCGTGCTCTCGATTCTCTATTCCGTACCGCCGTTCCGGTTCAAGGCGGTGGCCGGTGTGGACTGGGTGATCAACATGTGGGGCTTCGGCACGCTCACGCCGTTCGCTGCGTGGGCCGCCACCGGACGGGCGCTCGACATGGGGCACGCACTCGTCCTGCTCGGCTTCTGCCCGCTGTTTGCGGGGCTCTATCCGCTCACGCAGCTGTATCAGATGGAGGAAGATCGCCGCCGCGGCGATCGCACCCTCGCGCTCATGCTGGGGATGCGCGCCAGCCTGGCCGTGGCGATCGCGTGTACCGTGTTGGCATTCGGGCTGTTCGCGTGGGCGGCGGCGTTGTTGTGGGTGCGCGCGTGGCTCCTGGTCGTGCCGCTGATCATGTGGCTCGCGCTACTCGCGCCTTGGTACGCCCGCCGCGACGCGCTGTCGGCCGCGGCCCAGCAACGCGGCATGTACCGGGCGCTCGGCATATGGGCCATCACCGATCTCGTGGTGCTGCAGGTGTTTGCCCGGTGAGAGACCAGGCGCTTAGATTTCCGCCAGGTCAGCTCCACTCCCCCGCTGCTTGAAGGAGACGCGACGCATGTCGGCCACGGCGGCACCTGCTGCGACGGACCGTTCGGACTTCCGCACTGTGACCGTGGGCGGTGCCCTGGTCGGCCTCGTGACAGGCGTCGCCGTCGTGCTCGTCGTTGCCGCGTCCCGCACGCTCGCGGCTGGCGTCGCCCTGGGTGGCGTCCAGGCCCTGGTGGTGCTCGCGGCGGGAGTCGTAGTTGCATTTTTCCCGGCGCAGTGGACCGCGGCGCGAGGGACCGAGGGCATCGCCGGCGCCGCGGCGGTGGGCCTGGTGGGTACCGTGGTATTCAGCGCGATCGACATCGTGCTGCTCCGGCCCTTCAAGGCCTACCCTTGGACGTGGGACGCGATCGGCGGCGGCAGCTCCTGGTGGTACCTGCCGGTGTGGTGGATGCTGGGCACCTTCCTCGCCTGGATGGGCGGCATCGTGACGGCGCGCCAGGCCGCCCGGGGAGCGGGGGAGGCGACCCTCGGGCGCCGCACGCTGCCCCCCGTCGCCGGCGCGGTCGTCGTGGCGGCGATCGCCCGGCTCGCGGGCCTTGCCGTGTCACTCCCCGCCGCCACCGGCGGCGCGTTCACCATCGTCCTCGCGGCGCTCGCCCTCGTCGCCCTCACCCGCAAGGGATAGCGGGTCGGACGGGCGACGTGCCCCGCTGGCTCGCCCATCTCCTGGTCGCCGTGGGGTGGCTGCTCACGCCGGTGCTGGCATGGGCGGCGTCCTACGTCGGACTGTGGGCGGGCGCCCTGGCCGCTACCCGCTTCACCAATCCCCTGACGATGCTCGGCGTGGCCGGTGCCGCCGCCGCGGTGTGCGGCTTCACGTCTCTCGCCATCTGGGTGCGCTTCATGCGCCGGGTGCCGCATCTCCTGTCGCATCACATGGCGCCGCGCGCGTCGGAGGAGCACCGCGCTGTTGCGGCCGCTGACTGATCCCCGGCGGCTGGCCCTGCTGCTCTTGCCCGCGACGCTGACGGGGCAGGGACGCGGCATGGAGCTCCATCTGGGCCGCTGGTACAACGGCAATCGCGCCGACGTCTACGAATTCCGGACCAGCTCTCCCGTCGGAGGAAGGTTTACGCACGGGTTTGGGGCGTCGGTGCTCGTGAACGACTCGCTCGGCCGGCGACGCGCCTTCTACGGCCTCGGGTACGAGCTCCAGGCGTGGCGCGGCCGGGCCACGCTCGGACCCTATGCGCTCGCCGGCGTGGCGCTCGGTCTGTCCACCGACCCCGCGACCCAGGAGCTCGCCGCCCAATGGAGCCTGGGTGGTGGTGTCGAGTGGCGGCCGCTCGGATGGCTGGCGCTGGGGACGGAGATACGCTATCGGCTCGAGGATCGCGGACCCCGCGGATTTTGGAATCCTCGCAGCGACGCGCGTACGGGCGTGAGCGCGGTGTTCGGAGTCTCGGTGGGAGGGGGAAGGCGCGGCGGCGGACGGGGCCGGGGCGGGTACGGCGGTCCGCCCGAGCTGCCGCCACCGGCGCTCCCTGCGACGATCGGCGGCAATGCCGGCGACGTGGTCCAGACCGCCATCGAGTCCCTCGGCACGCCGTACATCTGGGGTGGGACCGCGGACAACGGGTTCGATTGCTCGGGACTGATTCAATACGCCTACGGTCAGCACGGGATCCGCTTGCCGCGCATGAGCCGCGATCAAGCGCGCACCGGCGCCGAGGTCGCCCCCGTCGTGGACGCACTCCGCCCCGGTGACGTGCTGCTGTTCTCCGCCCGTCCCGGAGCCGGCGTGACGCACGTCGGGATGTACGTCGGGGAGCTCAAGTTCATCCACAGCTCGAACCGAGGCGTGAAGCTGTCGCGCCTGGATCCGCAGGACCCGGAGGGGGCGTACTGGCTCGATCGGTGGGTCGGGGCGCGGAGGATCATCCCATGAACCGTTCCGCGACGCCACGACGCCACGTTGCAAGAGGGCTCGCGTGCACGCGTCTAGTCATGGAACTTGGCGTCGTGGCGTCATGTACCGCTTTCGTCGTCGGCTGCGCTCCGTCCACGCGCTATGAGCAGCCCGCCGCCCTGCGGGGCTATGACATCCTCGTCACGAGCCAGGATTCGCTCGGTCGGGGGATCGCGCAGGGGCTCGCGCGGCGGGGCTTCCGGGTCCGGAGTCACGTCCGGGGCGGCAGCCGTCCGACGGCGTATCTCTTCGCTTTCATATTCCGGGAAACCGAGCCCCCGGCGCTCACCTGGCTGCACGTGCGCCTCGCCGACACCCGCACCGGGGCCATCGTCGCGGCGGTGTCGGCCCCGCTCGA
>Ga0209805_1000009_pt1 | contig 96733 bp, 105 predicted proteins | sample GraSoiAngelo_148_FD_185905 | JGI IMG/M metagenome (GOLD analysis project Ga0209805, IMG submission 185905) | Grasslands soil microbial communities from the Angelo Coastal Reserve, California, USA - 14_1009_09_20cm (SPAdes) (version 2) | ecosystem: Environmental > Terrestrial > Soil > Grasslands...
CGATCAAATATTCACCGACAATGCCGGCATGAAGCGCGGTGCCACAGCCTGTAAGGACGATACGGCCGACATCGCGAAGCTCGGGAGGCGTCATGTTCAAGCCGCCCAGCTTTGCCGTGCATTCCTCCGGGTTGAGACGGCCACGCATCGCGTCGCGTACCGTGTCTGGTTGCTCAAAGATTTCTTTGAGCATGTAATGGGGATAATCCCCTTTTCCGATGTCTTCGGCTGTAAATTCAACCTTGCTGACTGGGTGTTCGCTGCTATCTCCCGCGAGCGAAGTAATCTCGAATTTGTCGCTTCCCGCAGCAACGATGTCGAAATCGTTTAAATAAACAGCGTCACGGGTGTAAGCGACGATTGCACTGACGTCGCTGGCCAGAAAGTTTTCACCTTTGCCGACTCCGAGGACGAGTGGGCTTCCCCGCCTTGCGCCGATCATGAAATCCGGCACATCGGCGTGGACCAAAGTAATACCATAGGTGCCGATCACCTGGCGAAGCGCGCCGTGAACAGCCGCAAGCAGTCGCGCCTTTTTTTCGGGCACATCCACCGTGTTGGCGCATGAGTCGTCGTAGAGTTTCCCAATCAGATGCGCCAGCACTTCGGTGTCGGTTTCTGAACGAAATTTTGTATCACCGCTTCGGATCAGCTCATCTTTGAGCGTCTGATAATTTTCTATTACGCCATTGTGGACCAGCGCCAGTTTGCCGCTGGCGTCAAAGTGCGGATGGGCGTTTTGGTCCGTGACTTTGCCGTGTGTGGCCCAGCGCGTGTGACTGACTCCGAGCGACCCTGAGACCGGTTGCTTTCGCATTAGTTTTGAGAGCGCCGCGATGCGTCCGGCGCATTTGCGCGTTTCCAGGCGCCCGCCTTCTATAATGGTGATGCCGGCTGAGTCGTAGCCTCGATACTCAAGGCGACGCAGTCCGTCGAGCAAAATGGGCGCGGCTTGAGCGCGGCCAACGTAGCCAACAATTCCACACATCTTTTTTGGAGTGTAGCGGCGGCTGTCCTCAGCCGCAAGAAACAGACGCTTTCGCTTGCACCTTTCATGAAAACTCGAGTCGCCGGCGTCGTTTTAGCTCACGCAAAAAAGTTACCGCAAAGAAGCAGTCGCTGAGTTATTGATTGTTAACAATGCAACACCGGCCGCAGCGCGACTCCCTTCCAAAAAATCCCAGCGTAGAAGCGTTCGGGGCATTGCCGCCGGGCACGACCCAGCGAACGCTTGCCATAATCATGGGCGGTGGTGCCGGCAGCCGTTTGTTCCCGTTGACGAAGGATCGCGCCAAGCCGGCTGTGCCGCTTGGAGGGAAATATCGGATTGTCGATATTCCCATCAGCAATTGTCTCAACTCCGGGCTGCGCTCGATCTATGTGCTCACCCAGTTCAACAGCATGTCGCTGCATCGTCATATTCAAGCCAGCTACAAGTTCGACAATTTCTCGCGTAGCTTTGTGGACATTCTTGCCGCTCAACAAACGCCGACCGGCTCGCAGTGGTATCAGGGGACTGCTGACGCTGTCCGGCAAAATATGCGCTATTTTCTCGAGCGTCCGTTCGATTATTACCTGGTCCTAAGCGGCGACCAGCTTTACCGGATGGATTTTCGTGCGCTGCTGCATCAGCACATCCGGCTTGGCGCAGACATCACTTTGGCTACTAAACCCGTAGCGCTGCATCAGGTTTCTGAGTTTGGCATTATGCAGAGTGGTGTTGATCGCCGAATCACGCGTTTTGTCGAGAAGCCAACCGATCAAGCAGTCTTACAGGAAATGAAGATGAGCCGGGAACTTCTCAGCGCCATCGGCTCCAACGACGATGAAGAATTGTTCCAAGCCTCGATGGGAATTTACGTCTTCAACCGCGACGTGCTCATCCAATCGTTGCAGAACGATCTGGTCGATTTCGGAAAACATATTATCCCGCAGTCGATCAAAGACCGGCATGTCAGCGCATTTATTTTTGAGGGTTATTGGGAAGACATCGGAACAATCCGCGCTTTCTACGAGGCGAATCTGGATCTCACAGATGTAGTGCCCGAGTACAGTTTCTTTGAGCCCGAATCTCCGATTTACACGCATCCGCGTTTTTTGCCGGGAAGCAAAATTAATGGCGCCACCCTGCGACAGGCGATCATTTCGGATGGATGCATCATCTCGGATGCGCATCTGGAACGATGTGTGGTGGGAATACGCAGTGTTATTCAAAGCGGCGCGACGATCCGGAACAGCATCGTGATGGGCGCGGATTATTTTGAATTAGAACAGACCGATTCGTCAAACCTGCCCATAGGCATTGGACGTAATTGCGTGATCGATCGCGCCATCATCGACAAAAATGCTCGCATCGCTGATGGCGTTGTGATTACGCCGGAGGGTAAACCCCAAAATTTGGATGCAGAGAACTACTTTATCCGCGACGGCATTGTCGTGATACCCAAAGACGCAGTCATTCCAGCCGGTTTCTGGATTTGATCGGTTTCGTTATAGCCGGGGTTGATGAACCCGAAAGGCGCTTTAGTTCCTCACTGCCGCGGTCAACGCCCGCGGCTACAGCCACCGCTGCTAGCGCCTATCTGTCATTCCCGCAAACTGCCCTTGGGTTTCCCATTTTTCTTGCTTATTCCACGGGATCTGTGAGTCGTGACGATCGTCCGGATCTCTGACCAGGGCAGTTTCCTTCTGTGTCGCGCAGGAGGACATGCCTGCCACGAACGCACACAGCAGAACAGGGACGACAATTGTTCGAAGATTACGGATTTGTGCCAGCATATATTACGTTGTCTCCGGGTTGCATTTGAGCGCCGCGCGCCAAACTGCTGGTGATGATATCGCCGATAGCGGTCGCCGGTTCAACTGAAGAAATGCGAATTTTTCCGACCAAAGTTCCATCCCGCAGAACAAGCATCTCCGCATTCGACTCGACTCCGTGGCGAGTGCCGAGATTCAGTACCACGAAGTTGTAGGCCTGATTGACTGCAAGGATCGTCCCGCGCAAACCTGTTCGGTGGGAGACAGTCTCGCGGACAGCTTCCCGGCGTTTCTTTCCTTCCTTCGGCTGATCGGCGCGATCCTGGATGGCCTGTAGTTTTTCGGAAAGAAAAGACTTTTCTTTTTCCGCGCTGTCCAATTGACGGCGAAGATCATCGATTTGCGACTGCAAATCCGCGGCTGGCGCTGTCGCCGAGTTGTCAGCCGGCAAAGCATTAGGATTTTTTTCCGCTTCTTGCACGGGCGTCTGTAAAGAAGCTATCTCTTTCTGGTTCTGGTCTAATTTGGTCTGCAGATCGGCCTTCTCTTTCTGTATTTGGGCGAGCTCTGCCTCGGCTTTTGCGGCTCTGTTTTCCGCTTGCGCGACTTTACCCTGGTCTTCTACGGCACCACCGGCCTGCGGATTCAGTTTCTCGCGTACGCCGCGTTCTGCTGCATCGCGCGCGGCCTGTGCAGTCGCCACCGTTGCGCGAAGCGTTTTCATTTTTTGGCTGTTTAAGAGACCGAAAAATGCTGCCAATACGAGCAGCAAAATGGCAAAGCCGGCCACGCCTTTCGGTGTGATCGCGGAAAGCGCGGATTCCCGGTGCGTCATAGGAGAGTGTGAGGAGTGAGGCTTTTTTAAACCAATCACGCAGAAACGCAATCTTGATTTCGAGGCGAATGCTGGAAGGCGAAACAATCGGAGTTTAATCGGATTGCGTTTCCTGTCGTTTCAACCGATAGACATTCCGTGGGACAACAGCACCGTGTACGAGGCAAACGCAAGCGACGCAAGGCGTATCTGGAGCGCAAGAAAACAGCGCTGCGTGCCAGCGCCATGCAACCAGCTTCAGGCAAGCAGCGGACAAAGAAGGAATCCAACGCGGAAGAGTAAATTCGACTCAATCGCTGTGTGACGACCTGGGTTTGGCGATTTCATGCACAGACGTAGCAATGCCGAACCGGGCCCGCTATCTGATTGTCGATGGGCACAGCATTATTTTTGCCTGGCCTGAATTGCGCAAGCTCCAAACGCGGCGGTCCTCGCTGGCCCGTGAAGCGCTGACAAAACGCTTGCGAGATTATCAAGATTGGACGGGCGTGCGTGTGGTAGTCGTCTTTGATGGCAAAGGAAAAAGGATCGACGCGACTTCCGACCCGGCTGACGTACAAGTCTTTTATTCTCGCACAGGGCAGACAGCCGACGCTATCGTCGAGCGACTCGCAAGCATATACGCGAAACGATTCGAGTTAATGGTCGCCACTTCAGATTCCTTGGAAGCAGAAACGGTCCAGGCGTGCGGCGCAGAATGGATTTCCCCCGAAGGCTTGCGCTCGCTTCTCCTTCGCGCGCGACGAGTCTAAAGTCCCAGTTTCTTCTCAATCTCTTTCACTCGAGCGAAAAGTTTTCCGAGTCGGTGGATCCAAGCAATTTGTCGGTGTGCCTCCACAAGTGGAACCGCGGGAGAGCCGAACCAAACGCCTCCTGGAAGGCTCTTCGAGACACCGCTTTGCGCACCAATCGCCGTGCCGTCGCCAATTTCAAGATGCCCTGCAAAGCCAACCTGCCCTCCCATCATCACGTGTTCGCCCACGCGTGTGCTGCCTGATATGCCAGTCTGCGCCGCGATGACCGAATTTTTTCCAATGATGACGTTGTGCGCGATCTGCACGAGATTGTCGATCTTCACACCTTGCTGAATCCAGGTCCGGCCAAACCGGGCGCGGTCGATGGTCGTGTTTGCGCCAATCTCGACATCATCATCGATCTGAACGATCCCGAGTTGCTGAATCTTTTGCTGCCGGCCATCGACCACTTCAAAACCAAAGCCGTCCGCGCCAATGACTGCGCCGCTGTGAAGTATTACTCGCGAACCAATCCGGCTGCGCTCGCGAATGGTCACGAGCGGATAAATCAGGCACGCCGACCCGATTGTTGTTTCATGTCCAACGTAACTTCCAGCGCCAATAATTGTGTCATTGCCGATTTGTGAACCGTCTTCGATGACCGCATGAGGCTGGATTGATACACGTTCTCCGAGGCGAACGCCGGATCCGACAATCGCGCTCGGATGAACGCCCGAAGCAAAGGTGATCGGTTTCGGTGCGAATTTGAGCACAACCTGTTCGAACGCTTTGGTAGGATTTGAGACGCGAACCTGGGCCGTCGCCAGCGGTTCGGCGAAATCGGGCGGAACGAAAACAGCTGAAGCCCGCGTCTTGCGCAACAGCCCGATATATTTTCGATTAGCGAAAAAACTGATCTCTCCGCTGCTTGCGTCTGCGAGCGATGCAGCGCCGGTGATGTTCAGCTTTGGATCGCCAACCAACTCGCCGCCAGACATGCTGGCCAGTTCTTGAAGAGTGAAGGACACCACGAAGTTCGTTAATCGTTGAACCGTTAAATCGTTGAAGCCGACCAGTGGTCACAAAGCGCCGTTACAGTCCGCTTTCGCGCCGTTTCGCCGTTTCGCCGATTCCTTCTTGTTTCCAGCGCGGCGGACGCTTGTCAATGAATGCCTGAACGCCTTCGAGCGCAGCTTCATTCATCATGTTGGAGGCCATGGCCCGTGCAGCCGCTTGATAAGCTGACGCAATGTCCAGTTCAATTTGCCGGTAAAAGAATTCCTTTCCTATCGCCACAGCGACACGCGGTTTCGCGATGATTGCCGCAACGAGTTTCTCAACTTCGGCGTCGAGCTGTTCCGGATCCACAACGCGGTTAATCAACCCGCGCACTTTTGCTTCATCGGCGCTGATAAATTCGCCTGTTACGAGCATCTCGAACGCCGCTTTACGCAAAAGATTGCGCGAAAGCGCCACGCCCGGTGCCGAGCAAAAAAGACCGAGGTTAACTCCGCTGACCGCGAACTTGGCAGTGCTTGCCGCTACGGCGAGATCGCACATCGCCACCAATTGGCAGCCTGCCGCAGTGGCGATACCTTGAATACGAGCGATGACCGGCACAGGCAATCGCTGAATGCCAAGCATCATCTCGGAACATTGATTGAAGAGCCCCTCGTAGTACTGAAGCGATGGCTTTGCCCGCATCTCTTTGAGATCGTGACCGGCGCAGAATGCCTTGCCCCCCGCCGAGAGAACGACTACCCGCACTGACTCCTCTTTGGCTATTGCCTCGAATTCGTGCTGTAGTTCCGCAAGCACCGTCTCCGACAGGGCATTGAACGCATGTGGTCGGTTTAGCGTCAGCGTGACGACGCCGCGTTCGTCCTGGCTGCATAAGACAACGGGTTCCTCACGCTCCAACGGTTTCGCCGTCGGGACAGGTTCGATTGATACTGAAGGAGCTTTCACACGCTCTTAACGCTACTGCTGAAATTTCAAATCTGAAATCCGAAAAATTTAGTTTCCGTTTGCAGCGACTGGCAACATCATCTGGCCAGCTTCAAACACGGCAAACAATGCTCCAGTCCGGATCGATTAGATTGACTATTCTGATTTATGAAGATCGTCGCGATCGCTAATCAAAAAGGCGGCGTAGGCAAAACCACTACGGCCGTAAATCTCGGCGCAGCACTGGCTGAAATAGGTCATCGCATTTTGATTATCGATCTTGATCCACAAGCGAATGCTACCAGCTCGTTTGGGTTGCAAGCAGTAGAGCAAACCAGTCTTTACGAGCCGTTACTTGGCGGCGCTTCCATTACGGAAAGAATTTTTCCCACCGAACGCGAAGCCCTGTTCATTGTGCCTTCCGATCTCGATCTTGCTGGTGCCGAGGTCGAGATTGCGCGGATGCCGAATCATCTCACGCGTCTGGCGGAAACGCTTCAGCCGCTTCACGCAGACGACACATTTGACTTTGTCCTGCTGGATTGTCCACCGTCTCTTGGAATCCTGATGACCAACGCGCTCGCCGCCGCCGATGAACTCTTAACCCCAATACAGTGTGAGTATTTCGCCCTGGAAGGACTGGTCAAAATTGTTCGGCTGATCGAGCAGGTGCGCGATTCAGGCGCGAACAAGCGCCTCGAACTTGGCGGTATCGTTATGACGATGTTTGACGCCCGGACAAATCTTAGCGAGCAGGTGGTTGCGGAGGTGCGTCAGCATTTCGGCGAGCGCGTTTATCAAACGGTGATTCCGCGCAGTGTGCGCTTGAGCGAAGCGCCCAGCTTTGGGAAATCAATTCTGGAGTACGCTCCGGCTGGAGCGGCCGCCGAAGCCTACCGAGCACTCGCGCGCGAGTTCATCCAGCGCCACTCGCCGCCTGCCATTTCTCCCGAGACAACGCAAACACAGTCGTCGGAAAGCCGCGAAACGTAATTTCCTTTTCCGGCGTCATTCCAATTTTCTCGGCCACACGACGCGAGGGAATGTTTTCCGGATGAATCAGGGAAATCACTCGTGGTAATTTTAGCCCGACAAACGCATAATCGCGCACGGCGCGTGCGGCTTCCGTGATCAGACCACGGTTCCAATACGCAGGATCCAGCCGGTAACCAATTTCGATCTCTTCTGGTGCTTCATGGTGATGGAGAAAACCGCAGTAACCCAGGAGATGGTTATTCTCACGAAGAACAACTGCAAATTGCGAAGGCAGACCAGCGTGGTTCCGAGAGAGGAATTTCTGGAGTACGGTCTCCGTTTGCTCGCGCGTGTATGGGCCGAGCGAAAAGCGCATGAAATCGCGGCTGGCCATCAATTCGGCAAGCCGCCCGATGTCTTCGTCTTGGAATGGACGCAGAATTAGTCGCGATGTTTCCAGAATCATTTGGTTAAACAAACACAAATTCTAAGGCAGTTGCGATTCATAATCGAAAGATGGCGACGGGCACTGAAGAATACGCGCGCCCAGCGCAACCGCCGGACACGTCAAGCTTGGCCGGGTTGCGCGACGCGGCGCGCGAATGCAAAGCGTGTCATCTTTACAAGCGGGCTACACAAACCGTGTTTGGCGAAGGCCCGAAAGACGCAGCGATCATGCTGGTCGGCGAGCAGCCTGGCGATTACGAAGATCAGGAGGGTAAACCCTTCGTTGGACCCGCTGGAAAAATCATGGATCAGGCCCTCGAAGAAGCGGGAATTGATCGCAAGGAAGTTTACGTCACGAACGCGGTGAAACACTTCAAATGGGAGCCTCGTGGGAAGCGCCGGATTCATCAGAAACCAAATTCGCGCGAAATCGCAGCCTGTCGGCCATGGCTGGAAGCGGAGCTGCGTCTTGTGAAGCCAAAGTTGCTGGTGTGTCTCGGCGCCACGGCAGCGCAGACGGTCTTCGGTCCATCATTCCGTGTGACTCGCGAACGCGGCAAGGTATTATCTTCGAAACTTGCGCCGAGAACCCTCGCCACCGTGCATCCATCATCTCTTCTTCGACAACCGGACGAGGAATCGCGGCAACGCGAGTATAAGCGGTTCGTAGTGGATCTGCGCGTGGCACGAAGGGCAGCCAGCAAAGAATAGATTAATGGTAGCGAGGCTGCGCTGCGCTGTCCCTGCCTCATTCGACCCTAAGCAGATCTCGCGTTTTGTATTCAGCGGCAAACGCTTTGCGAAACCGATCGAATGTTCCCTTTTCGATTTCAGCGCGCGCCTGATTCATCAGATTCAAATAAAAATGCAAGTTATGCAGCGTGATCAGGCGAAGACCAAGAATTTCTTCTGCCTTGATAAGGTGTCGAATGTAGCCACGCGTAAATTCACGACAGGCCTCGCACGCGCAGTTTTCTTCTATCGGATTCTTGTCCAGAATGAACTCGGCGTTTTTTAAATTGATCGTGCCCGCCGCCGTAAATGCTGTTCCATTTCGCGCCAGGCGCGTCGGCAAAACGCAATCGAACATGTCCATCCCGCGCGCGATCAGCTCCAGCAGTTGGGGCGGCGTGCCGAGTCCCATCGCGTAACGTGGCTTATTCGCGGGCAAGAATGGCTCCGCCCATTCGACGGCTCGCATCATTTCCTCCTCTGGCTCGCCCACGCTCACGCCGCCGATGGCATAACCAGCGAAATCAAGATCCACAATCGCTTGCGCGCTTTCTTTGCGCAGATCTTCAAACGTCCCGCCTTGAACGATGCCGAAGAGCATCGAATCGGCGAGTTCCGGCCTTGCCATTTCGGCGTTTCGCCGTTTCCACTCCCGGCATCGTTTCGCCCAGCGCGTTGTCATCTCTGCGCTTTCCGCTGCGTAATCGTATTCACACGGATACGGAACGCACTCGTCGAGCGCCATTGCGATGTCGCTGCCGAGCAACGTCTGAATTTCCATGGCGATCTCCGGTGAAATGAATGCTCGCGCGCCGTCGATGTGATTTTGAAACTCGACACCTTGCTCTGTGATTTTCCGCAATTTGGCCAACGAAAAAATCTGGTAACCACCGCTATCCGTCAGAATGGGGCCATCCCAGTTCATAAAGTTGTGCAAGCCGCCAAAATGTTTGAGCACATCGAGTCCGGGCCTAACGAATAGATGGTACGTATTTCCGAGAACGATTTGCGCATTCAGTTCGTGCAGCTCCCGCGGACTGACGCCTTTCACCGAACCTTGTGTTCCTACGGGCATGAACGTCGGCGTATCGATCTCGCCATGCGCAGTCGTTAGGCGCCCACGCCGGGCGTTCGAATGGCTATCGGTAGCTAAACGTTCGAAGCTTTGCTGCATCTCAATCAGAGATTGCTCGACTCCGTTCGGAATGACAAACGGAGTATAAAATATTTTTTGCAGACCGCGTTTTTCCCTCTATATTCGGGGCTCACCGCATCAGGCGCGTGAGAGAGTTTGCGCGCGACCTGGGCGGGTTTTTTGTCGCCCCGGGCACGACGCTTTTGGCGGCTCTTTGTTTTTGAAATTTGGAAGATGCCCACGATTAATCAACTGATCCGGAAAGGACGCCGAAAGATATCGGTGAAGTCGAAGTCACCTGCGCTGGCCGATTGTCCGCAGCGGCGTGGTGTGTGTGTGCAGGTGATGACACGCACACCTAAGAAGCCGAATTCTGCGCTGCGCAAAGTGGCAAAAGTGCGGTTGACGAACGGTCAGGAAGTGATTGCCTACATTCCGGGCGAGGGGCATAATTTACAGGAGCACTCCATCGTGCTTGTACGTGGGGGACGCGTGAAGGATTTGCCGGGTGTCCGCTATCATATTGTGCGCGGAACGCTCGACGCGCTGGGCGTGGATGGGCGCCGGCGCAGCCGCTCCAAATACGGGGCGAAGCGTCCTAAGGGTGGTGCTGGCGGAGGCACAGCGAAGGAAGCCGCCGCCGAGAAGAAATGATATTGGATAGGAAAACCGACAATGTCGCGACGGAAAAGAGTTTACAAAAAGGAGGAGCGCGTCGATTCCCGCTATGGGAGTCCGGCGGTGGAACGCCTGATTACCACGGTGATGAAGCGTGGCAAGAAATCGCTGGCGGAGCGGATTGTGTACACAGCGATCGACAAATCTCGTGAAGGTTCTGATTCAGTCGATCCGTTGGAAGTCGTGAATAAGGCGGTCGAGAATGTCCGTCCGCGATTAGAAGTAAAATCACGCCGGGTCGGCGGAGCAACTTATCAAGTCCCGATGGAGGTGACGCCCGCGCGACAGATTTCTCTGGCTACTCGTTGGATCGTCCAATACGCGGACAATCGCAAAGGCATGCCGATGGCCGAAGCACTGGCTCAGGAAATAAAAGACGCCGCGGCAGGCCAGGGGAACGCGATCAAGAAACGCGAAGACACTCATAAAATGGCGCAAGCGAACCGCGCGTTTGCGCATTTCCGTTGGTGACGACTATGGCGACGGCGACGATGGAACAGAAAAAGAGCCCGGTGAAAAATCCAAATTCACCGAATCGCAAGTTCCCGCTGGAACGAACGCGGAACATCGGCATCGCAGCGCACATCGACGCCGGCAAGACGACGATTACCGAGCGCGTGCTGTTTTACACCGGCATGATTCATAAGATGGGCGAGGTGCATGAAGGCACTACCGTCACCGATTGGATGGACCAGGAGCGCGAACGGGGCATTACGATTACATCGGCAGCGACGACGTGCAGTTGGGCGCAACGCAAAGAAGAAGGCGTTTACAAGATTTTTGAAGGCATCAAGCAGCGGATCAACATTATTGATACGCCCGGACACGTCGATTTCACCGCGGAGGTCGAGCGTTCGTTGCGTGTACTCGATGGCGCGATCGCAGTTTTCGACGGTGTGGCCGGCGTGCAGCCGCAATCGGAAACAGTCTGGCGTCAGGCGACAAAATACAATGTGCCACGCTTGGCGTTCATCAACAAAATGGATCGCGTCGGGGCCAACTTTGAAATGTCGGTGGACAGCATTCATAAAAAACTTGGCGCGAACGCGTGGCCGGTGTTGCTGCCGCTCGGCAGAGAAGATCAACTTAAAGGTCAGCTCGACGTCATTAATAAGAAGGCAATTATCTATTCAGACAGCGACCAGCTGGGATCGACCTACGAAGTCACCGATGTGCCGAAGGAATATGTCGATCTCGTTGAGAAGGCTTATAACGATCTGGTCCAACAAGTTTCTAATATCGATGACGAGGTTGCCGAGGCTGTCATCCATGAAAAACCGGTCACGCCGGAGCTATTGAAGGCTGGAATTCGCCGGCAAACGATCGCGAATAAATTTGTGCCGGTCATCGGTGGCTCGGCGTTAAAGAACATTGGCGTGCAGTACCTGGTCGATGCGGTGGTCGATTATTTGCCCAGCCCGCTCGACATTCCGGCGGCGAGAGGTCAGGACCCCGATACCGGCGAGCCGATTGATGCGCCGACTGATGACAACGGCAACTTCTGCTCGCTGGCCTTCAAGCTTTGGAGCGATCCGTTTGTAGGAAAACTGGTTTTCTTCCGTGTTTATTCCGGCACGTTGAGCAAAGGCGACACGGTTTACAACCCGCGCACGAACAAGCGAGAGCGCATCTCGCGATTGATTCAGATTCAAGCCGATAAACGCGCAGACATAGAGACCTGTTACTCGGGCGATATCGCCGCCATTGTCGGAATTAAAAATATCACCACGGGCGATACTCTTTGCGACGAAGACCATCCGATTCTGCTCGAGCCGCCGACATTTCCTGATCCCGTCATTTCAATGGCCATCGAGCCAAAGACAAAATTGGATCAGGAAAAAATGGGCATCGCCCTGCAGCGGTTGTCTGAAGAAGATCCGACGTTCAAGGTTTATACGCACGAAGACACCGGCCAGACCATCATTGCCGGGATGGGCGAGCTGCATTTGGAGATTATTCGCGACCGCATGTTCCGCGAATTCAAAGTCGACGCGAACGCGGGCAAACCCCAAATCGCGTACCGCGAAACGATCACTGCCAGCGCGCACGGCGTCGGCAAGTTGATCAAGCAATCAGGTGGCCGCGGTCAGTACGGCCACGTCGAAGTGGATGTTCGTCCCGGCGCTCGAAGCACCGGGTTGGTTGTCGAAAACAAAATTGTCGGCGGCGTCATTCCGCGCGAATACATTCCTGCCGTCAAAAAAGGCATCGACGAAGCCGTGCTCAACGGCGTACTGGGCGGTTATCCTGTTGTCGATGTTGAGGTCGATATCGTTTACGGTTCGTTTCACGAAGTCGATTCCAACGAGCTTGCATTTAAGATGGCGGCGATCTTCGCGATGAAAGATGGGTTTAAACAGGGCAAACCGATTCTGCTGGAGCCGATCATGAAGGTCGAAAACATCACCCCGGACGAGTTTCAGGGAGACATTTGCGGCGACTTGAGCCGGCGTCGTGGCAGCATAAACAATATCGAGACACGCGGCAATCTCGCCATTATTCACGCCGAAGTTCCGCTCGCCGAGTTGTTCGGTTACGCGACTGCCATTCGTTCGCTTTCCAAGGGTCGCTCCAGTTATTCGATGGAACCGTCGCATTTCCAACCGGTGCCAGCGAACCTGGTTTCGGGTATTCTCGACCAGAAAGAGGCCAAATGAGTAATGGCCAACGCATTCGAATTCGCTTGAAGGCGTTCGATCACCGCATGCTCGATCAATCCGCGGTAGAGATCGTTGAAACTGCGAAACGCACAGGGGCGCGCGTGGCTGGGCCGATTCCACTGCCGACGTTGATTGAGAAATTCACGGTGAATCGTTCTCCGCACGTTGATAAAAAGTCGATGGAGCAATTTGAAATTCGCACGCACAAACGGCTGTTGGATATCATTGAGCCGACGGCGAAGACAGTGGATGAATTAAAGAAATTGAATTTGCCTGCGGGCGTTGACATTACGATTAAGATTTAAGCGGAGGCGCTTCTGAAACATTTGCAATCGCACGGTCATGATCATCGGACTTCTTGGACAAAAAATTGGTATGACCAGCGTCTACGACGCCAAGGGTCGATTGTGCCCCGTGACCGTGATCGCTGCCGGCGATAACGTTTTGCTGCGTCGTTTGACCGAAGATAATGAGGGCTATTCCGCCGTGCAGGTCGGGTTCGCTGCACAGAAGGAATCGCGCGTGACCAAAGCTTTGCTTGGCGAATTCAAAAAGGCAGGCGTAGGACCGCAAAAATTCGTGCGGGAGTTTCGTCTCGCATACGATCTCCCTGAAGGCGAGGTCAATCTAAGCGTCACGCAATTTCAAGCGGGTGACTATGTCGATGTAATCGGCCGATCGAAGGGAAAAGGATTTCAGGGCGTGATGAAGAAGCACAACTTTCATGGGCAAGGCGCCGCGCACGGTTCGAAGACCCACCGACGCATTGGCGCGGTCGGCAATCGGTCCACGCCCGGACGGATTTGGAAAAACCAAGGCATGCCGGGCCATCTCGGCGATGAACGTGTGACCGTGCAAAATCTTCAGGTCATGCAGGTGCGCGAAGCCGATAATATTATTTTGATCAGTGGCGCCGTTCCGGGAGCGAATGGAAGTTATGTCATTGTCAGACCGGCAATCAAGAATCCTGGAGTGAGAATTGCGGAGCATCAAGCGCACAAAAAAGCAGATCAAGCAGTCGCGGCGAAGAAGCCGGCAATAACAGTTCGATAAGAAATGAGCGCAAAAGTTCTAACCAAAGCCGCTGCCAAGGAAGCCGGGATTGAACTGATCGAAGACGGGCACGGCACCCAGGCTGTGCACGACACGATCGTTGCTATGCGAGCGGCGCGGCGTTCCGGTTCGGCCAATACCAAGACGAAAGCAGAAGTGGATCTCTCGGGTGCAAAACCGTGGCGACAAAAAGGGACCGGCCGCGCGCGAGCCGGCTACAAATCGTCGCCCATCTGGCGCGGCGGCGGCGTCGTTTTTGGTCCCAAGCCGCGAGATTATTCCAAAAAGATCTCGAAATCCGTACGGCGTCTCGCCTTTCGAAAAGCATTGAGCGAGCGAATCAAAGGAGGCGACATTTTGACGATTGACAAATTCGCTGTGCCAGAGCTGAAGACGAAATCGTTTGTGACACTGCTGAAAAAACAAACAGACGCCCGGAAAGTTTTATTGGTCTCGGATGCATTTGATCAAAACACGTTGAAATCAGGACGGAACATCAAACCGGTGACGCTTGCCACCGCTTCAGGTGTGAACACGGAGCAGTTGCTTGCGTTCGAGAAAATTCTCGTTACGCAGAAGGCGCTGGAAAGATTAGCGGAGCGGACTCGCCCGCCTCGAAGTAGCGGATCCACGGAATAATGCGATGAACGAGCCGCACGAGATTATTCAAACTGCATCGTTGACTGAAAAATCAACACTGATGAGCGAGAAACAGAACAAGTACGTTTTTCGCGTCAGTCCGCGCGCTAACAAGATTCAGATCAAGAACGCAATCGAGCGCCTGTTTCAAAAGAAAGTGATCGATGTGAACACTTGTAATTACGCGGGCAAGGAGAAACGAGTGCGCGGCCCTGTGGGACGACGACCGCGTTGGAAGAAAGCCATTGTGACTTTGAAGGAAGGCGACAAGATCGACCTTATCTAGCTATGGCATTAAAAGAATTTCGCCCATTAACGCCGACGCTCCGCTTCAAGTCACTGCCTACTTTCGATGAAATCACAAAGTGGCGGCCTGAGAGGAGGCTTGTCGAGCCGAAGAAAAAAACCGGCGGTCGCAACAGCTACGGGCGGCTCACGTCGCGGCATATCGGCGGCGGACACAAACAGAAATATCGCAAGGTTGATTTTGCGCGACGCAAGCGCGGGGTCTCCGCAGAGGTTATAGGAATCGAATACGATCCAAACCGCTCTGCGCGCATCGCTCTCATTAAGTACGCCGACGGCGAACTAAGTTACATTCTCGCGCCAAACGGCCTTCGGGTGGGATCGACGGTCGCCGCCGGAGACGATGTCGCGCCTGACCTCGGAAATGCTTTGCCACTTCGCGCCATTCCGTTGGGTACTAATATTCATAACATCGAACTGAGTCCGGGCCGCGGTGGAAAGGTTGCGCGAAGCGCGGGGCAACAGGCAACTCTAACAAACATCGAAGGTGGTTACGCACTGGTGAAAATGCCTTCGGGCGAAATTCGGCGCATTCACGAAAACTGCTTCGCGACAATTGGACAGGTAGGAAATGTCGATCACATGAACGTATCGAGCGGTAAAGCGGGACGTACTCGCTGGCGAGGACGGCGGCCGCATGTGCGCGGCATGGTGATGAACCCGATCGATCATCCAATGGGTGGCGGCCAGGGTAAATCAAAAGGCGGCGGAGGACGGCACCATCCGGTTAGTCCCTGGGGACAACTGGCCAAAGGATTTAAGACGCGCAGCAAACATAAGCCGAGTGATCGCTTTATTTTGGAAAGGAGAAGACCGAAAAAGAAATCGTGAGTGCTGGAGGGCGGAGCGCTGTGACGCCGGTCTCGCAGAGCTCGATCCTCCACTATTCACTTGAAAATTATGGCTAGATCGTTAAAGAAAGGACCCTTCGTCGAGTTGTATCTTCTGGAGAAGATCGACAAGATGAACAGCGCTGGCGTAAAGAAACCGATCAAAACGTGGTCGCGGCGCTCGATGGTGACGCCGGATTTTGTCGGCCACACGTTTTTGGTGCATAACGGAAAGACGTTTAATTCCGTTTTCGTTACCGAGAACATGGTCGGTCATAAGCTGGGCGAATTTTCGCCCACGCGCGTGTTTAAGAAACACGGTTCGCATACGGCGAAGGTGACGAAATAGTTTTTTAGTTACGAGTTGATAGTTGATAGAAATGAACCTGTGCACGTTGCCAAGGTGAAACAATCAACAATCAACTATCGACTAGCGACTTTTTTGGTAGTGGGTTGCGTTGCGCTGGTCCAAGGGCTGGCGGCACAGGGAAATAGTTCTTTGTCAGAATCCAAAACTGAAAACGCGGGAGCGAGTAACACCGCGGTGGCAGGCGTGTTGCCTGCGGCATCGGCGAATTCGCAACCCCGAAAACTTTCGGGGCTGCCTTCAGAGATGACTGCGTCGGGATTGCTTCAGCAAAATGAAGATTTGCAGAGGCAATTATCGATCGCCCAGGAATCGCTGAAGGCCTTGACCAGCAGCCTGGCGGAGTCTAATGCGGAGGCGGAATTGTTTCGCCGCAAGTACTCCGAAGTGCAGTTGCAGATGGAGGCGCTAGGGCTGGCGTCCGCGAACAAGGACCGTGCGAAGCTGGAGCAGCGTCTACTGGCGGCAGTAAGTGATCTTCAACTCGCGCAGAAGGAGCGCGACGAGTATCGCGATCAAATGCTGCGTCTGGATGAATCGGTGTTGTGTTACTTGAAAACGTCGCAGAGTGCGGATGCGAAGACGCGAATGGACGTGGAGACTCAGCTGCGCAGCATAGACAAGCTCGTGACAAAGTCCTCGAATACGCCCGATTTACCGGAACCAAGTTTGATGGACGGGAACGTGATCAGCGTGAAGGATGAATGGTCATTTGTAGTTGGTAACTTTGGCGAAAAACAAGGCGTCAAGGTTGGCATGCCAATGCGGGTAACGCGCGGCGATAAAAGAATCGCGACCTTGAGGGTAGTCGATGTGCGACAAAGGATTTGCGGCGCCGTGATTCAGGAAATGGATTCAAAGAAGGACAGAATAAAAGTAGGGGACCGCCTCCAGGTGGATGCGCAACCGAATGTGAGTTTGAAATAAGAAGACGAGAATCGAAAACCGAGAATCGGGAGACCGAGTTACGAATTTCGATTCTCGAATTACAGAACAAGGTCATGGAAGTCAGATCGATATACAAGTATGCGCGGATTTCGCCGTTTAAAGCGCGCGAAGTCACCCGTGAGATCCAGGGTCTGCCGGTTTCGGCAGCGCTCGATCTGCTTGCTTTTACACCTAAGAAAGCGGCGTTCCTTATCAACAAGACATTGAAAAGTGCGATCGCTAATGCCGAGAACAACGCAAACCTCAAGCCGGACGGATTGGTCGTAAAAGAAGCGATTGTAGGCGAAGGGCCGACGTTCAAGCGGATTATGCCGCGTGCCCGGGGTAGCGCGAGCCGGATTTTGAAGCGGACCAGTCATATCCGAATCGTGCTTACGGACGAAATTGAAGTTGAGACACGCGAGACTAGAAGGGCCAAACAGAAAGCGGAACAGAGGGCCGAGAAGAAGAAGGAAACCGGAGCCGGGGCCGCGACCGGAAAGTCGAAGACTGAAAAAAAGCCGCGAGCGAAAAAGGCGGCCAGGAAATCGAACAAGTAATTTTGTTATACTGACTTATGGGACAAAAAGTTAATCCGATTGGTTTTCGCCTGGGCGTGAACCGCGACTGGCGCTCGCGCTGGTATGCCTCGCCCCAGGAGCTGCCGGCGTTTTTGCACTCCGATTTAGAGATTCGTGGTTACGTGAAGAAAAAGCTGCAGTATGCGGCTGTCTCAAAAATTGTGATCGAGCGGGCGTGGAACAGCATCCGGGTGACCATTTTCACTGCGCGTCCGGGAATCGTCATCGGACGCAAGGGCGCCGAGATCGAGAAAATGACAGAAGAGATTTCCAAGATGGCGCAGGGCAAGCAAGTCAAGATCGACATTCAGGAGATCAAGACACCGGAGCTCGATGCGCAATTGGTGGCGGAGAATGTGGCGCTACAAATCGAGCGGCGGATTGCTTATCGCCGCGCAATGAAGAAGGCCGTGCAGACGGCGATGGATTTTGGCGCCGAAGGAATTCGGCTCCGTTCTTCAGGCCGGCTTAATGGTGCGGAGATTTCGCGCTCGGAATGGTATCGGGAAGGCAAAGTTCCTCTGCACACGTTGCGAACGGCGGTCGATTACGGGTTTGCCGAAGCCAATACCGTTTACGGAAAAATCGGAGTGAAATGTTGGATCTGTAAGAAGGAGGAGCCAGTGCCCCAGCCCGCTTCTCCGCCTCCACCACCGCCAGCTCCGGCACCAGAGCCGACTGCAGTCTAAGGAGAAATTTTTATGCCGTTGATGCCAAAACGCGTGAAGTATCGAAAAACCCAGCGGGGCAGCCGCAAGGGAACCGCTTCGCGCAATCTCAGGATCGACTTTGGCGAGTTTGGATTGCAGACACTCGAACGTGCGTGGATCACGAACACGCAATTGGAGGCCGCGCGTGTAGCGCTCACACGCAATATGAAACGCAAAGGCAAGTTGTGGATCCGCATTTTTCCGGACAAATCCGTAACGTCTCGTCCACCGGAAACGCGCATGGGCAAGGGCAAAGGCCAGCCCGAGCACTGGGTCGCGACGGTGCGACCTGGTAATATTTTGTTCGAATTAGACGGCGTGCCGGAATCGGTAGCGCGCGAGTCTTTGCGACTGGCTGCGGATAAATTGCCGGTGCGGACGAAATTTCTGACACGCCATCACGTAAGGGCCGCTTAAGCATCATGAAGATGAAAGAAATCACCGAGCTGAGCACCGACGAGTTACTGACAAAGAGGCGCGATTTACGCCAGGAAAGACTCCACCTGCGTTTGCAACAACAGAGCGGCCAGCTGGAACAGCCAAGCAGGTTACGCCTGCTGCGGCGGGATATTGGCCGGATCGAAACGGAGCTATCGCAGCGCGAGAAACAAACTGAAGCGAAGTAACTATGGCTGACGAACTCCAACCGCAATCCGCTCCCGCCTCTATCACCCGCGGCTCGCGTAAGACGCGCACCGGCGAAGTGGTTTCCAGCGGCATGAATAAAACAATTGTAGTGCGCACGGTGACGCGTGTGCCGCATCCGAAGTTCGGCAAGATCGTGAAACAGATGAAAAAATTCTACGCGCACGACGAACAGAACCGGGCGAAAACTGGTGACCGGGTCCGCATCATGGAGACCCGGCCGCTCAGCAAGCTGAAACGGTGGCGCCTGGTGGAGGTCATCCAAAAGTAACTATCGATTTTATGGTACAACTTCGATCCAGATTGGATGTGGCAGACAATAGCGGTGCGCGCATGGCCACGATGATTGGTGTCATTGGCAAAGCCACGCGTTACGCAGGGATCGGCGACGTGATTACTGCAAACGTGAAGGAAGCAAGCGCAACAGGGACTGTGAAGAAGGGCGAAGTGGTACGCGCAGTGCTTGTTCGCACCAAGCAGCCGATCCGGCGCGAGGATGGGTCGCTGCTGCGCTTCGATAACAATGCCATCGTGATTATCGATAAAGATTTGAATCCCCGCGGCACGCGCATCTTTGGACCAGTCGCCCGTGAATTGCGTGAGCGGAATTTCATGAAAATTGTCTCGCTTGCCCCGGAAGTCTTATGAACCGCATCAAGTGTCACGTTAAAAAAGGCGATCAAGTCGAGGTCATCTCCGGGAATTTCCGCGGCTCTTCAGGGAAGATTCTAGCGGTGTTTCCGGGAAAACAGCGTGTTGTCGTCGAGGGCGTGCGGATCATCAAGAAACACCTTCGAAAATCCCAGGATAATCCGAGCGGGAAAATCGCCGAACGGGAAGGACCCATTCATATCTCGAATGTGAAATTGATCGAGCGCGAGAAGAAGACTGAGAAAAAGGCTGCGAAGAAATCGAAGAAGGAAAAAGAAGAGCAAAAAGCAGCTTAAGTAATTAGTTAACCAGAGATGTCTCGACTTCGCTCGACATGACAAACTGAAAAATGGAAAACGAATTTCATCGCGATTACAAAGAGCGCGTTATGCCGGCGCTGCAAAAGCAGCACGGTTACAAAAACGTTCACCAGGTTCCCAAGGTGGAAAAAGTGGTGATTAATACTTCCGTTGGCTCGCAATCTGATGTGAAGCAAGCGCTAGAAGAAGCGAAAGCGGAGCTTGCGTTGATCACGGGGCAGCGCCCCGTCGAAACGCTGGCCAAGAAAAGTATTTCCAACTTCAAATTGCGCAAAGGCCAGGCCATTGGCGCGAAGGTGACTTTGCGCGGAGAGCGCATGTACGAATTCCTCGAACGCTTCATCAAAGCCGCGCTGCCACGCATCCGCGATTTTCGCGGTGTCTCTCCGCGCTGTTTTGATAACCAGGGCAATTATACGCTCGGGGTTTCGGATCAATCGATTTTTCCAGAGGTCGAGCTGGATAAAATCAAGCGCAATATTGGATTTGATGTTACAATCGTCACCACGGCACGGACCGACGAGGAAGCCAAATCGCTGTTAAGCGAAATGGGAATGCCGTTTAGCGACCGGGCAAAGAAGCCCGCCGCGCAACCCGCCTGATTGTCATGAGCACTGTTACTGATCCTATTGCTGATTTTCTGGCGCGTGTCCGCAACGGGACGCGCGCGCAAAAATCCGAAGTGCTTGTGCCGTACTCGAAGATCAAGGCCGAGCTCGCGCGCATTCTGAAGGATGAAGGTTACATTTCCGATTACTCGGTCGACACGAGTGCCGCGCATCCGCGCATCAAGATTACCAACAAACTTGTGAACCGGTCGAGCGCCATTGCCGGGCTGCGTCGTGTGAGCCGCCCGGGATTACGGCGATACGTTGCCGCGGATGAAATCCCGAGGGTTCTGGGTGGAATGGGTTTGGCCATCCTTTCTACGTCGCGCGGCGTTTTATCCGGCCGCGAAGCGCGAAAGCAAAAGGTGGGCGGCGAGCTACTGGCTTACGTTTGGTGAAGATTTAACGTTGTAATGATTTAACGAATCACGAACTCATGTCACGAATTGGAAATAAGGCGGTCGAGATTCCCGATAAAGTCAAAGTAAACGTTGACGAAGAGGGAGCCGTTTCAGTGGAGGGGCCGAAGGGAAAACTGCAGTGGAAACTTCCGCGTCAGATCCGGGCAAGCGTAAAAGACAATCAGGTATCGGTGATGCGCGAAGCAGAATCACGCAGCGTAAAAGCCTTGCATGGGCTGTCGCGCAGCCTGGTGCACAACATGGTGCAAGGTGTGAGCGAGGGATTCACCAAGCAACTCGAGATCGAAGGAGTAGGTTTCAAGGCTGCCGTTCAGGGTTCCACCCTTAACTTGAGCCTTGGTTTCTCGCATCCAGTTCCATTTTCAATTCCAGCAGACATTAAAATCACTGTCGCCGATAATACGAAGATTACAGTTCAAGGCGTAGACAAAAAATTGGTTGGGCAGGTGGCGGCGGACATCCGTCGCTTTTATCCTCCGGAACCGTACAAGGGCAAAGGCGTTCGCTACGCGGGCGAGCAGATTCGTCGCAAAGAGGGCAAGACTGTTCAATAATTATGGCGACGATTCGTAAGGCAGCGCGACAAAGCGTTCATCGAAGGATCAGGAAAAAGGTGGCAGGCACGGCGCAACGACCGCGGCTGTCAGTTCATTTCTCTGGCAAACACGTTTATGCTCAGGTGATCGACGACGATGCGGGACGGACGCTGGCCGCTGCATCGACGGCGGAGCCTTCCCTGGTTGGTAAAGACAAGGCCGCTGCAAACAAGACCGCGGCGGAACACGTCGGCAAGGCAATCGCGGAACGTTTACTGGCAAAAAAACTCGAGCGAGTCGTTTTTGATCGCGGGGGGTTCCTTTATCACGGAAAAGTGAAAGCATTGGCAGACGCTGCCCGTGCAGGCGGCTTAAAATTTTAATTCATGGCTCAAACACATTCAGGAGGCAGACGACCGGATATGCGCCGGACAGATAAGGCGCCGGCGGCAAGGGGCGATACGACAGAGAAAGTCGTATTCATCAACCGCTGCGCGAAGGTCGTGAAGGGCGGACGCCGTTTTAGCTTTAGCGCGTTGATCGTGGCTGGAGATCACGATGGAAAAGTGGGATGCGGATTTGGCAAGGCCAACGAAGTATCAGAGGCGATTCGGAAGGCCTCTGAAGCCGCGCGCAAAGCCATGGAAAAGGTTTCATTGAACGAAAACACAATTCCCCACGAAGTGATTGGCGAATACGATGGAGCGCGAGTGCTATTGCGTCCCGCGTCGCCCGGGACTGGAGTTATTGCCGGAGGAGGTGTTCGGGCGGTCGCCGAAGCAGCCGGGATCCGCGACGTGCTGGCCAAATCGCTCGGATCAAGCAATCACGCCAACGTAGTGAAAGCGACGATCGCTGCGTTGAAATCACTTCGCCGCCGCGACCAAATTTATAAACTGCGCGGAATTCACTTTAACGATGCAAAGGGCAACCAACATGATGCGTCTTCATAATTTACAACCGCGTCCCGGCTCGCGACATCGCGTGAAGCGTCTGGGTTGCGGGGAAAGTTCAGGGCACGGAAAGACCAGCGGCAAAGGTCACAAGGGGCAAAAGGCGCGCTCGGGAGGGAGCATTCGGCTGGGCTTCGAGGGTGGCCAAATGCCCCTGATTCGACGGTTGCCAAAGCGAGGGTTTAATAATGCCGCCTTTCATAAGCGGTATGCGATTGTCAACCTTGATGATCTCAATGCGTTTAAGGCCGGAACTGCCGTGAACGAACAACTGTTGCGCGAGTCGAAGCTCGTAAGAGGTCATTTCGTAGGGATAAAAATTCTTGGTGACGGTGAGTTAAAACACGGGCTGAAGGTGGAAGCCGATAAAATCAGCACAACGGCCCGGGAAAAAATCGAAAAGGCCGGAGGGACAATTACGCTTCGTGAGAAAGGTGCCGCCGTGGCCGCCGGCAGCTCGACGGAGGAGCCGTCTGGCGCGCCTGCGCCAAAGGCGATCGGGAAGAAGAAATCGAAGACCTCGGCCAAAGCGAAAAAGAAAGCGTCGCGGGAGAGCTAGCTTCCCGGCGCATAATGTTTCACATTTAGCGGATGGTTTCGGCGTTTCTCAACACGGTCAAGATACCGGAATTGCGCCGGCGCATTTTGTTTACGCTGGCGGTAATCGTGCTTGTGCGTTTAGGAGCAGCGATCACGACTCCCGGAGTTAACCAGGGTGTGTTGCAGGAATGGTTTCGCACTTCACTGAGCCAGCGCACGGGAGGTGGTCTTGCAGCGCTTTTTAACTTGTTCAGCGGCGGCGCGCTGGAGAATTGCGCCGTATTTTCGCTGGGCATCATGCCGTACATCAGCGCATCGATCATGATGCAGTTGCTGACCGCGGTGATTCCGCAGCTTGGGAGACTTGCACGCGAAGATGGCGGGCGGCAAAAGATTATGCAGCTAACGCGCTACGCCACAGTCGGGCTGTGCATTTTCCAAGGCTATTTGCTGGCGTTGTCATTTCAGCACCCGGAATCGTATCACACGATGCTGCCAGGGATTACAGACACGATCAGAAACCTCGGCGTCCCGCTGGTCGATGACCTGGGCTGGAAATTTCGAATCGTAACCGTGGTTTCCCTAACGACTGGGACGCTTTTGTTAATGTGGATGGGCGATCAAATTACTGAGCGCGGCATTGGAAATGGAATATCGCTCATTATTACCGTTGGCATAGTTGCGCGGCTGCCCGCTGCGCTCGCGCAGGCTTGGAAGACTTTTGTGCCCTCAGCGCAGACTGGATCCAGCCAGGTGAATCCGATGGTCCTTGTGCTGCTGGTCTTGTTCTTGATCATCGTCATCGCTGCGGTCATCACGATTACGCAAGGCGTGCGCAAGATTACCGTGCAGTACGCCAAGCGGGTAGTTGGCCGCAAAATGTACGGAGGCCAGACGCAATACATGCCTTTGAAAGTCAATTACGCCGGCGTAATGCCCATCATCTTCGCCTGGGCGCTGCTTCTCTTTCCGGCAACAATTGTCCAGTATGGATTTCGAAACAGCCCTACAGCCGCGCGGATTGCCAGCGCGCTTTCCACCGGCTGGCCCCATTACGTTGCTCTCGCTGCAATGATTTTCTTTTTCAGTTATTTCTGGGTTGCGACGCAGTTTCAACCAACCCAAATCGCGGATGACCTGAAGAAATACGGCGGATACATTCCGGGTGTGCGACCGGGAAAACCGACTGCCGATTTTCTTGATTTCACAATGACGCGACTAACGTTTGCCGGCGCAATATTCCTGACGCTCATAGCGGTATTGCCAAGTCTTCTAAGCCAGGGATTGAACGTGCCCATGATTACGGCGCAATTTTTTGGCGGCACAAGCTTGCTGATCATAGTTGGCGTTATGCTCGACACCATGCGCCAGGTAGAGACGCACCTTATTCAGCGGCATTACGACGGTTTCTTGCGCAAGGGTCGTATTCGGGGCAGAGCATTTGGTGCGGGTGCGTACAGTCGCGGCGAAACGGCAGCAAGCGGCACGCTGTTGTGGCTCTATGTTGGGATTGCGGTGCTGTTCATTGCCGGGATGGCCATTTTCCTTTACGGGCGATAGGTGAAAAGGCGGCTCGTTCTTCTCGGCGCGCCCGGTTCTGGAAAAGGAACCCAGGCAGAAATGATTACGCGCCAATTCGGCATTCCCGTCACTTCGCCAGGCGCAATTCTGCGGCGTGAAAGAGACCTCGGAACGCCGTTGGGAAAAGAGACCGCCGAAGTGCTGCAAAGCGGAGGGCTCGTCTCCGATAAAATAATCATCGAACTAATCGAAGACTGGTTACGTTTGCATGGTGGTCACGGATTCGTCTTCGATGGTTTTCCTCGAACATTGCGGCAGGCCGAGAGTTTGATGACTATCTTGGCGCGGTTGCGTACCGCCCTGGATTTAGCGATATGGCTTGAGGTATCGGACCAGACTGTGCGCGATCGCATCGCCGGGCGGCTCCAATGTGGGGAATGCGGTTTTACAACCAGCTCGTCGAGCGCGCAGTTTTCGGAACGTCCCGTGTGTCCCTATTGCGATGGTCCATTAGTGCGTCGCAACGACGATGATCTGAGCGTGCTGCAAACTCGCCTGCAAGAATTTCGCACTAAGACCGAGCCGCTTGCATCCTTTTATGGAAAGATGTCGATATTGCATCGGATTGACGGCAACCGCGATCGCGAGGCAGTCTTTAGCGATATTTCGCGGCTGATTGAAGACAAAAGTGCAGCATGATCCCGATCAAGAACGTGAAGGAAATTGAGAAGATGCGACAGGCGTGCCGCACCGCGAGCGATATTCTCGACCGTGTTAGTGAGCTGGTTCGTCCCGGTATTACGACAAAAGAAGTGGACGAAGCGGCAGCCGACTTCATGAGCGACGCACACGTGAAAAGTGCATTTCTCGGCTATCGACTCGGGCACCGGGTTTTTCCGGGCAACATTTGCATTTCCTTGAATGACGAAGTTGTGCACGGCATCGGCACCCAACGCCGCATTCAATATGGCGACGTCGTAAAACTGGATATTGGCATCGTTCGGGAGGGTTGGGTAGGGGACAATGCGACTACTGTACCGGTGGGAATCATTGACGAGCGGACCGACCAATTGCTGCGCGTCACGGAAAATGCGTTGTCCCGCGCAATTGGGGCCGCCCGCGAAGGCCAGCGCGTCGGCGACATCTGCGCTGAAATTGAGGATGAAGCGCGCCGCTTTGGTTTTTCAGTCGTGCGCGAATTTGTTGGACACGGTGTGGGACGAAAAATGCACGAGGAGCCGCAAATTCCTAACTACGGCAAGCGCGGTAGCGGCCCGAAGTTAAAGCCAGGGATGACGCTGGCCATTGAGCCGATGATTAACATCGGCACGTCCGACGTAAGATTGCTCGACGACGGTTGGACGGTGCGCACGGCGGATGGGATGCCCTCGGCGCACTTCGAGCACACGGTTTTGATCACGAAGGACGAGCCAGATATTCTGACATGGCGCGCAAAGACGCAATTGAAGTAGAAGGCACTGTCCTCGAGTTGCTGCCCAATACCATGTTTCGGGTCCAGCTGGCCAATGGTCACCGTGTCCTGGCCCATATTTCCGGGAAAATGCGGCTGCACTTCATTCGGATCTTGCCAGGAGACAAAGTTATGCTAGAGATTTCACCTTACGATTTGTCGAAAGGGCGAATTACCTATCGCCAAAAGTGACAACGCGGAGCCCGCTCCGCGTTTTCCGTCTCGCGGATTATGAAAGTACGACCATCAGTAAAAAGGCTTTGTGCCAGTTGCAGGATCGTGAAGCGCAAGAACGTGGTGCGCGTGATCTGCAAGAACCCGCGCCATAAACAAAGGCAAGGGTGATTGATGAGAACTGATTAATGATTGAGCCCTTTTTAAGCTTGTAACTTTTTAACTAATACCATGCCAAGATTACTAGGAGTCGAAATTCCAGCAGAAAAACGCATCGAAGCGTCTCTCACCTATATCTATGGAATCGGCTTTGCCACAGCTCGACGGATTCTCGAACAGACGAATATCGATCCCAACTTGCGGGCGAAAAATCTTACGCCACAGCAATTGAACGAAATCATTCACGCGATTACGAACAACAAGCTCAAGATCGAAGGCGATTTGCGTCGTGACGTACAGGGCAACTTGAAACGTCTGCAGGCAATCAATTGTTATCGCGGCATTCGGCATCGGAAAGGTTTGCCCGTGCGCGGACAACGCACTTCGACGAATGCCCGGACGCGCAAAGGACCACGCAAAACCGTGGGCGTTGTCCGCAATCCGGAAGCCAAAGCCGGCAAGGTCTAACGAACTAACTAGAGTTATGGCTGATCCAGAAAATCCAACCAACCCAAGCCCAGAAGAGCCGAAAGCGAAGGAGTCCACGCCCGCGACGCCGCCCGCTGGTCCCTGGGAAGGCGAAAAGCCGGCAGCTTCAAAGGCTGACGCGGCAGTGAAGCCTGCTAAGAAATCAGGCAAACAAAAAAAAGAACGGCCAGCTCCTGCCGCGGCAGCAGCTTCGGAAAATCTTTCGCTTTCAGGCGGTGACGTCGAGAAGCCAAAGATCGTCAAGGCGAAAGGCAGCAAGAACGTTCATTCGGGCATCGCGCATGTGCTTTCGACGTTTAACAACACAATCGTGACGATCACCGACATGAAAGGCAACGTGATCGGATGGTCGAGCGCTGGCAAAGTCGGCTTCAAAGGTTCGCGCAAAAGCACTGCTTATGCAGCGCAGATGGTTGCCCAAGACGCTTCCCGACAGGCAATGGGCCATGGGCTGAAGGAAGTGGAAGTTTTGGTTAAAGGGCCAGGAGCAGGGCGTGAATCTGCTGTGCGCGCGTTACAGGCGGTCGGGCTCGATCTTACAGTAATCCGCGACGTTACTCCGGTACCGCATAACGGTTGTCGCCCGCCAAAACAGCGCCGGGTCTGATGCTATCGGCTATCAACTTTTAACTATCAACTTTCTAAAATGGGCAGATACACCGGACCAAAAACGAGAGTGAGCCGTCGCTACGGGGTGCCGCTTTTCGGTCCCTCCAAGGCATTGGAGCGGAAAAATTATCCGCCTGGTATACATGGCCCGAGAGGTTCCCGGCGCAAACAATCGGATTACGCAATTGCGCTCGGCGAAAAACAGAAGCTGCGCTATCAATATGGGCTTCTCGAGCGGCAATTTCGGAGGATTTTCGAGAAGGCGCTGCAGAAGCGCGGTGTGACAGGTGAAACACTTCTTCAACTATTAGAAACGCGTATCGATAATGTCGTTTACCGACTTGGTCTCGCGAACACCCGCAGCGGCGCGCGCCAGCTCGTGTCGCATGGCCACGTGCTCGTGAACGGGCGCGGCGTGAATGTCGCTTCCTACAATGTGAAGGCAGGCGACGAGATCACGATTAAGGACAAACCGAAATCGCGTCAGTTGGTGCTCCGTAACCTTGATCTTACACAGATCGTTCCCGTGCCCGACTGGCTCACCGTCGATCGCGACGGGCTCAGCGGCAAGGTTACGCGCATCCCAACTCGAGAAGAGATACAGCCGATCGTGAACGAGCAGCTCATCGTCGAGCTGTATTCACGGTGATCTGTCGCTCGAGCAACTCGAGCGCTTTGTCATAACTCTTGCGCTGAAGGTAATGTGCTAGTCGGGGATCGATGGGCTGCGGCAGCGCTGCGTGTAACCGGTCGATCTTTTCTGAGACAGTGCGCAATCGCGCGATGTGTTTTGCTTCATCACGGCGGCTTTGCTCGTCGCGAATCACTCCGAGGCGTTCTCGCAGCGCCTGCGCTAAATCGACAAGAGCGTTTTCCATTCCACTAATAAACGGCGATTCGCGGCCGCTTTAGTTCTCACCTTAGCGGTGACTGGCTTCAGATACCAGCTGCCGCTTTGCTTCGAGCCAATCGGAATCTGCATCACCGGGCAGCGCAAATCGACGTCGTCGCTCCGAGATGAAGTAGGCTCGGAGCCGAATCGCTTCGTCCGACGGGTCTGCGACGCCGGCCGTCTCAAGTGGGATTGAAGCGTTTGCTATGGCCGCACTTTTCCTGGCACTGGTCTCGCGCGGTTTTCGACTCGCAGCGGCGCGTCGAGTGCGATTGCCTTTACCAGATTTTACTTTGAAGGAGCCGCCGGTCTCGGGAGGCGTCTCATTTTTATCTTGGACAATTCTCTTTTTTTTCGGCACAGATTTTATCGTTGATGACTTTAATTCGTTTAGCGTTCATCGATTGGTTGGCAAGTGCTTTCTCGCGCTTCTTTAATCGAGGAGTAAACTTAGAAACTTCACTGGCATGAGACATTTTGTTTTCCGCTGGATCGCGACCACAATTGCCGTGTTTGTGGCTGCGCCGATTGTCGGAATCAATTACGGTGACCGCCTGGGTTGTCTGCTGGGCGCATCGCTTCTGCTCGGTATCATCAATGCTTTTATTCGTCCCATCCTTCTGTTGCTGAGTCTGCCGTTGATTCTCGTTACGCTGGGGCTTTTCATCTTAATTATTAACGCGCTGATGTTGAAATTCGTTGGCGAGATGATGCCATGTTTTGAAGTTCCAGGTTTCTGGCGAGCATTTTTTGGTGCAATCATCATTTCGCTCGTCAGCTGGCTGTTAAGCGCTTTTTTTCGTGGTAGCGATGGACGTGTCCACGTGCTCACGCATCATAGCCAAATTAAGCGTGTGCGGGGCCGGGTGATTGAGCGGTAGCCTTTACTGCAGGGGAAGCGTCAGCTTCCCCTACAGGAGAAACGAGCATGAGCACGAGTAAGAGGAAGAAACGCCAATCCTAACCAAGATACTTGCTCAATCGCGAGCGCAGTTCGGTGCGCGCGCGAAAGAGAACGCTTTTTACAGCGGGAACTGAGAGGTCAAGAACCTCGGCAATTTGCTCATAACTAAGCTGCTCATACCTCCGGAGGACCAGTGCCATTCGCTGCGTCTCTGGAAGCTGGAGGATGGCTGCTTCGATCGTTCGCTGAAGTTCCCCTTCCAGCAAGGAAGCATCGGGAGCCAGGTTCGCCTCATCTTTCAGAGGCGGATCTTCTGCGCCCGCTTCCGGCTGAAGTGGAACATGCGCGTGACGCTTGGCGCGGCGGAGTTCGTTGAAAACGAGATTACGCGTAATTTTCAATAGCCAGGTCGTGAATTTTGCCTGCGGGACATAGCGACGCGCGCTTTTCCACACTCGAATGAATACCTGCTGCGCGATGTCTTCCACGTCGGAATTGCTGCCCAGCATGCGTGCTACGGTGCCGGCGACCAAAGCTTGGTGTTTCTCGATTAGCTGCTCGAGCGCAATGGTGTCGCCTCGACCGATGAGCTGCATGAGGCGCACGTCGTCGGCGTCTTCTTCCGATCTCCCTTTATTTCCGTGATCGTTACGAGCCATCGGTCACTGTAGTTTACCCTCCCTCGTGCTCTTGCTCATACCCCAACACTTGGCTCTGCGGCAGGAGAAAGAGTAGGAACGAGCACGCCGACGCACTTCCACAGTCTCCATTAGACGTTGGCGTCCAGCGAACTTTGGTAAAAAAATGCAACTGTCCAAAATTCGTCCTCCGTCACATTCGTGGCCGCCATGGTTTTTGTTGCAAGGCTCAAGCTGCCTGTGCAATGCTTGTTACCGAGGGCTTACCCTCAGCCTCCGCATGAATTACCAGCTTATTCCGAAAGAACTCAGGCCGATTGCAGAAAGGATTGAAGCGCGGGAGCGACTTTCAGAGGCGGACGCTCTCACTCTGTATCGCGTAAATGATCTTAATGCCCTTGGAATGATCGCCAACCTTGTGCGCGAACGAAAGAACGGCAACTACGCCACTTACATCCACAATCGCTACATCAATTACTCCAACATTTGTATCTTATCCTGCCAGTTTTGTGCTTTCGCGGCCAAAAAGCGCGACGCACACGCGTTTGAGTACGCGATCGACGAAATCGTTCGAGTAGTGGGAGATGCACTCCCCCTTGGAGTTACCGAAGTGCACATGGTAGGCGGACTGCATCCCACACTAAAGAAAGAATGGTATTTGGATCTTTTGCAGAGGCTGCGCGCACTCGAGCCGAACCTTCACATCAAGGCTTTTACCGCGATCGAGGTGCGGCATTTGGCCCAGCGGATTTTCCGGATGCCAATCCGTGACACACTGGAGACTTTGCGCGCCGCTGGGCTCGGCTCGATCACAGGGGGTGGCGCAGAGATTTTTGATCCGGCCGTTCGCGACAAAATCTGCCGCGGCAAAGAAACCGCATCTGAATGGCTGGACGTTCATCGAACGTGGCACTCAATGGGCGGCCGCAGCACGTGCACCATGCTCTACGGGCATATTGAGACGCATGCTCAGCGGGTGGATCATTTGCGTCAACTTCGGGAATTGCAGGATGAGACCGGCGGATTCACTGGCTTCGTTCCCTTTGCTTTCGAGCCATCCCAATCCCATGGAATCCTGGCCCAGATCAAGCGCGCCTCCGCGTTTGAGCAGCTTCGCAATCTCGCGGTGAGCCGCATTTATTTGGATAACATCGATCATCTGACCGCTTATTGGGTCAGCCTTGGTTTGCCTCTTGCGCAGGTGTCGCTCAGCTACGGCGTGGACGATCTGCATGGCACAATTTTGGAAGAGAAAATCTTCCACATGGCTGGCGCAACTACTCCGCAGCAGCAGACCGTAGCTGCTCTCGAACATGCCATTCGGGAAGCCGGCCGCGAGCCCGTGCAGCGTGACAGTCACTATCGACGTTTGAATGGCGCCGGCCGAGCGAGACAGCCTAACGAGCCCGAATTAGTCTGCGCGTGACGGTCAGTACGAAGTGAGAGGTGAGACGTGAAAAGTCGGAATGAAGGTTACTGTTAGTCTCGCTCGTCTCACTTCTTACTAATCACATCTCACGTTGAAATCGCTCCGCGTCGGTTGCGTAAAATATCTCAACGCCCGCCCGCTCATACACGGCTGGGAAGGCGACGTGGACTTCGATCACCCGTCAGCGCTCTGCAACAAACTCACCGCCGGTAAACTTGATGTTGCGCTTGTCTCCAGTTTCGAGTTTTTGCGTAACCCAATCTACCGGATCGTTGATGACGTTTCCATTTCCTCGAACGGACCGGTTTACAGCGTAATCGTCGCACATCGTGGCGAGATTACGGAGATCAAAGAGATCGAACTCGATCCAGCATCAGAAACTTCTATCAACCTTTTGCGTTGTTTACTCGCGGATCTCGGATTGAACCCGCGCTTAGTTAGGCGTGTCGCGGAAGCCCCCCTCATGACGAAGTCAGCCTTGGTCGGTCGCGCACAACTTTTCATCGGTGATCAAGCCATCTACGTCCGACAAAAGTACGCTAACGAATTTTCCTTCTGGGACCTGGGTGAACAGTGGCGGAAGTTCGTCGGACTTCCGTTTGTTTACGCGCTCTGGCTTATTCGCCCGGAAGTCGCCGATCCAAAAGGAATCGCGAACGCGCTGCGCGCCTTGCGCGATGCAAACCTTGCTAATCTCGACAACTTGGTCGCGGAAGTTGTAGGCGGGGTCGCCGACTCCGGCCAACGGAGGGGAGTCGATGGTGAATTCCTCTCGCGCTACTACTGCGAACATCTTCGATTCGGGTTCGAGGAAAACGAAAAGGAAGGCCTGCGAATCTTTGCAAATTTGTGCATAAAGCGCGGTCTGCTTCCAAAGCGCGATCTCGCGTTCCGCGTTGTTTAGCGAGCCATTTCGTTGGTGAAGAACTATCGGCTTTGCCTCACCCAGACCAAGGTCGAGGTCGTAGAGCTTCCAGCCCGAGCCTGTAAAACGGAACCGGAGTTTGATTCCCTCTCGTTCGACAACAAAAGTGCGCGGACCTGTAAAGAATGCATGTTTTACTTTCGACCAATCTTCAGCTTTGCCGGTAGGGAAGCGTAACTGTTGCGGATGTTTCAGGCTCTTCAGGATTTCCGGGTTGGATATCAACGCCGCAATGCCTTCCGGAGTAACGTAAGCGTCAATAATCGTGTCAATCAGCGTTGGGCCAAGGTCTTTCCACCACTTGTGACTTGTCGTTCCCTTGGTGAACCGTGCAACAAGCTGTTTCTTTAGCGACGCCCGAATAGCGGGAAAATCCATACGTGAACTCAATGCGGCGCTGTCGCCAGACCGAAGTGCTGCTGTGAATCGCCAGAATGAAAAGTATGGCGACGCCCCGTAGACCAGCAGAAGAAGAATGCAGATGAGCACTAACCAGCGAAATCTCATTTGAATCTGATTGTCTGTAACGCGGCTGAAATTAGTGGTCCGAGGTTCGATGCATCTCTAACTGGAGGGTACCGGTCTAATTTTTTTCAACATTGAAGAATTCGTCCGCTTCAGTGATATGCCGCCCGCTACAAAACCGGTATCGCTTTAATCATGGCGCTTTTTGGAGTGAAAATCGTTCTCTGTCGAGCGTGATCGCGAGGAGTGGCGGATAAATTGATCGTATCTTGTCAGAGGACCTTTCGCAAATAAGCTGATCGGTGCAGAGCCGCGTAGACGAGAGTCCAATCGATGCAGAGGGGCCCAGAAGTTTTACGCGGCAAGACCGCGCAGAGGAAAATCCAGTTGCTGCGCAGTCTCTTGGGAAATTTACCCGGCCGCAAAGCCGATGGGTCATTGCGCAGCCAGAGGAGCTGAATGCTGACGAGTCGGGAATTACGTGGAGCGAAATTTGCGGATTGGAGTGTATTGCGCGGTTGCTTTTGCGAAAAGGGTTTCGTTGCGCCGAAGATGTGAACGCATTTCTGCGGCCGCGCCTGAGCTCGCTGAGTGATCCATTTTTACTGCCCCAAATGCACACCGCTGTTGCCCGCCTTCTCGAGGCCTTAAATCGACGGGAACGCATCGTGCTCTTCGGCGACTACGATGTGGATGGCATCACATCATTGGCGCTGCTTGCGGAGGTGTTGCGCGCTTACGGCAGCACTCCAGAATTGTTTTTGCCGTTGCGTATGGAGGAGGGCTACGGCTTGAGTCCCGAAGGTCTCGAGCGTTGTCTCGGACAATATCGACCTCAACTGCTGATCGCTATCGATTGCGGTACCTCGTCGGCAACGGAGATTGCCGATCTTCGGAAACGCGATGTGGACGTGATCGTGCTCGATCATCATGAGCCAAAGTCGGCGTTACCCGACTGCATCGCGATCGTAAACCCGAAGACAAAGGACTCCGGGTTTGAGTACCTCTGCAGCGTCGGCATCGTTTTCAAACTTTGTCATGCATTGCTCAAAACGGCGCCACTGCCTGAGTTCGATTTGAAATCAAAGCTCGACCTAGTGGCGCTCGGCACCGTGGCGGACATCGTACCGCTTCGTGCCGAAAACCGCGTTTTAGTTCAGCGCGGCGCGATTGAGATCGGGAAGACCTCCCGTATCGGGCTGAGGAAATTAATGCAGGTTGCCGGGGTCCGGCCGCCAATTTTGCCTGAGGACATTGGTTACCGACTTGGCCCGCGACTGAACGCTGCAGGGCGTTTGAGCACAGCGGAGAAATCGTTACGCCTACTGCTCACCGACGATGACGGCGAGGCAACGATACTCGCGGCAGAGCTCGACCGGGAAAATCGCGAACGCCAGGAGGTGGAAAAACAAATTTTCAACTTAGCCATAGAGCAGATAGAGGGTCGGCTCGATGCGGCGCGCGACGCAGCAATCGTGGTTGGGGCGCCTGGTTGGCATCAGGGAGTGCTGGGAATTGTGGCATCACGGATCGCTCGAAGATATCATCGACCCACAATCGTCATTGGCTTTGACGAGAATGGAATCGGCAAAGGAAGCGGACGAAGCATTGAGGGGTTGAATCTCGTCGAAGCGTTGAGCTGCTGTGCGGAGAGACTCGACAGATTCGGCGGACACGAAATGGCCGCCGGTCTTGCACTGCACGAGGAGAATTTCGACCTGTTTGCTCAAGCATTTCGCAAAGTTGCACGTGAAATTCTTTCCGAAGAGGCTCTTCAACCTTGCGTACGATTGGACCACGAGCTGGCATTCACGGAGATCGATATAGATTTACTGCGCTGGCACGAAATGTTGCAGCCGTTTGGAAATGGAAATCCCCAGCCGCTTTTCCTTGCGCGCGACGTCGAGCCGGTCGCGCTTCCCAGGATAGTCAACGAAAAGCATCTCATCTTTCGTCTGCGTCAAGGCAATCGCCATCGCCGCGCGGTTTTTTTTGACGGTGTGACGAATGCGCTGCCACCAACGCCGTGGGATATCGCATTTCGGATCCGCGCAGACGAATATGACGGCGAAACTCTGGTTGCCATGCAGATCGAGGCGGTGCGGCAGGCTGAACGCCGCGCTGGTGAACAGTGAACAGCGCGAAGTTATCTCACCGATCACCGATCACTGATCACGGATCGTCGGCGTTTCCGAAAGAGTTGGCCAGCAGCGTTGCAATTTCGCAGTCGCTCGAAGAATTAGGTTGGATCCCGCGCCCGAAGCTTCTCGCGTTGCGGCGGCTTGGAATCGAGACGGTGGAAAATTTGCTTACGCATTTTCCGCGACGCCACGAAGATCGAACTGAGTTCCCACAGTTTCCACGCGAGGAGAGCGATGTTCCGATCTGTCTTTGCGGGGAGGTGATCAAAACGTCGCTGCGGCGTTTCGGCGGTTGGAAGAAGATTTTCGAGGTCACATTGCAAGAATCGAACCCAAACGCTCTGAGCGAGCCGCTGGTGTGCCGCTGGTTCAATCTGCATTACGTGCAAAAAATGATCGCTACCGGTCACCGCATGGTGGTCTTTGGCAAGCCTCGGCTACGCGGAAAGCGAATTTGCATGGACCACCCAGAGTTCGAAGTCATTGAGAATGACGAGGAGATCTCGATCCATTTTCGTAGAATCACGCCGATTTACCCTGCGACGGAAGGGCTTTCGCAGCGCGTCTTGCGCGGCATGATTTACCGTCTGTTAAACGAACTTCCTTCCACTGATGCCGGGTTGGAAAGATTGACGCCAAGCAACCTTGCGAAGGGCGAGAGACGCGACGCGATTCGCGCAATCCATTTCCCAGCCAGCTGGGAAGCGCGTGATGCCGCGCACGAACATCTTGTGCTCACCGAATTCTTCGCAATGCAAATGCTGATTGCGTCGCGACGCGCCGACGCCTCGATTCGACAGGGCGAGAAACACTGTGGGGCAGGGGCGCTGCTCGATAGGTTACTGAAGTCGTTACCATTCGAGTTAACTGCCGCGCAATCTAGGGTGATTAGTGAAATCCGGCATGATCTGGCAGCTAGTCATGCGATGAATCGTTTGTTACAGGGCGACGTGGGTTCGGGAAAAACCGCTGTGGCTATCGCAGCGATGCTGCTCGCCGTGGAGGGCGGCTATCAGGCCGCGTTCATGGCGCCTACGCAAATTCTGGCGGAGCAACATTATGATGTCTTACAACGGTGGCTCGAGCCGCTCGGCATACGCGTGGCGCTGCGAACCGCCGCCCGTCAGGAAGAAAGCGGACCGTTGCCGCTGTTTGTGTATGCAGGCAATTCGGAGCGCCAGGAACCTCAGATCATTGTGGGGACGCATGCCCTGCTGTACGACAAAGTTTCTTTTTCGAACCTTGGGCTCGTTGTGGTCGATGAGCAGCATAAGTTCGGTGTTGCTCAGCGCGCTCAGTTGAGTGCGCGCGAACCTGCGCCCGATGTGCTCGTGATGACCGCAACACCGATCCCGCGCACGCTGACAATGACGATCTACGGCGACCTCGATGTCTCAACGATCGACGAGATGCCGCGGAACCGGGGAAAAATTATCACCGCTGTGCGCGATGAGTCGAAGCTCGGCGAGGTGCTCGCGTTTTTGCGAACACGGTTAGAGGTCGGCCGCCAGCTTTATGTGATCTATCCGTTGATCGATGAAAGCGAAAAACTCGATGCGAAAGCGGCCGCGGCCGAGTACGAATTGTGGAGAGAGCGTTTGCATCCGTTTCGCTGCGATCTGCTGCACGGCCGAATTCCTCCGTCGGAGAAGCGGGAAATCATGGAACGTTTTCGCAGCGGTGAGACAAACGCGCTGATCAGCACGACCGTACTTGAGGTCGGTGTAGACGTTCCCAACGCCACCGTGATGCTTATTGAAAACGCCGAGCGTTTTGGGCTTGCGCAACTGCATCAGCTTCGCGGACGAATCGGGCGAGGGGAGCACAAGTCGTATTGCATTTTGCTCACCTCGGCTCAGGCGAAAGAAGCTTCGGCAAAACTGGCAGTTTTGGAAGAAACAAGAGACGGCTTCGAAGTGGCAGAAGCAGACTGGGAATTGCGTGGCCCAGGCGACCTGCTTGGCACGGCTCAGAGCGGCCTGCCTGCACTTAAGATTGGTAACTTGAAGACAGACGCGCGTTTGATGCGGCGCGCGCGCGCGGCCGCCGTATCGATTTTGGAAAGGGACCCGCGTTTGGAATCGCCTGAGAATCAACGTTTCCGGCGTTTAATTGTCGAACAACAGGGACGAACTTTTTCTAACGTTAGTTAATGAAAAACTTTGCGAAATTTTTGCTTTTTGTCCTGCTGGTCAGCGCAGGAATTTCTCTCCTGTACGACTATCGCCTGAAGCATGGCGGGCTGAATCTCCCTTCTGGTCGAAAGCCGGAAAAATACACGCTGGCATCGAATCCGAGCGTGGATCCAAAGCAAGTCCCATCGCTAGAGGCGTTGAACCGAGAGCGGCGCGCACTGGTCAAGAGCGTGATCCCGTCAGTTGTTGCCGTCAAAACATCAAAGAAAGTCGGTATCCGGCGGGAATACGGGCTTGATCCGTTCGAATTTTTTTTCCAGAACCGGCGACAATTTCGTAGTCCGCGCGACGAGACTCTCGTGCAAAACTCGCTTGGCTCAGGTGTGATCGTAACAAACGAAGGCCATATCATCACAAACAGTCACGTGGTCACCGATAGAGAAGGCAACCAGGTTGATCAAATCGAGGTGCAGTTGAGTGACGGGCAAACGAAGAAGGCGCGGTTAGTCGGCGCGGATTCTGAGGTCGATCTGGCTGTGCTCAAGATTGACGACCCGAGCGCAAAGCCGCTCAAGCTCGCTGACTCGGACACGGTGCAACCGGGAGACTTTGTTCTAGCCATCGGCAATCCATTTGGATTCGAGGAAACCGTGACGGACGGAATCATTAGCTCGAAAGGACGGCCGAACAGGACGGATTTCTTTGGTGATTTGATTCAGACCAATGCTGCGATCAATCCCGGAAATAGCGGCGGACCGCTAATCAATCTTCGCGGCGAAGTGATTGGGATCAACACGGCAATCGCTTCAACCACCGGCGGCTCGCAGGGAATCGGTTTTGCCATTCCATCAAACACAGTCCGGACCGCATTGGAAAGTCTACTCAAGCAAGGACGAATCATCCGTGGTTATCTCGGGATCCAGAGCAGGGCAATACAGTCCGATGAAACCAGTTTGGATACGGATGGAGTGACGGTCGCGGAGGTGATGCCTGGATCTCCCGCAGCCCAGGCGGGCGTTCAGCCAGGCGACGTCATCCGCAAATTCGATGGGCGTGAAGTCAAGAATTTCACTGCCTTGCGAACCTTCGTGGCTCAGACGCCCTTAAATAAGCAAGTGGAGCTCGACATCGTGCGTGCCGGAAAACCGGTCAAGATGACGACGCAGATCAAAGAGCAACCGATTGATTATCAAACTTCGGTTGTCCCCCCCGGACAAAAGCAGCCGCAGCAACGCCCGGGACAACCGAGCGATCAAGAAGCTGCCGCCGGACCTCTCGCTTCAATTCATGTGGTAGAGCTGACTCCTGAAACAGCACGCCAGCTTGATCTGCCTGCAAATGTGCAAGGTGTTTTGGTTAGCGGCGTCGATCCTGACAGCGGGGTGGCCGAATTGCAAAAAGGCGACGTGATCGAAGAAATCAATCAACAACCGGTTACGTCAGTTGCCGATTACAACAAGATCGCTGCCGCGCTTGATCCCAGTCAGCCGCAAGTGCTGTCAGTTTGTCGCCACAAGATGCGTTCGTTTCTCGTATTGCGGCCGCGGTAAGAGGCTGGTCGAGGCGTCAATGGCACGGCAACACACAGCCGTGGCTACAACTCCATAAACGAACCAGTCTCAGCACGCGATGGCGTGACGCCGGCAAACGCCCGAGAGCATTTCCCAGAGTGCGTCGAGAATGCGGTTTACTGACGCTTTCACTGATTCGAAATTGCGCTCGTTGACGTAACGGTTCAGCATTTCACGCTCAGCGGTAGAATGTTCTCGATCCGCCTCGATGTGAATCGCGAAATATTCGTAGTGCTCAGGCTTGGCGAATCCGTAGTGTTTTTTGAGCCCGTCAATCTTCGATTCACAGATGGAGGGAATTTGGCTCTCGTACGCATACAACGCGCCCAAAGCTTCAGCCGTCGATCCCTGGCCACAAACCGAGCGGAATGTTTCAATCAATTTTTTCGTCTCCGTTTGTTTCTCGGTTCGCGCAAGCTCGGCATCGTCGATGCCGAGACCATCCGCAAATTTCTTCCAAAGCTCGGGATGATTCGGCGAGCCGGCCTCTTCATCGATCAAATTGCCGAGCAACTGTTTCCGGGTTGCTTGATCGTCACAGTTCGCGTGCACCGCCGAGAGATACGTCGGAAACGCCGCGACATGATGATAGTACTGTCGCGCATAATCTGTAAGCGCGTCCTTGCTTAATTCACCGCGCGTCCACGCGAGATAAAACGGATGTTTCAAAAGATGTTTCACCGCGATGTCATTGTCGATTTTGTCGAGATATTGGTTCATAAAACTGGTTGAGTGTGCTTATAAGCGCAGACTAGATCGCTGCAAGTATTTAATATGATCTTCTGAAAACAGGCCAGCGTTTCAACGCTGAGGCAATCTTGTTACATCATCCAGACGAAGGATTGCTATCAGATTGATGGATACTTCAAACCGATTTCAAAATGTGCTTGATCCCGCGGACGGGGATCACGACCCAGCTGGGACGATTGTTCAGTTCGTAACCAATTTCGTAAACAGCTTTGTCGAGCAGATAGGCTTCGATCATAATTTGGAGATCTTCGCTGTTGTGAGGTATGAAGATGGCGCTGCCCGTTGTCTTCAAATAACTCTGTAGAAAGACGCTGCCCATGTGACGATACCAAAGATCGGCCCACCGCTCGAGGAATGGCACATCCTCTTTACGCATGGCCGGCTGCCAGAGAGCACTGCAGGCAGCGTATTGGAACGAACGCATCATACCTGCTACATCCCGGAGCGCGGAACGTTTCAGCTTCCGTTCGCTCAGCGGTCGCGCCGGTTCGCCTTCGAAGTCCAAAATGACGAAGTCTTTTCCGGTGTAAAGCAACTGACCCAGATGGTAATCGCCATGAATCCGAATTTTCGCGGCATTAGTGCGACGATCGAGCAGCCGTTTTTCACGTGCGAGGATCTCGTGTTCCGCGCTTAGCACTTCTTTTGCTTCATCGCGGAAGGTCGCCGGAAGGTCGCATAATTTCTTTTCCAAAAGAGTAAACGCACGTCGCAGCGACGCCCGCATGTTTTGGTAAACAGAGCGCTGTGCCATTGCGTTGAATGGCTCGGGCCGGAACGCCGGATCGCCCGGATACGAGGCGAGGGCGAGATGCAGTTCACCAGTGCGTTGCCCGAGCAGCTTCATTTTCTCAGGATAAACGCCACCGAACAGCTCATCGAGCAGCGCCCCCGGGGGCGCGATTTCATTCTGAAGATCGGCTTTGCGACCAAGTACCCGCTCGTAATAGCGGCCGACTGCGTCCAGGGTGAGCGACCAGACATCCCCTTCGTTAGTAACGGCGCTCTGCAGTAAGCACACGACAGTCGGCTCCGCTTTCGGGCGGCGATATTCGATTGCGCCGACAAACGCCGGCACATTTGGGAACTTGGTGTGTTCTGTGAGAAACCGAGTTATTTCAACATCCGGATTAACGCCATCCTCGATTTTGCGATAGAGTTTCAGAAAGAACTTGTTATCAAAGAGCATTGAGGAGTTGCTCTGCTCCGCGCTTAAGACTTGCGAATTCTGTGGGCTAGTGAATTGATCAGCTTCGAAATCCTTGGCAGTAATGCCGACCAGTTCGCCAGCGCGAGCCTTTACGATCTCGCGCCTCGCGATCGTATCGAACAACCGCGAGCGGCATTTCACGTCCCAGGTTGCATCAAACAGAACGTTTTCATCGTTACCTGCGAAACGCGCAATAATGGCGTGCGGCGCGGCTTGCGAAAGAGCGCGCGCGGTTTCACCGGAGGCAATGCTGACCGGAAGGACATATGTCTCAGTGGGTGCGTCGAGATAGCTGACTTCAACGAGCCAAAGTTGAGCACTATCGGCGTCGTCCGAGATCGAAGGCTGCTCAACGATTTTCAAACTGCGAAAGGTTCGCGCCTTCGAACCGAACCAGCGGCAGGTTTGGAGGTATCGAGGTAAAATTTCGTGTTCGATTGCGGCGCGTTGACCATTAGTGAGCAATGTTTCCAGCTCCATTGGTGCATTGATCACTGGCACCGTTTTCTTTCTTGGAGTACGGCGCCCGTCGGTCGGCGCGTGCAGGGCGAACCAGTAGTATGCATGCGGTCCAAGGGTGATGACGTAGCGGGATTTTCTAATTGGGCGAAAAAGATTGCGGCTAAAAACTTCCATCGGCACGAACCCAGCGAAGCGGGAAAGGTCTAATTCCGCTGATTGCGCGAAGCGGGAGAGGTTCACTATCACCAGAACGATCTCATCTTCGTACCGGCGAAGGAAAGCGAGAACCTTCGGGTTGTCGGGATAGAGAAATTCCAGCGAGCCGCGCGAGAACGCCTTGAAATTTTTCCGCATGGCGATGACCCGTCGCATCCACCACAGCAACGAAGAGAGATTTTTCTGCTGATTCTCCACGTTGACGGCTTCGTAATGATATTCAGGGTCGATCGTGATCGGAAGATAAAGTTGCTGTGGGTTTGCTCGTGAAAATCCGGCGTTGCGGTCAGGGCTCCACTGCATCGGTGTGCGGCAACCGTTGCGATCGCCGAGATAGAAATTGTCGCCCATGCCGATCTCATCCCCGTAGTAGATGATCGGGGTGCCCGGCATCGAGAACAGCAGGGTATTAAGCAGCTCGATTTTGCGACGGCTGTTTGCCAGCAGTGGAGCAAGACGCCGACGGATTCCAAGATTTATACGAGCGTGGGGATCGGTAGCGTAAACGCGGTACATGTAGTCGCGTTCCTCGTCGGTGACCATTTCCAGGGTCAGCTCGTCATGGTTGCGCAGAAACATCGCCCACTGACACTGTTCGGGAATCGACGGAGTCTGCTCGAGAATGTCGATGATGGGAAAGCGGTCCTCCATCTGCAACGACATGAACATGCGTGGCATGAGAGGAAAGTGAAAATTCATGTGCGATTCGTCGCCGTTACCAAAGTAAGCGGCTGCATCTTCCGGCCATTGGTTCGCTTCGGAGAGCAGCATGCGATTTGGAAATTTCGCGTCAATGTGGGCACGGAGCTTACGGAGGTATTGATGCGTCTCTGGGAGGTTCTCGCAGCTCGTGTTTTCTCGTTCGTAAAGGTAGGGGATAGCGTCAAGGCGAAGCCCATCAACGCCCAGTCCGAGCCAAAAATCGCAGACTTTCTCTACGGCATCGTGTACTGCCGGGTTATCAAAGTTCAGGTCTGGCTGATGCGAATAAAAGCGATGCCAATAATAGGCTTTTGCGACTGGGTCCCATGCCCAGTTCGATGTTTCGAAGTCTTTAAAAATGATTCGCGAATCCTTGTATTTTTCCGGGGTATCACTCCACACATAGAAGTCTTTGTAGGCGAGATCGTCGCTGGAGATGCCGGCACCAGCTGCGGCAACAGCGCGCCGCGACTTTTGAAACCATGGGTTTTGATCGGAAGTGTGATTGATGACCAGCTCCGTGATGACGTGCAGATTTCGCTGGTGCGCCGCATCAAGGAATGCGCGGAAATCATCCAACGTGCCGAAATTTGGATTGACGTCGAAGTAATCGGCAATGTCGTATCCGTCATCTCGCAGCGGCGACGGATAAAAGGGCAGGAGCCAAATGGCGGTGACGCCGAGTTCCTGAAGATAATCCAGTTTCTCGATTAGTCCGCGAAAGTCACCCATCCCGTCCCCGTCGCTGTCGCAAAACGTTTTGACGTGCGTCTCGTAGATGATTGCGTCTTTGTACCAGAACGGATCCACGCTCGTTGGAGTCTCCCCTTGCGCCATGCGTTTAATTTTTGACGTATAAGACGCGCAACGCAATCATCCGTTCGTCAATTGTTCCGCAAGACTTGTGTCTTCTTCCCAGAACAGAAGCGGGCACGTTGCCGTAGCCACTTTCAGAAAAAATGTATGCGTTAATGTACATTGGCGAGTCTGTCTTGGAAACCGATGGACGAAGTGGTCTGTGCAGCTTAAGAGACTTGGTGGTTAGTTCGCGTGCACTCTGCTGATTGATTATTGCAATTTCTTAACCTTTCATGGGACGATCCAAACTCATATCTACCACACGCCGCAAACCAAGGAAACGGGTGCGCATCACAAAATCGCGGACGCGACCGTTCTCTGTCACCCCGCAACTCGAACCCGGAGCGCCGAGCGACTTGGAATTGATGAAGGCGATCCAAGCGGAGGATCCCGATGCGCTCTCTCAGCTCTACGATCGATACAACGGCATTTTGAAGGCGCTTATTTTGCGAGTGATTCATAACGAAGCGGAAGCTGACGATCTCTTACAAGAGATTTTCATGGAGATCTGGAACCAGGCGAAAAACTTCTCTTCACAAAAGGGCAAACCACTTGGCTGGATGGTGACACTGGCCCGGCGTCGGGCGATTGACGGGTTGCGGAAAAAGCAGGCTTATGCGCGTGCAGAAGAACGGTTGCAAAATGAAACCGAACAACAGCCTGATGCATGGGTCCATAATTCCACCGAAGAAGAAATCGTGCTTAGTGACACGCGCAGCCTGATACGCAAGGTAATCAGTGGGCTTCCACCCGCCCAACAGGAAGCAATCGACCTGGCATTTTTTCGAGGTATGAGCCAGCGCGAAATCGCCGCCAAAACGAATACACCTTTAGGCACGGTAAAGACCAGGCTTGAATTAGGACTAAAAAAAATCTATGACGGCCTAAAGGAGTTGAAAGGTGAACTTTAAGGAATTCCAGAACCAATCGCGCCTCTACGTCATCGGGGCGCTGGAGACGGAAGAGTTGGAGGAATTCGAAAAAGCGCGGAAGAAATTTGGAAAAAAGGCAGAGGACTACATCGGTGAATGTTATGGGTTGCACGAAGCATTCGCGCTGAGTCTGCGTCCGGCAAAGTCTTCAGACGCAATCAAAGACCGCCTCATGACAATGGTGCGTGCGCGAAAAGAAGCGTAATCGCAGGCCGTGGTCTCTCAACCGCCCAAGTCGCGCAGGATGAATTCCTGCAGAAAACCGTAGAGGTTTATCTGGAACAGACTCAGGTCCCGGCGCGACCCAATGGGCGAGCGAAGGTGATCGCCCAATTCGCCTTCGGTGAAGTTATTTTTTGCCGCGATGACCAGACGCGCCTGATTGAGCGCGTTCAGCCAGGCATCAGCATGTTTGGTGGGAATGCGCAGGGTACGATTCGCGAGACTTTTTTCGTTGCCGTTTAGTTGCTCCAAATCGGCAGCCACCGTTTCGGTGGCGCTCTGAAAAAGGCGCCGCAGTTCAGGTTCGACGTACACCTTCCACTCCGCGCAAAGCTCGGTCTCTTTTCTGTTCGCTGGAGAACTGAAAAGACGTTGCTCGGCGGCTGATACCCCGTCTGGGCTGGCACTTGCGGGAATCTGCCGAAGGAGCTCGGCAAGAAAAGGGTCTAACTCGGAGATCTCGATATGATCGTGGTGCCGGCAAATCTCCATATCAACTGATCTTTTCCAGTGTAGCGAGCAGGAGATAGCCGTGTAACTGCTGCACATAAAGCTCGGCAGGCTCTCGCATGCCGGCCCATAATACTGAACGTCCATTCTGATGCACCTCTAACATGTGTCTTTCTGCTTTCTCGCGCGGATACCCGAAGACCCGTTGAAAAACCATGGTCACGTAGCTCATTAAATTCACGGGATCATTGTGGACCACTACCTGCCATGGAAGGTCGATATCTTCTTCCGAATGCGTTTCCGTGGTCGGCTCCGCGGTTGTTACCGAGCCAGTCTCATCCAAAACACGAGTCGTTGCCTCTGTTTCTTTGCTCTGGGCCCGGCATCCGACTTCCCGCCGTGGCTCGCGACTCATGGAGGAAACGCTAACATACGACGCTGTCAGTTCAAACAAGCTGTCTGCTATGGCCGACATCGGAGTACGTGTTTTTGGGGTCCATTCGGCCGGGATCACCGATCCGCGGATACAAGGTTGGCGGGCTAAACAGCGCCACTACAGTCGCGCAGAATCTTTTCCTGTATCTTGTGCATTTTCCGTGCCCCGGATCGCGTTTGATCATCGAAGCCATGCAGATGTAGAAGCCCATGGATGATATAGAGGCGAAGTTCGCTCGCGGGCGAGTTCCCAAACGCGCGGGCGTGTCTCTTTGCTGTCTCAACGCTGATAAAGATTTCGCCGTGTTGAAAAGTCAGCACGTCGGTCGGCCCTGTTCGATGCATGAATTTTCGATGTAACTGCGCTATCCGGCGATCCGAGATGAGCCAGACTAAAACCCCATCCAATTTATCCAGGTCCGTCGGTTTTCGCTTGCGTAACTGCAAACAGCGGCGCAAGGCCTTCACGGCGAAATTTTGGAGCTCCGCAACGTTGACGGATACTTTTCGCTGAAGATTACGTACGGAAATGTCTGGAGCTGTCATTCTGAGCGAAGCGAAGAATTTCTGATGATTTCCGCGGGGCAATCGAAAACAATAATCAGAGATGTTTCGCTTCGCTCAACATGACATCCATTATACCGGCGGTCTTTGCTCCGACTGGAAATTACGGGTGATCAATCGTGCGCCTTTATCGAACGTAAAATACGCCCAGGCCCATTGAAATAGGACGAGGAAGCGGTTTCGAAAACCGATCAGAAAAACGATGTGCACGAACAACCACGCCATCCATGCCGGAAGACCGCGCAAGTGAATGAATTTTAGATCCGCGACCGCTTTGTTCCGACCAATTGTAGCGATGTTTCCCTTGTCCCAATAGTGGAAGCGCCGCGGTTTGCGTCCTTTAATCATCGCAAGAATGTTACGCGCGGCGTGACGTCCTTGTTGGATGGCGACGGGCGACACTCCCGGCAAAGGCTCTCCGGTCTGATGTGAAAAGTTTGCCAGGTCACCGATGACCTGAACTTCGGGATGGCCGGGAATGGTAAGATCATCGTTCACAACAATGCGGCCGACCCGATCAACTGGCTCGCCCAGTGTTTTGCCAACAAATGATGCATTGTTCCCGGCTGCCCAAATTTTAACCCTGCAGGGTATGAATTCGTCGCCGAGTTGCACTCCGGCCTCAGTAAGATTCGTCGCTCTTACGCCCGTGCGCACATCTACGCCGAGATCTGTCAGCTGTTTTTTAGCGCTTTGCGATAAGTCCTCTGGAAAAGCTGATAGCAAGCGCGAGTCGCCTTCAATGAGAATGACGCGTGCCCGCGATGGATCGATATGACGAAAATCTTTCGCCAGCGTGTAACGAGAGATTTCTGCGATCGCTCCCGCCATTTCCACACCGGTCGGTCCGCCACCGATGATGACAAAGGTCATCGCCGCCTTGCGCGCCGCTTCATCGTCGATTTTCTCCGCGTATTCGAATGCCATCAGAATCCGACGCCGAAGTTCAATCGCGTCTTCAAGGCTCTTCAATCCTGGAGCCAGCTTTTCCCAATCATTATGTCCGAAATAGGAATGACGGGCGCCAGTCGCGAGAATTAGATAATCGTAGTCGAATTCTAAATCGGCCGTTTTTACTTTTTTGGCAGCGACATCCACGGACTGCACTTCGGCGAGGATGACCTCTACGTTCTTAAATTTGCTTAACACTGAGCGCACCGGAGCCGCAATGTCCGCCGGTGAGAGCGCGGCGGTCGCGACCTGGTACAGTAAAGGCTGAAAAAGATGATAATTTGTGCGGTCGATCACTGTGACCCGCACATTTTTGCGACCAAGCTTCTTCGCCGCCTGAAGGCCGCCAAATCCAGCGCCGATTATGATAACGTGCGGTTTTTGGTTCTGTGATTCCTTCATCCTCGAAAGTTTCAGCAACGTTCAACTCCGAAATGATCGCGGGCAAGCGCTCTACGCAAAACGCAAATATCCAAGGAAAGCAAGGGGAGCGAACAACAAAAGACGGTTGTGAAAACCTAACTACCTAATATCTTGTCGCCTTATGCCAAAGCCAATCGCTCGCAGTAAAACCCGTAAAGCCGTGGCAAAACGCTTCAAGATCACGGCGCGCGGCAAAGTGTTGCGAGCGCACTCCTCGCGGCGCCACTTGTTGTCAACAAAAAGTGCAAAACGGAAGCGCCATTTGAGCAAAGCAGCGCGCGTGGACAGCACAGATGTCGCCCGCATCAAGGCAAATCTCCCATTCGGTTAAGAGTCGTCCGGCTCGTTTGGGGAGTCGACTAATCTAATATCGGCGTACGCTCGCTGGAGAAGCGATTTCTTCGCTTCTAGTCGTTGTTGCCGTTGTGTGTGTTGCTGTGACACCGTACCACTGGCGCGCCGCTTCCAGGGAATCTGGTCCCGGTTCAGGACTGTAAAGATCGCGCCGGTTAACGAGCGTTGTACAGGAGTTCATAGTGGCGAAAAGAAAAGCCAGCAAAAGCCACGCGAAACGTTTCACGGCATCGATGCAAACAGAAGCGTCACAGCTTGTCAATGTCTCCGCCTTTTCCACGAAGGCGATCAGGGTTGCACGATGCCATTGTTGGAGCAAAATTTGACCTCCGTCAGGGGCTATGGATTGAGGACTTACGAATCCCGCCAGGGCAGGAATGCAGCAACGGTAGTCTGATCCTCCTTGCCGTAGTTCTCTGGCGGACTTTTTCTGGTACGGCGAGACTGCCAGACGCGCCGGTCACAGCTGAGCCATGAAACTTCTTAAAACAGAAACGATACGCTTTTCGCAAATAGTGAAGGAACGCGGTCAACCAAATGTTTACACTCTTTGGGAAAAACCCTCCGCAGACCGGCGTTTTCGAGCGCAGCTAAAGAACAGTCGAGTGATGACAGTCCAAAAGAGCGAGAGTGGGACAGACTTTGGAATCATTGGTTTCAAAGAGACGAAAGGTGCGCGTTATCTTGTTTTCCCAAAATCGCTAAAAGGGTTTGCGGACAAGCGCGTCATTGGGATCGATTGGGCACGGGTTCGCGAGTAGTTTGAAGTGAACGTCGTCGCGAACCTGCGAACCCGCGCAGCGCAATAGACAACGCTTGCGCTATTTCATCCCGGTGGCCAGGCCAGCGCGCGTTTGCCAAGAAGATGTACATGCAAATGCGGAACACTTTCACCCGCATCTGGCCCGCAATTGATGACGACACGATAGCCGTTCGATAGCTCGAGTTTCTTCGCCAGATCACGCGCAACCAGAAGCAATTTGCCGAGCAGCGCGCGATCTTCATCCTTCGCATCTGCGAGGTGAGGAATCACTCGCTTGGGCACGATCAGCACGTGGACAGGTGCTTGTGGATCAACGTCGTGAAACGCGACTGCATCATCGTCTTCCCAGATAATTTTCGCTGGAATTTGGCGCGCGATGATTTTTTCGAAAATGGTCATGGCGTGAAGTGGTTAGCCACCTGGAGATTTCGGGTAAATGTGCGCATTCTGGCCGTAATTCAACTGAGAAACGGTATGATTGCGAAAGTCTCTGGGAGGACGCCGGCGAAACTCGTTAGCGCAGGGAGCAATCAAGTCTCTCAACTGCGGGATCGATTGCAGACGTTAGTTTTTCGCGCACGAAGCAGACAATTTCCTCGCGTAACGCATCGCAGGTGCGCGTCCACGTTTTCACCCCGCGAAGATGCTTTACACAAGGCTGCAGCGAGCAAAGCACGAGATTATCGGAGCCGATTTCCATGAGGCTGTTAATTCGCTTTTCCAAAAGATCAAAAAATGCGAGCTCGTAACCTGCGCCGGCATGGTGAGCGATGTCGAGTAACGAGATGTAAATGGGCGGCGGCGCCGGCGCGAAAAAGGGCACAATCTCCTTATAACCGATCGCCTTTAGGACGTACCGTACGGTCTGGGACAACTGACTAAACGCAACGATGTTTTCGTCGTTTCGCAGGTGCAGGTAGAAGGCGATGCTTTCCGTCACGTGTTCAGTTAGCCACCAACTGGGATAGCCAGCTTCATGGGCCGCGCGCGTAATCGCCGCGTGCAGCCAATCCCGGTTGAACTCGAACAGTTGTCCCGAATCTGTGCGGAGATATGGAAATTCTTCCTTAAACGCGACCATGATTCTTACTGGTTGGGATATTTCGTGGCCCGGGCGCGGGCCTCTGCGCGGTCTCAGATGGAAACAACTCTCGCTGCGCCGCATTTGGCTTTACGCGACGCCCAAGAGTATGAATAGCATCTACAAACTGATCGACGTTCTGAAACTGCTGGTACACTGAGGCGTAGCGCAGATAGGCTACTTCATCGATGCCGCGCAGCTTTTCGAGCACTTTGGTGCCGATTACGTATGAAGGAACCTCGCGCCCGCTCGTTTCAAGTTCATGCACAATCTCATCCACAGTGTCTTCCAGAGTGAGAAGACTGGTCGAGCGTTTTTCAAAAGCTTTCGCGATACTGGCGGCTAATTTACGCCGATCAAATGGTTCATGGGTTCTGTCACGTTTCACTACGCGCAGATCAGAGCGCTCGATTTCTTCGTACGTGGTAAACCGGTACTTGCACTTCAGACATTCGCGACGACGACGGATACTGGAGCTATCCCGCGACTGACGGGAATCGATGACCTTGTCATCACGAGACCCGCACTTGGGGCAACGCATAGTATGGAAGTTGCAATTACCATACCATTCGTTGTGGTGTCAATGCTTCTTTGATTGTTTGTACGAGTTAGCGAGGCTGTCGGAAAAAGCGATGCGGGGATGCGAACGCGCTTCAAAAGCTCCTGCGAAACCGAGTAAATCTTGTTACCGGATGTCGGGCGCAGTGCGTTTGGAGTCTGAGGCGTCTTCCATCGCTTTTTAAGGAAGCGAGAGAATCATCCCTCATTGACGCGACGTACGGCCGACGATAGACGCTTCGACATGCAAAACGGCACAGCACGCAGCGCTAACTATGGTCCTTGGCTGGTTGGTCTCGGCGCCGCGCTTTGGGGTACAGAGAGTGCATGGCGGATTCCACTTAACGAGTTGTTCGATGCGAAGGTGATCGTGTTTTGGGAACACGTGCTCATTCTGATCATGTTCCTGCCGATTCTAATCCCGCGCTTACACGAGATCCCAAAAGTGCACGCGCGGACGTGGGGTTATCTTCTTTTTTCAGGTTTCGCTGGCTCGGCAGTCGGCACCATCTTCTTCACCCTGGCATTGAAGTACGGGAATCCGACTGTGGTGAATGTTGTTTTGAATATCCAGCCGGTTATATCAACTGTTGGGGCTTTCCTGCTTTTTGGCGACCGGCTTGCCCATCGCTTCTTCTTTTACGCCGCCATCGCGATCCTCGCCGGCATCTTCGTTTCTGTCACGCATCCAACCATGATTGGGGTCTCCTTTGAACGCGCCGGCCTGAATCTTGGCTCAGGATATGCACTGATCTGTGCGTTGTTCTGGGGACTTTCGACAGTCGCCGGCCGCGGGGTGATGATTGGGATGTCGCTTCGACTTGCATCAAGCATGCGCATCGTCATCGGTCTCGCATGCATGACGCTGATTCTTCTGGCTTACGGCAAACTTCGCGGTGCAGCGCTTTGGCCGACGGCGGCGCAAGCGCACCCCGTCAAGGCAATCGTCCTGCTCTTGTTCCTGGCGTCGATCTCAGGCGGAATTCCGCTCTTGATTTATTTTCAAGGACTGCACCTCACTCGTGCATCAACGGCCGGCTATTTTGAAATGATGCAAACACTCGCGGCAGTGTGCATCACATGGGGGATCTTTCACGCGACGCTCCACTTGCATCAAGTGATCGCAGCATGCGTGCTTATCGCAGCTGTGGCCATGGTTCATCACGTGCAACAACGGGTTGAACACGCAGGTCGGCTGGCCAACCAAGCGGCGACGCGAACCGAAACTAGCTAGTGCCTAAGAGCGCCGTCTGCCTCAAGACGTGGCTGGAACGTTCTCCTGCTTGGATTCCTTCGCTGGCGTGGTTTTCTCAGGAAACTCGAAACCAACTTTATCCTCTTCCAATTTCAAGTAGGCGGAAAATGGGCGTCCTCTTTTCGAGATGAAACCGTCGAGGAGATCGGTTTTTCCCGCTGCCAGGAGCTTCTGGGCCTGCTCCTTTGGAATGTCCTTACCGAGAATTGTTTTGCTTAGTTTGAATTTGCATGGCCTCCGGTCGGCCTGCGAATGCTCACAAATGTAGCTATTCTCAGTTTCAAAAATCTTTCCGCCGCACTTTGGACATTTGCCGAGCGATTCTTTGCCCGTGAAATCGATTTTGGCGGCCGGTTCCTTGGGCTTTCGTTCCTTTTTGGTCTTTGGCTCGCGCTTTTCAAATTCGAAGCCGACATCTTTCTTGTCGGTCTGCACTAGAAATGCTTTGAACGGCCTGCCTTTGCGGGAAATGAAGCGCGGGAGCAAATCGGTCTTGCCGGTGTTGAGCAGTTTTGTCATTTGGTCGGGATCTACCGGTTGCTGCAAAATGACTTTGCCGGCTCGAAAGTCGCACGTCTTATTGGGTCCTACTGAATTTTCGCAAAGGTAGCTCATTCCCAACTCGAACACGCGCCCGCCACACTTTGGACATTTGCCAAGCGGCTCCTTTCCTGAGAAATCCACCGGTTGCGCTGCACCGTTCTCCTGACCATTCGGCCCGAAATCAAATTCAGCCTTGAAATCATCACTTAGCTTGAGCACTGCTGGGAAGCGTTTGCCTTTCCTACTGCGAAAGCCGCTTAAGGGACCTACCTGTTTGTCACGCACGAGAGTCTCAAATTCTTCGCGGCTTAACAATCGACCCGCAATAGTCTTCCAAATCGTAAAATCGCATTCCTCGTTTGTGCAGGTGAAACTTTTGAACCGCTCGACGACAGGCGAACCACATTTTGGGCATGTGCCGAAGGGTTCGCTTTCCGGCATATGTTCATCGGGATGAAAATGCTTCGCCTTGCCGACGATTTCTTCTGTGAGTTGGCGAATGTCGTGCATGAACGCGTCGCGCGTAAGCTTGCGATGCTCGATTTCGCGCAAACGAAATTCCCATTCGCCGGTGAGTTCCGGGCTTGTCAGCTCGGGCACCGCATTTTTCAAAAGAGTGATTGTTTGGATAGCCTTTGCCGTTGGTTGCAGTTCTTTTCCTTGTCGGGTCAGGTAGTGCGCTGAAATCAACGTCTCGATGATGGATGCGCGAGTGGCCGGTGTGCCGAGCCCTTTCTCCTTCATCGCGTCACGTAGTTCTTCATCCTCAACAAGTTTTCCTGCGGCCTCCATCGCACCAAGAATGGTCGCTTCGGTGTAGCGAGCCGGTGGCTTGGTCTGGTCGGTTCTGATTTCGACGCTAATCGTCGCAACGCGTTCGCCTTGCCTGACAGGCGGCAGATTTTCCTCCGGCTTGTCACTCGCGGCTTCACGGCCATAAACTTCCAACCATCCGGACGCGACGAGAATTTTTCCTTCTGTCTTGAACGCCTCACCTTCGACACGTGTGATCCGAGTCGTGTTCTCGTATTGCGCAGGTGGAAAGAATACGGCCACGAATCGCCTAGCAATGAGATCGAAAATCTTGCGCTCGTAATCATCGAGTGACGGTGAAACCGCCCCGGTTGGAATAATTGCAAAGTGATCTCCAACTTTTGCATCGTTGAAAATGCGTTTGTTAGGCTTCACCCAATTGTTGTCGAGCACCTTGCGCGCGAATGGATTGTCGATCTTGGTCAGCGTCGATCTTACTGTGAGGAGGTAATCCTCCGGCAACGCACGCGAGTCCGTGCGTGGATAGGTAATTGCTTTGTGCTTCTCATAAAGGGCTTGCGCGATTTGCAATGTGCGTTTCGCCGAGAGCCCGAAGCGATTGTTCGCTTCGCGTTGCAAAGTCGTGAGATCATACAGTTGCGGCGCGACCTGTGTGGTCGGTTTTTTCTCTTCCAGTTCGACGATCCCTTGTTTGCCACTGCATTTGCCTTGAATGGCGTCCGCGATTTCGCGATGCCACAATCGCGGCGCAGCGCGGTGCTCGTCCCAGAGAGAACCGTTTGCAGAATCAAGTCGCTGCTCGGCATCGGGCAGATTCAACTGAAGGCGACCCAGCAGTCTCTGGGTTCGCCCGCTTTCAGTCTCGTCCTTTTTAAATGGTTCATCGAACCAACGCCCCGCATATTCGCCCGCTGCAGCACGAAATTTGCCGATGATCTCGTGTACCTCGCGCGGTTTGAACTCCAGAATTTTTCTCTCGCGGTCCACGATGATCGTCAGCGTCGGAGTCTGCACGCGGCCAAGCGAAGTGACCGTGCTTCCACGGCCGCCGCTGAGCCGCAACGTAAACGCACGCGTCGCGTTGATGCCGACCAGCCAGTCTGCTTCGTTCCGGCTCCGCGCTGCGCTGGCGAGAGGTTGCATCTCAGCGTCGGTGCGCAATCGGTCAAAGCCGTCGCGAATCGCCTCCGGCGTCATCGATTGCAGCCAGAGACGCTTGATCGGCTTTTTTGTGCCTGCGTATTGGATGATATAGCGAAAGATCAATTCACCTTCGCGACCGGCGTCGCAGGCATTGATGATATCCAAAACGTTTTTGTCTTTGATGAGTTTGCGAAGAACATTGACCCGACCGCCCATTTTTTCTGCAGGCGCAAGTTCGAATTCCGGCGGCATGATGGGCAATTTCTTCATATCCCACTTGTCCTGTGCTTTCATCGAAGCGGGTACCGCGAGCTCGAAGAGGTGACCAATCGCCCACGAGATGAGATATTTCTCGTTCTCGTAGTAATCCTTGCCCTTTTTGAAGCCACCCAGCGCCTTGGCGATGTCGCCGGCAACCGATGGCTTCTCTGTAATTATGAGAGATTTGGACATGGGGGCTGGCAATCGAACCCACTTACAGGACTTTTGCAAGTGGGAGACATTTTTTAGGCACGCGTGCCCTTGGAAGTCCACATAACACGGTACCTATCCCAGTTTTACAAAATATTTTCCCGGTAATTGTTTGACCAAACGCTTCAATTCCAATTGCAACAGAGTGGATGAAACCGTCGCGCTCGGCAGTTTTGTTTTATCTGTGATGTCATCAATTGATGTCTCGGTTGGCTCGATGGCGTCGTAGACGCGGCGCTCTTCCTCAGAAAGCGACGGCAAGGGCCTCGCGGCGGCTTCGGCAGACGGTTTTGCCTCAGGCAGGAGAATCTGCAGGTCATCCAGGATGTCGCTGGCATCCATGACCAGCTTGGCGCCTTGCTGGATGAGACGATTGGATCCCATCGCGCTCGGCGCGTTAATATGACCAGGCACAGCATACACCGATCTTCCTTGTTCGAGTGCCTGCGAAGCCGTGATGAGCGCCCCACTATTCAAGCCTGCTTCCACGACGAGAATCCCGTGACTCCAACCCGAAATGATCCGGTTGCGCATTGGGAATGTTTGGCGATCTGGTTCAATTTCCATGGAAAATTCGGACACAATCGCGCCATTTCCTGCTCGAATTTTTTCGGCAAGCGCAGCATTTTCGGGCGGATAGAGCCTCGCGAGTCCGGAGCCGATTATCGCGATCGTCCGGCCTTTTGCTGCCAGGGCTCCCTGATGCGCAGCGGTATCGATCCCGCGGGCCAGTCCACTGATTACGGTCAATCCCGCATAGGCGAGTTGAAACGCGAGCTTTTTTGCAGATTCGACTCCGTAATGTGTAGTGCGCCGAGCACCGATGACACCGATTGCGTGATGGTCGCGTTCTTCTAGTTCCCCCCAAACGTAGAGCACGATTGGCGGCGCATGAATCTCGCGCAACGCCTTGGGATACGACGGTGATTCCTGTGTAATAACCGTAGCTCCGAATTCGCGAATCCGGTCAAGCTCCGCGCCAAGATTAACAATCGATTCCCAGTTGCTAATTTGATCGGCTACTTCGTTGCCGATTCCTTCGACTTTTCGAAGTTCGTTGCGTTTAGCCGCGAGAATTTCTTGCGGCTCCTTGAATACCTCCAGCAGTTTTCGCAACCGCACTGGCCCGATTGTCGGCAGCATGTTGAGCGCGATACATGCTTCCGTCGCGTTCATCTGTGAGCCGCAAGCTAGAGACTAGCGCGATTTCTAGAAGGGAATTTCGTCGTCGTCTGGCTCTGCCGATTTAGCGGACTTCGGCGGCGCAGTCGTTTTGCTGCCGGCGCTTCGATCTTCTTCGGTGGTCTCACCGGTGGCGCCGCCCGGACGACCGCCTAGCAATTGCATGCTCTCGCCTACCACGCGAAGTTTGGTGCGTTTTTGCCCGGTCTGCTTGTCATCCCAGCTGTCCATTTGCAGACGGCCTTCGATGAAAATGGGCCGGCCCTTCCTTAAATATTCGCCGGCGATTTCAGCCAGGCGCGCCCACAAAACAACATCGACAAAAGTAACTTCTTCGCGTCTCTCTCCGCCCTCCGTTGTGTAAACGCGGTTGACGGCGATGCCGAGATCGCACACTGCACTGCCCTTGGGCGTATAGCGGACTTCCGGATCGCGTGTGAGGTTTCCAAGCAGAATGACTTTATTGAAACTGGCCATTCCTGGCTTATATCCAAGTCACTTGGCTTTCGCCATCTTTTTCGCAGGTTTTTCCTTCTTTTCCTGGAGACGCTGATAATTCTGGCGATAAACCTCGGGGTCGAGCTTGAATTTTGAGCGCAGTTTCGCAATCGACTGAGGCTCGGCGTTGAAGACAAAGTTGACGTAATATCCGGCGTTGAGCGGTCCCGAGGCATAGGAAAACTGCCGCTTATCCATTTTCTGCACCTGTTCGATCTGTGCGCCTTCTTGTTGGAACTCAGATTCCAATCGATCGATGATTTCTTTGACTGTTTCTTCCCGGCCTTGCGCGTTTAGCACAAGCAGGGCTTCGTAACGGTTTTTCATGGTTCTTCAGTTTTGTTGAAAATGTTCATCGCGGAAATGAGATCATTGTCAATCGCGCATTTTACCGCTTCTGCCGCGCGATCGATTGTGGATCTAACAATCGGTTTCTCTTCTTCAAAGAATCGGCTCAATACGTAATCGACTGATCCTGCACCTGGAGCCTCTCCGATTCCGATGCGCAGACGGGGGATCTCTTCGGTACCAAATTGCATAATGACGGATTCAAGGCCGTTGTGGCCGCCGGATCCGCCGCCGAGCCGCAATCTGAGGCGGCCAAGCGGCAACGCCATATCATCAAGCATCACAAGAATCTCGGGCGGGTCGATCTTATAAAACTGCGCTATTGCCAGGAGCGCATAGCCACTCCGGTTCATGTAGCTCATCGGTTTTGTGAGAAACACACCTCCGCACTTGGCAAATAAGGCGTCCCATTTTGTCGATTTTTCCCAAGTCGATCCAAACTGCGCGGCAAGCTGATCGGCTACCATGAAACCAATGTTGTGTCGGGTGGACGCATATTCTGGTCCAGGGTTTCCCAGCCCGGCAACCAAGCGAATCTGTGGAGTTGATCCTTCCACGTCCGCTCAATCCACAATCCGGTCCGAGCCGAACTGACATTTTCCAAAATCCGCAATCAAGAAGGCTACTTCTTTTGCTCTTTTTCCTTTGGAGCCTTTTCCTTTGCAGCTGGCGCGGCACCAGCAGCTTCGCCCTCTTCTTTCTTCTCAGTGATAACTTCTGGTCCTGCCGCCGCTGCTTCAGCCTCAACGGCAACCGGTTCTTCTTCCACGACTGGAGCCATGACGGAAAAGGCCGTCAAATCCACCGGCACCTTTGCGGTAACGCCGGACGGCAGTTGAATGTCGCGTACGTGAATGGAATCGCCGATATTTAATTGCGATACATCTACGGTAATTCGATCTGGCAAATCACGAGGCAAACATTCGATGGCCAGGGCCCGCAGGCTCTGCTCAAGGAGTCCGCCGAAAGTCTTAACCCCGACGGGAGTGCCAGTCGGTTCGAGGGGAACTTCAGCCTGGATGGTTTCATCCATGGAAATGGCGTGAAAATCGACATGGACGATCTCGCCACCCACCGGTGAATGCTGCACCTCCTGCACCAGCGCCGCGCGATTCGATTTTTCACCCGCGATCTCGAGGTCAACCAAGACGTTTTCACCTGAGGCATGGCTCATCATTGCATTGATGTCCCGGGCGGTGACTTGCAAGGGCTGAGGTTTAACTTTTCCACCGTAAATGACGGCTGGAATAATTCCGCGAGCGCGTAGTTTGTTCACCCCCGAGCGGCCGACGTTCGTTCGCGGCTCTGCCTTTAACTTAACTTGTTTTGCCATTTGTTCCGTTCTCTATATTAAACAGCGACGAGACCGACTCGTCATTGTGAATCCGCTTGATGCCTTCCCCGAGAAGCTCGGAAACGCATAGCACCGTGGTTTTAAACCCTTTGACGGTGCGCACAGGCGTGCTGTTCGTGGTTACTAATTCCGCAATTTGAGACTTTTGCAAACGGTCGATCGCGATATCGACCAGAACAGCGTGCGAGACGCCAGCGTAGATTTTTTGTGCGCCGCGTTTTTTCAAAAGCTCTGCCGCGGAAGTGAGTGTGCCAGCCGTCTCGGTTAAGTCATCGACTAACAGCACATCGCGCCCTTCCACTTCGCCGATGAGATATAACGCTTCGGTCTCGGTGGCACTTCGGCGTTCCTTTGCCACAATTGCGAGATTGGCATGCAGTGCCTCGGCGTAAGCTGAAGCCATCTTGAGCCCGCCCAAATCTGGCGACACAACTGTCGTTTTCCCGGTGAGTTGTTGTCGCAGATACTTGATTAACACGGGCAGGGAATGGAGGTGATCCACGGGTATGTCGAAAAACCCTTGTACCTGTTGTGCATGCAAATCCATTGTCAGCACGCGACTTACTCCGGCGGCATACAGCAAATTCGCCACCAGTTTCGCTGTAATCGGGACCCGTGGCTGATCTTTCCGGTCCTGGCGCGCGTATCCGAAGAATGGAATCACGGCAGTGATCCGGTCTGCGCTTGCGCGCCGAGCTGCATCCACCATGATGAGCAACTCCATCAGATGCTGGTTAGTAGGCGGACAGGTCGGCTGAATGATAAAAACGTCGTGGCCTCGGATGTTCTCCTCGATCCTTACGTAGGTCTCGCCGTCGGGAAATGAGCTAATCGTGGCTCGCCCCAGCGGCACACCCACGTATTTGCAAATGCGCTCAGCCAGGTCGCGATTAGCAGAGCCGCTGAAAATCTTTAATTCCGGTTGGAGCGCGAACATGGAGCGGCTAACTTAGGCGTGGGGGAATGGCCTTGGCAATCTTCAAAACTTGCCAACTAACTTTTCTGTAGCGAAGTTTCAGTACCCTGATTTTCTCAAAATGAGTGCCGAGGTTATTCGAATAGAACGAGCGACAACAAACTCCAAGTTGTTCGCGCATACTCGCTGGGATGCCATACCAGCGCTGTCCGGTCTATTTCATCTGGCTTACTTCATTGGATTGTTTTTCCTCTATCCGCATGCGCCGTTGTGGGTGATGCTGATTCTCGGATTCATTTACTCGCTGATGGTGAATGCGAACGTCAACGGAGTGGGGCACAACTTCATTCACAATCCGTTCTTTCGCTCCCAGACTCTGAATCGCATTTTTGGAGTCACACAATCCATTGCCTGCTGTTTCTCGCAGACGATGTACGACGCCGTGCACATGCAGCATCACAAGGGAAATTCCGATCACCGGGACGAAAAAGGCGATACCGTTGATTGGTTGTCCATTTATCGTCACGGTCACGACGGCGAAGCGGAAAATCCATGGCGCTATGTGTTCTTGAGTTTCTTTCGGGACGATGTCGGAGCAATTCGCAGGGAACTGCGCAAACGCAACAATGGCGATCTATTCTGGGGCAATCTTGAGCTGGCTGCGTTCGCGACCACGCTCTTTGTAATGTTCCTGTTCAACTGGCGATACGTCATCTTTTATTTCCTGCCGTTCTGGTATCTGGGTCACTGCTTTAGTTATCTCAACGGCTACTATCGGCATTATGGTGCAAATCCCGATAAACCGATCGCCTGGGGTGTAAGCAGCTACGGAAGAATCTACAATTGGCTGTTTTTCTACAACGGCTACCATGCCGAGCACCATTTCCGCCCCAAAGTGCATTGGACGAAGATGGAAAGATTTCATCAATCCATCGAAGAGGTACAAAAACAGGAAGGCGTCCGTACAATCAAGCGCGCGCATATGCTCGGTTTTCTGGACCCGGATCTACCGAAACGCGGTGAGCGCAAGGATACAGAGGTAGAGGCGATTGACCTCAATCACCCGCGGGCGGTTCGGTGAACCGCCCCTGCCTACGCGAAACCTGCTCGAAGCTTTTCCTTCTTACCTTCGCATTCTTCCTGCAATCGACGCATTTCCGATGCAAGCTGCTTCTCAAGTGATTGCGCTTCTTCGAGATTTCCAGCGATTTGCGCCTTGCGAATTTGATCCTTCAAGAAGACTTCTCTCTCGGCGATCTTCGCCCGATAAACCGAATCGACTTCTGCGATTTCGTTTTTCTGGTCTTCGGTGAGTGAGATGGATGGTGCTGCTTTCTCGAGCCGCTCCATTGCCAGTTGGTAAGCCGATTTCATTATCGATCTTGGTTTCTAATGGTGGCCTTGTTTCCAATCGTAGTATTGCATGTGGGAAATCAATTTCTAAGTTAATTCAATGTCTTCGCGAATCCAATTGCTCAGCATCGATTTCGACGGCACCCTCGTTTCACACGTGGGCGAACCTGCACTGAACCGGCAGTGCGTGGAGTTGATTCGTGAGCTGCAAGACGTCGGTGCGATCTGGGCGATCAACACCGGCCGCTCGGTCGATCTACTCGAATCTGGGCTTACCAATTTTGAATTTCAGATCCGACCGGATTTCATCCTGACAACCGAACGCGATGTCTTTCGTCGCGGGGGAAACGGGGACAAATGGGAGCCGTTCGGCGACTGGAATGATCGCTGCGCACGCGATCATGCCGAGTTATTTTCTTCAGCTCAGCCAGTGCTCGCCGAGGTAATCGACTTCGTGACTCAGGAAACGAAGGCACGCCTTATTTATGATTCGGATCGGCTCGAAGGTCTTGCTGCGGAAAATGAAGAAGAGATTGAACACATTGCGAGGTTTATCGAGCAAGCCCGAGGCGGGCATCCAAAGTTTGATTACCAACGGAACGGCATTTACCTCCGTTTTTGCCACACTGATTATCACAAAGGTGCCGCGCTGGCTGAGTTGGCACGCCTAGTGGACGTCGCGCGCGACAACATCTTCGCGGCCGGCGATCATCACAACGATATTTCAATGTTGAATGGAAAAGTTGCTGCGATGCCATCCTGCCCGGCGAACGCAATCCCTGAGGTGCAAAACGCAGTGCGCAACGCAGGCGGTTATGTGGCGCAGCAAGAGCACGGCGCGGGCGTTTACGAAGCGCTGTTGCACTTTGTGAAAAGTTAAAAGGTTGAAAAGTTAAAGAGTCAAAACGGAACTCCGAGCCGCAGGGATTGTTAATCCGTAGCCCTTTTAACATTGTAACTCTGTTAACTATTTAACTTCTGCCGTAGCCAGCGCCAACGGCGCATCAGCTTCAATCTGCCCAGCAAATCGATTCGTCATGTAAGTGAGAAGTAGTACCCAAAAAGTAAGCGCGAGGCCGAAAAGTGGAAATTGGAGAGCAAGCGGCAGGGAATAGATAATTGCCATTAGCGGAATCCAGACCGCCCATGTGGCGAGCAATGTCGGAATGATTTTGTCGCGATAATGTTTCCACGTAAAAAGATCGCGAATGGGCTGCATCGAGATGCCGCTGTTCTTCCACTCATAGGTCAGCACACCAAACGGCGCCGCAAAAAGGGGATTGTAACCAAATTGATCGACGCAAATTTTCGCTGCGACCACTGGCAGTGTGGCAACGTCTCCAAACCAGGCCGCTTGATTTCGATACAAGAGATCGACAAGCGTTCCATCGAGTCCCCATACCGGCACGGTAAACAGCAAATTACGAAGATTCCGACGAGTGGGGCGCCCTCGCTGGAAGAAAAGAATCAAGAACAATTCCGGAATAAGTGCGCCCGCCGTTATGGATGCGACGATTACAAACAGGATCCCGCCTGTGCGCTTTAACTCGGCTAGCTGCGAGAATAACGCGAACGCCGTGTGACTTATGTAAAAACTCAGGAGCAACATCAGCATGAGCGCCTGGATAATTAACGCTGGCAGTGCGTTAGCTCGCGCAGCCTCCCAACCGAGGGTGAGTGGCGAGCGCGTTCGGTGCATCGCCGTTGAGTGTTCTCCGTGCGCCTGCGCGATCAAGCAGAAATCTGTACACTGTAGACGCTTCGCGGTGCGGAGCGGGGCGCAGATTTTAATCAGCAGCGCCGGCCACGCCGCCCAAAGGTCGACGGCTAGGCAAAAATTTTACCAGTGAACGCTTCCACTGGCTCCAGGCCCGCCTGGAGTAAACCTTCCATCGTCAGACGTTTTTTCCCCAGGAACAGGTGTACTGGACGTAGCAGCCTGGGAGTCCGAGTCACTGCTCATCGAATTCCCGGACGATGCACAGGCTGAAAGCAGCGATGCGACCACCAGAAACAGAACCGCGCTTAGTGCAAAGCGTTGCTTCACGCGACGAAGGTACCTTCGGCGGTGTTTGATGCAAGGCGCGGTGTCCGGTAGATTTTGTAGTGAAGAGCGCCGTCAAGACCGATCTCAAATCTCTTATTCTTAGCGAGCTTCAGGAGCACCTCCGGAACCTGGGAGAACCGTCATATCGCGCGGGGCAGGTCACCGAATGGCTTTACAAAAAGCGCGTCGACACGATCGACAAAATGACTAATTTATCGCAGCCATTGCGCAAGCGCCTTTCGGAGACGTTTTCCCTTGGCAAGATCGACGCCATACGAGTGCTTGGCGCGCGCGACACGACGCGGAAGTTTCTTTTTCGTTTAGCCGACGGAAATTTGATTGAATCGGTTTTGATTCCGGCATCGCTGGCCCTTTACGGTGGGAGATCGGACCGTCGGACAATCTGTGTCTCGACTCAGGTGGGCTGCGCCTACGGCTGCAAATTCTGCGCGAGTGGTTTGGAAGGTTTTTCTCGCAATCTGAGCACAAACGAAATTGTCGACCAGCTCATCGCTGTTGAGCGTGCGACTGGTGAAACGATCGACAACATTGTGTTCATGGGAATGGGCGAACCGCTCGCCAACCTGGAAAACGTGCTCCAGGCGATTCGGATAATTAATGCGGAGTGGGGCCTCGGTGTCGGCGCGCGCCACATCACGATTTCAACCAGCGGGTTGGCGCCGCAGATCCGCAAACTGGCTGAAGAACCTTTGCAAATTCGGCTGGCCGTTTCGCTGCACGGTGCCACTGACGAGGTTCGCAATCGGATCATGCCGATCAATCGCCGTTACAACATCGAGACACTGCTTTCGGCTTGCGACTATTACAAAGCTCACAAGAAGCAGCGCCTTAGCTTCGAATACATCTTGATCGCAGACGTGAACGATTCTGACGACCAGGCCCGTCTCCTTTCTCGTCACGCACACCGGCTCTCGGCAAAAGTGAATTTAATTCCGTACAATAGTGTGTCCGGTCTTCCCTGGACGCGACCTTCAGAAAAGCGTCAGGAAAAGTTTCTATCGATCCTACGAGGCGAAGGGATTCCGGTGACGTTGCGCCGCGAGAAAGGGCATGACATCGATGCCGCATGCGGACAGTTGCGATTGCAAACGGAGCGCGAAGCGCTCGCGAGCGGATAGCCGTATCGACGCGCCCGTTGGTCGCGCTCCATCAAAAGACTTTGCACGCAGAGACAAGCTCGCGTTTAGTCTTTCATCATGGCCGGCTACGAGGGTGAGCCCGAACGCGTCTGGGACGAGTACCAGTGGGAGCGTTTTCTACAGCAACAGGAGGGCAAAGCAGAAAAGTACATGCGATTGCTGGAAGAACACCTTGATGATCCTCAACGCGACGAGATCATCGCTCGTGAAATGGGTTGGACTCAATTCTTGGATACCAGGGATTGGAGTGCGGAGCTCGATGCGCTGCCGGATGAAGACGCAGCGGAAGAGGACAACCGTGGAATCGACGACACATTCAAATCAGCAGAGACTTTTGAAGGACATGATCTGTATCGTGCTGCCTTCGCTTTGACGATTTGGATTGATCACCTGTTCGATCGAAACGATTTGCTTCCGAACGAGCCGGCAGCTGTAAAATTGGCCACGCAGGCTGCGGTGGCGAACGCCAAGCTGGCCGCAGCTTTGAGTGGCGATAGTCTGAGTGAAATTGGGATGACAATCGCCTATTTAAAGCGGGCCTTGAAAGCAATCACGGTTTCGATGGACGCGGCGGCGCAACTCAGGAAGGTCGCTGGCCTGGTTACCCGCGCACAATATGCAGTCCTGCGACAGCGACTTTTTCAAGTGCGGGATGGCATTGTCACTCTGATGGGTGAGTACCGCAGGGAGTGGCGGCGCCGGTTCGGCCCTGAAAGCTTTCGGGGTTGAATGAAACAGGGCCCGCTCCCGTCCAATTCATGCAAACGGAAGCGACTCTGGCTCAGGCCGATGTGTCGGACTTGGACCTGGTGACACGATGCCAGGCTGGTGACACCGAGGCATTCGACCAGCTGGTAACTCGCTACCGAACACGAGTATTTGGCATGATTTACAACATGGTTCATAGCGAGCAGGACGCATGGGACCTTGCTCAGGACAGCTTCCTCAAAGCATGGAAATCGATTAAGCGCTTTCGGGGACGCTCGTCGTTTTACACCTGGATTTATCGGATCGTCATGAATGTGACGATCGACTGGCTCCGCAAAAAACAAGTTAAGGGTGGAGGCAGCGAGTTCGACGATTCGGTCCAGCTAAAACACATTGAACCGGCATCTAAGACCGTGCCAAAGTCAGAAGCTTTGCCTCACGAGATGATTGAACGCCGCGAGATTCGCGGGCGAATTGACAAGGCGATTGCTCAGCTCTCGCCTGAGCAACGCGCGGTTATTTTGATGAAAGAGATCGAAGAGATGCAATATCATGAAATCGCGGAAGCACTGGGCTGCTCTATAGGCACGGTGATGTCGCGCCTGTTTTATGCGCGCAAGAAATTACAAAATTTGTTGAGGGACGTGTATGAAAACATTTGAAGAAAAGTGGACCGCATGGCTGGACGGACAGCTCAGCGAGCGAGAACTGGCGGAATTCGAGGCGTCGTTGCCAGACAGAGCTGCCGCTGAAGCTGAAAAAGCGGACGTAAGAAAACTTGGCGTTCTTTTGAAGCGTGAGTTGGGTGTCTCTGCGTTCGCAAACGAAGAATTTTTTAGCCATCAGCTCCGCGAAAGAATCCTTGAAAGTAGCGTGCCTTCTGCGAAGCGGGAAGCCAATGCCTCAACGTGGTGGACAATTCCTCGCCTGTTGTGGACGGGGACCGCGTCGCTCGCCGTCTTTTTGATTTTTACAATCTTCGTCATTCGCGACAAGAATCCCGCGGAGGAATCGCAATACCTCACCCAGATTCTAAATGCGCGCGTTGATCCGGTTGTCAGCCCGAATGCAACCGTCTCAATGTTCGAGGTGAAGCAAGACCGGGTAACGGTGTTGTGGACGGAGGGTCTCCAAAGTTTGCCTGCCGATTACGCCGCCAAATAATTGCTCATGGGTCGCACGCTGGCGTTCTTAATTTCTTTTGTCTCACTAATCATAGGTGCGACGTCTGAGTTGCAGGGTGCGGAAACGGTGTGGAGCGGACTTGTAATTGCGGAAAATGTTGCGCAGCCACAAACAATTCCGCCGGAACTCACGCGGATCGAGGGGTCACTGAAAAAATTCTTTGGCTACAACCAGTTTCAGGTGATCGGTCAGTCGCAAAAGACTCTGAAGACCGGACAGGAAGACTGGCTCGCAACCAGCAAATTTTTTGGGCTACATGTCGACGCACAGGGCGAAAGCGCGGCCGGCTACGTTTTGAATTTGAAGCTTTATAAGGAGAAAGAGCTCTTGCTAGAAACGGATGCCAAGCTGAGCAAACGCAGTCCTCTGGTCATCAAAGGTCCCCAGATTGGCAGCGGACAATTGTTGCTCGTGTTGGTCATACAATAAGCGACGCGCATTGCTTCACGCTAGAGATGCGTACCCTGCTTCTGTTTCTTCTGGCTGAACTTGCAATCATGTCCTCGGCACCTGCTTCAGAAAAGCCATTCAGTTTCAAAGACACATCCGGAAAGCTCCCGAAAGAAGTGGTTCCGACGGATTACTCTGTTCGGATCATCCCTGATATCGACAAGTTGACATTTGCAGGGACGGAGACCGTAAAGCTCGACGTTCGTAGCCGCGTTCGCCAATTGGTGTTGAATGCACTCGAACTCAAAATCGAAGCGGCGTCTATCGATGGCAAAGAATTGCCCGCCTCTGCAATCAAGATTGACGAGAAAAACGACCTGCTTGCGCTTGCGTTACCGTCAGAGCTTGCGACCGGCGAGCACACGCTCACGCTTCGTTTCACGGGTAAAATAAATGAGCAAGGGCAGGGCCTTTTCTACATGCGGTATCAGGAGCAGGGCAGTGGCGCTCGGAAGACCATGCTGGGAAGTCAATTTGAAGCGACCGATGCCCGTCGATTTTTTCCCTGCTGGGACGAGCCGGTCTTTCGCGCGCGCTTCCAATTGACCGCGGTCGTGCCAGAAAACTGGCTCGGTGTGTCGAACATGCCAATTGAGAACGAGAAAAAAATCGCTGGCGGCAAAGAGGTGCGCTTCGCTGCGACGCCGCGGATGTCCAGTTACCTGAATGTTTTCGTTGCAGGCGAACTTGATTTCATTGAATCACGAAGCGGCCCTACACAGCTCCGGGTGATTACGACGAAAGGCAAGGCTGAGATGGGGCGCTACGCGCTCGAAGCCACTGCGCAAATCCTGCAATACTACAACGATTATTTCGGGGTGGCCTATCCCTTGCCGAAACTGGATCAGATCGCGATGCCCGGCGGCTTCGGGGGCGCAATGGAAAACTGGGGCGGCATTACCTACTACGAATCGAAACTTCTGTTTGATCCGAAAAGTTCTTCTGCGGAAACAAAGCAAGATATCTACGAGGTTCTCGCACATGAAATGGCACACCAATGGTTCGGCGATCTCGTGACAATGGCATGGTGGGATAATCTTTGGCTCAATGAAGGATTTGCCTCGTGGATGGGCTCCAAATGTACAGCGCATTTCAATCCACAATGGGAAGTCTGGCTACGCCGGGAATTCCCTCGGGATCCAACCCGCCGCGTCGGAATCGCCAAAGAAGCAGCAATGGAAAGCGACGCGCGCTCGACCACTCATCCGATCCAACAGCCGGTCGCGACCGAGGCCGAAGCCAACGGCGCTTTCGACGACATAACTTACAAAAAGGGCCAGTCGTTTTTGCGGATGCTGGAAAGTTTTCTCGGCGAAGATGTGTTTCGAGAAGGAATTCGCCGTTACATGGCGGCGCATATGTATTCAAACACTACGACAGCGGACTTATGGAATGCGCTTTCGGAAACCTCCGGCAAAGCGGTCGCGGAAATCACGGCCGGTTGGACAGAGCAACCGGGATTTCCGGTCGTAAAAGTGAAACGAGAGCAAGATGGCAGCATCTCGCTCACGCAGGAACGGTTTACCGTCAATTTCAAGAACGCTCCACCACTTGAATGGAAAATCCCGCTCACGCATGCGGTAGTCGGCGGAGTTCCCGAGACACTGTTGATGACCGGAAAGTCCGACAGCGTTCACGACGTCCCGCAGAGTCGAGCGCTCAAGCTCAACCTAAACGGCGCCGGAAATTATCGCGTCGAATACGACCAGCCATCGTGGGAATTATTGGTGGGGGCTTTCAAGAACCTGGGCGTTGAGGATCGCGTCAATTTACTGAGCGACACGTGGGCTCTGGTGCAAGCCAATCGCGCACCGATCTCTCTGTACTTTGAGTTAGTGGAAAAACTGCCGGCTTCGACCGAACTGGCCGAACGCGAACAGATCATTCATGTACTTGATTTTGTTAACCGGCTTTTGAGTGGCAGTTCTGAACAACAGAAATTTCAGGGCTACGCAAGATCACTCTTGCGTCCTGGCTTTGATGCGATTGGCTGGGAGACTAAACCGAACGAGCAAGCGGCCGTTGAGAACCTCCGCGCGAGCCTGATTACGGCGCTTGGAAAGCTCGACGATCCGAAAGTCGTCGCGAATTGTCGCGAACATTTTAAGGCTTTTCTCGCGAACCCAGAATCGCTGGCACCTGATCTTCGCCCAGCGGTTTTTTCGGTTGTCGGGCATTATGCTAATGAAGCGACTTGGAACGAGCTTCATCAGCTTGGCCTCAAGACAACAAGCATTGAAGAAAAGCAAAACTATTACGACGCCTTGGCCGGAGCGATGGATCCAAAGTTGGTGAAAAAGACGCTTCCTATTGCGCTTACCGACGAGTTGTCGACAAGCCGTGCGGTCTATCTTGTCTCAAGAATTGCTCGTGAAAGTGGTCACCCGGATATCGCATGGGATTTTGCCAGGGCGAACATGAAAACGCTGCTCGCAAAGACCGATGCGCTTGGCGCCAACACATATGCCCCCAGTTTGTTTACCTTTTTCTCGGACAATTCGCGCGCCGAGGAGTTAGGAAGATACGCGAAGACCAGTCTGCCGACTGCGAGCGCTCCGGAAGTAGCAAAAGCCGTAGATGAAATTCAGTTCCGATCAGAATTCAAACGACGACTTGTTTCTGAACTCCCCGAGTTCATCCACAATCGCGCGAGGAAATAGCGTTGCCTTCAGGGTTGCTGCTGCGGAGTTGGCAGCGGAGAAAGTGCAGCATCGCGGCGTACTGCCTCCTCTGATTCGAGCGCCAGATTCTGCGCAGCACGCCAACCGACCTGCGCCTGAGCAAAAATGAAAAATGCGAGTATGCCAAGCCAGATTGATCGCGAGGCAATCGCCCAAAGCGCAAACAGGATCGCTCCCGCGAAGCCAATTATACTTGCCGCTTTCAAGCTGCGAATCGGCCCAACCTTGAACCAAAGCAGTCCGCGCACGATTTGGCCTCCATCAAGCGGGTAAATTGGAATCAGATTAAAGAATAACAGAAAACCGTTCATAAAGAAAACCGTGACAACAAACTTATAGAAGTCCGGATGAACGGTTTTCCAGTGGAGACCAACTAGGGTAAAGGCAAAGAACGTGAAGATTGGAAATAACATCACATTCACGAGCGGGCCCGCGGCGATACTCCAGAGATAAGCGCCAGGACGAGGCGGAGGTTTGACGAAGGCAATCCCGCCAAGCGGCCAAAGCAGGACCGTGTCAGCCTGGCCGCCAGTTTGGCGACAGGCGAAGGCATGTCCAAATTCGTGTGCCAACACAATGGCGAAGAGCGCCAGATATTCGAATGCTGCCCAAATTGGATTCCGATAGCGGCCTGCAAATCGCACGACTTCAAGTGCGGCGACAATGAACCAGGTGAAATGCAGGTAGACTCGTATTCCTGCCAAGCAAAATATCGGGAAGGCGCCCTTCATTGGCAGCGATGGCTTGGCAACTTAAGCATCAACAATCGACGGAAGTGCAATTGCGTCACTGATCACTGATTACAAATCACTGATTACTATTTTGCGGTGGCGTGATCCACAACCGCATCGGAATCATCGAAGACTCAACAAAACCGTGATGGCGGAAAAATTCCTGCGCTACGTTCTCCGGCCGGTCGGTCAGCAACGTAACGCGAAGGAAATTTTTCTGTTTGGCAAAATCGATCGCATGCTGGAGAAGCTTAGAACCGTAACCCTTGTTTTGGTATTGCTTGTGGACCACCAGATCTTCCAGCAGGATAACAAAACCGCCCTCAGCGGTGCTGATGGTAAACAGCAAATTGATCATCCCCACGATCGCCCCGTTTCGCCGCAATACAAAGACGCGGCCCCTGCTGGGTTGTTCGAAAATTAGACGCAAACCACGAAGTTGTTTTTCCTTGTCCGGACGGAAATCGCCTTCCTGGGCGAACAAATCCACGAGCATTTCCGACAATTCGTCGAGGTCGGCTTCGGTCGCCGGCTCGATCACCACATGTTCTTTTTCGCCCATTGCTTGCACTGCTTATTCCAAAAAACCGCCGTCCTGGCAATCAAATTAGCCTGACACGCCGTGTCGGAGTTAACTATTGATGTGCTTGGTGGCGTTGACAATGTTGCGCTGGACTTTACTTTAGCCGCTCTTAAATCGCGCCGAGTCTGTTTTCGGCTTTATGAAACGCACTTACCAGCCATCCAAGCGAACACGCAAACGTCAGCATGGTTTTCGTGCCCGCATGAAAACAAAAGGGGGCCGTGCAACCTTGGCACGTCGCCGTCAACGCGGCCGTAAACGTTTGCTTCCGAAGGGCGTCGAAAAGCATTACGCGCGGCATACGCAGGCGTAACTCTGCTACTTCCAGCCGATTTAGTCCTGTTTGTCCGATTCAGATCGGAGCGAGTTTTTTAGCTGGTCGCACCCCGTTGACTTCGCTAGGCTGCGACCTAGGAATTTTTCTTAATGAAAGCAAACGCAGTCGTCATCGAATCGCCTAAAACGGATTCGAGAATTTTTGCGCATACGCGCTGGGACGTGTTGCCTCTAATGGCCGCAATTTTCCACTGCGTCTATTTCTTCGGGATGTTCTATCTCTTTTCGCGTGTTCCGCTCTGGATCATGCTTATTCTTGGCTTCATCTACTCGCTAAGCATTTCATGGAACATCAATGGCATTTCGCACAACTTCATTCACAACCCTTACTTCCGATCGCCATTACTGAACCGGCTGTTCAGCATTCTTGAGTCCACCACCATTGGATTTGGCCAGGTTTTTTACGAGTGCATTCACATGCAGCACCACAAGGGAAATGCGGACCGTCCTGGTGAGAATGGCGAGACAGTCGATTGGATCTCAATCTATAAACATGGACATGACGGTGACGCCGAGCACCCGCTTAAGTACACTTTCCTGAGTTTCTTCCGTGAAGATCCGAAGACGGTCTATCGGGAATTGAAACGGAAGAATCCGCGCGACGCCTTCTGGGGCGTGACAGAGTTAACGCTGTTCGTTTCCACGTTCATCGCCCTCGGCGTTCTCAACTGGCGCTACATCTGTTTTCTTGTGCCGTTCTGGTACTTTGGCCATTGCCTTTCCTACCTCAATGGCTACTACCGACACTATGGCGGCAATCCGGACGAACCGCTTGCGTGGGGCGTGAGCAGTTACGACAAACTTTACAATTGGATCTGGTTCTTTAATGGCTATCACGCGGAGCATCATTTCCGACCAAAGGTGCATTGGACGCGAATGCAGGCGCTTCACGATCAAATCGTGGAACAGCAAAGCACTGCTGGAGTTCGAGTAATCAAACCGCCGCACGCCCTTGGTTTTTTCGATCCGGACCTCCCGACATTCAAACAGAAGTCTCACAACCGTTGGAATCTAAAGTCTGTGCGTCTCCAAAGAGGAGCGAACTGAGAGATTCCTTGGCAGTCGGATAGGATACCGGTTTCGTGATCCACGAGACTATTTGGCAAGATGCTACGAAGCAGCTCGCAGCATGTGCGATCGTCTCACCTGGAAAGGATACCGTTCCGGCTCCGAGCTCTTCTATCTAGCATTTCCCGAAGCAAAGGATGACGAACGCGCGTGGGCTTCGCAGGGCTCGACTCCGTTCCAATTCCTTTTTGAAAGACTGCCGATGTTTCGGCTGCCGGCATAAATCAAGTGGTCGCTGGGTCAGGCTTCGCACTGCGAGAGTAATGCAAACATCCGCGGTCACCGCATTCGCTTCAATCGTCTGGATTCCACAGGCGCTTACGAAAATAGTCTCGCCAAGCTTTTGGCAGCGAGGCCAATTCGGTAGCGCGACGCAAAAGCTCTTGGGTTGTAGCATCTGTTCTGTACAAACTGATAATATCCGCTACGGTGATGCCGTTCTCGCCTCGGGCGAGAAATTCTATAGAGTCACCAGCCGTGACTTCCCCTTCTACTAGAACTGCCAAGTAGAATCCAGCCCGACCGCTCTGTAGGAACCGCTTTACGATGTCCGGGCGATTGAAGCGAATGCCCAGTTTGAAACAAGGCATTCGAGGTTGGGTCACAACAAAGTGTGCAGAGCCGATCCGAAGGCGGTCGCCGATGTGAACCGTTTCCTCAACCAAGCCTTCCGTCGTGAAGTTCTCGCCGAAAACGCCGCGCGGAAGGTCTATTCCAGGAAGTTCCTGGCGCCAGGATGGGTAATGCTCAGATGGATACGCGTAAACAGCCTTATCGATTCCTCCATGCACGGACAGGTCAGACTGCTGATCACCGTCCAAGTTGAGCTGCGCGACTCGCACCCGGCCCTGCACCGGTTCCTTGAAGATAGAAGTGCGAACCAGCTTCCCGTTCCACTCGATGTCACGCGGTAGTCCCACGTTGATGGACAAGAGCTTCATTTGTTCCCAGCTCGCAATACGTGTGAATGCGGCGTGATGCAATTCTAAGGACGCAAGCAATAGCTGCTGCTCGTAGCTGCAATGCAAACGTTTGAGGTATGCAATTCAGATTAGGCGGGCCAAGTCCCGCACGTATGACTGCCAAGATCAGGACGATCGCAATGGCGGTAGGATTACGTAGATTTTGCGCTTGTTTACGTGTGCTGACCGCGTCTCGCGTAAGCGCGACTGCTTCACTACGACTATCGGTGAATCGCGCGGTGAGTTTTTCGCCTTCATAAATGTGGAAGCGAGTAGCAGCATTTGACTCAAAGTCAGTAGTCGCGTCCCGGGTAATCGCGGTAGGTTAGTGGCTTCTCAGCCTCTCTTCCGAGGGAAATTGGCAAAATGATTTTAGTTGCACTGGAATATTCGCAGCCATTCGTCCCAAAAACGAGACACCCGGTTCCCAAACATGAAACAAGCCATGGTGCTCGTTTCGCACGAATTGCACCGCAATAAGTTTATGATGAGTAACTTACCGCGGTGGGCATTTCATGGCACGCGTGATGCATTAAGAGTTGGTATCAACCAAACTAATATTATGAACAACCAATTCGAATCCACTTACGCTCTCTTAGTACGCTCTGAGGAAAAAGGCCGTGGCGTCCTCGAGATTTTAGTATACGCGGTCTTTGTTCTCAGTGTCGTCTTATCGATCTGGCAGTTCGCGCAGGCTCCTGTGAAAATCTCTGCGCCTCGACTTGCGCCAGGCGTAGCTTGCCACACGACTACAACAGCGCCTCCGGTAGGGAGTTGATACAGTTAGACGGCGATCGTCGCGAATTGCGACAGAGCGGCGTCGCTCGGTCACGAAGTAGCAAGTATTCACTGCGGTTCTTCCAAGGTCGATGTGGATGGAGAGAAATCGGCCTATAGAGTGCGATTTCGCAAACCAAAGCGCGAGCCTTGGGTTGCTCACAAAGGCGAAACACGTTTAGTTAGCCTGGCAAAAGCCAGTTGCACCGTTAGCTCAATTGGCAGAGCAAGTGACTCTTAATCACTGGGTTGCAGGTTCGATTCCTGCACGGTGCACAATATTCGCTTAGTCGACGTATCGCTGCGCGATCGGCATTTTGCGGCCAACCCCGAAGGCGCGGCTCGTTACTTTTAATCCAGGCGCGGATTGCTCCCGCTTGTATTCGTTAAGATCAACACGGCGCTGCACCCATCGCACGGCTTTTTCATCAAACCCGCGCGCGATAATGTCACGTGCACTCAGGTTTTCTTCCACGTAAAGCTGCAGAATCTTGTCGAGGATCTCGTACGGCGGCAATGTGTCCTGGTCTTTTTGGTTTGGTTTCAACTCTGCGCTGGGCGCTTTTTCAATTGTTGATCCCGGAATGATTTGTCGTTTTGCGCCTGATCGCGCTGAATAATCGGAATTGATCCAGCGCGCGAGTTCATAAACCATCGTTTTCGGGACATCGCTGATTACGGCAAGACCGCCGGCCATATCGCCATAGAGGGTGCAATATCCAACAGCCAGTTCGCTCTTGTTTCCGGTAGTCAGTAAGAGATGACCGAACTTGTTTGAGAGCGCCATCAACGTCATCGCCCGCAAACGTGGCTGCATATTTTCTTCCGTCTCGTTTTCAGGTAGTCCTTTGAAAATTTCTTTGAACTGCGCTTTGAAATCTCTGAACGCGTCGGTGATCGGAATCTCGAAGAACTTTATTCCGAGGTTTCGTGCGAGCGCGCGCGCGTCGTCGATGCTGCCACGGGATGAGTACGGGCTAGGCATGGAGACTCCAGTCACGTTCTCAGCTCCCAGCGCATCAACCGCAATGACGGCTGTGACCGCGGAATCGACTCCACCACTAAGTCCAATCACCGCGGAATGGAAATTGCACTTGCGGAAATAATCACGAACACCAAGGGAAAGCGCGGTAAAAAGTTGTTCCGGCGTTTTGCCCTCATGAAATTCAATCGCGTCGGTCGAATCTGTATCGACGACTTTCGCATCTTCGCGAAATGCTGCGAGTTGCGCGATCAAATTACCCGAAGCATTCACGGCAATCGAGTTTCCATCGAAAATCAGCTGATCGTTCCCGCCCACAACGTTGCAGTAACAGATTGGCCGTTGATGCGTACGTGCTTGCGCGGCGATCATTTCAAATCGGCACGCAGGCGCACCTAACCGAAACGGTGACGCGCTTAGATTTACGATGATCTCCGCGCTCTGCTCCACGAGATTGCGCACGGGTTCGATGTCGTAAAGCGGCCGCGGCAGATAATCGTCCGTCCAGATATCTTCGCAGATGGTCACTCCAATTTTCCTCCCGTGCACATCAAATGGCACAACGCATCTGCCCGCCTCGAAATAACGGTCCTCATCGAAAACATCATAAGTCGGCAAGAGCGACTTATACGCTTTACAGATCGGCTTGCCGCGCTCGAGCAAAGCAGCAGCGTTATGAAACGGTTTACCGCGTCCCTCATTACGATCGACAAACCCGACCAGCAATGCGGTATCTCCGACGTGAGAGTGAAGTTTCTCCAGGAAAGCAAGATTTTCCGGGACGAACCGCGACTTAAAAACCAAATCCTGCGGAGGATATCCGGTGATCGCCAGCTCCGGCGTCAGCACTAATTCCGCGCCTGCGGCCGCGAGCCGCTCGTAAGCACCGATGATCAGTTCGCAATTGCCCCTTAAATCCCCGACTGTCGGGTTAATTTGAGCAAAACCAATCTTCATGCTGCGCTAGTGCAGATTATGCGCAAGGCCCCAAGCAGCAATCCTCTTTTGCTAGCAATTGGCGGACTTGCGAATTATCCGCCATAGCTTACGCGCCAGATGGTGCCGTTCCCGTCTTCGCTGATTAGAAGACTGCCGTCTTTGGCGGCAGTGATTCCGACCGGGCGACCCCAGACCTTACCCTCGGACGTAACAAAACCAGTCACGAAATCCTCGTATTCGCCGCGCGCTTTGCCGGTGGAATGATCAAACGGTAGGCGCACGACCTTGTAACCAGTCCGTTTCATCCGGTTCCACGAGCCGTGGAAGGTGGCGAAGATGTCGCCTTTGTATTCAGATGGAAATTGGTCGCCAGTATAGAAACACAAGTTAAGCGTTGCCGAGTGCGCCTGCACAAGCACATCCGGAACAATGACCTTATCGGCAAGCTCAGGATGTTTTCCTTTGTGACGCGGATCGGGATGATTGCCGATGTAAAACCATGGCCAGCCATAAAAGCCGCCCGGACGCACACTGCTGATGTAGTCGGGAGGTAGATCTTCGCCGATTTCGTCTCGCTCGTTGGTACTCATCCAGAGCTCGTTCGTGCCGGGGCGAAGCGCAATTCCGACGGCGTTGCGAATGCCCCACGCGTAAACCTTTTGTCCGGTGCCATCGGGATTAAACTCGAAGATGCGCGCGCGATCGGCTTCCGCGGCACTATCAGAATCATTCGAGCGCGAACCGATGGAAACGTACATTTTTTTGCCATCGGGCGAAAAAACGATGTCGCGCGTCCAGTGGCCGCCGCTGCGCAGCCGCGCCGCGCCACGGGAAAGATGCGCGCCCAAATCTTCCGCTGGTCCGCGAGCTTTGAGATCGCCAGTGCGATACGGAAACCGAATCACGCCGTCGGTATTAGCTACGTAGAGGAATTGAGGCTCATCACCGGGTGGATAAAAGGCGATTCCAAATGGCCTGTTCAAGCCGTGTTCGGTAAAGATTTCATTGGTGTCAGGCCTGCCGCTCTTCTTTGTATCGCGCAATACCCGAATTTGGTTGGCGCGACTTTCCACGACAAAGATGTCGCCATTTGGCGCAGCGAGTAGAAAGCGCGGGTCGCGGAAACCATCAGCATAAAGGTCAATCTTGAAACCGGGCGGTACTCGAAGATGAGCGTCTGGCGGGCGTCGGGCTACGCGGGGCAAATTAATTGCCAGGACATTTGAACTCGGCGAAGGCAAATCCTGAATTGTAATTTTGCGCCGGACGCCAGGCGCATCCTTTGTCCAATCGCCTATGGCGGCCTTGCCCGTGAGTACTGTGCCGCTCTCGGCGGCAGCATCAACGTGAGCTTCGAAACTGAAAGCGGCTGCGATGAAGATTGCGCAGCAACTAAAGAGAATTCCCCTGCGATCTTTCATTTACGTTTCCAATCGCTTTCAACCGCGAACGCGCGCGGGTTGATTAGGATACGCTGAACTATAGCGGCAGGCGTGCCGCCTGCGAACAGGTGGTGGATTATGCAGCCGACACGGCTGCCTCTACAGAAGACCGGTTAACGCGCGATCGTACCCAGCTTTTCAACAAGCGTTTTCCCTTTTTTGCCATCGCTGATCACGAACGTGTTATTTTCACCATGGGTGGACCACGGCCCACGTGGCACTTCGCTGAACTCTACAAACTTCCAGTCGGTCACGTCTGTTTCCTTCAATCCAAGGTAGTCGCGCACCGCAGGTGAAACATCGAGGCCGGCGCCTTTGTTCAAGTTGGGTTTTGGGCGTTCGTTCCCGAAGACGTATTGCCAGTGATCGGTGCGAAACGGTCCTGCGTCTTCCCATTGCGCATAGACTGTGCGATTGCCTTTGCGAATAGCGATCCATCGATCTTTGCAGGTAGAAACGGCGGGACCTTGGTACGCTTCGTTGAACCAGGGAACAACGCGCGGCGCTTCGGGCCGATGACCAGTGTGCGCCTTATCGTTATAGGGAAGCGCACAATAAAATGGGTTCTGTTGCGGTGTGAACTTTACTGGAAGATAGTTGTTTCGGTGAGCGGGATTTGGATCGTCAAAGCCGCCGTAATTTTTGGTCCATTCTTTGTCCCATGAGCTTACCCGATTGGGAACCGGGTTGTTACCAGAGGGTTTCTCGCCGATCCAGAAGACGGTCGTGACGATATTGCTTTTCCACGAATAACGCTGGGCAGTTTCCGATCGCGGTTTGAATAATTGCCCCGGGATAAATGAGATTGAACTCCGGCCCTCTGAACGGTCGTCTGCTGATTTCTGAGATTTTTTGCTGAACTTCGTCTTGGCCGGCTCTGCTTTTTCCGCCGTACCATGTGCAAAAAGAGATGAAATCGACGACAGGATGACCGCGATCGTGTGAGTAAGTTTTCCTGGTTTCATTTCGTATGATTTTAGGGCGGCGCAGAGAGAAGATGTGTCCCTTCTTATGGTTCGTTTATGAGGACACGGATGCGCGCCGCTCGCGGCAAATTCAGATGCTCCGTAAAAAGCTCGCCGAATCTCCCTGCGGATTCGCGTTAGTCAACAAATTTTCCCGGATTTAGAATTCCGTTTGGATCGAGGGCTTGTTTGAGCCGCCGATGCAACTCACGCGCCACGTTGCTGGTCGCCTCGGGCCACCAGCGTTTTTTGGCCATCCCGATTCCATGCTCGCCGGTAATTACGCCGCCCCAGGCCAACACTTGTGCGAAGAGATCGTCGAGCGCGTGCTCGACTGTTTCGCGCACACCAGCGTCGCGATTGTAACGGTCTGCCATGATGTTGACGTGAATGTTGCCGTCCCCGGCGTGGCCAAAGCAGGCGACAGGAAATCCATACTTAGTCTGCAGTGTCTCCGCGAATTCGATGAGATCGACCAGACGACTGCGCGGCACGACTACATCCTCGTTTAGTTTCGTCAGGCCGGTCGCGCGCAGTGAATTGCTGAACTGACGGCGCAATGCCCAGAGTTTTTCGCAATCCGCCTCGCCGATTGCCACCTCGAGCGCATTTGGTTTTCTTTTCTCGAGCAATTCGCGAATAGCAGCAGATTCGCTACGAACACTTTCCTCCTGGCCATCGAGATCGACGAGCAGATGCGCGTTGCCCTCGGGTACGAGCATTTTGCCCAAATCCCGTCGCGCCGCTTCCAGCGTGAAATGATCGGCGATTTCCAGCGAAGAAGGCAAAAATCCAGCCGCGAAAATCGCCTGCACGGCTTCGGCGGCTTGGGCCGCAGTCGCAAACGCAGCCGACAAAGTCGCGCGCGCCGGTGGAAGCGGAAGCAAACGCAGAGTGATCTCAGTCACCACGCCGAGCATTCCTTCCGAGCCAACAAACAGACCTATCAGGTCGAATCCAGTCTTGTTCTTGTGCACGCGACCGCCTGTTCGCAGCACTTCGCCAGTGGCCAGCACCACTTCAAGGCCGAATACGTAGTTTCGCGTTACGCCGTATTTCAAACAACGCGGCCCGCCTGCGTTTGTGGCGACATTTCCGCCAATAGTGCAATCCTTCATGCTCGCCGGGTCCGGCGGATAAAATAATTTTTGTGCACGCACCGCCGCTTTCAGATCAGCTGTAACGGCGCCAGGTTCGACAATTGCGATTGCGTCGGGGAAGCTGATTTCCTTGATCCGATTCATTTGCACCAGCGAGAGCGCGATTCCGCCGCGCACTGGCACGCATCCGCCCACGTAACCAAATCCACCGCCACGCGCTGTGACCGGAACTTTTTCGCGTGATGCAAACTGAAGCAGTTTGCTGATGTCATTTGTAGATCGCGCGAAAACGACAACTTCTGGTTGATGAGCGGCGAACCATTTGTCGCCGCTGTGTGCTGCCACGGTTTCAGGATCATCTGCGACAATCTCGTTGCCCAAAAGTTCCCGAAGCCTCGAAGCGACTTCCATGGGGACTAACGTGGCGCGCCTGAGTTGTAGGGCAACCCCCAACGCTTTCGGGGTTGCTAATCGATGCAACGGCAGATGATGCGCCTGTTCTACAATTCTCTCGCGATCGCGATTCGGTAATGTCGCGCCGGCTCCATCCGTGTAAGGAGCTTTTCGACTCCCGGAAAAATCACTGGCTTGGTCTTATCGGCGCCGGCGAATTCTTTCACAGCGCCCATTGAATCGAATCGAAGCAGCGTGACGAATTCGATTTCATTTTCATCTTCGCGGATGAACAGTTCTGCGCCGCGATAGCCTTTGATGTTTCGTGCAGCAATGCTCGGGAAAATTTCGTCGCGCAGCATTTTCTCGTACGTCTTTGCGTCGGCTCGTTTGGTCCAGCCATGCCAGATCCGCGCAATCACGCGTTGTTACGATGGTAGAGCGCGACCGCCGGGCGCGCCGATCCACGATTCGATTACGAGCATGAGCAAGAGTAAGGGCGAAGTTATTATCACATGCCCATTATTTGATAACCGCCATCGACATAAATCACCTGGCCGGTTATTGCTGCGGCGGCGTCACTTGCAAGAAACACTCCGGTGGCACCCAATTCGACCGTATCACAACTGCGTTTCAAAGGCGCGCGTTCCTGGTAATGCTTCAACATCGACGTGAATCCGCTGATGCCACGGGCGGCCAGCGTCTGGACCGGTCCAGCAGAAATGCAGTTTACACGGATTTTTTTCGGGCCGAGGTCGTAGGCAAGATAACGCGTACTCGCTTCGAGGCTGGCCTTGGCTACACCCATTACATTGTAGTGCGGCACGACTTTCTGCGAGCCGTAGTAAGTCATCGCCACAATGCTGCCACCGTTTGTCATCAAAGGTGCCACTTCGCGTGCGAGTGCCACGAGCGAGTATGCACTCACGTCGTGTGCCACGCGGAACGCTTCGCGTGTTGTGCTCACAAACTCGCCTTCTAATGCTTCCCGCGGCGCAAACGCGAGCGAGTGAAGCATCAAATCGACGCGATCGGTATCTCCCCGCACGTTTTCGAAGAATGCCTTGATCTCATCGTCGTTGGAAACGTCGCAGGGAAACAACGGACTTTTTTCTCCAAACTCGCCGACTAATTCCTCAACGTTTTCCTTCAGTCGTTCGCCTTGATAATTGAAAATCAGGCGCGCACCAGCGGCCGCCCATGCCTTTGCGATCGCCCACGCGATGCTGCGCTTGTTTGCCACTCCGAAGACAACGCCGACTTTTCCTGCCAAAACTTGCTGCGTCATAAATCCCTGCACGATACCCGCATTTCCGGCATCGCAAAGATGCCAGCCTTGGCTAGAGTCGTAACGCCTATGATTATTCGATTCGGAGTTTTTTGTGCTTCGTTGATTTGGATTTGGTCAGTGTCGATTTTGACGGCGCAAAAGGAACCGCAAAAAACTCGTCCACCACTAACGGCTGTCTCGCCAACGGCTTCAGCCGCGGCAGCAGCTTTGTCTTCCTCGGCGACGCCGACTCCTTCATCTACCCCGCCGCAACTTACAGATGTGCTTTTCAAAAATTTGAAAGCGCGCTCGATTGGTCCGGCGGTGATGGGCGGTCGCGTCTCAGACATTGCGATTAGTCCAAACAATCCGTTTGTCTTCTATATCGGCCTCGCACACGGCGGCGTTTTCAAAACGAACGACAACGGCGTTTCTTTTGAGCCAATCTTCGATAAGCAACCGATGCTCTCGATTGGTGCAATTGCGGTTGCGCCGTCTGATTCGGATGTGATTTGGGTGGGAACCGGCGAGGCCAATGATCGGAATTCATCTGGGTGGGGTGATGGTGTTTACAGATCTACCGATGGTGGCGAAAAGTGGCAGAACGTCGGGCTGAAGAACGGCCGTTCCATCGCGCGGATCGTTGTTGATCCGAAAAAACCGGACGTCGCTTACATTGCCGCGATGGGCAATTTGTGGACGGATGGCGGTGAACGCGGGTTGTTCAAGACCAGTGATGCGGGCAAAACATGGAAACTAGTCTTGAAAGCATCTGCACCGCACGATGCGCACACCGGATGTGGTGACGTGATGATTGATCCAACGAACGCGGAGACCATATACGCTGTGCTTTATGCACGACAACGCACACCGTGGAGTTTCACGTCCGGTCCTAGCGTGACGGGTGGCGAAGATGTCGGGGGAATTTTCAAGAGCACCGATGGTGGCACGACTTGGAAGAAGCTTGGCGGAGGTTTACCCGCTCAGACCGGTCGCATTGGTTTGGCGATCAGCGCGACCAATCCGAGGGTGGTCATGGCGGTTGTGCAAAGTTACGAAGGAGGATTTGGCAGGCTGGATGATCTGCGCAGCAAAACGGGCGGCGTTTTTCGATCTGATGATGGAGGCGAAAAATGGACGCGCATGAGCGCAATGGACCCGCGTCCATTTTATTTCAGCCAGATCCGCATCGATCCTGCAAACGATCAGCGCGTTTATGTTCTGGGGTTCGCCCTGCTCGTGTCTGATGATGGCGGTAAAAATTTTCGCGAAGATCTAAGCGAGAAGGTTCACCCGGATTGTCACGCGCTTGCGATTCAGCCCGGCACGGTGCCTCCGCTGAAGCCACCCAAACCGGAAGACAAAAACAAGCCCCCGAAACCGCAAGTTTGCCAGCGTTTATTGCTCGGGACGGATGGCGGCGTATACCAGAGTTTTGCTGGCGGCAAGAACTGGGATCATCTGAACAAGATTCCCGCAGGAGAATATTATCGAATTTCGCTCGATGACACGAAACCGTATTTCCGAATTGCGGGCGGTCTCCAGGACAACGAGAACTGGGTGGGACCGAGCGGCGTGCAGAGTAAGGAAGGTATTCGCAACTGCGATTGGACCGCGCTTGCCGGTGGCGACGGGTTTTACGTCCTGTTTGATCCAACTGATCACGACACCTTTTATGCCGAAAGTCAGCAGGGCGAAGTCCATCGAATCAATTTGCGAAACGGCGAAATACGGCGTTTGCGTCCCGAGCCAGCCGAAGGCCAGCCGCGTTATCGCTTCCATTGGAATTCACCAATGATCATGAGCCGACACAAACCGGGCGTGATTTATCTGGGAGGCAACTGCGTTTTCAAGCTCACCGAGCGGATGGAGAAATATTCCGTAATCAGTCCCGACCTGACGTACAATGATCCAACCAAAACAAATGCCACCGGAAGTGGCGCGGAAAATTACGGGGTCGTCTTTTCGCTCGCCGAGTCGCCGAAGCGCGCCGGTCTGTTGTGGGCTGGAACGGATGATGGCCGGCTCTGGGTTACTGAGAACGATGGAGGCAAATGGACGGAATTGACGAGTAATTTGCCGGAAGGGGCGCGCAGCCAATGGATCGTGCGTATTGAGCCGTCTAATTTCGATGCGAATGTGGCGTACGTTGCGACCAATGCGTATCGGTCGGGTGATGATCGCCCCATGCTTCTGCGCACGGCTGATCTGGGCAAAACATGGGAAGCTGTCACAGGCGATCTTCCGCAAGGCAATCCTGTTGAAGTTGTCCGTGAGGATCCGGTAAATCCGAAACTACTTTACGCAGGTACGCACTTCGGAGTGTTCGCGTCGTTCGATCAAGGCGCGCATTGGGTACGCATCGGCGATGTTCCTTCGGTCCGCGTAGACGATATCCAGATTCACCCGCGCACGTCAGATCTTGTCATCGCAACGCATGGTCGCAGCATTGCCATTCTTGACGACACCATCCCGTTTCGCGAATTCACCGCGGAAATTGCGTCCAAGCCGGCTCAATTGTTTAGCGTGCGTTCTGTGAGCGGCGCTTACCTTCAACCAGGATTTGTTGATTCGAATGGCAAGGGGATTTATCGCGGTCAAAATCCGCCCGAAGGGGCGTTGTTCACGGTCTGGGCGCGTGAGTTTACCGGCGACGAAATCAAAATCGTCGTAACAAAATCAAGTGGGCAGCCAGTCGCAAATCTAAAAGCGCCGGGCACACCCGGTTTTACCCGATTGAACTGGGACCTGCGGCCAACCAAAGACGTGATTGCTGAATACGGCGGCGATGATCCGAAACGGCTTCTCCCAGCCGGAGATTACACAGCGGAGTTGACCTTCGGCACGACAAAGGTGAAACAGACCTTCCATCTTGACCTGGCCGAAGGCATCACGCCGCGGTGAGGTTTCCCTATGCCTGCGATCGGGATCACGGGCGGAATTTCCACGGGCAAAAGCACGTTTTGTGATTGCCTGCGAGAGATCATACCGGCGGCGAAATTCTTCGATGCCGATGTGGCAGCGCGTTCATTGTCGAAACTTCCAGAGGTGAAACAGGAAATCCTTGGTCAGTTCGGCAGGGAGGTCTTTTCGCCGGAGGGGGACTTGAATCGTGCTAAACTTCGAGCGATAGTATTCGCTGACGCGGCCAAAAGGCGCTCGCTCGAACAAATTCTTCACCCTCGGATACGTCGCCAGTGGATGGCGCAGGCGGAAAGGCATCGTAATTCTCCTGATTTTTTCTTTGCTGACATCCCACTTCTTTATGAAACGGGTAATGAAACCTTGTGCGAGCGGGTTGCCGTGGTTGCCTGCTCGCACAAAATGCAGTTAGACCGGTTGGTGAAGCGAATAAGTCTGACAGGCTCTGAAGCCGAACAAATGATTAACTCACAAATGCCTCTCGAGGAGAAAATCAAGCGCGCAGATCATGTCGTTTGGAATAATGGCGACCGTGCGACGCTCATGGAACAAGCGAAGGGTCTTGTTGCGCTTTGGCAAGAGCAAACATGGAAGAAAAGCTAAAGGTCTCGACCTCGCAGACAGAAACAGTAGAGGCAGGAGTCTCGCCTGCACGCACCCAAAGCGCAGCGGACGCTTCGCAAGCCTCCAAGACGCGATCCAACGAAAAGGACAAGCTAAAAACCGGCCTCGCACTTGATCTGAACGAGCTGCAAGAATCCTCGGGTGAAGAACTCGAGGCCTTGGCGCGCGATTTGGATGTTTATCTACACCCTGCGCGGTCGCGGCATCAGCACCTTCTCGATATCGTCCGCGCGGCATTAGCAACAGACGCCCCTGTCACTGCAGAAGGTTTCCTCGATCAGGTGGGCGATTCCTTTGCCATGTTGCGCTGGCCGAAATTGAACTTTCTGCCGGTTCCGGAGGATGTTTGCGTATCTCGCGCCCTCATTGAACAGCATCATCTGCGGCCTGGGCAAAAGATTGCAGGGATAGTGCAATTGCCAGGTCAACGCGGGAAGTTTCTCTCTCTCGAGAAAGTTACAAGAATCGAGGGCCAGCCAGCTAAGGAATGGACGGAGCCAACCGACTTCGACAAGCTAACGCCGCAGTTTCCGCAGGGCAGGATCATGTTGGAAAATCCGAAGACGAATTCTCTCACTGCGCGCGCGGTGGATTTGCTGGCACCACTTGGGCACGGACAGCGTGGGCTTATCGTGGCGCCGCCGCGAGTGGGCAAGACCATCTTGCTAAAGGAAATCGCCAAAGCAATTCGGGTAAATCATCCTGACATTGTTCTTATCTTGCTTTTGGTGGACGAGCGGCCGGAAGAAGTGACGGACTTGGAGCGGGAAATCGACTGCCAGATCTACCATTCCAATTTTGACGAAAGCGTGCAGCGACACGTGCAAGTAGCAGAGATGGTGATGGAGCGCGCCAAACGCCTCGTGGAAATGAGGCAGGATGTTGTGCTTTTGCTCGACAGTATCACGCGGCTTTCGCGCGGATACAACAACATGCAGCCGGGCAGGGGACGAATCATGTCCGGTGGCGTAGAGGCGAAGGCGTTGACCAAGCCAAAGAAATTTTTCGGCTCTGCGCGCAATGTGGAAGAAGGCGGCAGTCTCACCGTGCTTGCGACCGCTTTGACTGAAACTGGCAGTCGAATGGACGAATTGATTTTCGAAGAATTCAAGGGCACCGGTAATATGGAGTTGCATCTTGATCGTGCCCTCCAGGAGAAACGGCTATACCCGGCGATCCACCCGATGCTCTCAGCGACCCGGCGCGAGGAGCTGTTGTATCATCCCGATGAATGGGAACGCGTGCTGATGCTGCGCAAAACGATGGCAGCGCTTCCGCCTCTCGAAGCGATGGAAAAGTTGATTGATAATCTGAATGCGACCAAAACCAACGCTGAATTATTGCTGAGCGGATTGCGTTGACGCGAAACGTGATTACGGACTCCGCGCAGCTCGCGAGTTTAATTGAGCAAATCGAAACTGCCGATCGAATCGCAATCGATACCGAGGCGGACAGTCTTCATTCATATCGGGAAAAGCTTTGTTTGCTCCAGATCAGCGTCCCGGCGCCGGGGTCTACGGCCAACAGTGTTGATACCGACCTTAGCACGGCCCCAGGCCGTGAATCCGCGCGGCCTGTTTGCGATTTTATGGTCGATCCACTGGCCAATACCGATCTGGAGCCATTGCGTCGTGCGCTGGAAGCCAGGGAAATTGTCTTGCACGGTGCCGATTACGATCTACGAATGCTGCGTCGCGGTCTGAATCTGGCAGCGAAGCGAATCTTCGACACACTGATCGCAGCTCGTCTCCTTGGCATTCGCGAATTTAGCCTCGCTGCGTTGGTGAACCGTTATTTCGGACTTACCCTCCTGAAGGGTTCGCAAAAGGCGAATTGGGCACAACGACCTTTGCCGACGCGCATGGCGGAATACGCGATCAATGATGTGCATTATTTGTTGCCCCTCGCCGAAAAATTGGAAGCAGAGTTGGATCGTTGCGGGCGCCGGGATTGGCTGCAGCAATCCTGCCAACGTGCAATCGAGCTAGCGGCCATGGCGCGGACCCGTAATCAGGATGAACTCTGGCGTATTCGCGGATCTGGCGTACTCCGTGGACGCGCCGCTGCGGTACTTCGCGCGCTTTGGCAATGGCGGGAAAGAGAAGCAGAAAAGGCAGATCGCCCGCCGTTTCACATTTTGCGGAATGAGGATCTTTTGAAGGCTGCAGCGAAATTCGCCTCAGGAAGTGTCCCTGACTATAGACATTTTTCATTTCGCCGTCGTCAGGCGTTTCGAGAGGCAGCACAAGCCGCATTGCAGGCGCCTGAATCGGAATGGCCAGTTTCGCGTCGCCGCTCCGGAACCCGACCGACCACTGAGATAGTCCAACGCGCAGAAGAATTGTGGCGCCGGCGCAACAAGTCTGCTGAGGAACTGGGGCTGGAACCTTCTTTCATTGCACCGCGAAGCACGCTCGAGGCAATCGCCGCGGATTGTGCGCGAGCCCCGGCATTGCTGGTCCGGTGGCAGCGCGAGTTACTAGCTGTCTCAGTTTTTGGCAACGAGAAGCCCGTAAACCCGCAGCCGGGTTCTACGTCATAAACTTAGTGCTATGATAGCCAAGCTCGGTCTTTGCTTGGGCCGTTTGTGCCATTCTTAAAAGGCCAGGAACAAAATTAAACTTTTCAAGAAACTTCGCTGCGCCGTTTCCGGATAAGTACCTTGTAGGGGTGTAAATAATCCTTGACCTAGCAAGGTTTAGGCGTCAAAAAGCCCGCCGGAATTAGGTCCTTCGACCAACGTGTCCATGAACCGCCAGCTTCGTCTCCTTGCTTTCATAGCGATCATCGCGTCGTTTTCGACTTGGTTCCCCAGCCGGCTGAACGCCGCTTCGACTAACGAAGCGCGGGTCACGCGAGTAAAAAATCACGTTCAATTGGCAGATTCTAAGAACGCCGCGCATCGGGCTTCGGTAAGCGACATCATCCATGAGGAGACTGTTGTGCGAACCGGCAAGGGTTCGCGCGCTGAGTTGGGTTTTTCTGACGAAACCGTTGTGCGGATTGCCGCCCATACTGGATTTGATTTCAATCGTGGGACGCGCGGTCTGAATCTTAGGGAGGGGGCAGTGCTTGTTCAGGCTCCAAAGGAGGCAAATGGGGCGACAATTCACGCAGGCAGCGTTGCGGCAGCCGTGGCAGGCACCACTGTGATGATCGAGTATCATCCTGGCTTCTATAAGTTTTTGGTGTTGGAAGGCACCGCGCGATCATATCGCCCCGGACATGTTGGCGATTCGGTTCTCGTTCGCGCGGGGCAAATGGTGTTCGGCGACCCGGAGACTGCGCTCAGCGATCCGGTAGATGTCGATATTGACCGCTTCATGACGACAAGTCGCTTCATCACAGATTTTCCTCCGCTGCGCAGCCAAAAATCGATCGTGGGAGAGAGCCAGAAGCAGCAGCGCGAAAAATCGAACAAGATCCTAATTGATACAAACCTGGTCATTTTTGGAGGCGGCACACAAGTGTCGGTTGTCGGCCAGGAGCAGACCGGCACGGTGGATCACAAAACTGCAGCACTAGTGACACCACATCGAGTGCCAAGCCTGAGTTCTAATGCAGCTCCGGCCCTACCCTAGCGACCCGATATGAAAAAATCTTTTGCGCAAATCTTTTGGGGCGCAGCCATCGTCCTGTTTTGGCTTGTCGGCGCAGCGCCGTTTGTTTCCGCAGCACAACTGGACCAAGCGCAGGTATCCCAGGTAATCCAGGACGTGCGGTTATTGGAAGCTCATGGAGCGCCGCGTCCTGCCGTGGTGAATGCCAAAGTCACCCAGGGAATGGGAGTGCGCACGGGCGTGGAATCGCGCGCGGAACTGACCTTCACCGATCTGACGTTAACGCGACTCGGTGCGAACACGATTTTCAGTTTTAAACAGGGGGCGCGTGAACTTGATCTGACGAGTGGTGCGGTTCTCCTGGAGGTGCCGCCCAAAGCACCGGCAGTCAAGGTCAGCACATCCGCCGTCACGGCAGCGGTCACAGGAGGGACGGCTCTTTTTGCCACAGGCCCGCCGACGAAATTCATGGTCCTGGAAGGGATCGGAACGTTTTTTCCCAACGGTCATCCTGAAAGAGCCGTCACCGTGCATAGCGGTGAGATGATGATGATGACAGCAAACGGGCGAATGACGAAACCAGAGAAGTTTGATGTAAAACTCGTGGTCGAGACGTCGCGTCTGATTAAGGATTTTCCTCCGCTGGAGAATCTGCCGTTGATCCTGGCTGTGATGAACCAGCAGCTCGCCGCGCAGCTATTGGCCGGGACAACCACTCAGCCTCTTGCGAGAAATCTCGTCGACGTGATCGGCACGACCGATCAAAACGTCAATGCAAACCCGGTTGTTTTGGTGAGCATGTCGACGCCGAATCCAACTCCGCCCATAACGCCCACGCCTCCGCCCATAACGCCAACGCCGCCGCCCATAACGCCCACACCGCCGCCGCCAACACCGACGCCATCGGCATCGGGAACACCAATTAAGTTCGGTACGCCAAGCACCATTACTTCCCCGAATCCTTATGTGATAACGAGTGGCACGGTCATTACGACAGATCCTTCGATCACCACTAACGGCGTCACTGATTACGGCAAAATCTATCGCGGACGATCGATTGACGGTCAGATTTCCGCGTGGGCCTTTGGATCTACATCGGCTTTTGACACCGCAAGCGGCTTCGACGCGTTAATCGGCGATGGTTCGGGAGCAGCCTTCAAGTTCACTGCTCTCCAGCTAAACGGTGATCCAACCATCGATACGGCAAATGGTGAAATCAATCTGGGCCTGATCGCCGTTAACAGCATTACTTCCGGCGGTCCTGGCGGTGTGTTGACCTTCGAAGGCATCCGGGGCCTTTTGCTCGCGACGCAGGACGGGCCAATTACCCTGGGCCCCGGGATTTCATTCTCCGGCTTACACGACTTGACGATTTACGCTCGCGGTTCCAGCAGTGATTTGACCCTTGGCTCCGATATCAGCACAACAAGCAAAGTCAGTCTCTTTGCCCAGCGCGACATGTCACTGACGTCGAGCATTACCACGGAGGATCTATACGCGTTCGTTGGGCGCAACGTTTCGATTGACGGCCAGGCGACCATCCATGCTCCAACCATTACTCTGTTCGCTGGACAGAACCTGAATTGGAACGGTCAAACCTCTGATGAAACGGCATTCAATTCTAGCGGAAACGTAAGTATCTCCGCCGCTCAGATGCTTAACATTGCGAATGATCTGACCATTATTCGACGAAATGGAGGAATTACTTCGGGTCTCAACATCCTGCTCTACGCCGGCACCGATTTGCTGGTGGGTGGCAACCTCTCAATCGCCACCGATATTAGTAACTTAGAAACCGGAGCTAATATCGATGTCTTGGCGAATAGAAATCTCACGGTTGGCGGATCGCTTGCATTGGAAACCTCGACGACTGCACAATCAGGAACCGGTGCTAACATCGATCTTCGCGTCGGCGGCACCTTGAGCGCGGCCGATTTGTTTCTTGGGGTCGAGCTCGGAGTGCAGGCTCCGCAACAGAACGGTGAAAATGTGACACTTTTCGTCGGCAACAATCTGATCGCCCACAACGAAGCCAACTCTGGTGGAATCGACCTCGAGATAATTACTCCCGTTCAGCAAACCGTTAACTCCGGTGCGAACATTTTCTTAAGCGTCGGAAACAATCTAACTACGGACGCCGGCGGCGATACCACGCTTTTGATAAACAACAATATCAACGAAGTTGTGAATGGGGCGAACATTCTTGCCGCAATCGGAGGAAACCTGAACACAAACAATCTGACGCTCGAGCTCCTAAACAATGGGGGAGAAATCGGGACTGGAGGCATTGTTAGCCTGACCGTGGCCGGCAACATAACCGCTCACGGCGACGCTCTCTTCGACATTCAAAACAACGGCGGAACACTGGATCAGATTACGGGCATTGCCGTCGCAGCGCAGAACATCAGCGCGAATTCTTTGACGGCTCAGATCGATAACCGCGGGGGTGGTGTCATTAGCGTTGGAGGCGTTATCGAAATGGATGTTGCCGGCAACGCAAACGTCGCTAACGACGCGACAATTGCGTTCTACGGTAGCGATGGAGCGGCGGCCAGCGGGATTATTATTAACGGTGGCAATTACAATGTAGGCGGCACGTTTCTCACCTATATGGACGGGAATGGAGTGATCGCATTTAATAATGCCAGCGCCCACGCCGATATACTGAAAGCCGGAGTTTTTGGCGCAAACGGAGTGCTCAATATCGGCGGTGGCACGCTCTCAGCTGATACGATGTTGAAACTTTACGCGCCGGGGAGTAATGGCGAACTCAACTTCGTTTCGAACGTCACGCTTGGCGGGAACAGCATAAAAATTCTCGCGGCAAATTCAATTACGATTTTCGACAACGTAGTCGTGACTATTGGCGGCAAGGCTCCGGCTGATGTTTACACAAACAACGCGAACTATACGGGCTTCGGCGGTAATGGTTCCACCACCGGGACGTTTGCCGGCTCGGGTGCGAACAGGCCGCAGCCACTCTCAAAGGCCCCGCCGTTTGATGCTCCGTCACCCGGCAACCCGAGCAATGGGAAGAGGTCCAGGACAGTCATCAACGTTCCAAACAGCGGGCAGTTGCTTTCTCTGCTTGATGGTGGTGTTCCTGGCCCTGATGGAAGGCTTAGGCTTCCCCGCGATAAACACCGCCATTCGGCCAACGCCGATCGCCTCAATGTTAATCGTATGATAAAAGCAGACCGCGATATGGCGGATATTCGGCATATGCGCGACCGCGGAGTAATCAATAATCGTCTTGGTTCCGGCGCGCGAGCCTTCTAGTTAATTAGGTAGTTGGCATTTTCAACCTGCTCATCGATATGGCTGAGAAAATTAACGGCATCAAGGGCGAACCAGGCAGCAGGTGGTCGCGCTTGTGAGACTTTGCTTTGACCCTCATTTGTGCAGGTTCGTCACGACATTGTGCGTGCTCGTTTTTATCTCGGCAAATGAGGGCTCCGCGCAGACGGCGAACCAGGCGCAGTTGACGCGCGAGCAGGCTCCGTCGGCCTTTCCTTCCACGGTCCCTCCAAGCGGTGCAGAAGGGGGCAACGTCGCCGCCGCGCCCGGCGATGCCGATCTCGGCGAACAGCAAATCCTCAAGCGCGTCGAGGGGTATCAACCGTTCACGATCTCCGCTGGCGCGCCATTTTACTGGACGTCAAACGTTGCCCTTACGCGGAGCGGCGAGCAGAGCGATTTTGTCGTCGCCCCGGCAGTAGCAGCCTTTTACGAGCCGCGAATCACCAGCACGCTGTACGGACTGGTCGATGTCCGTGAGCAGCTGTTTTATTACGATCGATTCGACAACTTCAATTTTGGAAGCTTTGACGTTGAAGTCGGCTTGAGATATCTCGTGCCGCAGTGGCATAATCTGCTTTTGCGCGTTGATTATGACTACAACCGGCTGACCGAGAAAAACAGCTTTGCGGCTTTCTTTCAAAACCACGCCTTCATCATAGACGCCTCCGTTCCGTTTCAGCTTGATCGCGCTCAGACGCTTACTTTGGGCGCGTTTGCAAATATCAGCGCTGCCGCCGAGGAGTCCGGCCAGCCACCGAACATCAATGCGATTTCAGCGCAGCGAAGCGATTATGGGACCTATCTCAGTTATTCGGCGGCTCTCACCCGCTCCTTTTTCATCAACGCCATTGGTACTGTCGTGGTGCGACAGTATTATGAAGGAGGCCGCGATGACATCAGCGAAATTCTCGCGCTTACCGCAAACTACCGCGTGAACAAATATCTTACCTTGAGCGCGGTGAGTACCTTGGCAGCCAGCCAATCGAACCAAAGCGTCTTTGATTACCAAGTGGCCAACCTTGGTGGCGCAGTGGCCCTCCAGGTGAAATTCTAGAATTCCGCGATCACTATCCCGGGCCGACCCCCAAAGCACCTACGGAATAACCAGGGTCTGGCCCACCGTGAGTTTTTTGGGATCGCGAATACTCTTCCTGTTCGCGTCCAGGATCTCTTTCCAGCGCTTGGGCGATTTATAAAACTTTCGCGAAATGGAGAAGAGCGTGTCGCCTGATTGCACGACGTAGCTTCGGTTTCCTTTCTTGGGAGCGGTTTTTTTTGAGCTGGTGTTGTCTTCCTGCAATCTAGCGGTCACACTTCGCGCCGGCACGGCGCGCGCTTCAAGTTCTTTGTGCAAATCAAGATTTTCGTTTCGCAAACGGGCCGCCTCCGATCGAGTGATGACGGAATCGCCAGACAACGCTGTCAGAGCGGCGATTTCATCACGTTTTATCGAGTTTCTGACATCAGTGGCATGAGTGCCGGTCGGACTTAGTGCGAGACAACGCCTGAAATGATGCAGCGCGCTGACAGGGTCGTTCAGCTTGTCGTCATAAAGAAGAGCCAGCTTGTAGTGAACCTCAGCATTCCGAATGCTTTCGGAATCATCGAGCGCCGCCTCATACAAGTTAATCGCGCGCGCAAAGTCTCCCTGGGCGGATTTGGCGTCTCCGTCCTGGATTAGCTGCGCATGGCGCGAGCCCCCCAGGCGATCACATGCAGTTAAGCCAACAAGAAAAAGGATCGACAACCAAACCCAGGCCGCATTCATCATCCCCGGCAATGGAAAAAGCGAGCACACAGGTCGAATCTTGTCAGCGAAGGACATTGTCGCCAATTTGCTTACTTGTGAGCCCACGCACATTTCAATTCTTTTTCGTTATTGGAACGTTAATTTTGCTTCCAGCGGCGCGTGTACATGGAGCCCTTTCCATCGGAGCAACCTACCCGCTCAGTTTTGTTGATATTGATGGAAACAAACATTCTACAGCTGACGGACATGTGACCGTAATTGTGCTGACCACCCCTGCAGACAGAGAAAAGGCACACACCGTGGGTGACCGTGTCCCGGAACATTGCCTGGGCGATCCGGATTACAGAATGATTACAATTATTCGTTTTGCGAGAAGACATACTGTGGTTGGGCAAAGGATCGCTAACGCACTAATCCGGCACCGGATGAACGAAGAAGCAAAACGGCTTCAGGCCCGATATGACGGAAAGAAGATTGCACGTGATGCGCGGAAAGATATTTTCGTTGCGACCGATTTTGATGGATCGGTGTCGTCACAGCTTGGCGAGCCGGAGAGAGCAACAGATTTTCGCGTTTTTGTATTCGGACGAAATGGCGAATTAATCGCTCAATGGCATGGAGTCCCAAGTGCCGAACAATTCGCTGCCGCGGTAAAGTAGTAGCATTAACACCGTGGCTTCAGGTCGATGAGAAACACGACGGTGCGAGCTGAACCGTTTTAACGGTTTACGGCCTGAATCTAAAAAAAGCCGTTGAAACGGCTTCCATTTCACGACAGTGTGCGATGCACCGGGCTAAAGCCACGGTGTTAACTGAAGCCCCCTTAATATTTGGGCACGTTTGGATCGATTTGGTCCGACCACGCATCGATTCCACCTTCGAGGTTGTAAACATTGGCAAAGCCACGCTGCTGCAGCAGTCGGACGGCCTGCGCGCTGCGCTTTCCAGTGTGACAATGAACTACGATCGGTCGCTCGCCGCTCAGTTCGTTTAATCGTTCGGAAATTTCTCCCAAAGGGATCAGTTTTGCGCCATCAATTCGGGCAATTTCGTATTCGAACGGTTCCCGCACGTCGATTAATTCGAATGGCTCTTCTGCATCTATCTTCCGCTTTAGTTGGTGTGGAGACATCTCCGATATCTCTCCCTCGTCGCGCACTCCGCAAAACTGTTCGTAGTCAATCGGTGAGAAGATTGTTGGATTCTCACCGCAGACGGGACATTGCGGGTCGCGCCGCAGATTGAGTTCGCGAAATTTTACCTTAAGCGCATCGAAATGGAGAAGGCGTCCAACGAGTGAGTCGCCGATGCCCAAAATTAGTTTTAATGTCTCAATTGCCTGCAGCATTCCGATAATCCCGGGCAAAACGCCAAGCACTCCGGCTTGCGCGCAGTTCGGAACGGACTCTGGCGGGGGCGGCTCTGGGAAAAGGCAGCGATAGCAGGGTCCGCCCAGATGGGGGGCGAAGACCGTTGTCTGTCCCTCAAACCGGAATACTGAACCGTACACATTCGGCTTGTTCGCGAAAACACAGACGTCGTTTGACAAATATCGCGTCGGAAAATTATCCGATCCATCAACAACCACGTCGTATCTGGCGATAAGTTGAGATGCGTTTTCACTGGAGAAACGGCACTTGTGCAATTCGGTCTCAATCTGGGGATTGATGTCGTGCAACCGGTCCCTTGCCGACTCGAGTTTGCCCCTACCGATGTCCTTTGTTCCGTGAAGAATTTGCCGCTGAAGATTGGACAGATCGACGTCGTCGAAATCGACAATGCCAAGGGTGCCGACGCCGGCGGCTGCCAGATAAAGCGCGGCCGGCGATCCAAGTCCTCCGGCGCCGATGCACAAGACTCGCGCAGCTTTGAGTCGATTCTGACCCTCGGATGTTACCTCGGGCATGATGAGGTGACGCGAGTAGCGTTGCAGTTCTTCAACGCTCAATCGCATCGCGCCGCTGCGATCGTCATCAATAATGCTTCCCTTCATGCCACGACCCTATAGTAGCACAACCTGCTCGCGCTCTCTCTGGAGGAGAAGCTGTCAGTCCTCGCGCAGCTCTATTCCTTGACCGTTACTGGCGTGCCCACCGGAGCGTTTTCGAAAAATCTTACCGCCATCTGCCCTGGCAGACGAATGCAACCGTGCGACGCGGCAAACGGCGGAACGTAACCCTGATGCATCGCGTAGCCGCCGCGGAAAAACATCGCATACGGCATTCGGGCGCCGTCAAAATGTGTGCCGGACGGCTGGCGATCTTTTCGGGAATCAATGTTTGATCTGACGACGTTGCCGTAATCATCCACATAATCACCAAATACCGTCGAGACATGGCCCATGTCCTTTGAAACCACAGTGTAATGGCCGGGCGGGGTAGAAAACCCAGGTTTTCCCGTGGAGACAGTCGCTTCGCCGACGAGACTCTTGCCCTTGTAAAAGTACGCTTTCTGTTCGCCGATATGAACAACAATCTTCGCGGGGCCGGACGCGTCCTCACCATGCCACCAACCCACCTCAGTGGCGCGTGGGAACGGGCCTTCCGGCAAAGTCTCGCAACCGTAAACGATTAGGGCGATTAGGCCTGCGCCTGCAATGCGGACAAAACAGCGAGGATTCATGAGGGCGGCTATTTATCCGCGTTTAGTTAGGCCGCTTCAACTAAATTATGCGGGCCAATCTGGCAGGGGCTTTGCCCTTATATTTGCCACTCACCATCCCCGTTTGACGCTGTGGGCTTGTCCCAATACGCTCTGCGTGATGCAGACTGTGCAACCACCCATTAATTTGGAGAATTGGATCGAAGAAAACCGCGAGAAATTTAAACCGCCGGTAAGCAATTGTTATCTCTATGACGGCCGTGATTTTTTCGTGATGGTAATTAAAGGGCCGAATGCGCGGAACGATTTTCACCTCGTTGATTCGGAGGAGTATTTCTACCAGCTGAAAGGCGACATCAAGGTGCGCGTTCGCGAAGGCGACCGCATCGTGGACCACATTGTCGGAGAAGGCGAAACATTCTTTATCCCGCCGAATGTGCCGCACTCGCCACAGCGGCCGCCGGATACGATTGGTGTCGTGGTTGAACGGCGCCGGCCGCCGGGAGAAAAGGAACACGTGATATTTTACTGCGAGAATTGCGGCGCATTAGTGGAAGACATTCATTTCGACTGCGCAGATATCGTTGAGCACTTCAGCCAGGCCATGCTCGATTTCTGGAATGACGATAAGCGGCGTACCTGCAATAAGTGCGGCGCGAAGGTCGAAAAACCGCAGCCGGTGAAATCGCTGTAGAAGCTCGAGCAGGAGCAAGAAACACAGTGCGATTCTCTCCGATTTCGACGTTGGGCGTTGAACGTTGAGCATTGGACGTTTGCTCCTTTGGAATGAAAATCGACCTCCATACCCACATTCTGCCGCGGGATTGGCCGGACCTCGACGCGAAATACGGTTACAGCGGATTCGTCAGGCTTGATCATTACAAGTCTTGCCGCGCTCGGATGATGATCGGAGACCGCGTCTTCCGCGAGATTACGGACAACGTTTGGGACCCGAAGCGCCGGATCGAGGAGATGGACTCTGCTGGCGTTTCAATGCAGGTGCTCTCCACCGTGCCAGTGATGTTTAGTTATTGGGCGAGGCCGAAAGACGCTCTCGATCTTTCAAGATTCTTAAACGATCACATCGCAGAAGTCGTCAGGGAAAATCCAAATCGCTTCGCGGGTCTTGGGACGGTCCCCTTGCAAGATGTCGATCTGGCCGCCCAAGAAATCGAACGTTGCGTTAGCCAGCTAGGTTTGCGCGGAGTTGAAATCGGCACACATGTCGACCCAAACGAACATTGCCACGGCTCAGATTGCCGAAACCTCGATCATCGATCGCTCGACGTTGTCTGGAAAACCGCGGAGCAATTGAACGCCGCTGTCTTTGTCCATCCGTGGGACATGATGGGCAAGGAGCGAATGCCGAAATACTGGCTGCCCTGGCTTGTCGGCATGCCGGCTGAAACGTGTCTTGCGATTTGTTCGATGATCTTCGGGGGCGTTTTTGAGCGATTTCCAAAATTACGTGTCGCTTTCGCCCATGGAGGTGGCGCATTTCCATTCACCATCGGCCGCATCGAGCACGCCTTTCATGTTCGACCCGATTTGCTCGCGATTGACAACAAGATCAATCCTCGAAGTTACCTGGCCACTGACAGAGCGCCTGCGCGGTTTTATGTCGATTCACTGGTTCACGACATCGAGGCATTGAAAATCCTGCTCAAGCTATTTGGTCCGAAACGCGTCGCGCTCGGCTCCGATTATCCGTTTCCGTTAGGTGAAGCCAAATCTGGTGAGCTAATCGAATCGACGGAGTTTTCGACCGAAGAGAAAGCACAACTGCTTTCTGGGAGCGCCCGCGAATTTCTCGGCTTGGCAACGTGATCCGTTAAAGCGTTGAAGCGGGTATAACTTTTCTGCGTGATCCGAGTTTTACCGCTTCACCGTTCCACTTTTCAACAAGCCCAAAGCGTCACATTTCGTGTCTGATAGCCCAAAGATCGTGAAAGACGGACCTGAATAATGACTCTTTCAGGAACGGGACACCAGGTGATCCACCCGTACCTTTCTTGGCCCCGATGGTTCGCTCCACCAGTTTAATGTGCCGGTAACGCCACTCCTGCAGTCCTTCGTCAAAATCGGTCATCAATTCGAAGAGAATCGAGCATTCAGGCGAATTCTTGTAGAGCCGCAGAATTTCCGCCTGCACGCGCTCATCGGCTTCATTTGGTTTGGTCACGTCGCGATTCTTCAAGTCTGCTGGAATCTGCGCGCCACGGGTGGCAAGAAAATCATAGAAATGATCGATCACGCTCCGTTCGCCAAGCAGTTTCTGTAACCGATCGTACTCTGGGAAATCCGGCTTCAGATAATGGAGGGTCGATGCGCGTTTGTATCCCAGCGCGAATTCAATTTCTCGAAACTGAACAGATTGAAATCCCGACGCCGTCTCCAGCCGGTCCCGAAAACTTGAGAACGACGACGGCGTCATCGTTTCAAGAATATCCACCTGGGCGACCAGGACCTTCATGATTGTGCGCACACGTTTGAATGCGTGAATGGCGCCAAAAAGGTCGCCCGCGGAAAAGTCTCTTTTTATTTTCTCGAACTCATGCAGCAACTGCTTAAACCACAGCTCGTACGTCTGATGAATGATGATGAAGAGCATCTCATCGTGTTCCGGCGGACTTGAGCGCGGTCTTTGAAGCGTAAGCAGCTTCTCCAGATCGAGGTAGCTCGCGTAAGTCAGAGGTGGCGGCATAGCCTTACTGGATAGTAGAGGCGTCGCCTCAATTTATGAAGCGAAGATAATAACGATCCCATGCCGCGGGAATGCTCTCCCGCGGCGAGTAGGGACCCGGCTTGTACGCGCGCGAGGCAATACCTCGCTGGCTTAATTCGCAGACGTGCCAGTCCTGCTTGTTTACCATGTCCCAGAACTCAATGGCGTCATCGGGATCGAAATCACCCCGCTT